>Ga0163154_10010828_pt1 | contig 10055 bp, 6 predicted proteins | sample OliLakLV19MP9P1_FD_148649 | JGI IMG/M metagenome (GOLD analysis project Ga0163154, IMG submission 148649) | Freshwater microbial mat bacterial communities from Lake Vanda, McMurdo Dry Valleys, Antarctica - Oligotrophic Lake LV.19.MP9.P1 | ecosystem: Environmental > Aquatic > Freshwater > Lake >...
CCGATGGCTTGAAGATAGGGATCGGGCTTGCCTTCGGGAAGCAGAAATTCTTTTTGGCGATCATGGGTGAGGGCGATGGGTTCCGCAATGGGTGCTGATTTTTTGCGATGAACGAGCGGCTTGCCGTCTTTGGTGATTTGGACTTGAATCTCTTCAACAGCCGTGACGACGTGGAAATTACGAAAGGGAAGTTCGAGCAGCACGGCGAGTTGCTCCGAAAGTTCGGCGTCACGGTAATTTTTGGTGATGCACTTTTGCGCGTCGAAGTAGGCGAACTGAATAAATTTCTGATTTTTGACGCTCACAGGACGCAGAATGACACGGATATAGGGGAGCATTGCGCCCTTCTGACAGCCGGAAAATACGGCACGAACCAGAGCCGATTCACCGAGAATCGCTTCAGAAATGATCGTATGATAGTCGCTTTGTGCAGTCAAACACTTACCTCATAGAGAAATACCGGATACGTTTTCGTATCCGGCATAGTAACAAACATTGCTCTGTTTCGATTGTGATTTCAGAAGGCGAACGGCAGACGGACTTGTACAGTGGCAAGAGGATCGTCGAAGCCGGGGAAATGCACGCCGAGTTCGATGCCGACCTTCTCCGAAAGTCCCGCGCCAACAAATACTTTGCCGCCAAATCGGGTGATTTCACCGAAGTAAGGACCGATTCCCGCACCAACATAAACGCGAGTACTGGCGACCAATCCCTTTGAGTATACCTGATTAAATGTCAAGGGAATAAGGGTTGAAATTCCTCCGAAGTTTGCGGAGACAATGGCTTCTGCATCAATGCGTGTTGTAAACCCTTTGCCGAGACTGAGACGCGGCAAAGAAACGTCAATTCCCCCGGCGAATCGTGTGCGTGGCGAAACGCTCAGACCAAGACGTAATGCAATGGTATATAGCCCTGTGGCGTCTCCTACGGCTCCGATTGGTCCGCCGAATTGCCCGCCGAGCGGCTCCGGTGAAAAAGGCTTGCGAAGATCGGCGACGTGGCGCAAGATGGCTGTGCCGACAGAGTCCTTAAACGCATCTTGTGCAGACGCGGTCTGTGCGGTTCCTGCCAGTAAAGCCGCCATTCCAAAAGCGGCACAAAGCGATTTTCCTGTGGCAAACTTCATCGTTCAAGTACTCCTTCAAGTGAGAATTGAGAATCGTTCGGCGAACAGACGCGGTTTCTGTCTCCAAAGTTCCCAGAACGGCATCGTGTCTCTCCCAACTGCATCATAGCATACCCGCAATGCCGCAGAATTTGTAATGGCATTTTTCCTTCTCAAATGGATTTTTCTCCTTCTCATTCAAGTCCGTTGGGTGCGATTAGCAACACAGGGAAAGAGTAGACAGACGAAGCAATGACGGGTTTGCGTAGACAAAAAAAGAGGTAAAGAATCTCGTCATTTCCCCTTGCGAATCGCCCTGCCCTTTTGCTATAATCCCCTCACGGACAAGGATTCGACGATAATATTTAAGAAATACATCTCTCTTTTATTTTTCGTATTAATCTTGTGATGAGACCTGCGTTTCGGGAATTTTACTCTCATTCTCTTCTCGAACAAGCAGGCGGCGCAGGAGGCAAAGGGTGAGCGGACAACTCGAATTCGGAGAGGAAGACCCCGCCGCCGGACTGCGACGCGCTTGGGAGTTATCGCTCCACCTGCTTTCTACTAAAGTTCCCACGGTTACCTTCGAGACGTATATTCGCCCGATTCAGCCGCTCGCTCTTGACGGCATGACGGTGACGCTCGGCGTCGGAAATGCGTTTGCTCGCGATTGGATTGAGAAAAAGGCGCTCAATCCGTTGCGGAGTGCGCTGGAATTTCACCTCGACGTTTCCGGCTTGCAGATTCAGTTGGTTGTCCTTACTCACGATCAGCAAAACGGCTATCCCAAACGGGCAGAACATGGCAAAAATGCCAATGTCGCGGGACAAGTCGAGCTGTTTTTCGACGATACGGGCGATCTTGACGATATTCCGAATCTGTCTGCCCCGCGTTCGTTCAACCCGCTCCCGATTGCGCCAGCAATGTCTGCGCCGGAAACGCCTCCGCCCGCGCCAACAAAGCCAAAACCCTCTTCGAAATCGGTCAGAGTGACGCCGGACAAAACCGACACTACGCCCAAAATCGAAATGCCGAGTCTGCCGCTCAATGATCGCTTTGTGTTCGATAATTTCTTTGTTGGCAAGTCGAATCGCCTCGCTTATGCCGGAGCCAAGCAGGTTTCCGAACGACCCGGCGAGGCATATAATCCTCTGTTTCTCTATGGCGCACCCGGATTAGGCAAAACCCATCTCTTGCAGGGCATTGCACACGAACTGACGCGCAATCGCCCCGATTCACGGATCATTTATGTCTCTGGCGAGGCGTTTGCACAGCAATATATTACATCGCTGAAAATGCACGCCACCGAAGATTTCCGCAAACAATACCGCCAAATTGATGTATGGCTTGTGGACGATATTCAGTTTATCGCGAGCAAAGAGCATACCAAAGAGGAATTTTTCCACACGTTCAATACGCTGTATCAGATGGGCAAGCAGATCGTGATCGCCAGTGACCGCAGCCCCCGCGAACTCAATACGATGGATGAACGCCTCCGAACGCGCTTCCAAAGCGGACTGATCGCGGACATCGGCGCACCGGAACTAGAGACACGGATCGCGATTTTACAGCGATACTGCGAACGAAGCCATTATGACGTTCCGCTCGATATTTTGGAGTATATCGCCAGCGCGATTCAGTCCAATATCCGCACGCTCGAAGGGGCGGTCACCAAACTCCTCGCCTATTCCTCACTGCTTGGCGTCAACGTCAGTTTCGATGCCGCGCATGAAGCCCTCAAAGAGTATTGCATCAACAAGCCGCCGCGCAACAAGCCGCTCAGTGTGGACGACATTCTCGAAGCCGTCGCTGCACAGTTCGGGACGACGGCGAACATTATCAAGGGATCAAGCCGGAACAAAGAGATCTCTTTAGCGCGTCATGTGGCTATCTATTTGTGCCGCGAATTGCTGCCAGAAGTGAATCTGCGGGTAATAGGCGGGGCATTGGGAGGACGAGATCATACGACGATTCTGCACGCTTATCAGAAGATGCACGATATGATCGGCGTGGACTCCGACCTGACAAGTCTGATCAAAACCTTGTCACAGCGTTTGTCAGTTTAGTGGCACTTATACACCGTGAATCTCCGATTTGCTGTTATTGCCTTCGAGTCATTGGAATCAACGTGATTCATTTTGTACAAGTTTTTGCCCGATTCTGAGTCAAAATACAGTTTTCCACCAGATTGGTGGAAAAGTCCGGTGGATTCTGGTGGATTCTGGTGGACAAATCGCCGTCAACACTTCTGTCAACAGGGGTTTGGTGGATAACTGGGCAGTTATCCACCAAGTTATCCACCAGGATTTCGGGGTTTGGTGGATAACTATCCCCCTAGTAGTAGAAGACAGATGTAGACTCAATTGCGTTATCAACAACTCGCAGAATCGCACAGAATCAATCAGAGTCTCGATTCAACATCAGTCAATACTACGATTCACTTGTCTACTATGCCCCTAGTTTTCCACCGTATCCACCATATAATAATAATAAGCGAGTCTTTATAAATATATAGAATGCTTATTGAGTCTGTGTTGAATCCCAAAGTGGAATGCATCGAGGAGAAACAAGACGAATCAACCCGATGAATCCCGAAGAGGAATCGGACAGTTTGAGTCGGAGATTTGGGATATGAACCTAATTTCTCCTGAAAAGAATAGGGGTCTTTCAGATGTTCAATGCAATCCAGAATGAAGACTCGAATTTGCCTCTGTTGTCTTGGTGGAAAAACGGGTAGAATGACACATTCCACCTAATTTGCTTGGTATCGAAATGGTTTGTAGGCACGATTGATTATCCACCATGCGAGTCTGTCATCTCAAATTGTCCGGCTTTCGGAATTATCGGGAGTTGGAGTTCACTCCTTCAGGGGGAATTAATATCCTCTACGGGGAAAATGCTCAGGGGAAAAGCAACGTCTTGGAGGCGATCTCTCTGCTGGCGACAACGCGCTCCCTGCGAGCAAGCCGCGAATCGGAGTTGATTCAGAGCGGTTCCGAGATGGCGCACATCGTTGCCGAAGTTGAGCGAGAACGTGAAGGCGACGCGGAACTTCAAGTTTCGGTGTTTCAAGGCGAGAAAAAAGCGGTTCGTGTGAATGGCATGAAGCGGGAGCGGGTCGTTGATTTGCTGGGGCAGTTCAACGCGGTGTTTTTCGGTTCGATAGACCTGCCGATTGTGACGGGCGAACCGAGTGATCGGCGGCACTATCTCAATGTCGAAATCTCGCAGATCAGTCCGCGTTATGTCTACGATTTGGGACACTACAAGCGGATTTTGGCGCATCGGAATCGCTTGCTCAAAGATTTGCGGGACAAGCCGCGCCGTGCCGAAGACTGCGGACTCGATGTCTGGGACGAGCAGCTGATCACGTTCGGATCGCGATTGCTGGACAAGCGGCGGTTTTATCTCGACAGGCTTTCTCCTCTCGCCGAAGAGATTCATCGTGATTTATCCGATGGGCGCGAAACCCTCGAAGTGCGTTATTTGCCGAGTGTGAATCTGCCTGAGCGAGTTCCGCTTGCTGTGGTCAAAGAGAGTTCTCGCGAAGAGAAATATCTGACGGAGGCTCAAAATGCCACGCAGAGCGCGGGAGTCGAGGCGATTCGGTCTGCATTGCAGACTCCGACGACTCACGCCCCTCTGACCGAATTGGACGCCGTTACGGAGGCGTTCCGACGTCAGTTGGCGGCAATATCCGGCGAAGAACTGCGGCGCGGCACAACGCTCTTAGGTCCACAGCGCGACGATATGATGTTTGTGATCAATGGAACCGATGCGCGACTGTTCGGCTCGCAAGGGCAGCAGAGAACGGTGGCGTTGTCCCTGAAATTGGCGGAATTTCGCCTGATCGAAGATTATGTCGGCGAGCCGCCTGTCATGCTCTTGGACGATGTGATGTCCGACCTCGATGATATTCGCAGAAAGCATCTGCTTGGCTGGATACGCCGTCGCTGTCAGACGTTCATCACCTGCACAAGTTTGCGTTCGTTTCCCAAAGAAATTCTCGATGAGGCGGCGACTTTTAAGGTCGTCGCTGGAACGGTAATTGCCGATGCCCGCCGAAAATCCCGACTCGCGCCGAACGAACCGCTATCCGTTGAGCCGCCGCCCGCAATTCCTCAAGCGACTGCCGAAACCAGCGGAGGAGCCGGAGACAAATCTCTTGGCGGAGGAACCGATGGAGGCGATGCCAACGCTGCCGCGCCTTCAGCCGGAGTGGACGCCGCCGGGACGCCCGAACCTGCACCTGTACGAGAATCCGAACCCGAACCCGACGCCGGAGACACTCCAAAACGAGTTCCGAATCGGAGGAACGCTCGGAAGCCGAAACAGCCCGCTTACACCGGCACTGACGAACGCGATTAGGGGCATGGAGAGCGCGGGACGCATTCGGGAGAACTTGGCAATCGGAATTTGGGCGGCGGCGGTTGGCGAGCAAGCAGCGGCTGCCTCCCGTGCCGAGTCTGTCCGTGACGGCGTGCTGACGGTTCGCACCAAAAGCAGCACATGGTCGCACGAACTTTCGCTCTACAAACACCGCATTTTGGAGACCTTAAACCGTCAGCTTGGCGGCTGTGTGATTCGCGAGATTGTGTTCAAGGCAAAGGGAATCCCTGCCAAACCCGCGCCGGAACCCGATGCCCCAACCCTCGAAGAGTTGCAGCGTGTCCTCCTCGAACCTGCCGAAAAAACGGAATTACGCTGCCGTCTCGCATTGTTGTTCGATGTTGAAAACGAACACGCCCGCCTGTCACTCGCACACCGCTCTACGCTCGATATGAAACTGCGTCATTGGCAGCTCGCCCACGGCTGGAAACTCTGTCTGCGCTGTCAAACAACGCACAAAACCGCGTTCAACTTGTGTCCCATTTGTCGCCTGTGCCGCTGAATTTGTGAGAGAGGGCATGAAAAATGCTTGTCTGAAGAACATTCACGCTGCTTGAGAGTAGTTTGCTCTTGACCGGGTACAGGAACGTACCCGTCTAAAAAACAGGCGTCCTGCGGACGCACAAACTATGAAGTTATCGCCTTCCCAATGACGCCTATTGCGGACAGAGACTTTAGAGGGAACCGCAAATCTCTCAAATGGTTCGTCCGTAGGACGTCTGTTTTTTAGGCGGGTACGTTCTTGTACCCGTTTCACTGTGAATTATGTCTCCCGGAGATTACCATGATGTTCTATTGTTGTTGTAAAATGGTGAACGTGGAATGAAGCCCAAACGCCTCTTGATTTGGACAGCGTTGGCTTACGCGCTCGGCATTGCGGCGATGGCAGTCAGTCCGATTCTTGTCGTGATTGTCGCGGCATTTTGTGTGACAAGTTTCGTGCTAAATCGAATCACAAAGCGCGAACAATGGGGCTGGATCGCACTTTTCTGCCTCATTGGAATCTTTGGCGGCTTGGTATTTCATTCTCGTTCACAGGTTCCCAAAAATGATGTTTCCCATCTTGCGCCGCAACTCGTCACGATATACGGAACTGTCGCCTCCGATGTCGAGGGCTTGGAGAATCCACAAGACAAAAGTATCCCAAAATTAAAACTGATTCTCAACGCAGAAACCGTCGAAACGGAACCGGGGCGCACGGCTTCGGTCACAGGCAAAATTGCGTTGCGGCTGTCGTTGTCACAATTGCATGAGCCGGTTCCAAGTTATGGCGATAGAGTGAAAATTCGGGGCAGATTGGAACTGCCCGATCCGCCGCGCAATCCGGGCGGAATGGACTATAGGGCGTATCTGGCGCAGAGGGGTTTTCACTCTCTTATGTCAGTGCGCCGCGAAAACTGGCAGTTGATTGAGTCATATAATCTCAGCAATCCCATCACGCGGTTCGCCTACGCTCTTCGGGATTATATTCAATCCACTCCTTATAATTATCTCACGCCCGAACGCGCCGCAACACTCAATGGCATATTAATTGGGACGCGCAACGACTTGCCGGGAAGACTCCGCGACGACTTCCAGCGCACTGGAACCGCTCATATTCGCGCCGCGTCAGGAATGAATGTCGTGCTGGTCGGAATTTTCTCGCTGTGGTTTTTTCGCCTGTTTCGTCTTACGTTCCGATATGCGCCCCACCTCACGCTCGGAACCATTCTACTTTATACGTTAATGGCGAATGCCCAACCTTCCATAGTTCGCGCCGCCATTATGGGGAGTGTCCTGCTTATTGGAATGATCATCGAACGCGAACCTGATTACCCTATCGCTATCGCTCTTGGAGCGTTATCGTTACTGCTTTATGATCCGCGCAATCTGTTCGATATTGGCTTTCAATTGTCATTTGCCGCCGTTATTGTCCTTGTTTTGTTCGCGCCCTGTATCCAATCGGTTACCTTACAGATTCGTCAACGATTCAAGGGCAAAAGTTTCGGCACGCGGGTTCAACGCGGCATAACTGAAGTGGTAACCGTGACTCTTGTCGTCACATTTTTTGCTCAACTTGGTACGGCTCCTCTCATTGCCTGCTATTTCTCTACATTTTCGCTTGTCGGGCTATTCGCCAATGGAATTGTTGTGCCGATGGTCGGCTTTTTAATGGCGACGGGTTTTATTGCAGTGGCACTGGCAGCGATTCGCCCCTTTTTGGCGGTTCCGATTTATCTTGTCATCGGGATAATCTTATCCTTCTTGCTCGCCGTTATAGAATTTGCCTCCGATCTGCCCTACTCGTCTCTCAATTTTCCGTTAAGCCTTTTTGGTGTCTGTGCATGGTACGCCATTGTCCTCCTGACTGCTTTTCGGTGGCGTAGGAGAACTCAATCGCCTTCGCATTTTGAGGACGTACAGATATGGTGAGGATTCGGCATCGAATTGGCTTTATCTGGCTTATTGTCACTCTCATTCTCCTTGTCTTTATGGGAAGGCAAATGTTCTCACGGCGCGATGCGAGAGAATTGCGCGTCACGTTTCTCGATGTCGGGCAAGGCGATTCGTGCGTGATTGAGTCACTGTCGGGCAAAGTGATTGTCATTGATGCAGGGAATATCATAGATGAAGGCAGCGACGATCAGGGGCGGCGCGTTGTCGCGCCATATCTTCGTTCGCGAGGAATCAACGCGATTGATATTCTCATTTTGACCCATCCCGACACGGATCATATCGGCGGTGCGGCGAGTCTGATCCATGAGTTTCCCGTCGGATTATTGCTGGAAAACGGACAGTTCGGCAAAACCGAATCGGCATTGATCGCCCCGATCTTCCGTGAAGCCAAACGCCGGAACGCCGCCATCCGAATCGCACGGCGCGGACAAAAGATCATACTCGATGACGGCGCAATCCTCACAGTTTTGGCTCCGACAGACGCCATGATGAGCGGCACAACCAATGAAGCCAGCATTGTCCTGCGCCTCGACTACGGACGCCATTCGTTTCTCTTCACAGGAGATGCAGGGGAACCGGAAGAAACCGAACTCCTCACTGCCCGCCAAAATCTCGCCTGTGATGTTCTGAAGGTGGGACATCACGGCAGTCGATTCTCGACCATTCCTGCCTTTGCCAACGCCGTCAAGCCGCGCCATGCCGTTTTCTCCTGCGGTAAGTATAACGTCTATGGACACCCGAACCCCGACGTTATGAATCGCCTGAAGAGTATGAACGCGACTATTTATCGCACCGACACTCAGGGCGCGATCACATTTCATTCCGACGGTGTCACGCTCCGCGCTGAAACCGCGTTATCTTCTCCTAACCGTTGAAACTTTCCATTGTTTGCACTTTGTTTGCATCGGTGAAACGAAAAGCAAATTTCGGCGTCTGAATCAGCATCGATTCCGAAACGTACTTCGGGCAGGGAAAACACAGGCGAAAATCCGCAGAAAAATAGTGAGAAAAATTTCTGTACTTTTCAAGGGAAACGGAAACTGCAAGCCATAACGTCCCGTATCGAATCTTAGACATCTAAAGAGAACCAAAGTACAAATCCGCCGATACAGGCGCAAAATATCCATGCTGAGGCGGACAGCATCTTACGAAACCGAATTGGACTTGAAGGAGAAAACGATAATAATGAATGCAGCGAAAGCAAGAACCATCGGAGCGCGTGCCATCGGGCTTCCCGTCGCATTTGCGCTGGGAGCCATGACTTTCACTCACTTGCGCGGCAACGCCGAACAGAAACCGACGCCCGTCAACCCGCCCGCTCAAGCCCTCAGTATTCAGTCGGCATTTGAGCAGGTCGCAGACAAATTGCGCCCCTCGGTTGTTCATATTACCAGCGTGTCAACAGCACGCACAGCAGGACAGGGCAACCCTTTCGAGGGATTCGGGTCTCAGGGCGCACCTGAAGGTCGCCAGTTCCGAATGGCTCCACGCAAAATGCAAGCCAGCGGCTCCGGCGTCATCGTTCGCAGTGACGGCTATATCCTCACCAACGATCATGTGGTACAGGGCGCGGATAAAGTCACCGTCCGAATGACAGACGGACGCGAGTTTGTCGGCAAGGTCAAGCGCGACTTTAAGAGCGACTTGGCACTCGTCAAAATCGAAGCGACAGGGCTTCCCGCCGCAGAGATGGTTGAGGATTCGGAGCGACTCAAAATCGGACAATGGGCAATCGCCTTCGGCAGTCCGTTCGGGCTGAGCGACACCATGACAACGGGAATCGTCTCGTCCCTGCATCGCAATCAGTCCATCGGAGGGGGGGCGGAGCGACGCGATTACTCCAGCCTGATTCAGACCGATGCGAGCATCAATCCGGGCAACTCCGGTGGACCGCTTGTTGATATTTATGGGCGCGTGATCGGAATCAACGTCGCCATCGAATCGCCAAGTGGGGGAAATGTCGGAATTGGATTCGCTATTCCTGCCAACACTGCCCGCTACGTCATGGAGCAGTTAGTATCTAAAGGAACCGTGACTCGCGGCTTCTTGGGCTTGGCTCCCGCGCCGGTAGACTACGACGCACAGCAGAAATATAACGTAAAGAGCGGTGCGCTGGTGATGTCGG
>Ga0163154_10010830_pt1 | contig 10055 bp, 12 predicted proteins | sample OliLakLV19MP9P1_FD_148649 | JGI IMG/M metagenome (GOLD analysis project Ga0163154, IMG submission 148649) | Freshwater microbial mat bacterial communities from Lake Vanda, McMurdo Dry Valleys, Antarctica - Oligotrophic Lake LV.19.MP9.P1 | ecosystem: Environmental > Aquatic > Freshwater > Lake >...
CCAGCCTCGTGTCCGGCATCGCGGCGCTCGTCGCCGCCTTCGGCTTCTATGCGACCCGGATGATGCTGGCGCCGAAAGAGGGCAAGAACGCCCCGGGTGTGCGCACCAAACGCAAGAAACAGCGCGGCACATCGGTTGGCCTGATCCTGATGTTCACGGCCACGTCACTGATTGCCGCGATCCTTGGCCTCTTCAGCCTCTAGCCCTTGACCAGCCAGAGGCAGCCCATTTCGTGCAGCTGGCGAAAGCTTTCGGTTGAGCGTTCTGTGGCGCCCCGGGCGAGGCGACCGGCGGTTTTGCGGTTCACGGCCAGCATCAGCACGCATACAAGCAGGCCCACGCCGGCGGTCCACCAGCCTACCGGCAGCGCGGCCAGCACGCCGATCAGCACTGCAAGATAGGCGCAAGCGTCCAGCAGGCGGATCCGCACGTCCAGCCCGCGACCGAAAGGCTTCAGCAACTCCGGCCGCCGGTGTAGCGCTTCGGCGTCGATCGCGAAATGCGTGCCCGGTGTCTTTTCGAACACCAGAACCCGGGTCATCCGGCCACCATCATGCGGATTCGGTCGGCAGCTCATGAACATGGGAAATCCGTCCTGTTTGGGCCCAGCGGGTCTGGATTTAGCAGCAACGCCTGAGCGGCATGTTCCCGTGACGCACGAAATTTAGTGCTTCTTCAATACCTTGCGTTAACCTTTGAAAATTGCGCGCGGTTGGCGAGGGCCATTGCCGGATTAGAATCCGGGGCTTACGCTGCACTGCAACATAAAGGGTCGATCAAGCGATGCTCTATTCCCTCGTCGAGATGAACCGGTTGGCCATGGCGCCCATGCGCTTTGCCGCGCGGGCCGGACGCGCCGCCTTGGCCTCACCGCTCAATCCGATGGCGCGGACCAGTTACGGCAAGTCGCTGGCCGCCATGGCGGACGTGTTCGAGAGCGCGACCCGGTATTATGGCAAGCCCGAGTGGCGCATCGACTCGGTCCGCATCAACAGCGTGACAGTGCCGGTGAAACCCGAAGTGGCCTGGCGCTCTCCCTGGTGCGGCCTGATCCATTTCCGCAAGGATGCGGGCATCCTTGCGGCCACCCGCCGTGCCGGCGCGGCGCCGTTGCCCCGCATGCTGATCGTCGCGCCGCTGTCCGGCCATTACGCGACGCTGCTGCGCGGAACGGTCGAAGGATTCCTCGCGACGCACGACGTCTACATCACGGACTGGACAGACGCGCGGATGTCACCTGTCTGGCTCGGCCGGTTCGATCTGGATGATTACATCGATCACGTTCGTAAGATGCTGACGCATCTTGGCGGCGGCGCACACGTGCTCGCCGTCTGCCAGCCGGGCCCTCCCGTGCTCGCCGCCATCTCGATGATGGCGGAGGAAGAAGACGCAGCCCTGCCGGCCACGATGACTTTCATGGGTTCGCCGATCGATGCGCGCCTGTCGCCTACCGTGCCCAACAGGCTGGCCGAAGAGCGCCCGTTCTCATGGTTCGAGGAGAACATGATCCACACCGTGCCGGGTCCCTATCCGGGCATGCTGCGCAGGGTTTATCCGGGCTTTGTGCAGCTCTCGTCCTTCATGAACATGAACTGGACACGCCACGTTGATGCGCAGTGGAAGTTCTTCAACCACCTTGTCGGCGGCGACGGCGACAATGCCGGCAAGCACCGCGAATTCTACGACGAATACCTCTCGGTGCTCGACCTTACTGAAGAGTTCTACCTGCAGACCATCCAGCGCGTGTTCCAGGAACACCATCTGGCGCGCGGGATCTACAATTACCGCGGCACGCGCCTTGTGAAGCCATCCGAGATACGCAGCGTAGCCCTGATGACGGTCGAAGGCGAAAAGGACGACATCTCCGGGACCGGCCAGACACAGGCAGCGCATGCGCTCTGCACCGGCATCCCGAAAGACATGCATACGGACTATATCCAGCCCGGCGTCGGACATTACGGCGTGTTCAACGGCTCACGCTTCGAAACAGAGATTGCGCCGCGCGTGACGCAGTTCACCCGCCGGTTCACGAACCGCAATCTGGAAGAGGCGGCCACCACAAAGCGCTAGGCGCTGCAGCAGGACGCGTCGAAATCCAGCAGTTCGATCTCCGGGCTTAGGTCGCCCGGCTTGACGGGCTCCTCGCCTGCCAGCGCGGTCGAGAGATACTTCTTGTTGTCATCGCAGAAGATGGTCGCCGTGCAAGCGCCCGGCCCGAGCCGCTCGGCGGCCATGAGCGCACCGATCAGGTTGGCGCCGGACGATATGCCGACGGCCAGTCCCAGCTCGCGCGCCAGGCGCTGCGCCATGCGGATCGCGTCTCCGTCCGAAACTGCGATCACGTCGTTCAGTTCACGGAAGTTCACCAGCGCTGGAATGAAATCATCCGAGATCCCCTGGATGCGGTGACTGCCCACCTTGTGGCCGGTTGACAGGGTGGGGGATTCTTTCGGCTCGAGCGGGTGGACGCGCACACCGGGATGAACGGCGCGCAAGGCGGCCCCAACACCCATCACCGTGCCGCCGGTGCCGACGCCCGCCACGAACGCATCCGGCGCGAGGCCGCGCCCGGCAAGCTGCGCGAGAAGTTCCGGACCCGTTGTTTCAAGATGCGCGCGCGAATTGTCGCCGTTGGAGAACTGGCAGGGCAGGAACACATCCTTGCGGGCTGCGGCGAGGTGCTGGGTGGCGGCAATCGCACCCAGGAAGCCGCCGTCCTCCCGGCTGATGAGGTTCAGGCGTGCATCCAGGCTGCGCAGCAGGCATTTGCGTTCCTCGCTCATCCAGTCCGGCATGAAGATCTCGACCGCATGCCCAAGGGCGCGGCCCAGCGCGGCGAGTGCAATGCCGGCATTGCCGCTGGTCGCCTCGGCGATCGTGTCGCCGGGTTGCAGGGCGCCGGAGCGGTAGGCCCGCGTCAGGATGGAAAGCGCCATCCGGTCCTTGATTGAACCCGTGAGATTGTAGTGTTCGGCCTTGGCATGGATCACATGCTCGCGGCCCCGGTAGCGCAGGCGGACCGAGATCAGCGGCGTGCGCCCGATCAGGGCCGCGAGGCTGCGCAGCCGGGCCGGCTCGCAGGTATTCAGCGGCGGGACAGGCAGGCCGGCAGACGGGATTCGGGCAGGCAGTGCGGACATGGAGCGCTCCAGGGGGTGATCGCAGCATGTGGCCCCTCGCCTGCGGAATCATTCTGAATATTTATACTGAAAGGCTATGGGTTGATAAGAATTTTCGGATAATCATACTTTACATGGAAAATATTGATCACACCGACCGGCTGTTGTTGCGCGCCTTGCAGGCGGATGCCAGCGAATCGCTCGAAACGCTGGCCGCCCGCGCCAGCATTTCCGTAAACACCTGCTGGCGCCGGGTGAAACGGCTGGAAGAGATGGGCATCCTGCAAAAGCGGGTGGCCCTGATCGATCCTGAGCGGGTCGGTCTCGGCCAGACGGTCTTCGTCGCGATCCGCACGCGCGAACATTCGGCGGGCTGGGTCGAGCGTTTCGCAAAAGCGGTGCGCGCCATTCCGGAAGTAGTCGAGTTCTACCGTATGGCAGGAGACGTGGACTACCTGTTGAAGGTGCAGGTGGGCAGCGTCCAGGATTATGACCGGGTCTACCGCGACCTGATCAGCCGCATCGATCTGGCAGATGTCAGCGCGACCTTCGCGATGGAGTGTATCAAGAACACGACCGAGCTGCCGCTCTGATCCTGCGTTCCGCTTACGGATTGACCTGTGCAGCAGGGAACGGATCAGGGCGGCCGAATTTCCGATCATGGCGCTCGACCGCCGGCGTGACGAGGCTGGTGGAGACGATTGCAGCCATGGCTGCACCGGTCACTTGCCGGACATTCCTTGAAAGCCGCATCCCGTACGCACCGCCCTGTTCGGGGCGGGGCACAGCAAGCGATATGCCGGGCAAGGCCGTAAGGCCCCGAATCAGGGCGCTGCCGGCGGCAGCGCATCCTGCGTACGGAAGTCGATGTCCACATGGCCATGGCCGTGATCATGCTCATGGTTATCGAGCACGCCGTGATCATGGATGGGCAGGGCAAGGATTGCGAGGGCGAACAAGACGCCTGCCCCGAGTGACGCCATCGCCCGGCCCGGGGCGACTTCCTTCAGCGGCTCCATCATCGGCCCGGTCGCGACATAAATCAGCAAGCCGGCGGAAAGGGCGTAAAGCGCCGTGATGGTGCCTGCGCCAAGGCCGCCAACGAAAAGGCCGGAAACCAGCGCGCCGAGCGGCGTGGTCGCGGCGGCGGCGATGAAGGCCCAGAACAGTGCCTCCCTGACCTTGAAGCCATGCCGCGAAAGGATCGCGAAGGCGATGATGCCTTCGGCAAATTCATGCAGGATCAGCCCCAGCGAGGCGTAGACGCCGGACTGGAAACTCGCCGCGAAAGAGACCGAGTAGATGACGCCGTCGAAGAACGAGTGCACGCCGACCGCGAGAAGCGGGGTGAATGCCTCTGCCCGCGCTTGCCCGGCGCCTTCCGGGAAGAAGGTGCGCATCGCGAAGCTGAGCAGGAGGCCGGCAAAGAACCCTCCGAGCACGAACTTCGCCGCGCCTTGCCCCGCGCCGAGCGCTTCGGGGACGATGTGCAGAAGGCTGATGGTGATCAGCATCCCGCCCGCCGCGAGCGCGAACAGGCCGGACTGCCGCGCCGACCATTCGCTGCGCAGCGCCACGGCTGCAAGCCCCAGCGATGTCACCACGGCGGCGAGCAGGCCAAAAGACAAGGCGGCCTGAAAGGAGAGGGGCATCGGCGGAAACAGTCCTGCTGGCAACGCAGGCGCCGCGTCCGGAAAGGCCCGGATGGTGCTTGCGAGTTTTGTTATAATGTTTCAATATGTGATTGGCGAGCGGAATCTACCGCCTTGTGCCGCTGGCGAATCTTTTTCTCCCGGAGCTGACCCATGAATTTCCTTCCTGTCCGTTTGCCGGTCATCCTGTTGATCGCGGGCGTATTTGGCGCGTGTGGCCGTTCGGAGCCGGCCGAGCCGGTAGCGCAGCCGGAGGCCGTGGTCGCTGAAGCTGCCGAGCCCGAATCCGAAGCCCATAATGACCAGGCCGAAGGCGAAGATCACCACGAGGAAGACGCAGCCGGCGGCACCGCGCATGTCCACGGCCTCGCAGACCTCGCGCTCACGCGCGAAGGCAACCGCTTCGAGGCCGAACTTGTTTCGCCGCTCGCGAATTTCGGTCTGTCCGAGGCCGACGGTGTGTTCACCGAAACCGTGCAGGCAGAGCTTTCCGGCCTGATTGAACTTGCAGGCGGCGACTGTACGGCCAGCGTGCCCGAGGCCGAGGTCGACACGTCCAGCGGCCATACTGACGGCCATGTCCACGCGGTCTGGACCTGTGCAAATCCGGACGGCGTCACCGCCGTGCGTTTCGCCGGCTTCACCGCCTTTCCGGGCTTTGAGACGGTGAATGCGATCTACCTCACGGACACCGATCAGAAAGCGGGCGAACTGACGCCTTCCGCGCCTGAGCTTTCCCTGAAATAAGAGGCGCATGAGCCAGCCCGTCATCGACATCAGGGATATCGCCTTTGCCTGGAAGCAAGGGCCGCAGGTCCTCGGCATCCCCGCCTTCCGCGTGGACGCTGGCGAGCGCGTTTTCCTGCGCGGGCCGTCGGGCTCGGGCAAGTCGACCCTGCTCGGCCTGATCGCCGGCGTCCTCGCTCCGCAATCGGGCACGGTCCATGTGCTCGGCGAAGACATGAGCGCTCTCTCGCCGCCCCGGCGCGACCGTCTCCGGGCCGATCATGTCGGCGTGATCTTCCAGATGTTCAATCTCGTGCCCTATCTTTCGGTCACCGGGAACGTGCTGCTGCCGCTGCGTTTCTCGCCCGCCCGCCGCAAGGCCGCCGGCAATGACGCGGACGGCGAGGCCCGCCGCCTGCTCGCCCGCCTCGGCCTTGAGGATGAACAGCTCCTGAAGCGCCGCGTGTCGGACCTTTCGGTCGGCCAGCAGCAGCGCGTTGCTGCTGCGCGGGCTCTGATCGGCGCGCCGAAGCTGATCATCGCGGACGAGCCGACCTCCGCGCTCGACGCCGATGCGCGCGACCGGTTCATTACCCTCCTCTCCGAGGAAGTGACGCGCACCGGCGCCAGCCTCCTTTTCGTCAGCCATGATGCCAGCCTCGCGCCGCTGTTCACGCGGGCGGCCGATCTCGCGGCGATCAACCAGGTCATGAAGGTGCGCGCATGAGCGCGCTGCTCGCCCTCGCCTGGCAGAGCCTGCTCAACCGCAAGGGCTCGGTGATCCTCACCATCGTGGCAGTCGCGCTCTCGGTTGCGCTCTTCCTCGGGGTCGAGAAGGCACGCAGCGGCGCGCGCGAAGGTTTCGGCAACACGATTTCCGGTACGGACCTGATCGTCGGCGCGCCCACGGGCTCGGTGAACCTGCTGCTTTATTCGGTCTTCCGAATGGGCGGCGCGACCGCTGAAGTCTCCTGGCCGACCTATGAGAAGATCGCTGCCCGCAATGACGTCTCCTGGACGGTTCCCATTGCCCTTGGCGACAGCCACCGCGGCTACCGCGTCATGGGCACCAGTCTCGCCTATTTCGATCATTACAAGTTCGGCGGCGGCCAGGCTCTCAGCTTTGCACAGGGCGAAGCCTTCGACGATCTCTTCGATGCCGTGATCGGCTCGGAAGTCGCCCGCGAACTGGGGTATACCCTGGAGACGCCCGTCACGCTCTCGCACGGTCTGGGCGCGGCCGATCTCGGCTCGGGACACGAGAACCGGCCGTTCCGCATCACCGGAATCCTGAAACCAACCGGCACGCCGGTTGACCGCACGGTCCACGTCTCCCTCGAGGCGATCACCGCCATCCATGTCGGCTGGGAAACCGGCGCGAAGAACCCGCTCGCCGATACCATCCCGGAAGAGATGATCCGGTCGTTCGACCTGACGCCAAAAACAGTGACCGCCATCTTCGTCGGCCTCGAGCGCAAGGGCACGATCCTGACGACCCGCCGCGCGATCAACACCAATCGCGGCGAACCGCTGATGGCGATCATCCCGGGCGAGGCGCTGGCCGAACTCTGGAATGTCACATCCGTCGCCGAGCGCGCGCTGCTGGCGGTCTCCGGCTTCGTCATTGCCGTCGGCCTCGTTTCGATCCTTACATCCATCCTCACCAGCCTGAACGAACGCCGCCGCGAAATGTCCATCCTGAGGGCGACCGGCGCGCGGCCACACCACATTTTTCTGCTGCTCGTCTTCGAAGCCGGGTTGATCGGTTTCCTCGGTGCGGTCCTCGGCATCGTGCTGGTGCACGGCCTGATCGCTGCGCTCGCCCCGCTGCTGCAGGCTCAATACGGCGTGGCTTTCGGAATGGGCGCGCCCGGGCTGGTGGATCTTGCCGTGCTCGGCGCGGTCACGGCGGCTTCGCTCGTGATCGGGGCGATCCCGGCGCTCACGGCCATGCGGCGTTCTCTGGCGGACGGCCTCAGCGTGCGGCTCTAAGTCATGCCAATCGGCTCTGGCGCTGGGCGCCGTCGCCGTTTATTTGATTGCGCATGAAGAAGTCCTTCCGCTCCTGCGCCGTCGTCGCCCTCGCTGTCTGCCTGACGGCTTGCGGCGCTGCAGATTCGCCCGCCTCCGCCGAATCGCCCGCATCAAAAACGGCCCCGAAGTCCACTCCCGCGGTGAAGGCCACACCGGCCTCCGGGCCGAAAGTCGGTGACAAGATCGGCGAGACGGCCGCCGACCGTGCGGCCGCCCGCGAGAAAAAGGCAGCCGAGCGCGCCGCAGAAACAAAGAAAAAGGATGCCGCGCTTGCGGCCCGGGGCGTCAAGCGCATCGGCTGGGAAGACCTGATGCCGGAAGGGGAGGAAGAACGCCTCGCCCAGATGTACCAGGCCCAGATGGTGATGCTCTATTCCGGCGCCGGTGTGGCGGAAGGCTCGGCCGCCGACGTTGCCGTACAGGTCGGCACGTTCAACACGGTCAAGGAACTGAACGGCACCAAGATCCGCATCCCGGGATACACCGTTCCGTTCGAGTACGGCGCGGACGCGCAGATCAAGGAATTCCTCCTGGTGCCGTATTTCGGCGCCTGCATCCACGCACCGCCGCCACCACCGAACCAGACCATCTTCATCATGGCCGACAAGCCGATCAAGATGAATGATCTCGCCCAGGCCGTCTGGATCGAAGGCACGATCTACACACAGACCCAGGAAAGCGACCTCGCGGACGCGGCCTACACGATCAAGCTGACCGGCATCGAGGAATACACCTACTGACGATCCGCGATCCCTCGGCGGTCCAGGTCGTTGCCTGGGACTTTGACGGCGTCCTCAACCGGAACATCGAGAAAGGCGTATTCGCCTGGTCACGCCATTTCGAGCGGGACCTTGGCCTGTCGCTGCAATCCTTCAGCCACCACCTGTTCAGCGGCCGCTTCCAGAAGGCGATGCAGGGAGAGGCTTGCCTGATCGAGATCGTGACCGAGTGGACCGAGAAGAACAGCGCCCATGGCCGCACGTCCGAGATCCTCGACTACTGGTTCACGCGCGATGCGTTGCCCGATCCGGACACGCTTGCCATCGTGGGCGCCCTCAAGCGGCGCGGTGTGGGCAATGTGATGGCCACCAACAACGAGGTTCAGCGCACCGATTTCATCGAGCACCGGATGGGCTTCCATGCGCATGTCGACCGCATTTTCGCCGCCGGCCGCATGAAGATCGCCAAGCCGCACACCGGCTATTTTGCGTATATCGAGGAAGAGTTGCAGGCCGATTCCGCCACGCTCCTGCTCGTAGACGACATGTACGAGAATATTCTCGCCGCCCGCAGCCGGGGATGGCAGGCTTTTCACTTCACCGAGGGGTCGCATGGCGCTCTGGCCGACGCGCTGGGGATTCCGGCTCCGGAGCGGACCGCAGCCGCCCGGAAATGAAAGAAGGGCGGCCGTTAGGCCGCCCCTCACCACTCTACTCGGTACTCTACTGTCCACGATAATGGGGGATTAAACCCTAACGCTCCGTGAACGCGTTGACGCAGCCACTAGCTTTGCTTGGCCAGCAGGTTGCGAATTTCTTCCAGCAGGACTTCCTGCCGGGGCGGTGGCGGCGGGGGTGCCGCAGCTTCTGCTTTCTTGAGCTTGTTCATGCCCCTGATCAGCATGAACATCACGACGGCGACGATCAGGAACGAAATAAGTGCGCTGATGAACATGCCGATTTCCATGATCGCGGCGGCCTTGATCACTTCACCTGCCGTGTCGAGAACGGCAGGCGTGATCTGTATCTTGAGGGACGAGAGGTCGATCCCGCCCATGATCGGTGCCAGCACCGGCAGGAAAACGCCTTGGGTGAACGCGGTCACCACTGTCGCAAAGGCGCCGCCCATCACAAAGCCGACCGCTATGTCGATGAGGTTGCCCTTGATCGCAAACTCTTTGAATTCCTTTAGCACAGTTTCGCCTTTCGCCCCGGGCACACTACCCGAAAACCAGGTATCCAGATTGCGGGGTTCGGGTGAAGCGTCAAGCAGATGACACATGAAAGGCGAGCAATGCCGGCCTTTATCGCGCTTCGGGGTCGTCGCCGCCATTCACGCGGGCGCGCAATTCTTTGCCCGCCTTGAAGAAGGGGACGGCCTTGGCCGGCACCTTTACCGGCTCTCCGGTGCGCGGGTTGCGCCCTTTGCGGGCATCGCGCTTGCGTACGGAGAAGGCGCCGAAGCCGCGCAGTTCCACCCTGTCGCCGCGCGCAAGGGCGCCGCCGATTTCTTCCAGGATGACGGTCACGACCTTCTCCACGTCTTCGTGACGCAGGTGCGGATACTCGGCCGCAAGCTTATCGATGAGCTGGGACTTCAACATCGTGTTGATATTAAACGCATTTGCGGCGGAGGCGCTAGGCCCCCGCCGCAAACTTTGCCTGAATTTTAGTTAGGCCCCGTTGCGGGATCTAACTTTATCAGGCTTCGGACATCAGCTCTTCGGCCTGGCCCTTCCAGTCATCACGCTCCATCCGGCCCTGGAAGACGAGCTCTTCTTCGAGGCTCGACACCTGGTCGTCGG
>Ga0163154_10010831_pt1 | contig 10054 bp, 8 predicted proteins | sample OliLakLV19MP9P1_FD_148649 | JGI IMG/M metagenome (GOLD analysis project Ga0163154, IMG submission 148649) | Freshwater microbial mat bacterial communities from Lake Vanda, McMurdo Dry Valleys, Antarctica - Oligotrophic Lake LV.19.MP9.P1 | ecosystem: Environmental > Aquatic > Freshwater > Lake >...
GAGCCAGTACGAAGTGGCCATCTTCGCCGAGATCGTCGACGCGCCGCGCCTGCCGGTGGCGGCCATCGTGGCGCGCGCCTTGCGCCTGGCGGCCGACGGCGCCAACGTCATCGACCTCGGCTGCCTGCCCGCCACGCCCTTCGGGCATCTTGAAGAAAGCGTGCAGGCGCTGAAGGCGCTGGGCTTGGCGGTCAGCGTCGACTCGCTCGACACCGGCGAGTTGCTGCGCGGCGGCCGCGCGGGCGCCGACTATCTGCTCAGCCTCACGCTCGACACACTCTGGCTGGCCGACGAAGTGGCTTCCACGCCGGTGTTGATCGGACGCGAACCGGCCGATGAAGACTCGCTGCACGCGGCCATCGAACAAATGCGGGCTCGGGGCCGTGACTTTCTGGCCGACGCCATCCTCGACCCGATTCCCTTTGGTTTGACCGCCGCCATCGTGCGCTACCACCGGCTGCGCCAACGCTTCCCGACGGCGCCGATCATGATGGGCATCGGCAACGTGACCGAGCTGACCGAGGCCGACACCAGCGGCATCAACGCGGTGCTGATGGGCATCGCCACCGAGCTGCGCGTGGCTGCGGTGCTGACCACCGAGGTCAGCCCGCATGCCAGGCGCGCGGTGCGCGAGGCCGATGTCGCGCGGCGTCTCATGAGTGCCGCGGCGCGCCAGCACAGCTTGCCGAAGGGAATCACCGATGCCCTGATGACAGTGCACGCCAGGCACCCGTTCCCCGACAGCCCCGAAGAGATCGAGGCCGTCGCCGCCCAGGTGCGTGACCCCAACTTCCGCGTGCAGGTCTCGGAGCTCGGCGTGCATGTCTACAACCGCGACGGCCACCGCCTGGCGCAGGACGCCTTCAGCCTGTGGCCGCAGCTCGGCCTGGAAGACGACGCCAGCCACGCCTTCTACATGGGCGTGGAACTTGCAAACGCGACGACCGCCTGGCGGCTGGGCAAACGGTATGTGCAGGACCAGCCGCTGGACTGGGGCGTTGCCGCTCCGGCAGCCGACACAGACACCGACTCCGGCGCGATGTCCGCGCCGGGCTTTCGAGAGATTTCCCGGACCCATCGCCGATGAACGATCAGATCTTCGAGACCGTGCTGACCACCGTCTCGCCTGCCGGCCGGGTGCACGTGGCGCCGATGGGCGTGCGCTACCCCGGTGACGCCGTGCTGCTGATGCCCTTCAGGCCATCGACTACGCTGGACAACATCATCGCCACGCGTCACGCCGTGCTGAACCTGCTGGTCGACCCGCGCGTCTTTGCCGGCTGCGTCACCGGCCGCAAGGACTGGCCGACGCTGCCCGCCACGATGGTGCCCGGCGTGCGGCTGGCCGCCGCGCTGGGCCATGTCGAACTCGAACTGCAGACCGTGGGCGATGACGGGCAACGCCCGTCGTTGATGATGAAACGGGTGCATGCGCAGACCCATGCACCCTTCCCCGGCTTCAACCGCGCCGAAGCGGCGGTGATCGAAGGCGCGGTGCTGGTCAGCCGGCTGCACATGCTGCCGGCGGCCAAGGTGGACACCGAGATGGCGTACCTGCAGATCGCCATCGACAAGACCGCCGGGCCCGAGGCGCATGAAGCCTTTGGCTGGCTGCGCGAGGCCGTGGCGCGGCACCGGGCGAAAGGTGCGGAACAAGGTGCGGAACAAGATGCGGCGCAAGGTGCAGCGCAATACGCGGCCCAAGAGGTGGCGCGTTGATCCGCCTGCTGGTCAGCGTTCGTACCGTCGACGAAGGGCTGATGGCGGCGGCCGGTGGCGCCGACTTCATCGATCTGAAGGAACCGCGCGCCGGCGCGCTGGGCGGCTTGCCGGTGGCCACCGTGCGCAGCATCATGGCGGCGTTGCGGAACCAGGGCTGCAGGCTGCCGGTGAGCGCCACCATCGGCGACCTGCCGATGCACGGGCTGCCGGCCATCCTGCGCCAGGTCGATGCCATCGGCGCCTGCGGAGTCGACTACGTGAAGGTCGGCATCGACCGCACGCCAGCCGCCGCCAACGTGCTGGCGGCGTTGGCGGTCTCACCCTGGCCGGTGGTCCCGGTCTTCATCGCTGACCGGGGGCTGGATTTCGATCTGCTGGGCCAGGCGATGGATTTCCCCGGCGTGATGGTCGACACCGCCGACAAGCTGGCCGGCAGCCTTTTCGACGCCGTGGCGGTGGACGAACTGGGCCGCTTCGTGACGCTGGCGCGCGAGGCCGGCACCATGGTCGGGCTGGCCGGCGCGCTGCGCCTGCAGCATCTGCCGGCGCTGTTCGAACTTGCACCCGACTTCGCGGGCTTCCGCTCGGCAGTGTGCGCGGGCGACCGCGGCTCGGCGCTCAGCCCCGGGTTGCTGCGCGGGCTGGCCCATCGTCTGCACGCCCGCGTCAGCCTCGACACGGCCCTGCTGTGAGAAGCTGAGCCGCTGATGCTAGGCCAAGTTTGCCACTTGGCACTACGCTGCCCAATGGAATCAACAAGTTAGACCGGCATTGCGGCGTGTATGTCACTACTTTTGTGTTGTGCCGCGCGGTGTCGGACTGAGCGCCGGACTGTCCTCACACGAGCACGCGGTGCGTACCGCCGGGGTGGCGACAGCCCCAGGATCGTGTCGATCTTGTGGTGATGCGCCTCGGGCCGCGTGGCCTTGCGCACGTGCACAGCGCGGCCGTCGCGGCGCTGCATCGTCGCGGTCACGCGCTGCTGCGTGGACATCGCCGCACGCAACGCCTCCCAGCTGTCGTGGACGCCTTTGGCCTTGAGCCGCAGGCGTAGCATGTGCACGAAGTGGTAAGCCAGCACGCTGATGAACAGGTGCCCTTCTACACGGCGCTCCACCTGGTGGAACACCGGGGTGCATCGCCGCGCTGCCGGGCTTGATTTTCTTGGTCCAGGTGATGGCCTGCACCAGCAGCCCCGTTTTGTCCTTGGCGACGTCAACGTTGCAGCGCTGCGCAGCACGCGAAAAGCGCTGCTTGGCACGCCCGAGCCGCTCCATGATCTTGGCCACATCCTTGGTGCCACGCGGTTTGCTCAAGCTCGGTTGCAGCTTGGCCAGCACGGCCTCGAAGCCGGCCGCCTTGGTGTCATCTATGGCGCGGTCTTTTTGCTCGCGCGCCGGCGAATGGCAGTACAGGAGCGCGTGCCCCTGCGCGTCCAGCACGCGCTGGATCTTGATCTTCACGTTGCCTGCGGACGCCACCTCGGTGGCCTGGGCCGGGTCGAACTGGCGCTCGCGCAGCCGTGAGACCAGCAGTGAAGGAAAGACGTACCGGCCGTGCCCCGTCAGCGGGTGCAGCTCCCGCAGGATCGCCACGGCCTGGAGCGCCAGCGGCACCACGTGCGGCGGGCCGTCCTTCTTATCGGCCTTGCTGCGCTTCATGACCCCGGCCGGAACCGTCAGTACCGCACCTTCGAGGTCGAACCACGCCCACTCCATGTGCCGCACCTCACGCGGCCTCAGCAGCAACAGCGCAGACAGCTTCAACGCTGCGCGCGTCACCGGGTGGCCCTGGTCGCCATGACATTGCGCAGCAGTTGGCTGGCACCCTTGGGGTCAACGATGGCCGCATGGTGCCGGCTTTCCACCGGCCGCAGCGCGTCCTTCAGGTCGGGCGCCGGGTTGCGCGCTGGCACAGGCCGATGGCGATGGCGTTTCGTAACACCTGCCCGCAGGCGTCTTTGACCCGGTGCGCCGTTTCAATGGCGCCCCGCGCCTCAATCCTCCGCAGGCAGGCCGGCAGCTCGGGCGGCTCGATCTCGCCTACCGGTCGCCGCCCGATCCACGGAAAGGCGTCTTGCTCCAGCCGAATGTGCGTGCGCTCGGCGTGGCCGAAACTGACCTTCACTTCGTGCTGCGTGGTCAGCCACTCGCGCACCACAACCTCGAAGGTGCCAGGGGCGGGCAATCCGTCGTCGGCCAGGGCCTGCACCTCGCCTGCCTGCGCCTTCTCGGCTTTGTCGGCCTTGCGGGCCTCGCTGGGGTCGGTACGGGCGGCGATCAACTTCTTGGCCTATCGCGCCGGGTGCGGACGGCGGCCAGCGTCACCTAGGGGTAGGTGCCCAGCGAAAGGCGGTTTTCCCGGCTGTCCAACCAGTGCCGCGGGCGCCACCAGCCCGCACTGACGCGGCGCGCGATCAGAGTCAGGCCGTCGTTATCAACGATAGTGCGCGGTTTTCCTGTCCCGGCTGCCGTCTTCAAGGCCGACTTGATCGCCTTGCCACTGAGGATGTTCTTTGCCACACCCGATAACTCCCCATCGCTTCAGGCCGATCTGGGCCAGTCGTCCGGTACGTTATCCAGTCGGGTGTTGGATCCAAGCGGTGTTGCCCGGTCTCATGCGGACATGAAAAAACCCCTAAGTCGTTGATTTACTTAGGGGTTTCTTGCTTTCTGACCCCTTGCGGAGCCTTGACTGGTGGAACCGGGGGGAATCGAACCCCCGTCCGCAAGCCATCACCGGACGGTTCTACATGCGTAGCTGACTGATTTGAGTTTGAGGCCCCAAGTCGCGCAGCAGCACGCTACCTGGGTCCCGAGTCACTTGGTTTTAGGCCCATGCTGAATGACGCAGCAAGGGACGAGCCAATGTGTATGACCTCGCAGCCTTCGGGTTTTACCCTTCAGACCCAGCCCATCGGCCAACTGTTGCGAGGCTCACCGGTTTTAAGCGGCGAGGGCGTACGTTTGATCGTTCGCAGTTACTTTGTTTCCAGTGGATTTACGAGCGTACTGGTGCTCGGCATGCCCCGCGTCGACTCAGTACCCACGTCGAAGCCAGGTCGGTCCCAAGTCAGCGAGTTTAGGCCAGTTCCAGCCATTTCAATAGCTGCATCGGGTCATCGATCACGGCGTCGGCTCCCCAATGCTCGGGCGCGTCGCCCTGGCCGAGGTAGCCCCAGACTGCCGCCAGCGTCGCCATGCCGGCGGCGCGGCCGGCCTGAACGTCGCGCAGGTCATCGCCGACGTAGACGCAGCGCGCGGGAGCTACGCCCATGCGGCGAGCCGCTTCCAGCAACGGCTCTGGGTGCGGCTTGGCGTGCGGCGTGCTGTCACCGCCGATCAATGCCGCCGCACGCACGTGCAGCGCCAGGCCTTCCACCAGCGGCCGCGCAAAACGCATCGCCTTGTTGGTAACGATGCCCCAGCGCATGCCTGCTGCATCCAGGCTGTGCAGCAGCGGCTCTACCGCCGCGAAGACCAGAGTCTCCTGCAGCAGGCGCTGCTCATACCTGGCCAGAAAGTCTTCGCGCAGATCGGCAAACCGAGACTCACCCGGTGCCACGCTGAAGGCGACGCCGAGCATGCCGCGCGCGCCGGCGCCCGCCATCGGGCGCAGCAGTTCGAAGGGCAGCGGGGCCAGGCCGCGAGCAATGCGCAGGTCGTTGGCGGCACCGGCCAGGTCGGGCGCGCTGTCGACCAGAGTGCCGTCGAGATCGAACAGCACGGCATCGAAGCGCGCCATCAGACCGCCTTGCGACAGGCGACGAGGTAGTTGACGCTGGTGTCGCCAGACAACCAGTAACGACGTGTCAGCGGGTTGTATTGCATGCCGCGGCTGCCCTCCATCGTCAGGTTGGCGTCACGGCACCAGCGCGCGAGTTCGCTCGGCCGGATGAAGCGGGCGTATTCGTGCGTGCCCCTGGGCAGCAGGTTCAATACGTATTCGGCGCCGACGATCGCGAAGAGAAACGACTTCGGGTTGCGATTGAGGGTGGAGAAAAAAACCCAGCCACCAGGCTTGACCATCTCGCCGCAAGCACGAACCACGGAAGACGGGTCGGGCACATGTTCCAGCATCTCCATGCAGGTGACCACGTCGAAGGCGGCGGGTTGCTCTGCAGCCAGCGCTTCCGCGGCGATTTCGCGGTATTCGAGATTCTCGACACCGGTTTCCAGAGCATGCAGCCGAGCCACGCCCAACGGCCGTGCGGCCAGGTCGATCCCCAGCACCTGGTCTGACCGGCGCGCCATGGCCTCGGCCAGGATGCCGCCACCGCAGCCGACGTCGAGCACGCTCTTGCCGCGCAGGGTGGCGAGTTCGTCGATCCATTCCAGGCGTAGCGGGTTGATCTGGTGCAGCGGCCGGAACTCACTCTCCGGGTCCCACCAGCGGTGCGCCAGTTCACTGAACTTGGCCAGTTCCTGAGGGTCGACATTCGTATTCGTGTTCATCGCTCGATCGTAGCGGCAGCCATGCGCACGCGCTTGACCGCGCAGCCAATTCACTGCGCGCGTCACGGTCTGCATCCCCCGCCGTGAGATGCTTTTCAGGAAACAAAAAACCCCGCCGAAGCGGGGTTTTCGTAGAGGCCCGAAGGCAAGAATCACTTCTTGGCGCGGGTCCCGACGACTTCGATTTCCACGCGACGATTCTTGGCGCGGCCTTCGTTGGTCTTGTTGTCGGCGACAGGGAACTTCTCGCCCTTGCCTTCGGTGTAGATGCGGTTCTTCTCGACGCCCTTGCTGACAAGGTAACCCTTGACGGCATCAGCGCGGCGCACCGACAGTTTCTGGTTGTAACCATCTCCACCGATCGAGTCGGTGTGACCGACGGCGATGATGACTTCGAGGTTCACACCACCGGTCTTGCTGACCAGGTCGTCCATCTTGGCTCTGGCTTCGGGCTTCAACACAGACTTGTCGAAGTCGAAGAATGCATCGGCTGCGAAGGTAACCTTCTCGCTGGTCGGGGCAACGACGACGGGCGGCGGCGGCGGTGGCGGCACGACGGCCGGCGGCGGAACCGGTGCGGCCACCGGGGCCGGCCGGGGCGGCGGCGGCGGCGGCACGGCAGCGCCGTCGCAACCCGGGTACGCTGTAGCGGGCGTCCAGTTGGAATCACGCCAGCAGAGTTCGTTGGTGCCATTCTTCCACGGCGTGCCATCGGCGGCGCGCCACTGGTGCGAGCCGTCGGCGTACTTGAATTGCTCAGCGGTGGGCACCTGTGCAAGAGCGGCCATCGGAACGGCAATCGCGGCAGACGCGAACAGCATCGCCACCTTGTTAAGTTTCTTCATGATTCTCCTCTCAAGGGAAGCCGCAGTTGCCTGCGATAAGTCCGGAACTGCGAACGAAACGAAGGTCAAAGCCCTCAGCCGCAGTCATTTACTATCGACATCAAATTGTGCCATAGGGCTCTGATTCATCCCTATTCTGACTGCTGCGGCGAGCTTGCTGCATCTGCCTGTTGCGCTGCCGCGACAAGATCGCCCCCTTAGAATGCCATCTGTTGCGCCATGGCACCCCGCCGCGGTGCCCGCACACGCCGCGCGCCACGCCTCATGAATCAGTTTGCCAAGGAAACGCTGCCGATCAGCCTCGAAGAAGAGATGCGGCGGTCGTATCTCGACTACGCGATGAGCGTGATCGTGGGCCGTGCGCTGCCCGACGCCCGCGACGGCCTGAAACCGGTGCACCGGCGCGTTCTGTTTGCCATGCACGAACTCAACAACGACTGGAACCGCGCCTACAAGAAGAGCGCGCGCATCGTCGGCGACGTCATCGGCAAGTACCACCCGCACGGAGACACGGCTGTCTACGACACCATCGTGCGCATGGCGCAGGACTTCAGTTTGCGCCACATGCTGGTCGACGGCCAGGGCAACTTCGGCTCGGTGGACGGCGACAACGCCGCGGCGATGCGCTACACCGAGATCCGCCTGTCCAAGATCGCCCATGAAATGCTGGGTGACATCGACAAGGAAACGGTCGACTTCGCACCCAACTACGACGGCTCGGAAAAGGAGCCCACGGTGCTGCCGGCGCGGCTGCCCAACCTGCTGGTGAACGGCTCGGCCGGCATCGCGGTGGGCATGGCGACGAACATCCCGCCGCACAACCTGAACGAGGTGGTGGATGGGTGTCTTCATCTGCTGAAGAACCCGGAAGCGACTATCGACGAGTTGATGGAGATCATCCCGGCGCCCGACTTCCCGACAGCCGGCATCATCTACGGCCTGACCGGCGTGCGCGAGGGATATCGCACCGGCCGGGGCCGCGTGGTGATGCGCGCGAAGTGCCATTTCGAAGACATCGACCGTGGCCAGCGCCAGTCGATCATCGTCGACGAAATCCCCTACCAGGTGAACAAGAAGACGCTGCTCGAGCGCATAGCCGAGCTGGTGCACGAGAAGAAGATCGAGGGCATCAGCCACATCCAGGACGAGAGCGACAAGTCCGGCATGCGCGTGGTGATCGAGCTTAAGCGCGGTGAAGTGCCCGAGGTGGTGCTGAACAACCTGTACAAGCAGACGCAGTTGCAAGACACCTTCGGCATCAACATGGTGGCCCTGATCGACGGCCAGCCGCGCTTGTGCAACCTGCTGATGCTGATCGAGGTCTTCCTCGAACACCGGCGCGAAGTGGTGACGCGGCGCACCGTGTATGAGCTGAAAAAGGCGCGTGAACGTGGTCATGTGCTCGAAGGTCTGGCGGTGGCGCTGGCCAACATCGACGAGTTCATCGAGACGATCCGCAATTCGCCCACGCCGCCGGTCGCCAAGGCGGCGCTGATGAGCAAGAGCTGGGACTCGTCGATGGTGCGAGAGATGCTGCTGCGCACCGAAGACAGCGGCACCGGTCGCCAGGCCTATCGCCCCGAAGGCCTGCCGCCGAGCTACGGCCTGCAAGCCGACGGCCTGTACCGGCTGAGCGACGACCAGGCGCAGGAAATCCTGCAGATGCGCCTGCAGCGCCTGACCGGGCTGGAGCAGGACAAGATCATCGGCGAGTACAAGGAAGTGATGTCGGTCATCGCCGACCTGCTCGACATCCTGGCGCGCCCGGAGCGCGTGACCGCCATCATCAGCGGTGAACTGTCTGCGCTGCGGCTGGAGTTCGGCCAGACCAAACTCGGCGCGCGACGCAGCGTGATCGTGCACAACGCGCTGGAACTCGGCACCGAAGACCTGATCACACCCACCGACATGGTGGTCACCCTCAGCCATACCGGCTACATCAAGAGCCAGCCGCTCACCGAGTACCGCGCGCAAAAGCGCGGCGGCCGCGGCAAGCAGGCCACGCAAACCAAGGAAGACGACTGGATCGACCAGCTCTTCATCGCCAACACGCACGACTGGCTGCTGTGCTTCAGCGACCGCGGCCGCGTTTACTGGCTGAAGGTGTGGGAAGCGCCGCAGGGCTCGCGCAATTCGCGCGGCAAGCCCATCGTCAACATGTTCCCGCTGCAAACTGGCGAGAAGATCACCGTGGTACTGGCGCTGACCGGTGAATTCCGCAGCTTCCCGGCCGACCACTACATCTTCATGACCACCGCGCTGGGCACTGTGAAGAAGACGCCGCTCGACGACTTCTCGAACCCACGCAAGGCCGGCATCATTGCCGTGACCCTGGACGAAGGCGACTTCCTGATCGGCGCCGCGCTGACCGACGGCAAACACGACGTGATGTTGTTCAGCGACGGCGGCAAGGCGGTGCGGTTCGACGAAGGCGACGTCACGCCGCACGGCCGGCAGTCTCGCGGCGTGAAGGGCATGACACTCGACGTCGGCCAGAGCGTGATCGCCATGCTGGTGGCCGAAGACGAGACGCAGAGTGTGCTGACGGCCACAGAAAACGGCTACGGCAAGCGCACCAGCATCCTCGAATACACGCGCCATGGCCGCGGCACCAAGGGCATGATCGCCATCCAGCAGACTGAGCGCAACGGCCGCGTGGTCGCCGCCACGCTGGTGCGGCCCGCCGACGAGATCATGCTGATCACCGACAAGGGCGTGCTGGTGCGCACCCGCGTCAGCGAGATCCGCGAACTCGGCCGCGCCACGCAGGGCGTGACCTTGATTGCGCTGGACGACGGTTCCAAGCTGTCGGGCCTGCAGCGCATCGTCGAAAACGATGCCAACACCGATGCACCCGATGCACTCGATGGTGCGGGCGACCCGACGTCCGACCTGCCCGAAGATGTGCCTCCCCAAAACCCCACTGACCCCGCCGGCGACGCCGGCACGGAGAATTCCTGATGCTGAAACCCGTTGCGCTGGCCTTGTTGCTGGCCTCCCTCCTGACCTCGCTCGCCGGCGCCCAGACGCCCG
>Ga0163154_10010834_pt1 | contig 10053 bp, 10 predicted proteins | sample OliLakLV19MP9P1_FD_148649 | JGI IMG/M metagenome (GOLD analysis project Ga0163154, IMG submission 148649) | Freshwater microbial mat bacterial communities from Lake Vanda, McMurdo Dry Valleys, Antarctica - Oligotrophic Lake LV.19.MP9.P1 | ecosystem: Environmental > Aquatic > Freshwater > Lake >...
GGCGATTTCAGAGGTGCGGCGGCCGTTGATGATGTTGGCGCCCGATATGGCGAGGATCGGTATTTTCGGCCAACGGGAGCGCAGTTCGGCAATGAATTGCGCGCCGGCCGTGCCGGGCATGTTCATGTCGGTCACGATGGCGTCCAGGGGTTCGCGCTGGGCGATGTCGAAGCCGGCGGCGGCGCCTGGCGCGGTCACCACCTCATAGCCGGCGTCGTTAAGGCCAAGCGCCAGCGCGTCCCGCACGAACATGTCGTCATCGACTAAACAGATGCGGGGGCGGGCAGTCATGGCTTCCCTCCTGGGCAATGCCCAAGAATTAACATACCTAGGGTTGTCTCGTTCCGGAGTAAATGAAAGCCAATAATGAGGGTGCTTTTATTTAGCGTTGCTCTCGATCGACCCAGTATTTCCAAAGTTGAGCAAAGATGGCCGAGCTAGGCATAGGTTCGGCTCTTGCGTCAGTTCCAACCAACCATTTTAGAGGCGGCGTTTCCGGAGACTCGGGATGACGCCCGTCTGGGGTTCATGGCCCCGGTTGCCACGGCGCGGCCGCCCCGTCATAAACCGGGCCTCCGGACAGGTGGCCGAGTGGCTGAAGGCGCACGCTTGGAAAGCGTGTTTAGGTGAAAGCCTAACGAGGGTTCGAATCCCTCTCTGTCCGCCAGCCAGTCGGGCCTATTCCCACTGAGTGAAGCCCAAACGGTGCAAGCGCCGGTTATGTGGCGTCTTTTTCTCGCGGGCGGCGTCTCCACGCTCAGGGGAGGCGCCATTTTCGCGCCGGGACTGGGCCTTCGTCTCCGTTCGCAAGTGAAGCAGGTGGGTTTCGTCCGTCTCCGTTTGCCGTTCGCGGGCGACTGAGTTGGGACCGCGCAGTCACGCTCGACCATACCGACTGGAGAGGGCTCGATGACTAAGTTGCTGCGCGCGCAGTCAGGGCGCCGGGCGCGCGGAGAACAGCCGCCGCTGCGCGTCCCACTCCAAAGGCAGCTCGGCGCGGCAGAGTTGATCAAGCGTCAGTCCAGGTCGCTGCCGGCCATCGAGGATCTCGCGGATCAAATCCGGCGCGAGATAGGTGAGCCGCACGAGGCGAGAGACGCTGGTCGACGTCAATCCTTCATCGGCTGCTAGAGCGGCGCCGGTTGCGTATGCGCCGCTCAGCAAAAGCTCGCGCCAGCGCCAACCTTTCGCCAGCGCGCGAACCAAAGCCGGATCAGGCTCGGGGCGATCAACCACGCGTCGACCGCTTGGATCTAAAAGCCGCATCGCGCCGCCGCGGCGGCCAAGACGCGTTGGTACAATAACGGCGGAACGCATTCCCGTACACATAGCGCCGATCATAAGCGGTGCCTGAGGTGTAGATGGCGCCGTCAGTGTCCACGACGAATACGTGCTCACGTTTCGCTTTCTCGTAGCGATAAGCTCTGCCTCGTCTCGTCAAATGCAGCGCGGCGATACTGACGTAGTCCGCGATCGGAAAGATCTCGATACCAGTCGACCGTTCGAACCAGAGATCGACCAAGCGCACCATGGCGTCGCGAATACGCCGCATCGGCACTCCATATCGAGCAGTGCGCGTTGCATCCGCCTCACGGTAGTACGGCAAGGCTCGAAAACTGAGCCTCGCCGCGTTGAAGAACTCGAAGGTCCGCTCCACGTGAACAATGCTCTCAGCGCTCAAAACGCTTATCGCGCCAAAGCGAATGTTGTTCTCGCGCAAGAATCCCATGTTATCGGCAACGCGTGTTCGCGAGGATCGGCCAGCCGCGTCTTCTCTTTCATCTGAGAAGGGATCGAATGAAACCGACACATGATCGAACATGCGCAAGACGTCGAGTTCCCGGGTGCCGACCTTGAAGAGGTTGGTTTGAATTACACTGTTCACTCCGCCAGGGAATGTCCGGCGTTGGTGGGACATGGCTGCATCAATGTAATCGCGCCCCAGCAATAGAGGCTCACCACCATGCCAACAGAACTTGATATCGGCGTCGAGCCGGTCGGCGACGTCTCTCAACATCGGAAAGGCGTGGGCGAGTCCTTCGAGCGGCATTCTCGCCTTGTTGCCGAGGTCCGCGAATTCGTAACAATAGCCGCAGCGCAAATTGCAAAGCTTAGAAAGCTTCAGCACGACCGTTAGGTTACGCATGTTGCCCCGCCTTGTGGGGGGCACCTCAGTACAGAACCATCGAAAGCGCAAGTTGTGTAATTTAGTTTACAAACGCTGTAGTGGCGTCGATCGCCGTCTATCCTTTGCGTGATTTCCGCCTTGTCCGTTTGGGAGCGGATTGAGCGGACGGTGACCGGGCCCCGACGGCGCGTCCAGGTGCAGCGTTAGTTGATCGCGGCCTTGGTCCCATCCCCGTTTTAGGTCCGGTCGCTATGTTAGCGTTTCGGCTTTCTGAGCATCGGCCGCGAACGCCGCGGGCGTCAAGCCGTCAAGCCGCCGAGCGCCGAGTGCGGCCGATAATGGTTGTAATCTTGTCTCCAGGCTTCAATCCGATCGCATGCATCCTCCATCGATAAGAACCACGATGCGTTCAAGCACTCCGCGCGGACGCGTGCGTTGAACGACTCGATAAACGAATTATCCGTCGGTTTTCCTGGTCTTGAAAAGTCGAGTTCGACGCCGTTGAAATACGCCCATTGGTCGAGCATGCGCCCAGCGAACTCAGGGCCGTTGTCAACACGAATGCTTTTCGGCGCGCCGCGCACTGCGACGATGCGGTCCAAAACGCCGATCACATCGGGCGCACGCAGCGCTGGCTTCGGCTGGATCGCCAGGCTTTCACGGCTACGACAGTCGACTATCGTCAACAGCCGAAACGGCCGCCCGTCGAACAGCGCGTCGGCCATGAAATCCATCGCCCACACCTCATTGACGGCGCCGATCTCTGGGCGATCGCCACGATAGCGAGAGGCGCGGCGTCGACGCGGCGTTTTGCTGCGAATACTCAAGCCTTCCTCCTTATAGAGGCGGTAAATCCGCTTGTGGTTGACCTTCCAGCCCTCACGCCGAATGTGAAGGCGCGCATAGCCATAACGCACGCGCGCCGCAGCCAAATCCTTCAACCGAATGCGAAGCTCTGTCTGTGGATCGGCCTTCGAGCGGTAACGCATCATCGAGCGCCAGAAACTTGTAACGCTGGCGGCGCGACGTTCGCTCACTCCGTAAGCGGCGCGCATGTGGTCAGCCACATCACGCCGGCTCGAAGGCCTCACCACTTTCGCTTCAGAACATCCTGCAGCATGGTCTTGTCGAGGCTGAGATCAGCCACGATACGCTTGAGCTTGGCATTCTCTTCCTCAAGCTGCTTTAGCCGACGGATCTCGACCACGCCCATGCCGGCGTACTTCTTCTTCCAGCGATAGAACGTCACTTCGGTGACGCCCATCTTCCGGCAAACGTCGAGAACCGGCGTCCCGGATTCTGCCTGCCGAAGCGCAAACCCGATCTGCTCTTCACTGTACCGTTTTTGTTTCATGGCGCTCGCCTTTCCAAGGTCGCGATAGCGCCGAAAAACTAACTCGCAAAACGGACCGATTTATTGGGGGGAGACCAGCCTCCAATTCTAGTTTTCCGATAATGCGTGCCGGCCAGGCCGGCAGCACGATGTTCTCTGGCGCTGCGGCTTCCATCCCAGCGATCCATGAGGACGCACGGCGTTGTAGTGACGCCGCCACGCTTCGATCAGCACCTGCGCTTCTCGCAGCGTGTAGAAAATCTCCCGATTGAGCAGCTCATCGCGTAGCTTGCCGTTGAAGATTTCGACGTAGTCGTTTTCCCACGGGCTGCCGGGCTCGATGTAAGCGGTTTTGGCGCCGACATTGGCGATCCACTCGTGCACCGCCTTGGCAACAAACTCAGGTCCGTCGCTGCGCGCATCCGCTGGCGCGCCACGCGCGGGTACATATGGCAAGCCGTCTATAGTCGCCGACGGGGCAGCCGAACCAAAGCACGGGCCTTCTGTCGTCGCTCGGCGACGAGACTCGCCAAAGACAGATCAGTAAGGGGAAACGAGCCGGCGCCTCGCAACGGCGGCAAATTCACGGAAGAATGGGCCCGTGAACAGATCGAGCTCGCTACGGCAATATATGAAGCCGGAAATTTCTCGTTCGCCGAGTTCGTATTCTACAGCGCGTACCCTGTCGAATTGTACCATGAAGACTTCTCTTGGGATGATGCAGAGATGCAATCAATCCTTGAGCGCATGAGAGAAATTGAGCGCGAACATGGCCGAGAAGAGTTCGAAGGTTTTGATAACGAGGGACCTGCTGAGTACCGGTCACTGGAAGCACGCCACGGATCTCGCCTGAACGAGCTTGCGGCCGCCGCGTTCAGCGCACTAGCTCCTGCTGTCGTGCGTGACCTCAAATTAGGCGACTCGACGCGGTTCGATGAACTGCGTGAGCGCGGTCGCAGGACTATATTTCATCGCGACGATGTAGTGGCGGCCACCGTCGATATCGCCGAAGCGTTTGAAGCAGAAGCAAAACAGTGTGCGGAGAGTGGTGCGTATTATGCCGCGACCGTCTTCTTGGGGTCTGCCTCAGAAGCGCGGCTTATGCTCAGGGCGCTCAGAAGCAAGTCGAAACTCGCAGCGATCCTCGCCGAGATCCCTAAGAAAAAAGGCCGAAGAGTGAGGATCCAACGCAGTGGGGTCTCAACGAGTTAATCGAAGTCTCGGCAAAGGCCGGTTGGCTGCCTGGGATTGATGATGGACCTGTAGTGCATGTCGTTTCATCGTGGCTGCATCGTCTACGAAATCAACGCAATTTGCTTCATCCTGGGAGGCACGTTCGCACACGGCCCCACGTACGAATTGGCCGTGAAGAATATCTTGATGCACGGGTAGCATACGTCGCCCTCATCGATGCGCTTCAGCGATCCAGCGGCAAACGCCGACAGGATCCCGTGCCCGAAACCGCCGAGTAGGAGGGCTCCAACCGCTTACGGCCGCTCTCGCCCATCTTGAGACAGCCGGCGTCCGCTTCTCGGCGCAGAAGCGGGAAGAGCCGTTATTGGGATTGGTCTCCCGCGCGCGAGTGCGTCCTCGGGCGAGCACTCGCGTTTGACGGTTTGCGACTGTTCAAAGGCATCCGTCGGCGACGAAAGGCGGCTCGTAGGACGCCCGCCTAGACGCAGATTTCTTCGGCGCGAGCGAGCAAGACCGCACGGGCCTGCGTCGCGCTAACACCTCGCTTGAGCGCATCTGGATTGAAAATTTCCGGATCAAGTAGGGGGCGGCCAGGACGCGCACCCCCTCGAGTGAGTGCAAAGCGAGCGCCGCCAGGCCACTGCATCATTGGGCCAGCGGCCTCACAGACGATTTCTACGGAGGTTGTGGCCCTTTCAAACGGCCAGGATGCGCCAAGGCTGGCGGAAGTGACTTGAGCGCGACGTGGCTCATCCTCCGGCTCAAACGGCACAGAACTCGGCGTTGACGGCGGAGGTGAAGTCTCAGCCGACCGCTCAACCGATGCACCGGTTTGTTCGGGCTGTCGCTCGCTGCATCCGAGCGCAAACGATGCGCACGCCATCAGAATTACAAGGATAGACGCACGCATGGACCCGCCTTGGATACACCGCGTGGACCCTAGTGCTTACATGGTGGGGCGGCAACCTCACCAGCGGCAACGGGTTCGTCTCGCGCGGTGGAGTCCGTTCTGCGGTGACCGGCCGGCAACGACCGTTGTTGGGATATGTCGGATCCGACGCACATGGTGTTCTGCCGATTAAGGTACTGCCGCTAGTTTGCCGCATCGAGACGTGGGTTTAAGCGGAAACGCCGGGGGATCGCACTGAGAGTCTCTGTCAGACCTCAGAAGAAAGATGGCGCTCATCGGGCAGGCTTTCCAACGCCATACTCGCGCCCCGGATCGTGGACGACAAAGGTGTGGGAGGCACACGCACCGCTATACTGATGCGTTCCTGCATCGCCGTCGATAGTCCACGCAGTTTCGCGCCGCCGCCAGTGAGGTTGATTTCGGTGTTGTAGATGTCAGCCGCCAATTCGGGTGGCATCTGTTCAAACGCCTGCATCACGGCATCAATGATGCGCTTGACGGGATCGGCGAGCGCGTCGGCAACGACGCCAGCGTCCACAATGTAGTCCTTCGGTGCGCCTGTCTCCGCATCCCGCCCTTTGACGCTCAACGAGCCGCCGAAGGCACCAGCCGATGTTTTCACGTTGCCGATTTCCTTCTTTATCTTCTCAGCGGTGGTGTCCCCGATTCTCAAGGAGGCGTGGTCTCGCAGGTGCACGATGATGGCTTCATCCATGTCATCGCCGGCTGTGCGCAAACTGCGAGACCAGACCAGACCGCCGAGCGAAAGCACAGCGATCTCTGTTGTACCCGCGCCGATGTCGACGATCATGCATGCGCTGGGGCCGTCAATGTTTAGACCCAGGCCGAGCGCGACTGCGACGGGCTTTTCCATAAGCCGCACGCGGCGCGCTCCGGTTGACTGGGCGCATTCTAAAATTGCTCGTCGCTCGACTGGCGTGGCACCGGTCGGTACGCACATCACGATCTGCGGGCTGATCAACGTAGGACGCGGCAGCACCTTGCGAATGAATTGCTTCAGCGTTTCTTCAGCCACATCGAAATCAGCAATTACGCCGTCGCGCATCGGGCGGATGACATCCATATTCCTGTGAGACTTGCCCAGCATCGCCTTCGCTTCGGCTCCCACGGCGTAGACAATCTTGCGGCCACCTTCGTTGACGTAAGCGATCACTGAAGGTTCCTTCAGAACAATTCCGCGCCCGCGCTGAAAAATTTGAGTGTTGGCAGTTCCCAGCTCGATCGCGAGGTCGGGCGCGACCAACCAGCTGAGGGGGCTAGAAGCACTGGTTGGAAGATCCAGATCCCCCTTGTCAATCTCCTGTTGCCCCGAATTCGACGCATTGGGTTGCTCAGCGTCACTGATCGGTTCTGGTATTGGCGCCAGGTCGGATGCGCCGGAGTTGCGGGCGGTGGCGTCAGTGCTAAAAGCGGCGCTCCGTGTGTCGCGCGCGAGCACGCGCGTGAGCTTGCGTAAGGTGTCGGGCGCGGCCTTTGCGAGATCGTACGCACCTTGCGCGGCGGCCTTCATCAACCGGTCAATTGCAAGGACATCAATGACCGTCTTGGCGGCTTTGACCAATGTGTCGATCAGATCAATGTTGATCTTGACCGTATCAATTTTGAAGTTGAGGAGGCCGACCTGATTGTCGGATAAGAGCTTATTGTCGGACAAAATCTTGGCTTGGTCGAGCTCCTCCTTGATGGTCTCGACCTTCGTGGTCAGCGTTTGGATCTGATCAGCGACCCGCGATATCGCCACTTCGATTGGCGGCGGGGCCGGCGCTGATCCGCGCACGCGGTCGAGTGCTAACCGGAGGTCAGCGACGGCTCTGTCGAATTTAAGGGCGCTGCTGGTTTCCTCTTCTTCGCGCGTCGGGCGGATGAGCAAGACGTACAAATTGTCGGCGATGGCTCGGCAACGGTCGGGGCCGCCGCGCGCAAGCCAGCCCCAAAGATCTCGCATCCGATCTACGTCGTCGCGGGTGACACCTGGAATGTCGTCTTCGAAATTGGCTTTGCGCCATTCTTGATAGACGGCTTCGCCAGCCGCTTGAAGTGCCTGCGCATGTTCGCGCAGAGGGCTATCCCAATCATCGAAGGCGGCTTCCGGCGTCACCGCTTGGTGCTAGATGATCGCGCAGGTGGACGCTAGTCCCGCTCTCCCAGAGACGCTCAGCTCGACTAGTTTCGCGTCTTTGCGCGGGGCGTGACATTGCCCTTGACTACGGAGCCGATTGCGCCGGCGACTAAGCTAACTTGGCTCCCAAAACGGCCAATCCAAGAATGAGGTTAGATAGTCGATTAGCATTTAGGCTTCGCCGATCTGCTCAAGAATAGCTTTTGCCGCTTTGCGTTCGACATCCGTGTCGCCCTTGCCTGCGGTGTGACGGATCGAGGTGCGGACACCTGGCTCGTCGTTAGCCGCTGGACTGGCTAGGCCCGCGACCGCTACAGCTCTCACGGGCCCCAGGGAGTCGCGTTGCGGTCCCGCCTGCACTGCTTCAAGCAGTGCGAGGGTACGCTCCGGCGACTGCGGCGCATCGACCAAGAGCCGCATGACGCTGGTGCGCGCTTCAACCATACGCACCGCCCCGTTGAGCGCGCGCCGTGCTTGATCGAGTTCATATACCTGCCGCTCCGGGCCAGCGCCGCGAATTGCCTGGACCACTTCCATGATCGCTTCGCGGTCGCGCTTGGGTGTCATGGATCTTCGCAGCAGTTCGTCGTGAAACTCTGCGCTTGTAGATCCGCCTTGCTTCATGCGGAGCGCTTTCGCCGCTACCTGCATGGCCATTGGCTGCGCGGGGTCGGACAGTTCGCCTAGGCGGATGACATCGTACTCTGGAAAGGACGCGATGGCCTCGTCGTCAGCTTGCCATTCCCCGTCCGTACCGCGGCGCACAAGGTTTCGAAATTCTGATTTTTCAATGAATGGGTCGAGCCGGTTGAGTGCGCCGGTTGTAAATAATTCACGCTGCTTGGCGTTGCGCGCCGAGATCCCAAGCGCCTGCAGCAAAGCGGCAAGAAACACCAAGTCGACTAGAACCCGCGTCGCGAAAATGACGTGGCGCGCCAAAGGTTGGTCGCCGGTGCGAATGCCGGCGTCGCCGTGAACGTTGTAGATTTCGGCCCAATCCACGAACGGCACAGCCTTGGCGAGTTCCGCACCGTAGAAGGCGATCCAGTCAAGCACGTTGTCGAGATCAGCTTGTCCCATGTCGAAGATGGTTTGCCAGCCTTGGATCTGGCGCAGGGCGAGGGGTACCAGAAAGAACATCGACATGAAGCTCAACATGGCTTCATCACGCAGGTCCTGTTCGAACCCGATGCGAAGGTGCGGGCCCACAAAGCGACCGTTCAGCATCGCCAACTCGCGATCGTCCTCTATCCACGCCCAGCGGCGCGACAGTGAGACGGCGATCGCGAAACCGGCGGCGAGCGGGATGAGGCCCCACGGGGCGGCGAGCCAATATCCCATCATCGCGCACGGCAGGAGGAAGCCCGCGAGAATGAAGTAGCGCATCTGCCAAGTGTGTCGTGATGCGCCGGCTGCTGTCGCGACGACGAAAACGAGCAGACTGTCGATGATGCTCATGAGTAGGCCGAACGGCGTCACGAGCGGGCGAAGGATCGATAGGAGCCATCCGGCCCGCCGCTGCAGATTCCACGAAGGGGCCCAAGCGGCGAAGATGAAGAGCACGGCGAGCCCCGCCGTCACAATGATCCCCCAGGTCGCGTTGATGGCGCGGCCGCCGTCTGGGCTCGCTGCCGCCCAGAGTGCGAGCGCCACAATGAGTGCGATCGGCACTGCCAAGATCAGGAAGCTCCATCCACTGATATGATTGAGCTTGGGCGTGCTCCCAGGTCGTGGGGGTAGGCGGCCGGCAAGGATTGAGACGATCCAGGACGTTATGATGGCCGGCGCACACGCGAGCCCGAAAGCGGCGGCCCAGTGCCACGGCTGTACCGCGAACGGCAACGCTTCTTCGTATAGTGGTCCTGCTGCGAGCGCCGTCAGCAACGTCACGCTAAGCGCGCACGCCGCCGCCTCCCAGTCGAAGGAACGAGAACGCGCGAGCGCTATGGTGTCCGTTGTCATCTAGAAGGCCCCCGCCTGTAGCCGACATTGAGCGCACCTCACGTGCAGTGCGCAAGCGGATTCATGAGCAGAAGCAGGCCCCCGTGGTGCCGATGGCTAATTGGTGGTGAGGGCGCGAGCAATCTTGGTAGAGGAGCGCCAGCGAAACCGCTCTGGGCGATAAAGCTGTGGCGCGGGGTGCGGATGTCCGTTGTCGGGCAGCGTGGCGTTGGAGTCCGAAAATGGGATGAAGCGGCAGCGTTGGCCTCGGTTCGAGCCACTGGTAAGATTGTGTCTAGCGGGCGGCGATTGTTTAGGTTTCTAGGACGCCCGCCCACGCGCAAATCTGTCCGCCCCATTGAGGGCGGGTGTCGTAGAAAGCTCAATGGCTGACCCGCGGGATGCAG
>Ga0163154_10010835_pt1 | contig 10052 bp, 9 predicted proteins | sample OliLakLV19MP9P1_FD_148649 | JGI IMG/M metagenome (GOLD analysis project Ga0163154, IMG submission 148649) | Freshwater microbial mat bacterial communities from Lake Vanda, McMurdo Dry Valleys, Antarctica - Oligotrophic Lake LV.19.MP9.P1 | ecosystem: Environmental > Aquatic > Freshwater > Lake >...
CGGAACGATGATTGAAGTGCCTCGCGGTGCGCTGACTGCCGATGAGATTGCGGAGGAGGCGGAGTTCTTCTCGTTTGGAACCAACGACCTGACGCAGATGACGTTCGGGTTCTCTCGTGATGACAGCGACAAGTTCCTCAAGCCGTATGTGGCGCAGAAAATCCTTGCGGGCGACCCGTTCGAGAGCATTGATGAGACGGGGGTAGGGTTGCTGATGGAGATAGCGGTGCAAAAGGGCAGGAGTGTGAAGCCTGACCTGAAGCTCGGCATCTGTGGGGAGCATGGCGGGGAGCCGCGTTCGATTGCGTTCTGTCACAAGATTGGGCTGAACTACGTGTCCTGCTCACCGTATCGTGTGCCGATTGCGCGGCTTGCGGCGGCACAGGCAGCACTTGGCAAGGGCGTCAGTGATAAGTAGAAGCCCCCCTAACCCCCCAAGTCTGGGGGGAACTTCTCTCCTTTAGTGAGAATACTGCCCCTTTACCGCTTCGGTGGGAGAGGGGTGTTTGCGACGGGTTCGCTGTCTACGGTGGTGACGGCTCCGGCGGGGTTCTATGCCCCGGCGTACCGATTTTTGAAGGTGACGACGGGCGAGGAAGTGGGCATTGTGACACTTCCTACCGTGCAGGTGACCTGATGCCGTAAAGAGGTAAATAGTGTATCGAGTCCGCCCGCTTACTTCCTACAACGGAAGTAGGCGGGCGGTTTTGTGTTCGGCAATGTTTGCTGAAATATATCTTGCGGAAAGCACACGTAGTTGACTTCAATTCCAAAAACAATAGGTGTTAGGGGGTGCGTCTGATATTTTGGTAAATAGTCTTTGAAATAATGGAATTTGCTTCCTTTGACACGTACTTGCTACGATCATGACGATAAATGTTATCCAAACATTCCAGAATAATTTGCTTGATTTGCCTATCCGTTGAATATTTTTTGATGATAATACTGAGTCCTATCAATCCACCCAACCTTCCCGCGACATATCTTCCATTTTGTGCCACATTCAATAACGCTGGCAGTGCAGTCTCAACAGGCCAGTGATCACCAAGAAGGTCGCCTGCCATCCAGAAGGCTCGTGCTGTCTTACTGTTACATTCCATCAAGTAATTTTCGATAAACATCAGAATAGGAGTGGCTTCTGTTGCACAAACTTCAAAGATGTCATCAATATAACAAAACAAGGTGAAATGCAACTCAAAATCGAGACGGTGCTTTTTGCGTTGTAGAACGTCATATATTACTTGATTGGTTTCAGGAATGAGGGAAACCACAGTTTTAACAAAAATAATACGCCGATCTAATACCTCCATATTTTGCTGAACGTACTGAATGAATTCACTGCGTTGGATTGGACAGAATTCGCTCAGTAATATACCTTTTAAATTTTTTAACGATTGAGATTTTTGTATAAGAGAGAATACTTCTTCAAAGTCTTCACACATAATATGCCTCCAGAACCCAATGATTTCTATGGCGTATGTCTTATAGACAAATCGCTTAAACTCCGTACATTCGCAAGCGCGGGGTTTTAAAACCCCCGTCTGAAATGGCGTGCCGCCAAGCGTCCTTCGGACGCACAATGTACGAGATTTATCTGATTTGTCTATAAGACGGTGCGGGTTCCCGTGCAGTTGGATTTGCAGCGACTGACGGGCAAAGATGCTCCGTTCAGAATGGGCAAATCGCTCTGGCTACCGCTCGCCGCAAACGCGGCGTGCAGGTACAGAAAAACCCTCGTTCTGGTATCTTCGAGTTGACCTACAAAGGCAAAACCGTTGCTCTCGGTTTGTATGCCAACGCGCTGACCGTAGGCGAGAAAACCGTCAAGGCGGAAACCGCGCTCTTTGTTGAGACCGAGAATGACGGTGTGCCGCTCGAACCCATTGCCGCTGCGCTGGAAATGCGCTTGATCAAATTGGTGCAAGCAGGAAAATAAAATCAATCAGTCTTCTTCTTTGCCGAGGGCGGCGGGAGGCGTGGCGCGACCCACGGTACTGAGGAGGGCGATCAGGGTCATCACATAGGGCAAGGTATCGAGAAGAATGGGGCTTGTCCATTCCACGCCGAGAAAATTCAGTTTCCAGCCGAATATCTGCATTTGACTCTGAAGAGAAAAGAAGAAGCCGAAGAATAACGCGCCGAGTGTCGCGCCAAGCGGATTCCATCTGCCAAAAATGACCGCTGCCAGTGCGACATACCCTTTGCCGGAAGACATTCCCGTTGAGAATGTTCGGGCGTCGCCCATAGACAGATATGCCCCCGCCAACGCCGCCAATATCCCGGACAGAGTGACAGCGGCATAGCGGGGCAGGGCAGAGGAGATGCCGGTCATGCGTGCGCTTTCGGGATTTTCACCGACTGCTCGCAGACGCAAGCCGAAGGTTGTACGGTTGAGAAGAAAGAGAACGGCGAACGGCATGATGCACGCCAAAATCAAGAAAACCTGCTTGTCGATTCCGGGAATGTTCAAGCCAGTTGCGAAGAATTTGAGGTTGAGATAGCGGGTCGCGCCGATGACGAGAAGCGTGATGCCGAGACCGCTGACGACGTGATTCATCTTGGCTTTTTGGGTCAGAAAGGCGTGCAGAAAGCCGAGTGCCGCCCCGACAATTAGAACCGCAATCATCCCCGTTGTGGACGACTGCTGCCCGAATGCCGCTCCCGCGAACGCCCCCGCCAATATCAGCCCTTCCAGCGCGATATTGACGACTCCGGCACGCTCCGAAAGCACGCCGCCCATCGCGGCAAGAATCAGCGGCGTGGCATTGGAGAGAGTCGCCATCAGCAGGGCAGCAACCCAAGAAGAGGAGTTAGAAGGGTTCATCGTCGAGCCTCCTCTCATCGTCGAGCAGGGCGGCAACAAGAACACTCTGCTTCGGCTTGAAGGTGCGAATGCCGATAAATAGAATCACGATGGCTTGCACAATTCCGGCAATGGATTCGGGAACCTGTGTCTGGAGCTGCATGAAATTCGCGCCGCTGGCGAGTGCGCCGAAAAAGAACGCCGCGAGCGTGATGCCGCCGTTCAATCCTCCCAGCAGGGCGACTGCAATGGCGTCGAAACCGTAGTTCGCGCTGACGCTCGGCATAAATCGGTGATGGATCGCCATGACCTCGATGGCTCCTGCAATGCCCGCCAACGCTCCCGCCATAGCCATCGTCCTGATGACAGTTTTTTCGACGGCGATCCCATTGGTGCGTGCCGCGTCGGCTCCCAACCCGACAGCGCGTATCTCATAACCCAAAGCGGCGCGGCGGAAAAGAAATGTTATCGCGATTGCGGCGATGAGTGCGACGGCTAACCCTGCGGTTAGATTGGCTCCGGGAACCAGCGGCGCGAGCCACGCCGATTTCGCGATGGGAGCGGTTTGCGCCGCCATTTTGCCGGGTGTCGGGTCTTTGAGATTGTGCGTGACGAGATAAGTCGCGAGGTTAATGGCGATAAAGTTGAGCATAATCGTCGAGATTACTTCATGTACGCCGCGTGCCGCCTTCATAATGCCGGGAATCGCCCCCCAAATCGCGCCGCCAACCGCCCCCGCAATCAGCACCAACGGGATGTGCAAAACCATTGGAAACGTGCCGTTCGGTGCGCCGATGAACCCCACGCATCCGCCCGCCAACGCCCCTGCCAGCATTTGTCCCTGCGCCCCGATATTGAACAGTCCCGCACGCAAGCCCAACCCAACAGACAGACCGCACAGAAGCAGCGGCGTCATTTTAGAAAGCGACTGCGCTAAATTGTAGCGGTTGAGATGAATGGCGAATTTGCCCGCGCCGAGAGAGAGGTCGTTCGGTGCGGCTGTTCCTGTATGGAGTCCCGTCGCGCCCTGCCACAGTGCCGAAAACGCCTGCCAAGGGTTGTAGCCGGAAACCTGCATGATGATTCCGGCGACCAACAAGCCCGCCAGAATACTCAGCAGCGATTTGCCGAGACTGCCGCCCATGGTTACTTTGCCGGTCATGGGAGTTGTCCCCCCTGTGGCAGAGTAAGCGCGGAATCGGCTCCCGTCATCAAGGCTCCGATGCGTTCGGCGGTGGCTTCTCCGCGAGGCAATACGCCGACAATGCGCCCGTTGAACATCACGGCGACCCGATCTGAGAGGCGAAGTATCTCTTCGAGATCGAGTGAAAACAGCAGAACGCCGAGTCCACGCTCCTTCGCGCCTTGCAGTGTGCGATAGACAAATTCAGAGGCGTTGACATCGAGACCGCGTGTCGGCTGACTGGCAACAAGCAGACGCGGCTGGCTTTCGATGGCACGCGCCACGACCAGTTTCTGCTGATTGCCGCCAGAGAGATTTTGCGCTAATGTCGGTGCGCCATGATGCCCGACCCGCACATCGTAACGGCGAATAATCTCGTCCACAATCCCCAAAATGCGCGGACGGTTGATCAGTCTGCCGCCGCCCCAACTGTGATCGCGTTCATGTCCGAGCAGAAAGTTCTCGGCGAGATCGAAATCCAGAATCAGCGCGTTTTTGTGGCGGTCTTCGGGGATCGAGGCGACTCCTAATTTTTGGCGTTGGCGGACATTATGGCGCGTGAGTTCTCTGCCGGAGAGAAAAAGTTTGCCTGATGCAATGCGGCGTGTTCCAATGATGGCTTCGGACAGTTCACGCTGTCCGCTTCCATCTACGCCCGCGATCCCGACGATCTCACCGATCCGTATACTGAGATTGATGTCGAGTACGGCGGCGGCGCGGCGCGTATTGAGTATCGTCACATTTTCGATTTGGAAGAGCGGACTGCTGGTCGGCGGCTGGGGAACAAAGGGCGCATTGAAGGGCGATTCGCCAATCATAGGGTATGTTGAGTCGGAGGCGATGGCTCCCGTGAGGTCGGTGCGCGTGTTAAGGGGCGTGCCGCTTCGAGTACCGATCATGCGCTGGAGAAGAAAATCCCTCTGAGTCTCTGCGGTGATAAAATCGCCCACATTGCGCCCCGCCCTAAGAATGGTGACGGCGTGACTGTAGGCTTCGACTTCGCGGAGTTTATGGGTCACGAAAACGATGGTCGCGCCCTGTGCCGTCAGGGTTTGGAGCAGGGCGAAGAGGGCATCGGCTTCTTGAGGGGCGAGCGTGGCAGTGGGTTCGTCGAGGAGGAGAATTTTTGCGCCGCGATAGAGTGCCTTGAGAATTTCGACTTTTTGCTGTGCAGCAACGGAGAGTTGATCGGCACGCGCTGAGAAGGGCAGATTGCCGAGTCCGAGCTGCTCCGAGAGTTCAAGGGCGCGGGCTTCGGCGCGTTTGCGAGCGAGAAACCCGCCGGGCAGGGCGTGTTCCGCGCCGAGCATGACGTTTTCGATAAGTGACAACGCGGGGATCAAGGCATAATGCTGGCTGACCAATCCGATCCCGCGCTTGATGGCATCGGCAGGGCTGTGGAGCAGATCGGTGACCTCTTCGCCCGCAATCCACACGCGCCCGACATCTTGAGGGTAGCGACCATACAGGATATTGAGCAGCGTGGATTTGCCCGCGCCATTCTCGCCGATCACCGCGTGAAAGGTTCCGGGCTGAACGTAGAGATGGACGCCTTTGTTGGCGACGACGCCGGGAAATCGCTTGGTGATGTTCTCCATGCGGATCAGCGCGGTATCGGGATTATTGAGTTGAAGTGTGCCGACGGCATAGGACATAGGACGGATATGGACAAGGGAGAATTTGGCAGCGTCGGGAGAAGCTCACGGCGGCGTGTTCGGTTGCTGCCCTCTCATTATACCCAATCTACCGCAAAGTTCCAAATCAGTGAAAAGTGATGGGTACTTTCAGATTTCAGGGTCGAATGCAAATCTTAGAGTCGGTGAACCGTTGGCAAGATCAATTGTTTCACTGAGGCGATAGACAATCTCATCAGGATGGTCATCCAAAAGAAAATCGGTGATCAGACTCGCCATCCACCCAAAGCCCGCCGCATTAGCACTGAGAGTGATGGTTCCCTTCTTATGCACCGTTTCTAATTCCTCTGCATTTACTTGCGTCAGATGGTAAGTAGGTGTTTCATCAACAGAGACTTCGATAATACGCTCCTCACCAGTCGGTGAGTTATAGGCAATATTAATATACAGGCTCATGTTATTTCCTTTCGAGGACGATCTCATAATCTGTACCTACCGTATCGTTCCAGTGATCATGTTCATGAGGGGGACAATCCGGCTTAGAATAGATCATGAACAAGTTCGCAAGTCCGGCATAACCCTCTTTGCCTCCAGTAATGGTCACTTCATTTTTGTCTGCATCATACTCCACTCTGAGCAAGGCTTTGTCTTCATCATAAGCAAAGTATATTTCATAGCCATTCATTTTTTGTCCTCTACGACTCTTGCGCTTGATCAAATGCTTCCAAGAATTCTTTGAGTATGCAACGCTTATGTTTGCGATTGTACCAGAGTTGGAGGAGTGAACTATTGGCTTTCCTGTCAAATTCGTAAAACTTCTCTCTTCTCAATCGCCGGAACTGTGGTATAATGCGTAGGTTTTGTTTGGGACAGATGGAGAACATTGAATCATAAGCCTAACGATTACATTGAATACATCTTTTGCTCAAATGCTCCGCGATAAAGCCGCCCGCGAGGGTCAGGACGAATCCGATGTCGCCGCTTCTCTGATTCAAGATGCGTTGGAGCGAGAAGCAAATGCCCGCGCTGAGGCTGTTCTGAGCATCAATAAAAGTAGGGATGACTTCGCAGCAGGACGTTTCGAGACGCTGGAACAGTTCGCCTCTGAGAAGCGAGCAAAATATGGTTTGGCAGCCGAACAATGAGTTGTGATACCTCTGACGACGAATAATTTTTCAGTTCGCGAAGGAATCTGCTTCGCGATGCAGAATACTCCCGTTACCTTTGCAAAAAAAGCAAAAAGGAGCGGGAGACTCCTTGATAACCGAATAGCGTAGATGCAAAGAAATCACTCTGCCTTCGCCGCCGCCTACGACTCTTTGATGAGCAGCGACGACGAACCCAGAGCGGACGGACGAGATGAGAGTTTGACACCTTCACATCACGAAAATCCGCCACGGCGAGACACTTCCGCAAGACTCTCACGGTTTGACGAAGAGGGCAGGACGGAATGCCGCCGCGAGCGTGCGAGGAGAGTAGACTTATGAAAAGTTACGGAATCACAGCACTCCGCAATGTCGGTCTGTTCGGGCATCAGGGCGCGGGCAAAACGTCGCTTGCCGAAGCATTGCTTTATACGTCGGGTGCAACCGAACGCCTGGGGCGCGTAGATGACGGCTCCGCCGTGTGCGACTTCGACAGTGAAGAACAGCGGCGGCGCATCAGCATCAATTTGGGTTTGGCTCCGTGCGAGTGGGACAATACCAAGATCAATATTGTGGACGTTCCCGGCTATCTTGATTTTGTCGGCGAGGCGCAGAGTGCCATGAATGTGGTCGAATCGGCGATTCTGGTGACGCCCGCGCAGGGTGAGCCGGAAGTCGGGTTCGACATTGCTTGGGAGATGGCAACGGAAATCAATCTGCCGCGTGCCGTTTTCATCAACAAGATGGATCGCGAAAACGCCGATTTTCAAGTCGTCTTGCAGATGCTTCGCTCCAAATATGGGAGCATTATCGCGCCGTTTCAACTGCCCGTCGGTTCCGCCGATAGTTTCCAAGGAGTGATCGATCTGGTCGAGATGCGAGCGTTCATCGGAAGCGGCAAAGTGGTGGAGTGTCAGGAGATACCCGCCGAGTGTTTGGAAGAGGCGAATCGTTATCGCGCCCTGCTGGTCGAGTCGGCGGCAGAAGGCGATGACGAACTTTTAGAAAAGTTTTTGAGCGGCGAAGAATTGACTCATGACGAGATGGTACGCGGACTGCACGAAGGCATTGACGCGGGCAAAGTGGTTCCGGTCTTATGCGGCTCCGCTCTCCAAGATATTGGCATGACGGATTTGCTGGACATCATCGTTCACGAATTTCCCAATCCTACCGAAATCGGAACTATTCACGGTGTCCACCCGCAAACTCAAGCGGAAGAGAAGCGCGATGCGACGGATACAGCACCGCTCTCCACCTTGGTTTTCAAGACCATTGCCGATCCGTTTTTGGGGAATTTGAGTTATTTTCGTGTGCTGTCCGGTGTGCTGAAAACCGGCTCCAATGTGCTGAATGCGACTACCGGCAAAGAAGAACGCATCGGTCAGATTTATTTTGCGCGAGGCAAGCAGCAGGAAGCCGCGACAGAGATTCATGCGGGCGACATTGGTGTAACAGCGAAATTGGCGGAGACGCATACGGGCGATACCCTTTGCGACTCAAGCAAGCCGATCATTCTCGATCATCCCGCATTTCCCGCGCCCGTATTGGAGCAGGCGATTGTCGCGAAGTCGAAAGTGGACGAGGACAAAATGGGTCCGGCACTGCACCGCGTTGCCCTTGCCGATCCCGCATTCCGCACGTATCGCGACCCGGAAACGGCGCAGACACTGATCGCAGGTTCAGGGGAAACCCATCTCGCTATTGTCATCGAACGATTGAAGAAGTTCGGGGCGAATGTGGAGATTGTTGACCGCAAGGTTCCGTATCGCGAAACGATCTCGATCAAAGCCGAAGGACAGGGACGCCATAAAAAGCAGACGGGCGGACGCGGACAGTTCGGCGACTGCCATATTCGCCTTGAACCCAATCGCGGCGGCGGCTTCGTTTACGAGGATAAAATTGTCGGCGGCTCCATCCCGCGCCAGTATATTCCTGCCGTTGAAAAGGGCGTCCGTCAAGCAATGGATCACGGCATTTTGGCGGGCTATCCCGTTGTTGATATTCGATGCGCGTGCTATGACGGCTCCTATCACGATGTCGATTCGTCGGAAGCGGCATTCATTATGGCGGGAATCGCAGCATTCAACACGGTGGCGCAAAAAGCGAATCCGGTGTTGATGGAGCCGATCCTAACCGCCACAGTGACAACGCCGGACAGTCAGCTTGGCGATGTTATGAGCGATCTGTCCAACCGACGCGGACGTATTCTTGGTACGGAAAACACGGGTAAAAACCGTGTGACGCTGAAAGCGAACGTGCCGCATTCCGAAATGGTGCGCTATGCGATAGACCTGCGTTCGATTACGCACGGGCGCGGCACCTTTTCGGTTGAGCCTTCCCACTACGAGGAAGTTCCGTCACACTTGATGACGGAGATTGTCGCGAACCACAAGAAGGAGCGCGAGGCGGGCGAACATTAAAACTTGCCTGTACCATTATTCTTGGCAGGGTGGGTAATGGGGTTGGTGGGTCGTTAGGTTATTGGGCAATTCGATAGTCGTGTGCGTGCGTCAGGTTTTGAGTGCGAAGCACGGCACGGCGGAACGCCCCAAGCAGAGGAATTTATTCCGCTGGTCTTGATGGGGCGAAAACCGCATTCCCAATAACCCAACGACCTAACGCCCCAATCACCTACCCTCGACAGGGGCAAAATTGTCCCGATATATCCACGATGGAGGTTTGGATTTGGCAAAACAAGCATTGATTGAGAAGCAAAAGCGCAAACCCAAGTTTGCGGTGCAAGGCTACACCCGTTGCCGTGTTTGTGGTCGCTCGCGTGCTGTGTTCCGTAAGTTCGGCATCTGCCGTATCTGCTTCCGCGAAAAGGCGCATGAGGGCTTGATCCCCGGCGTTCGCAAGGCGAGTTGGTAGAGAAAGGACGAAAAATTTATGGCATACACCACCGATCCCATCGCCGACCTGTTGACCCGTATTCGCAACGCGAACCGCGCCAACCACGATTCTTTGGAGCTTTCCTCCTCAAAGATCAAGGTCGAAATTGTCAAGATTCTGCACAAAGAGGGCTATATCAAGTCCTATGACGTGGTTAAGCAGATTCCGCAGGACAAAATCAAGATTACCCTGAAATATGGCACTGGCAGCCGACGCGAGAAAGTCATCACCGACCTCAAGCGCGTCAGCAAGCCCGGTCTGCGCCGCTATGTCGGCAAAGAAGAAATCCCGCGTGTTTTGCGCGGACTCGGTATCGCCATTCTGTCCACCTCGCACGGCGTAATGACCGACCGCGAAGCCCGCAAGCGCGGCGTCGGCGGCGAACTACTCTGCGT
>Ga0163154_10010837_pt1 | contig 10051 bp, 8 predicted proteins | sample OliLakLV19MP9P1_FD_148649 | JGI IMG/M metagenome (GOLD analysis project Ga0163154, IMG submission 148649) | Freshwater microbial mat bacterial communities from Lake Vanda, McMurdo Dry Valleys, Antarctica - Oligotrophic Lake LV.19.MP9.P1 | ecosystem: Environmental > Aquatic > Freshwater > Lake >...
GGGCGCAGCTACCCCTATGGCGATACTTTTGACCCGACCAAGGGCAATACGGCTGAATCCGGCATCGGCATGACCAGCGCCGTCGGCATGTTCCCCAATGGTGCCTCCCCCTATGGTGTGCTGGACATGAGCGGCAATGTTTGGGAATGGTGTTTGACGGACTTTAAAAGTCCTGCCCCCGACGCCCGAAAAGAGAACCTAAGTTCTAATAGTGTGCGGGTGTTGCGCGGGGGTTCTTGGCACCGCAATCCTGACCTTGCGCGCGCCACGGTTCGCCTCAACTACGTTCCGAACGGTCGCCACTTCAAAGATAGCGGGTTTCGGTTAGTTTGTGGCGTTCCTCTTCTAGGCAACTGACGTTACTGGGGTCTTTCTGATCACTGATGGGGCGGTGCGGCGAAGCCGCAAGGGCGTAGCCGACAGCATAAAACATAAATCGCCCCGCACGCGCATGATCAGGGTTTACGTATGGAAAAAACCTATTTGACGAATGATAACGAGTCAGGACGGGCATGTAGGGGCATGAACTATGAGTTTGTGGCAAAAGGGTTCTGCGTGCAGCGGACGCGCCGTTGCGCGTCCCTACAATGGCGTGGTTTGTAGGGACACGAAGTGTACACGACACTCAACAGGGTGTCCGACTTTTGCAACAGAATCATAGTTTATGCCCCTACCGAAGATAAACCCATTGTATATTTTTGTGACCCTTTGTGAATATCGAGATGTCGAGACGAAAACCACCTATTTTTACGCCAGCCCGTCATCACCCACTGGGGCATGATGGATTAAACCAAGGCGCGCCGCTTGGCATGAACAATGAACAACGGGTCGCCATTAAAGCGCCCCACCCGTTGCCACGTCGTGATCTCCGTCCACAACCCCGCCGCTTCAAAATAACGCGCCACCAGCGCTAGATGTTGGCTGTCGCTGGTATTTGTCCAGACCGCCACCGCTTTGCTGGGAAAACAACGGTTCGAGAACGACACGACGAACGGCGCGCCCGGCTTCAGGACGCGCGCCACATCGTGAAACACTTCGACCGGTTGCGTCAAATATTGCACCGATACCGTGCAAAACGCGGCGTCAAAACTGCCATCCTCAAACGGCAGAGTCGGGTTATCGTTCAAATCATGGGTCACATATTTGCCAAGCACGGGGTTATCGCGCATTTCCTCGGCATTCATCCCCAAGCCCACCACCCGCTTGGGCTTCAGGCTGTCGGGCAAGTGGGAGCGCCAACTGCTCATGAGGTCAAGGTAGACGCCCCCCTGTGGCAATAACTGCGCGAACTGCGCGGTCAGCGCGTTGATCGCCCCCGTGTCGATATGCACGACTTTGCGCGCATTGATGTAAAACAGGGCGTCGGTGGTGCGGTCTTGTTTGGCGAAATAAGTAACCGGAAAATGGTCACGGGTGCGCGTCATACTCAATGCCTCATTATTATGGATTATTATCAGTATTCTATCCCTGCCTGAATTTGGTGTGAGGGGCAAATAGGCGGCTGATAAAATTTTCCGCAGATTGGATGAATCGTTTCATCTGAAAAACGCGGACGCGCCTTTGGATTCTGTTGAAAAAGGGTTCTCCGTGCAGCGGACGCGCCGTTGCGCGTCCCTACAGCGCCGTGTTTCGTAGGGGCAACCCAATGTGGTTGCCCGACTCTTGCAACTCCAACGGGGTGTCCGCTAAATCGAATACTTTCAGTTATTTTCTAGTCGCTGGACGCCATCTTCTTCAATTCGTACAACTTGGTCAACGCCTCAATCGGGCTGAGCGCGTCGATCTCCATGTGGCGCAGCGCCTTCAGCGCTGGATGCGGTTCCTCATTCATGAAGCTGAGTTGCGACGGGTTACTTTTGCGCCTTTTCTGAGTCGGCAGTTCAAAATCATTGCCGCCCGTTTCCAATTGTTTGAGCAGCTCCGTCGCCCGATCCACAACTGGGCGCGGCATCCCCGCCAATTGCGCCACATGCACGCCATAACTGCGATCCGCCCCACCCACGATCACGCGATGCAAAAAGACGATCTCTTCGCCCTGTTCGGTGACGGCGACATTGTAATTACGGGCGCGCGGCAAAATATTGGGCAGTTCGGTCAACTCGTGGTAATGGGTGGCGAACAACGTCCGGCAGTTCAGGCGAGGACTGTTGTGAATGAATTCGATGACCGCCCGCGCAATCGCCAAGCCGTCATAGGTCGAGGTGCCGCGCCCGACCTCATCCAAGATCAGCAAGCTGCGGTGGGTGCTGCCGCTCAACAAACGCGCCGTCTCGATCATCTCGACCATAAAGGTGCTATAGCCCGCGTGAATCTCGTCTTGCGCCCCGATGCGCGCGAAGATGCGATCCACCATGCCGATCACGGCTTCATCGGCGGGCACAAACGCCCCGATCTGCGCCATCAACGTGATGATGGCGACTTGACGGATATACGTCGATTTGCCGCTCATGTTGGGTCCGGTGATGATGTGGACGCGGTTCATGGTATCGAAATGTGTATCGTTCGATACATAACGCGCCCCGTCCTTCAGCAATTTTTCCACCACCGGATGCCGTCCATCTTTGATGATGAGCAGATCATCTTCGGTCAGCGTCGGGCGGCAATAGCCCTCCCGCGCCGCCACTTCCGCCAACGACAAGAAGGCGTCAAGGTGGGCGACCGTCTTGGCGGTGCGCAGCAATCGATCCGAAAAGCCCGCCAACGATTGGCATAATTCCGCAAACAAACGCCCCTCAATCGCCATGATCTGATCCTCGGCATTGAGGACGAGCGTCTCGTACTCTTTCAATTCGGGGGTGATGTAGCGTTCGGCATTGACGAGCGTTTGCTTGCGGTCATAATCGGCGGGCACCTTGCCCGTGTGGGCATGGGTGATCTCGATGTAATACCCAAAGACTTTGTTAAAGCCGACCTTCAGCGACGGGATGCCAGCGCGTTCCCGTTCCCGCTTTTCCAAGCCGGCGATCCAATCGCGGGCGTTTTGGGTGGCGTGCATTACATCGTCCAGTTCCGGCGCATAGCCCGCGCGGATGACGCCCATCTTTTCGAGCGTGGCGGGCGGTTCATCGGCGATAGCGTTGGTCACCAGCAGGGCGGCTTCTTCACAACTATCGAGCCGTTCTGCCAGCGCGCCGAGCGCGGGGAACGGCGTGATCATCATGCGTAAACGGGGCACCATGTCGAGCGTTTGCCGTAACGCCAACAGTTCGCGCGGCATCGCCCGCCCGATGATCAGACGGTTGGTCAACCGTTCCATGTCCGAGATCGCCTTGAGCGCATCGCGGATCTCATGGCGCAAAATTTCGTTGTCTTTCAGCGCCTCGACCGCGTTCAGGCGGGCATTCAACCGTTTGATATCCAAGAGCGGTTGGCTGATCCACTCGCGCAGCAGGCGCGCCCCCATCGCCGTGACCGTCCGGTCGAGGACGCCCAGCAAGCTCCCGCGCGCATTGCGCGACCGAATCGTCTCGGTCAGTTCAAGATTGCGGCGCGTAAAGGGGTCAAGCACCATAAAATCAGCGGTGGTGTAGGGGCGCAAGCGCGTAAGCTGCCCGATCTGCCCGCGCTGGGTCGTCTGCAAATACGCCAACAGCGCCCCCGCTGCACAGATCGACGCCGGCTGATCGCCAATGCCGAAACCATCCAGCGTGCGCGTATGAAAATGTTCCATCAGCGTCGTTTGGGCGTGCCCGTGTTCAAAACGCCAATCTTGTACGGTGGTGATATGTGTGCCGGGCGGCATGGTGGCATTTGTCGCCCACGCTTCGGGGATCAAGACTTCGCGCGGGCTGAGGCGCGCGATCTCTTCGGTGACGCGCAACCCAGCATCATCGCCAGTGATCTGGGTGACGGCAAAGTCCCCCGTGCTGATGTCGGCATAGGCGACGCCCGCCATCGTCCAAGTGGAACGCGCGGGATCGCCCACCGGAAAGATCGCCATCAAATAATTGTGCTGGCTTTCATCCAAGAGCGTCGGTTCGGTGACGGTGCCGGGCGTGACGACCCGCGTCACCGCGCGCTCAACCAAGCCCTTGCCGTTAGGTTCGGTGATCTGCTCGCACAGCGCGACGTGATAGCCTTTTTCGATCAGCTTGGCGATGTACGTCTCGACCGCGTGATAGGGCACCCCTGCCATCGGTACGCGCTCCGACTTGCTCACGGGGCGTCCCGTCAGCACGAGATCCAATTCGCGGGCGGCGATCTCGGCATCTTCGTCGAAGGTCTCATAAAAATCACCCAACCGGAACAGCACGATGCAGTCGGGGTATTGGCGCTTGACTTCTAAATACTGCGCGCGCAGCGGCGTGACGTGTGGAGTCATAGGATTATTTACTATTCGTTTGAGTCGACAGGGAATGAAAATAATTCAGAGAAAGAGCATAACGCAAAGCGGAGCGGGTGCAAAGAGACAAAGGGAAAGCTGCTGCGCCAAGAGCTTAGGCATAGGGTTGGATCGCTAGCGATCCGATCATCGGCACCATATCTTTCAAATTATGCGTATAGAGCGGGACTTGCAAGCGATAAGCGACGGATGCGATCAAACAATCATCTTTGCCAATGTGGTGGCTGAACTGGAAACGCTCAAGCTGTTCCATTGCCCACCGCTGGTCGGTCGAGGTGGGGTACAAGATATCAAATTGCTCAAGTATCCCTTTGCCATGTGCTTGATGGGCTTTACTGGCTGCCCCCTCCATGACTTCCATCCAAGTCGTAGAAGTCACCCCATAGACATTGGCATTGTTGAACCACATCATCGCCGGTTGATAGCGGCGTGTCAGATGAATGATGACGGTTGTATCAAGCAGCGCATCCATTAGGCTTCACCATCCCAATAGGGCTTCAGCTTCTCTTTACGTTTAGCGCGTTGAGCCTTGACCCATTCTACAGGGTCTTCAATATGGGCATCAACCATCTCAATCGGTTCGTCTAGCGCTTCCAACATTGCGACAATCTCTGCCCCCGTCTTGGGCATATGCTTATCTGTAAGCACTTGCGGCGCATCCAGCAGATCGATCACCGCTTTTAGCACCTCTTTCTGCTCTCCGAAGTTAAGTGTTTTCACCTGTTCGATAATCTCGGCAACCGACATCATTTTCCTCCTGTGATTTACCGTCTAATTATACAGGAAATCATCCTCAAAATACCGACCAATACCCACCCTATCAGGGATCGGCTATGCCGTTTAGCCCGACTTGCGTTACACTCATGGGTATTGAATTTTCGTGGCACAGACGGCGGAACCGATCATGAGAGAACTAATTGTAGGGATTGATTTAGGTGGCACTCGGTTGCGGGCGGCATTGCTCGACCGTGACTTAAACATTATTGAACGCCGCGAAACCCTCACCCAAGCCGATCGCGGGCTAGATGTCACCGTCCAACATATGCTTGATTTTGTCGCCGGTACGCTGGCGCTGGCTCCCAACGATACCATCAGCGGTATCGGTATCTCTTGCCCCGGTCCAGTGAACCCTACGGCGGGATTATTGGTTGCCCCCCCTAATCTGCATGGGTGGCACAATGTGCCGCTGGTGCAGATGTTTCAGCGCAAATTCGGCTTCACCACCTATATTGGCAATGACGCCAATGTCGCGGCGCTGGCGGAAGCGTCACGCGGGGCGGCACAGGGCTATCGCCATGTCATCTTCATGACCGTCAGCACCGGTATTGGCGGCGGCATCGTCAGCGATGGGCGTTTGCTACTCGGCAAAGATGGACTTGCCGCCGAAATCGGTCATATGGCGATGGCGATCACGGGCGAGGGGAGCCTCGGCGAGCGCGTCACCACGCTGGAGAAAGAAGCAGCAGGACCCGCGCTGGCGCGGAAAGTGCGGGCACGGATCGAGGCGGGCACCTCGTCATCAGTCGCGGATTTGGTCGAAGGCGATCTCACCAAGATCACCGGCTCTATCGTCGGGTTGGCGGCGCGACAAGGCGATCCGTTGGCGCTCGAAGTCGTCCGACGGGCGGCTTTTGTCATTGGTTTGGGACTCGCCAGCTTGGTGCATGTCTTCAATCCCGAAATCATCGTGGTCGGCGGTGGCGTCAGTTTGTTGGGCGACTTGCTGTTTGACCCCATGCGCGAAGCGATGGAAGCCCATGTGATCGACCGCTCGTATATCGATACGCTGAAGCTAAAACCCGCTGTCTTGGGCGAAAATGTCAGTGTCATCGGGGCAGCCGCGCTGGTGGTCACACGCGGCGGCGTCGAAGATGTCGCTAGCGTCGCTCGCAAGTTGGATGCCGAGTAAGTCCACCTTGCCGATCTGGGTGTTTTGCCGATCTAGGTGTCTTGCCGATGGGATAAATCAGTTATAATCTGCGCATACTCTCACTTCACTCGATGGCGCAGATTATGCTTGAAGTTGGTCAATTCCTCGGTCCCTATCGCATCGTGTCTTATCTTGGTCAGGGTGGCATGGCGACGGTCTACAAAGCGCACCATGCCAAATTGGATCGCTTCGTCGCGGTGAAGATGATGCACGAGTCGTTTTTGGCGGATGCCCAATTTATCACCCGTTTTGAGCGCGAAGCCCAAATCATCGCCCGCCTCAACCATCCCAATATCGTTGGCGTTCATGATTTTGCCGAAGATCAAGGGCAACCCTATTTGATTATGGGCTTCATCGACGGGATCACGCTAAAAGATGGTCTTACGGAAGGACCGCTAGAATTGGCGGATACCTTGACCATTTTGCCCCTTGTCGCGTCGGCGCTCGATTATGCCCACACCCAAGGCGTCTTGCATCGCGACATCAAACCCTCCAACATCATGCTCGACCTGAAGGGCAAGCCCTATCTCACCGATTTTGGCTTGGCGCGGACGGTCAGCATGGGCGAAAGCTCGCTCAGTCAAGGGCAACTCATCGGCACGCCATCGTATATGTCGCCCGAACAAGGCGCAGGGACGCAAGAACTCACTTTTCGTTCCGACTTGTATTCGTTTGGGATCGTCATTTACGAACTGATCGTCGGCAAATTGCCGTTTGAAGGCACAACCTACAAAATTTTGCACAATCATCAAATGGCAATCCCGCCCGTGCCATCGTCCATCAATCCTGAGATTCCAACGGCGGTGGATGCGATGATTTTGCAGGCGCTCTCCAAAGACCCCGATGATCGCTATAGTTCTGCCACCGAGATGGTGGTGGCATTACGGGATGCCTTTGCCGCATCGCGCGTGACGCGGCTGGAACCGGGCACGCGCCAGACCATTTACTTGGTCTTGGAAAAGTCTCAGGTAAAAGCGCGCGAAAGTGTCGTGCGGTTGCGCGCACCCTCAGCATCGACACCCGCCAATCCCAGTGTCACGCTCGATAGCATGACGACACCCCTCCCCCCCACGACAAATTTGGCGATCAGCGCTCCCATCGTGCTGACGATTCCTGCACCCAAAGCACCGCCCGCCCCGCCGTCAGCACCCAAAGCTACGGCTTCCCCCCTTACCGGATTTCTCGGTATTGCGGCATTGGCGGTGGCCTTCGTCGTCGTCGTGGGCGTCACCGTTGCCGTGATCCAATCACGCAGTGCCCCCGTCACGCCGTTGGTGACTCGGGCGGTATTGCCGACCGTCCAGCCATCAATCACAGAACCGCCTGCAGTGGTCATCGTCCCAACGGCGTCACCCACCCCAACCCTCATTCCAATGACGACTGCGACTCTGCTTCCGACCCAAACCTTCGCACCCACGTTGGCTGCGGGGGGAGCGCCCCCCACTGCGCAGGCACAACAAAATAACGGCAATAATTCCAGTGGCGGGATGACGCGCTTGGTCGAAAGCATTGCCCCCATTGCCCCGAATGTCGTTTTGTTAGAGGTGCCAGAACTGACGGTTAATCAAGCGCAAACATTGGTGGAGCAAGAGCCGCAAAATGCCACCGCCTATTTAGCGCTGGTACGCGCTCGAATTCAAGATCGCTCACATATTCCTCCCCAAGAATATGTTGACTTGATCCGGCAAGGGGGAAACGTCGCCCAAAACGTCGCCCAATATCAAGTCACACTGCTGACAATTTTGCCGACGCTGCCATCACCTCCCCCGATGTTGACTGCTATTTACAATGATTTGCTGAGTTGGACAAGCGGCACCGACCTGAATCTTTTGGTGCGTTTACGAGCATCCACCCATCTCTACGAATTGGCGACGAACTTGCCCCGTCAAGAGATGTCGTCGCAAATGATTGATGAGATCAACACGCTCTTGAACAATCAATATGACCCGTTGTTCTTTGCGATCTTGGCACGGTTCAAAATCACCTTAGGGTTGTTGGATGATGCCGAGGCGACCTTAGCGCGCACTAATGCCGCTGCGCCGGAAGTGCGTTTGATAGCAGCAGAGCTATTATCTGAGCGCGGGCAACGTGCCCAAGCGCGGCTGACGTTTGCGGCGCTGGCTGCGAACTCTGGAGCGTCCGCGTGGGTGCGTACCACCGCAGCATTACTGGCACGTCCGTAAAGAATGGAAACGCAACCATGCCGACGTATTCGGCATGACCGGAAAACTTGCGAAGGATTGACTCAATTCAAATAATCCTCATATAGTCGCATGGTATCTTGAGGATTATGTTGACTCTTTTGGATTTTCGGGTAAGGCAGCGCGATTTTTTGCTCGAAATTTCGCGCGCTATCACCGCTCAACTCGATCTGAGCGAAGTCTTAAAGCGCGTCTTGAATGCGTCGGTGGCGATGCTAGGCGGGCAAATTGGGATGATCGCCTTGCGAGATGAAGCGGGGGTGTATCGGGTGCGCGCCACGACCGGAGTCGATCCGGCGCGGGTGGCGGGGCTAAACGATGAGATCGCAGCAATTTTCGATGAAGCGGCGACCCTCGATTACGCCGCTATGGAGGCACGCCTACGCGAAATGGCGGTCTCGTTAGATGATCGAATGCAGCAAACCTTTGCCCTGCCGTTTATTTGGGCGGGCGAGCCGATGGGGGTACTCGTCGTGTTTCGCGCTCATCTTGCCAGCGCCACCCCAGATGATGTGCAAGTGCTGCAAAGTTTTGCCGATCAAGCCGCGATTGCCGTTCACAATGCGCAGCTCTACGCCCGCATTGACCACGAACGACGACGACTGGCGGCAATCTTGCAACACAGTGCCGATGGCGTCCTCATCTTAGATGCCCGCGCCACCATTTTAAGTATGAACCATGCTTTGGAGCGGATGACCGGCTGGCGCGCGACCGATGCCACCGGGCTGACGCATGATGATGTGATCGTCTGGCGCAAGCTAGAGAGCCGTGATTTGACCACCGCGCTGGATAGCGGGTGGCTGCGCGAAAGTGGTAGCCTCACCCCGCCGGAACCCTTGTATGTCGAGGGCGATCTGGAACGGCGGGATGGCATGACCATTAGCCTTGCCATCATCTATGCCCCTTTGTTCAGTGTGGATGGGCATTTGGTCAATATCATCGCTGATGTGCGTGATATCACGAATTTTCGCCAAGCGCAAGAAATGCAAAGCACGTTTATCAGCATGATCTCGCACGAGTTGCGGACACCGGTCGCCCTCATCAAGGGCAATGCTGCGACTTTACGGCGCGACGATGTAGAATGGGATACGCCAACAGTGCGCGACATGGCAGAGGTCATCGAAGAAGAAAGCGACCGCCTCACCGCGCTGATCAACAATTTGCTGACGACCAGTAAAATTCAGGCGCAACGCACGGTTGAATTAAACATTGATGATGTCCGTATCGACCGGATCGCCGCTCGCTCCGTCGAACGGTTCCAAGCGCAAACCAAAAAACATCATCTCGAAATGCAGTTCCCGCCCGATTTTCCGATTGTGCGCGGCGATGAACAACGCTTACTTCAGGTTTTTGACAACCTGATCGGGAATGCGATCAAGTATTCGCCCGACGGGGGTGATATCATCCTCCAAGGTCACGTCATGGGCGACCAAATCCTGATCCAAATACGCGATCAGGGGGTGGGATTGGCTCCTGATGACCAAGCCAAAGTCTTTGATCGCTTCTATCGGGTGGATGGTACGCTTAGCCGCAAAACACAAGGAACCGGGCTAGGATTATATTTAGCTCGGCAGTTAG
>Ga0163154_10010838_pt1 | contig 10051 bp, 5 predicted proteins | sample OliLakLV19MP9P1_FD_148649 | JGI IMG/M metagenome (GOLD analysis project Ga0163154, IMG submission 148649) | Freshwater microbial mat bacterial communities from Lake Vanda, McMurdo Dry Valleys, Antarctica - Oligotrophic Lake LV.19.MP9.P1 | ecosystem: Environmental > Aquatic > Freshwater > Lake >...
GACCGCGCCGAGAACGGCGACAATGGTCACAGCGAACCCGAGGAGCAGATTCCGTTCTGATGCGGCTCAGTCCGCAGCGGTGCTGTCACTCACCTGACAGCACCGTTTTTCTCAAGTTACGCTGGAAAAGTGGAGTTTTTCTCAAGTTACATTGGATTCGGTCTCACGTTTTTTGGACGGCGAGTCGCGGTGCTTCCCGTGAGGCGGGCGAGTCTCGTCTCAAGTTACGTTGGAAGTCACAAGACCGGCACGCCACAGCCGAGCCTTGATGTGGATGCCAACCGCCTTGTCCTGCTGGATCGCGCTGAGAACGGCGATAACGGTCACAGCGAAGAAGCCGACATTCCGTTCTAGTTAGCAATTACGTAGAAAAGCGGAGCAATGAAAGCTCCGCTTTTCCTCAAAATCACAATAAACTTGGGGCAAACGAAGCTGCGAGAGGCGTACTTAGGTGTAGATCAAGTTGGTAACTTTATCAATTCCGGTAAATATGGAGGGGAGATCATGAAATTGGCATCACTCACACTTTTTAGAAGTGGCATCATATCCAAAGAGACTTTACCGCTCATCAAGAGTGAGTAATCTGCGGGATTGTCTTTAAGATATGCCGATACTTTCCGAAATCCCTCGAAATAGACTTTATCTTTAATGTGAGAACCATACTCGGCTGTATCTGTAAATCCTCTCTTCGATCTTGAGACTATATCAAACGCATCGTCAAAGTCAGTATGTTTTGCTATATAGGTGAACACATCAAAATACGAATGGGTTAGACTCAAGTGTGCGGCTATGACTCGTAAGGCATAGCGACGAGCCGTAACCAAGTCGCGCAAGTTGTGTTTTTCTTCATGATAAGTAGCCATACCCTCTTCGGTCATCATATAACCCGACAGTCCTAAACGAAGCAGGTGGAGTTTCTGTGCAGCACCATTTGTATAGCGGAAAACATGAGTACCTATCTCGTGGACTAAAAGGCGTTTAATTGCATGTGGTGAAAACTTCTTCCCTTTGCGAATTTTGACCTTTTTTTCAACTGAGCGTACCATCATGGATGCACTCATGACTTCATCAATAATTATCTCCCAATCATCTAACTGGACACTATTTAAGGCTTCTCTCATGATCTGAGAAGCTTCTTCTGCTGTAATTGTCTCGTCTTCAGGATCAGCCTTTATTTTGGCGATTTCATCATATGCTTCTTGGACAAGTTCTTTAGTTGGTAATCCATCAGCAGCAATTGAAAATGCAGTAATTTGCGCAGGATCATGGGTAAATATAGTTTCTAGAGTATCGAGCATCTGTTTAGCATCTTTAAAAAGAAGGTATTCCCAAGAATTTCTTTCAGGCTGTATCTCTCTGATAAATTGCTGGAGAGGTTTGTTCATTCCCTCTGGAACTGAACGATAGGTAAACTGAGGGTCATATGGATTTCCAGCAGAATAGCTATCGTGTAGGCGTTCTTGCTCGTCCTTTCGATTGAGAGGCGCATTATATTCCTCAACTCGAAGAGGCTTGTAAATTTCCTCAAGCTGTTGACTTAGGTTATTCAAACGTTCTAGTTCTTTTTCACTTATCACATCTGAACTCCTTGAGCCATAGAATCATTAGTTCAACCCGTCTAAATATCTTGACATTGCAGAACTTCAAGAGCTTTCTTAGCTAATGTTTCTCGATCCTCACCTTCAAGTTGTTGATTGATTTCATCGATATTGATAGCTGGATTATTGGCACGGATTTCATTAATAACATTATCAGCAAGTTCCTTCTCGAACTCGGAACTCCGCGGATGCGCAGATACAAATCGGGCAAAAAGGGCTGAATGCTGAATTTCGCCTTTTTTATGCAGTAGTGTGGCAGCAGATACAAGGTTGCCAAGAATCTTAGAAGTTATTCCAACGTTGACAACTATATTTAGGCTTTGACATATATGGTTACTAGCTTCAGCATAAAATTCTTCGGATATTGCTACATCTCCGAAGCTTTTCTCTGTGCTTGCTATTTGCGATTTCGCACCGCTGCTATTGCCGATCTCTAGCGCCTGTTCCAAATATCCCTTGGATACAGCCCAATGTCTTTTTGCAGCATCTTTTTGTTGCTTTTTCCCCTCACGGAGTCCTTTTCTCCAATAAAGATCTCCTAAGTTTACAAATGCAAATAACTTGCCCTCTTGGCTATTAAGTTCCATTGCCACTTTCAGACGCGCTTTGAGATATTCTTCAGCATCTTCATAGGCATTGTCCGCCATGGCAACCGTTCCTAAATTATTAAGAGCTTGACCTATAGCCTTTTTAGCCTCACATTTTTCAGTTTCAGTTTCAGCTTCAGCTTCAACTGTTTTAGCAAGGTTGAGGCTTTCTAGATAATAACGCGTTGCCGTGGTGTAATGTCTCCTTTTCCGAGCTAAAATGCCTAGTTGTCTCAATATATAGATTTCGCCATCTGTGTAATGGATACTACGTGACATATCCAATACTTCTAAAAGTTGCTTCTCAGCTTCTAAGTCATTATCTTTTGGTATCCAGATAGATCCACAAACATGTCTGATAGAATCTACTTCTCCATGTTTATAGTTTATAATTTTCGCTAAGGATAAAGCCCTGTTAAAAACAGCTTCGGCTTCCTTAAACTCACTTACGTTAGCAAGCTGTTCGCCTGCTAAGTTCAAATACTGTACTACCTTTTTAGGCTCATAGGATAGTTCAAAATGTCGAGCTAATTGGAAGGCAATCTCGCGTGAATTGGCTCCGTATAACTCTTCAAGGGTTTCAGCTACTTCTTTGTGTCGTAATCTTCTTTGACCCAAACTCATATCATTATAAATATATTGGTGAAAGGTACCGTTGACAAAACGATAATTCGAGAGAACAGTTGAACCCACAGGAATCTCCCGAACTTCGGATACTAAATTGTGTTTCTTGTCCAATTCCGCTGAAAGTATTCTCAATATTTCAAACTCGGTTGATTTCAGAAAATGCATTATGACCTGAGCTGTAAAGTCTTGTCCCTCTATGCTGGCGATGTCAAGAATTTGACGGAGGTCTGGACTCAATGCATCAAAGCGTGCCGCTATTAAGCCTTCAAGTCTTGCTAACTGAGCTGGCAATTTATTCCAATCCATTTCTCGACTTTCAACCCAAAATCCTGCTTCGTTTTGCATAAGTAATTTGTTTTCATAGAGGTATCTAAACAGTTCAACTGTAAAAAGGGCATTTCCTTTAGTTCGATTAAAGAATTCAGTACGGAAAGGCTCACTTACTTCAGCTCTGCTTGCTATGAGAAAAAGATTGGTGAATTCCTCGCCTCTTTGCTCACTGCTTTTCCGCAAATCTAATACAATCTCACCAAATTGAGCCTGAAAATTATTTACTATATCAACCAGAATATGATCTTTTCCTATATCTTCGGGTCTATAAGTACCAATAATCATTATCGGGTATTTTTTTAGGCTTTTAGTCAAATGAACAAACAAATCCATTGATGCTTCGTCAGCCCAGTGCAGATCGTCAACAATCAGAATTATTGTGGTATCTTTTGCAATGTTACGAAGAATTGCCGAATATTGTTCCCGTACTTCTTCTCTTTTTACTTCTTGGTTACCAGCTCTACTCTCTGCGCGCTTCTTTAATGATGTGTCAATGGTGGTTGAAGCAAGGCGTGCCAATAATGCTGTACCCGGTACAAATGTGCCTATTAAATCGGGTCCCAATTTTATGAGAGTCTCCATTGCTCCATCTGCAAAGCTGCGAAGCCAGCTCGTTGGACGGTTACTCATTGAACTCCGCAACAGTCTGGTCTGAATACCGGTAAGTTGGTTTAAAATTTCCCGGAAGGGAAGATAGGTATCATTCGTGCCAGTTTGTGCATTACATTTACCAATAGCAACAATCACTTTTTCGGAATATTGTTCTTCTGCAAATTGAGCAAACTGCTCAATCAAAGTCGTTTTGCCAGCACCTGCATTGCCCACGATTATGGAAGCTTGACAAGCGTGATCGCGATTAACCTTATCTAGAATATCTCTCAAAGTTTCTATTTCAGCGTCTCGTCCAACGAAAATTTGTTCAGCCATAATACCTCTTTTTTGAAGTAGAGCATCAATACATCCGAGATAAGTATAACTATCTTTCACTTTTTCTGAACGTCGAATAATTCGTGTTGGGGTTTGAGCATACATGGGAAGCGGTGACTTGTAAGTGGGCTAGGTCGATTAATAGAGCGTCGCGTCGTTCTCGGTGGCGGTCAGCCGCAAGAACCGCGCGGGCGAGAAGCAGACGGTTTGGGTGCGAGTGAATTGCTGGAACAAGCTGTCCGACGTGGCGGCGCAGTACGTTCACAAGGGGTCGCTGGTGCAGGTGATGGCGGGAATGGCGCAGCGTTCCGCGTGGGTCAACCACAGCGGCACGCCACAGCCGAGCCTCGATATGGATGACAATACCGAGGCGGTGCGAAAGTGCCGCTTCTGTGTTTACTGGCGCGTTTGAGTAGTGTCGTAGAGACGATGGTATTTTTGAGGTTAGAGAATGGTATATACTCTGTTGAAATTTAGTCTAACCGAAGTATTCAACTGAGTATGGTGAAGTCAGCCCTTGATGAACAAATTTGCATTTCCTCGCCTCAACGGATTTCAAGACTTAGAGAATTTTTACGACTCCTTCATCCCTCAACTGATGCAAGGCAACGTTCGAGGCGCTATATTCGAATTATCCAACCTTACTTTCTTTCCACCCGAAGCACTGCTGTCGCTGGTATATGCGTCAAGGCTCTGGCACAGGATGACAGGTCATGTAGTTGAATGGCAATTGGAAAACGAAGACACACTTCGATATCTCGAACGTATGGATGTCTTTTCCGTCTTTGCCGATTGCGTCACTGCACCAGCACTTCCTTCAGATTTATGGTCACGCGGTTCCAGTGGCAATCTTATGGAAGTCAGAACCCTTTCCGATGAGCTTGAACAAAACAGCTTAAACGACGTGCCTCATATCCTAGCTATCGCTCAAGATTTGCTGCTGGGGCGTGTCACTGCCGAACGTATGGGCGCAGCCTGTACCCTCTTGAGTGAGGTTACGCAAAACGTTACCCATAGTGGCAGTCAAGGTTATGCCTTGATGCAACTATATAAAGTAGGCAACGGGCGACGTGTCCACATCGCCGTTGGTGATACGGGTCTAGGGATTCCAGACTCTTTACGCAGGAAATATCCGCAGGTTGGGCAATCCTCGGACTATCTCAAAAAGTCGCTGGAGTCAGGGATCACCTCCCGCGATATCGGCAACGGATTGGGACTCTATCAAGTACAACATCTGGTTCGTAATGGCGGGGGAACGCTGACCATCCGTTCAGATACCGCCATGCTGCAAATTTACGAGGGAAAGATTTATCAATGGGATAACCTGACTCGTATCCCCGGCACACAGGTCTTCATTACAATCTGGGGACGGCACCAAAAAGGGGATTGGGATTACCTCTTGCCAATGCCTTAAAATCGATATACACTACCTTTCAGCTAAAATTGCTGAAAAGGTGATTGTGATCGTCTTACGTCTTGCGGATATCGCCCGTGAAATCACATCCTTCCCATCCTTGCTCGCTACCCGGTTGGCGGGGAAGCGTTTTTGGGAACAATTACAGATACGCCTGCGCGAACCAGACATGGACGTAGTGATCGTATTGTCATTCGCCGGTGTGGAGGTAATGGATGCCTCGTTTGCCGATGAAGTGTTTGGCACGCTGGCAGCGCGTCGTGCGCGAAAAGATGTTTCGTTCGGTGCGGTTATTCTGGTGGATGCCAACGAAACCTGTATCGAGAATTTGAAAATGGCTTTAGAGACTCGTGCGGATCGGGAGTCGCCTGAGCGGGAGCGTTTACGAAATTGTGTCCTGCCTGTCCTCAAGGGCGATGAGATGACTCTCATTGGTAAATTTGAAGATCACGTTTTGCAATCGTTTGGGTTACTCTCAAAACACAAAACCTTGACCGCCCGTGACCTGGCGGATATTTTAAAGTTGAATCTGAATGCTGCCAGCACACGCTTGAAAACACTGGCGGATCTAGGGTTAGCCCTTCGCACCGAAATCCGCGATGCTCAGGGGAAGCAGTTTATCTACCATACACTGCAATAAAATTTTGCCTATGAGTTCAGCAGAAAGTGTTGATGTGCTATGAGCAGCTACTTCGATTATTATGCGCGTACCATCCATGAACATGTGAATGGCTTGAAGCTCGTGGGTGGCGGTACCGGACTGGGGAAAACCAGCAATATTCCTGATGTCGTTATGCGAGCGATCCCGCCAGAACGCAAAGCCATTTATGTTGCCAACCGTCTGCAACTGCTGGAACAAATGGCGGCAGCGATGGATTCCGAAGCTGTCATCATGCTACCGCGTGATTTTGAAGTCGTAAGGCTTACCCTGACACGCAATCGGGATGCTTTTGATGACCTCATCAGCAGTTCGTTTTTTGATGCCCATGCGGAGCGCGTCGATCTGGCAAAGTTACGCCAGTTATGCCGGACGCTGGACGAGATTTTTCGCTCAGCAGAAGGGGGCTTTCTTCCTCGCTGGCAAGAGGAAACTGCCGACGACTACGCTCGTTCTGTATTGAAAGACTTCCGTGCCGTGATTCTCACAGCAAAAGAAAAATCGCCCCGGGATTACAAACGACTGCTCGATCATGCGGTGGTGCAATCCCTATTTCCCTTTATCGCTTTTCAACGTCGTCCAAAGGCGCGGCTACTGCTTGTTTCCCTCCAGAAGCTGTTTTATGGATTCTTCAACGGGGAGAGTACGCTTACAGGTACGCAGCTCAAAAACTATGTGATCTTTGCCGATGAATTCGACTTTTTGGAAAATGACCTCATCAATCTCATCGCCCGTTCACCCCAGATTGATGACCCTTTTCGGTTTGTGGAATTTTTCTATCGGGAAATGCAGCGTCATAAATTGCAGCTAGAGACGTATCCCGCTTCCGCGTCGAGCAACATCCGGCGACGGATTGGCGAAATTATGGATGAAATCGAAGCGCTTCATACAGTCGGTATCCGTTACCCGGAGATCAACCAGTTCATAAGCACCCAGGACCCACGCGATGCAGTTATTTTTCGTACCAGCCATACCGTGAGTTCCAAACCCTTGTATCTGTGCCAGGCGGAACGGGCTTTCGATATCATTTTTGATCGTAACGCCTGTTTAGAACCTGCATTTAGTGCACGCCGACTGTTTACGCCGGTTTCAGCGGTCAGTGAACGTATCCTGACATTGTTGAAAGAATTGGAAGCCGAAGACCCGGCGACGCATCGCGGGCTTATTCTGGATTGCTATCGCAACACCACATTTCCGACACAGATCGCTCAAGTCTCCCAATTCCCGCGTCGTCGTCCCGCACAGCCGACACGGCTGGGCGCACTTTTAGACTCGGGTTACAGCATGTATGACATCCACTATATGGCGAACCCAACTGACCCGGAAGAGGTTGAACTCCGTAACTACGCAATCTACACCACGCCTGAGAAATTCATGGCGACGCTGGCAGAAAAGAACCTCGTGTTTGCGCTATCCGCAACAGCAGATATTCAGCGGTGTGTTAATCATTTTAACCTCGCCTGGTTAGGGGCAAAAGACGGCATCACCCTACTACCACCCGATGACTTTGATCAACAGATTGTGGCTGAACTCAATGCGAAAAAAGCCACGATCAGAGGCAACGAAGTTCAGGTGGTCAAGCTGCCAGAACTGGATAACAAAAAGGCTTTTGAAAAAGACCTGCGTCGTTTTATCGCAACAGCGTCGAATTTGGATGGCTTCGGAGAAGATACCAAAGAAGGTCATCTTAAACGTCGAGTGGAACGGTTTTTCGCCAGCTTGCTCTGGGCATCCGAACAGCCTGTACTGGAAGGCGAAATTCAGTCGCACTTGATGTTCCTGAATACCTATAAGCAGGTCGAATTCTTTTTCAGCACCGAAGGGCTGCGTCAATCACTGCTGTATCAAATCACGCCCCGCCTGAGTCGCGTGTTATTCAACGTCTATGAGGTGGATTTCAACCAACAGCGATTTCTCGTGGTGTTTTACAATGCAGAACAGGCGAAACGGGTCCGTAAAAACGCTCAGGCAGAAGACGAATTTAACGCCCTCTTTCATGAAGGTGTTCCCGTTGTCGTCGTTACCCAATACTTGTCGGCTGGAAACGGCGTCAATTTGCAGTATCGACTGCCGGACGGACAGGAACGCGATTTTCTCAACCTACATTTGCTGGAAATTCCGTATTACTACTTCGGCGCAACCTCGAAAGAGGATACTGTCGAAGAGCGAACGGCAAAGTTCAAAGAAAACTTGTGGTATCTCGCAAAACTTCATGCTGCCAAATATTTGAGTGAATCGGAATTTAAAGCGAAACTGGGGACGCTGCATCAGCCCCATGACTGGAATCATGCCTATCAACACCATGCCCGGATGTATGCCGATTATCAATTGAACACTATCGCCGCGTTAATTCAGGCGATGGGCCGAATCGAACGAGTTTGGACACGTATTCCCGATCAAAATGTTGTCCTGTGTCGAGAGGCGTATCATACCTTCCAGCGCTTCCTTTCACCCGAGTTTGATGGTGTTCGTGAAGCGCGGGAGCGCATGATTTCCTATAACCTGCAATGTGTGCTGACTCAAATCGCTGAACAAATCCCACTGCAAGAGCGGGCGATTCGACGCAACCGCGACACCGGACTGGCTGAAACAAATTCAGGGTGCGAGGAAAAGGTCGGACACCTTATTGCGCAGTTCGGTGCTGTGCGACGCGGTGAGCATACAGGATCGTTGCGTTATACCTGGCGACGACTGCGCGAAGCCGCTTTGAAACATGATTTCGCTGATGAGGTATTGCAGGACTATGCTGCGGTTTTCTCGTCACCGTACCTCCAAAATGGTGAACTTTATCTGACACCGGAGCTGGATATTATCCCAGCGAACCTTGCCCAACCGGATACGCGCTATTGGCGGCTCAACTGGGTGTATGACACGATTGCGCGCAATAAGACGATCCGTGAATACTTCGCGCAGCGTGGTTACGAATTAGACTTTAGTCTCGACGGTCAGTATGGGTTTGTCCCCTATTTTTATCAGGCGGTTCTGTCTGGGGCGATTGGCGAGGAAGCCATCAGTGCTCTACTTGCGGATCATGGCATACATTTCGAAGATATGCCGGATGCACTTTTCGAGGTCGCTGACCTTAAAATTATGGCGAGACCTTGGTACATTGACTGCAAGAATTATTCTGATGCGACGCTTGAACGTTTCTCACTCACCTCTGAGGATGAAGGGTTCTACCATAAACTCAGTGGGGAGTATTTTCGTCGACGGGCAATTGAGAAATGGAACCAGATTGCTGAGGTCGAAGGCGACCACACTTGTTTGATATACGTCAACCTGGCAACTTCTCAAGATCGTTTGCTGCAATATTTCCGCTGCGATGGTGATTCCTTGGAGTCAGTGGATCACTTCTCCGAAGCGGATGTTATCGTGGTCCAGGGGGCGCTGAATAGTCTCAACCCGGATGAATTCCATGAAGCCTTTTTACGCTTTTTACATGATCTGAAGGTGAACCTGTGAACAAAAACATGAAACAACCCAAGAAAGCAACCGCTCGGACTACTACGATCCGCATTGAGCCTCTGATTGATTTTCAGCAGTTGGAAGAGCGGTATCAGTTGGTGCGCTATGTCTTACCGGAGCCAATGCTCTATAGCAAGGACAAATTCAAATTTGGGCGTTTGCATAATGTGTTAAAGGAACAAATCGACGCGCCCTACCGCTCGTTTACCTATGATTATCTGGACGGCGCTCGGCGATGGGCAGTCTATGTTCTCTATCCTCGAAAAAAGGATCAAACTGAAGAACATCCCGTTATTCAATTTGAAGGCAGCAAATTGCCGTCCAGAGAACTGAAGTTCCATGAACCTAAACTTCACATTCTCATCAAGTTGCTACAGGTGAACTATTTCCGCAGCAGCGACAACACGAACCAGAACAGGTTTGTAGGGCAGGATAAATGTTACAT
>Ga0163154_10010840_pt1 | contig 10051 bp, 9 predicted proteins | sample OliLakLV19MP9P1_FD_148649 | JGI IMG/M metagenome (GOLD analysis project Ga0163154, IMG submission 148649) | Freshwater microbial mat bacterial communities from Lake Vanda, McMurdo Dry Valleys, Antarctica - Oligotrophic Lake LV.19.MP9.P1 | ecosystem: Environmental > Aquatic > Freshwater > Lake >...
GTTTTACCCACTCCATTTTGAAGTTGAATTAAGTACTTGACGGTAGCGACGATATCTTGAGGTGTAAGGACCGTTGTTTTTCCTTCAACTTCAATCTTCAGCCGACGATTCATCTTGTAGCGACCAACTTCTCCCAGATCATAACGTCGGGAATCGAAGAAGAGTTGCTTTAAGAACTCTTTGGCGTTATCCAGCACTGCTGGCTCACCAGGACGCATTTTTTCGTACAGTTCAATTAAGGCCTCAGATTGGGTTTTAGTGGTATCTTTATCGAGAGATTTCTTGATCAGCTCTAGCTCTTCAACCGTAGAGTCTTTGAATAGCTCTAAGATTTCCTCATCTGTACCATAACCGATGGCACGGAGCAACACCGTAACTGGCATCTTGCGGCGGCGGTCAACTTTGACCGTGATCACGTCTTTGCGACCGACACCGACTTCAATCCAGGAGCCACGCATTGGTCGGAGCTCAGCACGATACAAAATTCGGCCACTAGCGGGATCGCGATCGCCAGAGAAGAAAATACCTGGAGAGCGCACTAACTGAGTCACCACTACGCGCTCAATACCATTAATAATAAAGGTACCAACTGGAGTCATTTTAGGAATATCACCTAGGAAAACTTCTTGAGTTTGTTCTTCACCAGTGCGTTTGTTGAGCAAAGTTGCCTCAACGTATAAGGGCATGTCGTAAGAGACAGCTTTGTGCTTGGCTTGAGATAGAGTGTATTTTGGTTGACCAAATCGATAGATACCAAAAGTGATCGACCAGTTTTTTCCGGTAAAGTCTTCAATCCCTTTTTCGCCATTAACTTCATCTAAGGCTTCGCGGACGCCAGTGGCTAAAAAGCGATCGTAACTTTCTAGTTGCAGTTGAACTAAATCAAGCTTGGGTAAAATGTGATGTTCCTTGCCCCAATTGTGACGAGTAGTGTTCAACATGAAATCTCCCTTTGCTAACAAATGTATTAAGATTTTTCTCTTGTAGCCTCATCACGACAAAAAAGAGGCAGATACGTTGCCTCATTAATTTTTGATGTGTTAGCTGTGACTTACGATAATCAAGAGAAGAATCCCGAATTATGTTTTTTCTATAAAACCAGAATGTTTGGTATCTTACCAACTTCTCACCTTTAACGCAAGTACCTATTCACATTTCGGTTGTGCTCAGCCAAATTGGCACCGTAGTGCATGTTGCCGTCTCGATCATGAATGTAAAAATAGTTATTACTCAGCTGTGGATCTAAGGCCGCCCGGATCGCATCCTGGCTGGGATTAGCGATGGGTCGGGGTGGTAAGCCGGTATTAAGGTAGGTATTAAAAGGTGAGTTAAGCTTCTTATCCACGGCCAACGGTGGCGACCACCAGTTCTGTTCGGCTTGATTATAACCTTTGACGTACTGCAGGGTGGCATCGACATCAAGCGACATCCCATCTTCAATCCGGTTCCACAGTATCCCCGAGACAGCGCGCATCTGATTGTACTCTCGAGCTTCTCGTTCAATCAGGGAAGCCATGACTAAGATGTCCTCAAACGAACGATCGCTAGCCTCAATCTTTTCCGAGAAGCCCTTCACCACTTTTTGATCAAAGGTAGTTGTCAAAATATCGTACATTCCCTCTGCAGTCACCTGACGTGGCACCAAGTAGGTATCTGGATAAAGGGTACCTTCGGCACTAGCGGTCAAATCTAAAAATTCTTCCAGTGAAAACTCGGTTAACTCATACCGAGCTAAACTCTCTCCGATCTCTTCCCGGCGCCAGCCTTCCAAGATAGTTACCCAGATGTCATTGGTGCCAGTACTCAAGATTTGCGCTATTTCCGCACTACTCATGGAGGGTGATATTTTAAATGAACCTGCTTGCAGTTTTTTCTCTAGCTGTTGACGGCGCAAATCGACTCGAAAAGCCAACGGCTGACGAATTAAGCCCTGTTCTGCCAATCTTCGAGCAATGATACTAGTAGCTTGACCCTTAGGGATGACAAAGGTTTGGGTGGGTTGTGAAGTGCTGGCTACAGGCTGCAGCAGCGACCAAGCATATGCACCAATGCTCAAACCGCCGATCATTGCCACTGTCAAAAGAGCTCCAATTGCCACCAGAAACTTGACCATAGACCTTAAGTATATCATTTAGGCTTGGTCATCGAGATATTCTTGAAGAAACTCGGCCGCAGCTCGATCATCAACTGGTTGCTGGCGAATTTTGAGGCTGGCTTTGAGCTCTTTGAGTTTAGTGGCCACTATGTACGAACTGAGAGTCTCATCTACTGTTTTAATAGGTACCTTAATTCGCTCTGCTAGCTGTGCCACAAACTCTTGAGTCTTACGAGCCATCTCATTCTCTGACAGGCCGACGATGATCTGTTCGACTTGCTCATCCACGACCATCGCTTCTATTTTGGATAACAACTGATCATTATTAGCCAGAATTGCTAAGGGCTCCGCCAGCGAGCCACGACTGATGGCTACTCCAACTCTCTTGGTTCCAAAATCAATGGCTAAGACAACTTGAAAAAAACTCATAGCACTGAGTATAGCAAGCTTACTAAGGCACCAGTTGGGCCAAAACCACCCCGCGGCGGAGATAAGTGCCTTCAGGGACACAGGTGACCAACTTTAGCTGAGAAGCGTCATATTTCTGGTTGAGGATATAGGTATCTTCAGGTTTTACTTCAGTTTTTTCTTGGACGATATAGGTGTATTTCACCCCTTTGTAAGTCAGGTAAATAGGTTCGCCCTTTTTCATCGTCATGATGGTGCTGAATAAGGAGTTGTAGCGGCGGGGATTTTTTTCGCTAGGATTGTAAAACTGACGCAGCACTGAGTGGCCAAATAAAACCGGCGCCCCCTTTTCCCCGGGTAGTGCCGTCCCCGGATAGTGAATCACACTTTTATTCAAGTCAGTACCTCCGACCGTAATCACCGCATTGGCAATTTTTAGACTCGGTATGTCAATGAGGTAGGTTTCTTCAGCCGCGGCCTGAGGCTGGCGGAAAGAATCTGGCACCCCGCCGCTAAACCAGTTGTTGAGATTGGTATAGTCCAGCTCGGCATTCAAGATGATGGGCCCCACACTGACACCGCGAATCAATTTCTCTTCGTTGCTTTTGGCTTGAGCTATGACTATCGGCGTCACATCCAGCATTTGCTCGTCTGGAATAGGTGAGAGTAATGTCGAGGCGCGCAGTAAAGGCAAAGTTAAAGCATAGTAATTGAGAATGGGCAAGACCGCATTCCCCACTAAGAACAACCCCGTGGTAATAAAAAATATGGGTAGAGTCAGCGCCCCATATCTGACAAAAGCCGGTACCTTGCGCTTGATTTTTTCGGTGCGCTCTTGATCGGCGGAAGCTTCCAGCTCCTGAGTTACCTCGGCTCGATTTAATAGCTGCTCTACCTTGTGATTAAGGCTGGAGATGGGGATGCCAGATGCCGCGGCTCGACGATATAAGTCGATAAGTTCATGACGAGCTAAGAGAGGCGTACGAAGTTGAGGCATAAGATTAAGGATTAAGGCGCGCTGACCATAAGCCTACTGCTTGGTGGCAACTTACTCAGAAACCACCGACTAAAGCCTGGTGAAAAGGTGATAGCAAAGCCATTCAACGTAGCTTGCGATCGTAATGTAGCTTCAACTTCACTCAAGCTTTTGCCCGCAAGTTGATTTTTTAACTCATCGAGGTTGAGCTGTGGTCGTGCCAGGGCAGTGACGTCAGCTACCACAAATACCTGGGACGAAGCAGTTGAGTCAGATGCTTTTGCTTCAGATTTGATCTCAAGTTTATCAGGCTGAAGTTCGTAGCCAGCGGGAACCTGATCAGCTAGTGCTTGCAACGACAAAGGCTCAATTTGCTTCGTCTGGTACACCACTCCCTCAACGGCCGCGACTAGGCGCAAGGTTAAGTCCCCCACTTCCTCCCCTATTTTTGCGCTGTAAACTGTTTCTTTGGCCGTCAACTGACCGCTTGGAACTGTGTATGTGGCAACTTCACTATCTTTCCGGAACGTAGTTGTAGCTTCGGCTTGAATATCAGCTCGGAGCTGAGCCAGTAAAGAAGCCTGATCAGCTGCAGCTACAACTCTGACCTCTCGACTTGCACCGCCAGTCAGAGCTGTCTTAGTCTGGGCCGCGTAGGTACCACTATCAAAAGAGGCAATTTTCAGCTCTAGATCCTTAGCAATATTACTGTCAGTGCCTATCAAGCTAGCGGTGATGGCCACGTCGCTTTGTCCAAAGTTTTTAGTTTCGCTCGCTCCCGTGGTCGTGACACTAGCCGACGCGACCACCACCTCCTGGTCCAAAGTGAAGATGAGTGACCCTGAAGAGAGTTGGGTGCCGCTAGCAAATGTTTTGACTGAGGTTGTTTTGTTAAACAATATAGCTGTACCTTTAGCCTTTTCGCCGACTTTTTTGATTCCGGTCGTAGGGATAGTCTTAGTTTTCTCAAAATCTTTAGAAATTGTTTGGGCTGGCAAGCTTAGATTAGCAGCGCCAGTAGCTGCTTCAGTAGTGGTGAGTAAAGAGATGATAATTTGTTTTGTTACCGGCACGGTTTTGAGCTGCACGGAAACTATCGCCCGTGTCATGGTATTTAGATAAAAATATCCTCCAACGAGAGACAGAATCAGCCCTAGACCGACGCCGGCCAGAACGAAACGGCGATGTGAATATTTTTTATGTGGGGTCAGTTCAAGATCGTCAATAAAATGAGGTTGGTCAAAGGTAAGTTGGTCACTGAGTGCAACTTCTGGAACCGAGTTCGAAACCGATGATTGAGACCCCCCTTGCAAACTAGCTAACTGGGAAGGAGTCAACTGGACTCCAAAGAGTGAGGCCTTGGTCACTAGACCGACCGCCTTTTCCTCGACTCCTTCTGGCCTCGGCTCGTCAATAGGCGAGTCTTTACCCAAGGAGATGGCCATGGCTCTACCGCTCTCTTGAATCACTGCTTCCATCAACATCGATGAGCCTAAGATCTCAACCACCGGTGGGTGCAGAAATATTTTAAAGCTGAGCCAGTCATGAGCTAGAATCAACTGCTCTTCGGCTACCAACTCTTCATTGGTCAGCTGCTGAGAAAAAAGCAAGATCCGACTCGGATAGGCCGCCGCCAGCTCTTCCAAGGGAGTCCATCGAGCCAAAGCTTCCAACAGATCGGCTACCACATCCCCCGACTTGCCCACCATCTCAGATTTGATTAATGCACCCTGGCGTATGAATGATAGGCGTAACTGGGTACTTTCCGACTGCAGCACAAGAACTGAAAGTTGAGTTTGGGTTTTGATTAATAAATGATGTAACGACTCACTAGTGACCACGAAGCCGACCGCAGTCAGGGAAAGTTCTTGAGTCAACTGCTTCAACAACGGTTTTTTTATATCCAGAACACCAGTATCACTCACCCAGCTTGGCTCGAGTCCAAACACCACTTCGTCTAGTCCTTCTGACACTTTGCCTAGTTCCTGCAAACAGCGATCGGCTTGGACCACGCAGTCTTGATCATCTAGATAAGAATGTGTAGCTGATTTCTCTAATAAGCGATTGCTTCCCGCCTCGAACAGCCACAGACCCGCCTGCACAAAGTGATCACTGATCAACAATGCTAGAAAGCTGGTGGGGGCCGAAGAGTTTGATTTAAAAAGGTTGGGCAAATCCATATGCGGTAATTAAGCAACTCACGTTGTTGGCATTAGCCAAGTAGTAGTGTGTGGCTCAATTAAAGCAGAAATTTGACACAGGCGCTAGCCTAATTGCATATACACACGCCTCACCCCAGCGGAGACGGCTTGCTCTTTAATGACAGAGATGTGACCAATTTGGCCCGTTCGTTCAACGTGAGGACCTCCACAAAGCTCCTTTGAGATCCAGTCACTCACAGGAGTATCTCCGATCGTGTAGACACTGACTTGATCGGGATATTTGTCCAGGAAAAACGCCACAGCGCCTTGAGCTAGGGCTTGGCTTTTCGGCAAGCTTTCTTGAGTCAAAAAGAGATCTTGCTCAATCCATTCATTGACTTGATGCTCGACCGCTGATATTTCCTCGGCTGTTAAAGCTTGAGGATGTGAAAAGTCAAAACGCAGCCTTTCCACAGTTAGATTTGACCCCTTTTGCTGAATGTGGGGGCCTAACTGCAAGCGCAGGGCTGCGTGGAGCAAATGGGTAGCAGTATGATATTTGGTCGTAATCTCGGATTGATCTGCTAAACCGCCCTTGAACTTGCCAGCTGAAGCCGTTCGAGAGGTATTTTTGTGTGTCTCAAAGGCAGCCTGAAACTGGGTCCTGTCCACATTTTGACCCCGTTCAATGGCAATCTCCTGAGTCAGTTCTAAGGGAAAGCCATAGGTCTCATACAGTTTGAAGGCAATCTCCCCAGTAAGTTCCGGTACTTTTTCCAGTTCTTTCAAACCCTTAGACAAGGTTTTCCTAAACTTCTCCTCTTCTGTGCTGAGAACTTCACTAATACGAGTTTTTTGGGCTAAAAGCTCAGGGTAAGGTTGAGCATAAATCTCAGCCACCACGGAAATGATGTCAGCCACAAAAGGCTGCTCAATCCCAATCATCTTGGCAAACCGAATTGCCCGCCTCACTAAGCGTCGAGCTGCATAACCCTGCTCTTTATTACTGGGAAAAACTTGATCTGCAGCTAGCATCGTCGCCGCCTTCAAATGATCGGCAATGACTTGGAATGAACGTTTGGTAGTTTCGTCGGCATCCTGATATTTTTGATGACTAAGCTGCTCAATAATATCTAATACCGGTCGAAACAAAGGCGTGGCGAAGACATCCGGATCCTGATGACTGGCAGCTAAAATTCTGATTAAGCCGCCACCAAAATCGACATTTTGTTGAGCTAACTCTTCAAAGCTGCCATCTAACTTTTTGCGATACTGCATAAACACCGAGTTGCCAATTTCTAGAAACCGACCACAGTCGCAGTTGACGTGGCAAACAGTATCTTTGAACGCGGAGTGCTGATGAAGCTGGCGTTCAATACCGCAGTCAAAGAAAATTTCACTGTCGGGACCACCAGGTTCGCCAGCTGGCATGCTTTGCGGAACGCCGGAACGTGACCACCAGTTTTTTTTCTGATCATAATAAAAAATTCGACCGTCCTGCATGCCATTTTGTTCCGATAAATCAATAATATTTGCTGTCAATCCAACTTGCTTAAAGATGTCTTGCCAGAGTAAAGCCGACTCGACATCCCGAGGAATATCCAACTCCTCACTGCCTCTAAACACCGTGACGTAGATTCTATCCGGCTTGAGTCCCACTTTTTGGGTCAGAAACTCAAAGATCCAAGGTAGTTGCTCGGTTTTAAAGTAGTCACCAAGTGACCAGTTTCCCAGCATCTCAAAAAAAGTCGTGTGCCGGTTATCACCAACCTCCTCAATATCTTGAGATCTAAAACATTTTTGCGAATCTACAATTCTGGTGCCTTGAGGGTGGGAGGCGCCTAATAAATAAGGCACCATCGGCTGCATACCTGAGCCAGTAAACAGCGTGGTGGGGTCATTATCAGGAATCAGTGCCGCAGAAGGCACAATGACATGCCCTCGTTGGGCATAAAAATCTAGATATGCTTGACGAAGTTGATCCGGACTGAGTGGAGGAGTGACTGGAGTGTGAGACATAGCTATGAGCTAAACCCCCTTAAACTTGGGCTTACTTTTCTTAGAGACATTCTTGGCCTTAGTCAGACGATGAGTCTGAAGTTTATCTCGGCCTTCTTTTTCAGCCACTGAAATAGAAGTTGCCACTGATTTTAACATCTGACTCAACGAGGAAAAGTTGATCACCCCTGAGCCTCGCTCTGGCATTGAGAGTTGAGCTTGACTCCATTCTTGAGCCAGCTTGGCTTTAATCTGTCGACCTTTATCGGTGCCAAATAAAAAATAGCCAGCCGCACCAGCTAATAAACCAATGCTAAAGCCGGAAACAAAAGAGCCTTGTTCGTGATGATCAGACATTATTTATTCTTTGTTGCGATTGAGCCAACTGACAAAAGTTTCAAAAACTTTGAATCCACTGTTTAGGCCCGAAGCCATTCCGCCTAAGCTATGAAGTGGTTGAGTTACCGCCGTAACCGTCGCGTCAATGGTATCAAGAGTCTCGTTCACTTTGCGCAAAGTACGCCGAAGCTCAATCAGCACTTGCACTAGCTGAAAGCCAACTACCGCCAGAATAGTCGTCAAAATCACCAGTACGAGGGCAAAAATATAAGGTAAATATTCCATAGAGTCTACTATACCAAACAATACCTAAAATCGCACGTAGATTGTGCGTTGTATCAAAGTAGCTTTCCCCCGCCGGTCTTTGGCTTCAACGGTGACGCTGGTGATGCCTTCACGAGGCAAAAATACTTCAGTTTCAAAAGTGCCATCAGCTTGAATACTTACGGGCTGGTCATTCACCACGACTGTAGCCTCAGGATTGGTTTGGCCAGCTACTACTACTTGAGAAGCAACAGTAGCGTTTTGAGCTGGCATGTTAAGCTCCAGCTCGGGTGGCAAGTTGAAGCTGTACCACTGGACTCCAACATAGGTGAGTACACTGAAAAATAAACCTGTGAGAAAAATGACTAAACCAGTCACCGGCGTCCAGAGTTGACGTTTTTTGAGCAATGGCTTGATGAACTCTCGCGGCACCAGCGTGCCCTTGGCGCTCTCTTTAAAATCTCGCCTCAATAACCCGAGCAATGGCTGATAGTCGAATCCGAACATGGTGGCATACGTTTTAATGTACCCTTTGACAAATGTAGCCGCGGGCAACTCAGTGAATTTATTTTCTTCTAGCGCGACAAGATATTCAGGTCGAATCCTAGTTCTTTTAGCCAGCTCATCAACGCTCAAGCGATGAAACTCGCGTTCTTCGCGCAGCATTTCCCCAATAGTTTTGGTTTTCATACCGGAAACGGGTTATGATTAAGCAAGCTTGGCTTTGATAACTGCAGAGACTCGACCCCCATCAGCTACTCCTGATACTTCTTTCATGACTAATCCCATTAGCTGACCCATGTTCATACCTAGATTCTCAGTCGTAATTCTAGCTACCACGGCTGATAATTCTTCGTCACTGAGTTGTTGAGGCAAGTAAATAGCAATGGCCGCAATTTTTGCTTCTTCATCGCCTATTAAGTCTTCCCGCGCCGCTTTTTTGTACTCGCTAATACCATCTCTCATCTGTTTTATCTGGCGGGCGATGATTTTTTGAATCCCCACCTCATCTTGATCTCCATGGTCTATTTCTATGTTTCTAATCTCGGCTTGAAGGAAGCGAATTGCTCCGAGCTTGATCGAATCTCTGGCTCTCATCGCCGTTTTCATGTCTTCTGTTAGCTGTTGCTTAAGTGGCATATAATTCCTGATAGTAGTAAGCTTCTAGTATACCAAATCTATGACCACCAAAAACCGCCAACAAGGTATTCTCGTAATTGCTGCCACCTTGTTCTTGACCTTGGTGGGACTCTTAGGCGTAGCGATCACCTACATCACTAGATTTCCCGCCAATGATCCAGCTCCCTTGATCGAAGAGCTCAACTCAGATGGTAGTACTAGTAATCCGCAGACAAATTAATTAGTCTCTTGCCAGATATAACTTGAACGAGTCATCTCGGTGGGGAGATTCAAGACAAAGTCAGGGCGGAAGATAAAGGTTTCCACGGGTTTGGTGTTGTTTTCCGCTTTGCGCAAGCCTCCATCGTCAAAGTCACGCTGTAAGTCAATGCCGTTCCAGCCGACAAAGGTACCCGCGGCGTTAAAGCGCTTATCACCTCCAGCTGCAGCTCCTACGGCGAGCGTGGTGATAGTGCCATCAGCCACAAAGATGCCTTCAAGGTTGGTAGCCGTTGAGCTCAGGTTAGAGTTGCCAACATTGGCGTTGACGATGATATTGCCTTTGACTATAAAAGCCAAAAAGCCACCTGGAGCGACTTGGGTTAATGGTCCGACTGCCGCTGGATCACTGATGGTTAAGTTGCCGTTGACTAGAACAGTGATTTTTTCAGTGGCAGAGACGTTCCAAGCATTTTGAATCGTAACGTCGCC
>Ga0163154_10010843_pt1 | contig 10050 bp, 11 predicted proteins | sample OliLakLV19MP9P1_FD_148649 | JGI IMG/M metagenome (GOLD analysis project Ga0163154, IMG submission 148649) | Freshwater microbial mat bacterial communities from Lake Vanda, McMurdo Dry Valleys, Antarctica - Oligotrophic Lake LV.19.MP9.P1 | ecosystem: Environmental > Aquatic > Freshwater > Lake >...
TAATCAGCATTTGCTGGAAAGATTTATTTCCCTGTTAGACTTGGAGCCTACTGTTATTAAATCCCATCCAAACTTCCACAGGCTTTGTTCTTATGGTGCTATTGCTGCCTAAATTGTCCGAAGTATTATTGTAATATAGTATTCAATCTTCCCTACCCAACGGAACCAGTGCCCAATTTTTCTAAGCTCTCTACTAAGTCATCAGTTGAGACATCCGCTAAAACTGCTGGAAAGATTATTTTCAAAGTTGGCGATCGCATTCGAGTTAATGCCAACCGTCCCCAATATATAGACCAAACTGGCACAATCGAGCAGATAATTAGCGTTAGCTGTCGGATTAAACTTGATAATGGCTGGATTGCATTTTTACCGAATTATTGCCTAGAGAAAATCTAAATATGATTTAAATAAAGTAGTAAAATTATTTCTGAAACGGTATCAGATTTATCAAAACAAGACCTAAATAGCTTATTGTGAAATAGGAGTAAATAATCTTAAACCTAATAAGACACTAATAAGCAAAAGGAATAAAATCATGGAAATTTCTATGTACCCCGCCACAATTCCCACTGTAACTAGATCTCTAAACAATCTGATAAATATTTTAGAAAAAGGCGCAGCCCATGCCGAAGCCAAGAAAATCGATCCTAGTGTTTTGATTAACTCTCGTCTTTATCCCGATATGTTTCCACTGGGCAAACAAGTACAAATTGCTTCAGATATTACTCGTAGAGGTGTAGCCCGATTAGCTGGTTGCGAAGCTCCCGAAATTTCCGATGATGAGACAACTTTTGCGGAATTAATCGATCGCCTTCAAAAAACTATCTCTTATCTAAACACTTTTACTCCAGAGCAGATTAACGGTACAGAGAAAAAAGAGATCGTGCTTCCCATCGGTAAAGATATGACTATGACTTTTGAGGGAATGCCTTACGTGATTTACTTTATATTGCCCAATCTGTATTTTCATGTCACTACTGCCTACAACATTCTCAGACATTCTGGGGTAGAAGTTGGCAAGATGGACTTCCTCGGTAAACCTGAATAACCTGCGTTTAAATCATATTTGTCATATTTTGACTTGATTTGTTCGTAATTTGAAGATATACAAAATTTCTAACATCCTACCAGTAATGATGGAGCCGCAATGTCAGGCGATTTATGCCTTAAAGTGTGTCTTAACTGTTTCACGATGACAAAAGAGTTTAACCTTGACTGTTGTATTATGTGGTTAAATCAGTCAGATAGTGACCTCAATTCTGTTGCTGAGCGTAGCCGAAGTATCCCATCGGTAAACCGAAAGTCTTCTTGCGGAAGAAAGATAAGTATAGAATCAGCATGGTAGTCTTGTTAAAGATTCATTACTAGATTCACGATTTAATTTCGATCTATTGCATCTAAAATTTATTTAAGAGATCCTTCTATTGAGATCTCAACTAGATCTAAGCTTAAAGCTCAAACTACAACTCAGTCTAAAATTTCATCTAAAATTTCATCTAAAATTCACAAATTATTAACACGCTATGCTGCGCCTCGAACACATCCAAAAAATCTACCCCACAGGCGAGGTACTTAAAGACGTTAATTGGGAAGTTAAAACTGGCGATCGCATCGGTTTAGTGGGCGTAAATGGTGCGGGTAAATCCACGCAGTTAAAGATCATTGCGGGCGAAGTAGAGCCGACATCTGGACAAATAGTCAGACCTAGCAGTCTGAAGATTGCTTACTTAACTCAAGAATTTGAAGTCGATCCCACTCGTACGGTCAAGAGTGAATTTTGGCGAGTATTTAAAGAAGCAAACGACAGCCAAGCCGAACTGGCAAAAGTCCACAAACAGATGGAACACCTCACCGAAAATGATGACTTTGAGGATCTACTCAAGCAAATGGATCGCCTGCAACGTAGATTTGAAGCTCTAAATGGCTACGAACTCGAAAGCTCGATTGATAAGATTTTGCCCGAATTAGGTTTTACGCAAGAAGATAGCGATCGCACGGTCGATCAATTTAGCGGCGGCTGGCAAATGCGGATGAGTTTGGGCAAAATCCTCTTACAAACTCCTGATGTCCTGTTATTAGATGAACCTACAAACCACTTAGATCTGGAGACGATTGAATGGTTAGAAAACTATCTGAGAGGGCTAAAAACGCCGATGGTAATTGTGTCGCACGATCGCGAATTTTTGGATCGACTCTGCACGCAAATTGTGGAAACCGAACGGGGCGTATCGCAAACTTATCTGGGTAATTATTCTTCTTACTTAGAACAAAAAGCCGAGGCACAGGAAGCGCAAATGAATGCCTTTGAACGCCAGCAAAAATATCTAGACAAACAACAAACCTTTGTAGACCGATTCCGCGCCAGTGCTACCCGCAGTACCCAAGCCAAAAGTCGCGAGAAACAACTAGACAAGATCGAACGCATTGAAGCACCAGATAGTGAAATTAGGGGGTTGAGATTTAGATTTCCTCCAGTTGCTCGCACGGGCAGAGTTAACGCCGAAATCAGGGATTTGAGTCATGCCTACGGTGACAAGATTTTATTTATCGGTGCCACTTTAGAAATCGAACGGGGCGATCGCATTGCCTTTGTCGGACCCAACGGAGCGGGAAAATCGAGTTTACTCAAAATGATTATGGGCTTAGAGCCTTACAACGAGGGCATAATCGAACTGGGGCATAACGTCCTTCCCGGTTACTTCGAGCAAAACCAAGCCGAGGCACTAGACCTGCATAAAACCGTGATCGCGACCATTCACGATGACTTTCCCAAAATGACCACCGAAGAAGTCAGGGGATTACTCGGAAGATTTTTATTTAGTGGCGATACGGTATTTAAAAAAGTTGGAGACATAAGTGGGGGCGAAAAAGCGCGCTTGGCATTGGCAAAAATGTTGATGCAGCCCGTGAACTTTCTGATTTTAGACGAGCCGACCAACCACCTCGATATCCCTGCCAAAGAAATGCTAGAAGATGCCTTAAAAGAATACGAAGGCTCTGTAGTAATTGTTTCCCACGATCGCTATTTTATTTCTCAAGTTGCAACCAAAATTGTGGAGGTACGAGATTGCGAACTAAGACTATACACAGGTGATTATAATTACTATTTATCTAAAGTAGAAGAAGAAAAACGTGAAGCACAACACGCAGCCGAAACGAAAGCAAAATCACAAAGAGATGCTAACAAAAGAGAAAAGGAACGCGAAAAGCAAAAAACTAAGACTAAGAAGTGATTAAGAAGTAGGTTGAATAACCTTGAAAATTTTATCCATACAAGTTAATTCAAACAACTCGCTCACTTGACCAGATACCGAACTTATCGCCATTTCTCCGCCTACCTCTCTGATTTTTCTCAGGATTGTCACCAAGCACCCCAGACCCGTACTATCCATTTGGGTAACATTTTTTAAGTTAATTACCAAAACTAATGGCTTTTTTTCAATTTCTGAGTTAACTTGCAACTTAAATTTAGGAGCAGTAGTAACGTCAAGTTTGCTGTAGGGACAGACAATTTCTGATAATTGTAAAATCATAAAGTCCAACAATTTTTTAGTTTGATTGAATTAAACAAATGCTAACGCATCCTAGTATGTAAAGTTTATTAATGCCATTAAAAGCGGATAGAAATATAACTTTACACCATTCGACTGAATCAAACCTATTTCTTAGGATAGAAAAATCTATGTCTAGTGTTACCAAAAATTTCTATATCTAATTTTAAAATGCCTATTTACGAAACTCTAGACTAAAAGTTATTCAAAATTAGTAGTTGGTAATACTATCGGCTAGTAAATCTATGGTGCGATCGAGTATTTCTAAGCCTTCGGGCAAAGTTTCAATCAAGCATAATTTCCCCCGTAAAGTTGCCGCCCCATTAAACCCTTTACAATACCAGGTGAGATGTTTGCGGGCTTGACGAATGCCGCGATCGCCTTTGTATTCATACAATCCAATTAAATGCTCGCGAGCAACCTGTACCCGTTCTAAAGGACTAGGCTTGGGTTTATATTCGCCTGTTTTAAGATAATGATCGACTTCTCCCACTAAAAATGGATATCCCAAAGTACCACGCGAACACATCACGCCATCGGCTCCCGTTACCTCCAAGCAAGCGATCGCTGCCTCTGCCGAAAAAATATCTCCATTGGCAATCACTGGAATTGTGAGAATTTCTTTAACTTTTTTAATCCATTCCCATTTAGCTGCGCCATTATAACCTTGCGCTCTAGTGCGACCGTGAACTGTAATCATCTTGGCACCTGCATCTTCCATCCGTTTGGCAAAATCTAAAATATTAATCTCAGTTTCGCACCAACCAATTCGGGTTTTGACAGTTACAGGCACATCTACAGCATTAACGACAGATCGCACGATCTCCTCGGCAATTTCAGGTTGACGCAACAACGAGGAGCCACCGCCATTTTTAGTGATTTTATTGACAGGACAACCCATGTTGATATCGACCGTATCCGCGCCTTCTGTTACTGCTCTTTGGGCTGCTTCGGCTAAAAAATTAGGACGACAATCAAAAAGTTGAATGCTAATTGGGGTTTCAGCGCGATCGATCTCCATGACTTTTGGCAGTTCGTTTACATAGTGCAGCCCTGTCGCATTAACCATTTCCGTATAGGTCATCGAATCGGGGGCATAGTTGCGGACTAATTGCCGAAATACCATATCTGTCACTCCCGATAATGGCGACTGAAAGACTCGACTTTTTAGTTCAAAATTACCAATTTTTAAAGGTATGGATAAATTATTTCTGATATCTGCTATTTCTTTCATATTTCTTATAAGGATTCTGGGTGCTTAGTGGGGGGTCTTAAGCGTTAGTTATAATTTTTTAGAAGCATTGATTTACTTATAACTTTTATGAGTAAGCTTTCACGACTATAATAACTCTGATTTATATTGCGATTTTATAGTGCGATTTTAAGGTGCGATTAGGGTTGCTCAATTTTATACCTGTTAGCTAAATTACCGATCGCAGTTGGTTGAGAAGATTCTCAGTAGTTAATTTAGGATTGGAGGATGTCATCAGCGATCGCACCACTGCCACTCTTTTTGCCCCAGCTTTAATTACATCGAACAAGTTTTCGGCATCAATTCCCCCGATCGCATACCAAGGAATTGCTAATTTTTTAGCGGCATAATCTACATATTCAAATCCTGATGCGGCTTTTCCGGGTTTGGTTGGAGTGGCAAAGACTGGACCTACGCCTGCGTAGTCAACATTATTATTAATGGCAATTTCTAGCTCTTCGGGGCTGGTGGTCGATTGTCCGATGATGGCATCTTGTCCTAAGAGTTTTCTAGCGGCGACAATAGAGAAATCCTGCTGTCCTAAATGTACTCCGTCTGCACCCACGGCTAGGGCAATATCTACGCAATCGTTAACTAAAAACAGGGCATTATATCTGTGGCATAATTCACATAACTTAGAGGCGATCGCCATCCGCTCCGTATCATTAGCATCTTTATCTCGATACTGTACTAAGGACAATCCACCTTTAAGCGCACTTTCCACAGTTTCCAGCAAATTAGCGGTGGGCATCGTTACCAAATAAAGTAGAGCATCATTTAACTTTTGGAGGTGCTGCTGTCTTCGACCTATCATGGCACTTTCAAGCACATAAACTTGATAACGCATTTGCTTGATCGCCACACTCATATCTGGGTTATCGATTTTGCTGTATTCTTCTAGCACTCGTAAAGCTTCTTGAACGCGGGCAAGATTAGCACTTAAAACCGCATGAATATCCCGCCGTTGTTCTTCATTGGCATGGCTGAGGCTAGTACCAACATCCGTAGAAGTATTTCTCGCCTGCCGAAATTCGTCTTTGTGCCAACTAGCCAGTTCTTGCCGTAGATATTTGCATTCTCTAGTTAGGGATGGATTCTCTAATCCAAAGCGACACCATTCTTCTATGACTCGGATTCCTTCACGGGCGCGATCGAGGTTGGCATCTAGGATACGATAGACATTTTTCACAGGCTTAGATTTAAGTATATTTCTTTAAGAATGCCATGTATTTACAAAAGCTAGGCAAGAGCTAGAATGATTATATGCAAACTCAGGCGATAACTATGACTCAAACTGTTGTATCTAATAAGTTCTTGACCATTGAAGACTTTCACACATTTGACGATGGTAGTGATACTCGTTATGAATTTATAGATGGACAATTAACAGATATGCCGACAGAATCAGCCTTTAATTGTGATGTTGCTAGAGAGCTATTTGTCCAGTTATTAAAATTCATACCTGCCAAACTCCTAAGTTATAAAGAGATTATGTTAGAAGTTGATGGAAGAAAGGTAAGGATTCCAGATTTAATGATCTTAGGAAAAGACTGTAAAGCTGCACTTATCGATAAAACTAGAGGTACAATAACCCCAGATATGCCCCCGCCCCTAGTAGCAATAGAAGTTGTTTCACAAGGTAAAAGCAATGCTGCTAGAGATTATCGGTTTAAGCGTTCGGAGTATGCAGTACGTGGGATTTTAGAATACTGGATTGTCGATCCAAATGAGTATAAGGTTACTATTTTAACTTTGGCAGAAGGATTTTATGATGAAGTAGTCTTAAGTAGTAACGATAAAATTACTACTACGTTAATTCCAGAACTAAAAATTAAAGTTAGCGATATTTTTAATTAGGTATCTTTGAATTAAAAATACTTTGAATTAGAAATATTTAGTTAGAAATTTTTATAGATGATTAGGCAGTTACGATTATCAATGCGTTCGTAACTAAACCGATCGGCGATCGCTTGCGTAATTTGTAGACCTCTGCCGCCTGTGGGAAGATTATCAATATCAAAAACATCAATTTTTTGGGACTGAATTTCTTCTAACTTTTGTAACAGATCGAAAGGCTGCCCAAAGTCCCAAATTTTAAGCTCTACAGCGTCAGTAAAAAAGCTAACCTCAATTTCTATAGGTGTATCGGGTGATAGATACTCATGGGCATGACAAATTACATTAGCAAATCCTTCAGCCAATAATAAATTCATCTGCTGTAGAACTCTCTGTGGAATATTTATTTCCTGAGTAAGCCCAAACTGCTCAAACCACTTTTGAACTGTAGTCAAATTATAGATATCAGTTTTAACTTGGAGAGAGTATGTTTCAGTCATGAACTTTTTTAAGTTACCAGTTTTAAGTTATTGATTTAATTTGTTACGTAATCTATCAATGTCGATTGTACCAACGCAACAGTACGCCCGATAATTTATCTGAGTCATGACTGACAGAACCATTAGGGCTCTCTGCCATTACATCGGCTAATAATATTGGACAATTTAGGGCAACAAGGTGATCTCGATCGAGTTCGATAAAATGCGATCCTTGAGCTTGGTATTTAGCCTGCGATCGCTGAGATGGTGGAAATTTTTGGACTAAAACCGCATCAAATAAACGAATTCCCGCCACAGCATCTAAGGCTTGAAGATGATCCCCAACCGTATAGTCTTGAGTCTCACCCATCTGACTCATAATATTACAAATATAAATGCAGGGAACTTTACGATTTGCGATCGCTTGCAAAATTTCTGGCACTAATAAATTGGGGATAATACTGGTATACAGACTGCCCGAACTAATGATTATGCAATCGGCTTCGGTAATGGCTTTAACTGCTTGGGGGACTGCTTTCGGGCGATCGGGCTTACAGCCTATTTGCTGAATTACCCCATTTGCTTTAGAGATAGCTGATTCGCCTTCAATATACTCTCCGTTTTCTAATACTGCCCACAACACCACATCTTCTAAAGTTGCAGGTAATACCTGTCCGCGCACGGCTAAAACGCTAGAGCTTGCAGTAATAGCTTTTTCCAAATCGCCCGTAACTTCGCTCATGGCAGTTAGGAATAAATTACCAAAGCTATGTCCCGATAAACCTTCTCCCGCTTGAAAGCGATATTGAAACAATTCTGTAACTAATTTTTCTTCGTCTGCCAAAGCTGCCAAACAGTTGCGAATATCACCCGGTGGTAAAACGCCATGCTCTCGCCGCAGCCGACCCGAAGAGCCACCATCATCAGCAACAGTCACGATCGCCGTAATATTAGCACTATATTTTTTTAGCCCTCTCAATAAATTAGATAGCCCTGTACCGCCCCCAATCGCCACTAATTTAGCCCCGCGATGGAGTTTGTGATGGGTAATTAATTTATCGACAAGTTTTTGATCGTCATCAGGCATTAGCACTTGAGTAATCGATCCTAAGACTTGCTTATGCCCTAACCACAGCAAAGCCAATCCAATTACGATCGCCAAAGGTCCGCTAATATGACTTGGTAACAGCGTAACTAGGCTTTCGGTAAGGTTATTAAGTAAGCGGCTGATGAATAATACGGGCGTGAGTTTGATCGAGATTGCCAACCCTAAAACAATTAAAATCCCACCGACAAAACTTAAAAATAGCCATCTTTTTACCAGTAAGCCCGGCTGGAGCCATTTAAACCACGATCCTTTGTTCCCTTTAATATTTTTACTAAGTCGATTATCAGGACGAGTTTTAGTAGGCGATCGCCCTTTTTGAGATCTGACTTTTTGAGATCCGAACGGAGTTTTTGACATGGACTTCTTAGCTACTGCTGGTCTAATTTCCACAAATATGCACCACCACTTCGCGGTTACGTCCTAAGCTACGATGCTCCCAAACATAGATACCCTGCCACAGTCCTAATAACAATTTTCCCTGAGCGATCGGGATCGTTTCCGAAGTGCTGGTTAAGGCTGTACGAATATGGGCGGGCATATCATCCCTACCTTCACTTGAATGACGATAGAGTTTAGAATCTTCAGGTAATAATTCTGGAACGAGACGGGTAAAGAAAGTTTCTAAATCTAAAAGCACGTCTGGATCGGCATTTTCTTGAATAATTAAACTAGCGGAAGAATGTCTTAAAAATAAACTGCAAATTCCTATCCTTACCTCAGATCTTCCGACCACAGACTGCACTAGATCGGTTATGCAATGCAGATTTTTACCATTTGTCGGAATATTGAGAATGGCTTGAATATGGTTAGCAACTAGCATTCTTTCAAATTAGGATTATTGGGACTCTAAGAATTCTTGGGAGATTTTTGGGACTCAATAACGGCTGTAAATATGGATAATGCTACCACTGGAGCGGTTACAGCAGCTAGAACTCGATCGCCTAAACTTACAGGTTGAAAATTATGAGCGATCGCTAATGCCATTTCTGTATCTGTCCAACCACCTTCTGCACCAGTCAAAACTACAATTTTAGAAGGTAGCCCATCTAATTTTAATAGAGAGTCTAACAGATGCGGATGAGGTTTGGTGGTAACGCAAATATATTTCCCAGGCGGAGAATGACTTTGAGAATCGTTAAACTTGGTTAAAACATCTATCAATGTCTGCGGCTCGTGAATATCTGGAACATATACGCGATCGGATTGTTCGGAGATTTCTTGGGCGATTTTCAGCCATCGTTCTTGCTTTGTAGCACCTATATTAGTATGAGGTCTGATTGCAGTGCGATCACTCCACATTGGCATAATACTACTTACTCCAAGCTCGGTAGCTTGACGGATTACATCTTCCATCCCATTTCCTTTAGGCATAGCGATCGCCAGGGTTAAATCGATTTGCAATTCTGGATTTATGGCTGAATTTAATACTGAGTTCGGGGAAATTTGTTCTAAAATTTTTGCTTGTCCGATCTCTGCCGCCAATATCGCCCGCCAAGTCATACCCCGACCATTTAAGGCAATAAATTCTGCACCTGTTTTTAGTCTTAAGACTTTGTATAAATAATTTTGCTGCTCCAAAGTTAAATTAATAATTAGATTAATCTTACGGACAGAATCAAAGTCTATTTGCTCTATTTGCTCTATTTGACTGGGGTGTAAAACTAATCTTTGTCTGCTCATATTTTGCAAGTATTTTGGAGATCTTTAGGAGCTCCTTAGAAAATCTTTTTAAGAAAATCTTTTTAAAAAGTGCCATATAAAAATCTAAAGCTCCCACTTGATTAGGAGCCTTATAAAAAATATAGATATTTCAACTTAATTTAT
>Ga0163154_10010844_pt1 | contig 10050 bp, 8 predicted proteins | sample OliLakLV19MP9P1_FD_148649 | JGI IMG/M metagenome (GOLD analysis project Ga0163154, IMG submission 148649) | Freshwater microbial mat bacterial communities from Lake Vanda, McMurdo Dry Valleys, Antarctica - Oligotrophic Lake LV.19.MP9.P1 | ecosystem: Environmental > Aquatic > Freshwater > Lake >...
CTCGTCCTCGAGAAACCCTGGGTAAAACCGGGCTCACGCACAACCCCAAAGGGGTTGCGCCAAAAGATTGCACCTGCAATTGACATCCGTGCCTAGTTTGTCCGTCCCGGGCGAGGGAAGAATCCGTTCGTTGTGATCGGCCTCTATTACCCGCCGTTTCAGGATCAGCCTGAGCTTTTTCAAATATGATCAACGCATCGTCCGCCTCCTGTTTTATTTAGCAAATCTTCGTGGATTCGTGGCTTCGTGTGAACCATTTCGTTTGGGTTACGGATGACTGAAGGGAATTTGTCGTTGCATTTGGTGGGCGAGAGATGCATTTTAATCGTCCGCTTCATTAATGGACAGGTGTCGGAGTGGTCTATCGAGCACGCCTGGAAAGCGTGTGTACCTTCATCGGTACCGAGGGTTCGAATCCCTCCCTGTCCGCCACTTTAGGGATGAAAGGTTATTTAATGCGTCCGCATACTTTTCGCGGGAAGTGATTTTTAAAATCATTCAAACTGAATCATGGGTTCTTGTGTGAACTACGATCGCATTCAAAAGCGAAACATTCCGCGCGTTGGATAATTCATCAAAAAAACCAGTGATTAAATGCGTTGTTGATGGAGGACGTCGATTCCTTATTTTTGAGATGGAACCATGGGTATTTTTGGTGGAAGCCATTTTTACGGGGCAATACGTAAATTGTAAGTGGTTCATTTTGAGGTGTTTACATTTTTAAAAATATTTTTTGGCGTGGGCATTGATTTTGTGAGGTAAAAATGAGAACGTATAACCCCATTTTAAGAAAGAGGGGTGAGATTAAAACCATGTCAGAAGTTCGTTTAAAAAAAGGTGAAGCAATTGATAAAGCGCTGCGCCGGTTGAAAAAGAAATTGGACCGTGAAGGAACACTTCGCGAAGTTCGAAATCGTCGATTTTATGAAAAGCCTGGCGATCGTAAACGTCGCAAAGCAAAAAGCCCCCGATTTAATTTTATTGGCGGCGGACCTTTCTAAATAAAGGTGCTGAAATTTTAAACCCCGGTCACAAGCCGGGGTTTTTTTTATCCCAAATTGTTCTCCCGCCCTTTCAATCCAAACGCAGGTTCATCTACATCTGAGGTAAGGGCGTTTACAGGACCAATGGAGTCTGATACCGTTTGACGAATGTTTGCGCTGTCAACCTGCTGGAACTCGAGTCGTCATATGGACGGCGAAAAGATGCTGGAAGAAATTCGTGAGCTTGGGTTTGAGTCTGTCGAGCTGGGGCACGGGACACGTCTGAGTTTAGTTGAAGGAATTCTCCGCGCCCATAAGAAGGGGCTGATGAAAATCACGAGCCTTCATAATTTTTGTCCTTTGCCACCGGGGGTCATTCACGCTGCACCGAACTATTACGAATTTTCGTCACGGAACCCCGCTGAACGGATCAGTGCCATCAGGCAAACGCGACAGACCCTCGATTTCGCGGAGCAACTGAATGCGCAGGCCGTGGTGTTGCATCTAGGGCGAGTCCCGATGAAGAAACACACTGACCGGCTTGTTGAACTCTACGAGCAACGCAAGAAATACACACGCGAGTACGTCCGCATAAAGTTAAAGGCGGTCGTCGAGCGCGAAAAGCTGGTGCTTCGGTCGTGGAAATTCATGTTGGATACCTTGAACCCGATCGTGGAATATGCTGCGTCGAAAAAGATTACGCTTGGGGTGGAGACCCGGTATTTGTACGAAGAAATTCCATCGGAACCGGAGTTTGAAGGATTATTTAAACACTATGAGGGAAGCACCCTTCGGTACTGGCACGATACAGGTCACGCACATACGCGACAGTTCTTGGGTTTTTCGAATCACGAAGAATTTCTCAAACGCATGGAGCCCTACCTTGCAGGCTGGCACATTCATGACGTGCGTCGGCCTGATGGTGATCATAAAGCTCCCGGAACAGCGGACATGGACTTCAATTTTCTACGACCGTTTCTAGCTAAACCAGCCATTCGGGTGCTTGAACTGAGTCCGCACACAAAGAGCGCCCAGATCCGGAAGGGTTTGGCGTTTATGAAAAAAATACTTCAACGCCGTGAAGGTGAGTTGCCATTAACCTTCCAATAAATTTCTTACTATGATGAACCCCAAGGTTAAATCGTTTCTTTCCTTTGTGCTTAAAGCAGGGTTAGCGGTATTGATATTTTGGCAAATCTTCGATTACGACCATAGATTGCCTGTATTAAAAAAGGTTCTCCCCAAGATTGAGTTTCGCGAAGTTCTGGAAAAAGGGCAGAACGCAAACTACCTCTACGCGATCCCGCAAGTGTTGGTAATTTTAACCATACTCTGTCTCGCCGCATTACGGTGGCACCAATTGTTGCGCATACAGCGAATCAATTTGCCCCTCTGGCGCGCGATGGCGATCACGGCTATCGGAAACTTTTTTAATTGTTTTCTGCCCGGCGGAACAGGAGGCGATCTGATAAAAGTTGTCTATGCCGTAAATGCGGCGCCGGACAAAAAGACAGAAGTCGTTTCGACTATGGTCATGGACCGATTAATTGGCGTGACGGGGATTCTGATTGTCATCTTAACCATGGGGATTATCCATGCGAGCAAGGTCTCGGAGATTTTCAAAATCATCGGTGCAAGCTTTGGCGGATCGAAGGGTGGGGGAGGATTTTCCCTTATACACATCGTGTTGTTAATAGGAGCCATGGGCGTTGTTTGTCTTTTGCTTATCGTAGCGTTAAGGGCGACATTCGAACGCAAGTCACCTTGGCTCGCGAGGTGTTATAGGGCCTTTGATACCATCAAAGAAAAAACAGTGACCGCATTGAAGATGTACAGTGCCAGTGGACCACAGTTTTTTTTGACCTTAGTTTATTCTGTCGCCATCCATTTGTTGCTCGTGTTTATTCCGTACTTTGCTGCGCTCGCCATCGACGAAAAAAATGCTTCGCTCCTTGCGTTTATGCTGATCATTCCAGTGGTTAATCTCGTGACATCCATTCCCATCTCCGTCGGTGGGTTGGGGGTACGTGAACTTGTATTGATCCCGCTCCTTGCTGTGTTTGGTGTTGGCCAGAGTGAAGCGATATTTATCAGTTTGGTATGGTTTATTATGGTGCCGCTGGGGAACCTCCCCGGGGGCCTCGTATATTTGTTTTATAAACAGAACAAATCCAATCCAGACCCTGAACCTGAAGTTGGAACACCGTTGAAGAGCTGAGCAGTGAAAGAAGAAAATCCTTCAAAATCATTGGCGACCTCCGTTGTTCAAACGCTCAGGGCCCAAGGGTTCACCGCATTGTTCGCAGGAGGATGTGTCCGTGACTTAATCCTTAACCGGTCACCTAAAGATTTCGATGTCGCCACCAATGCCACGCCACAGCAGATTGCGGAGTTGTTCCCGAAGACCTATCAAGTCGGCGCTGCTTTCGGAGTGGTGATCGTCGTGGAGAATGATGCTCAAATCGAAGTGGCCACTTTTCGATCCGATGGGGTTTATTCGGACGGCCGACGCCCTGATGAGATCGTTTTTACCACGCCGGAGGCCGACGCCAAACGCCGGGACTTTACCATTAATGGATTGTTCCTCGACCCTGTATCGGGGGAGATCGTTGATTATGTCGGTGGCAAAGAGGACATCAAAGGAGGCCTTGTCCGAGCGATCGGAGTCGCTGAACACAGGTTTACGGAAGATAAACTTCGGCTCATGCGGTGCGTGCGCTTCGCCTCTGTATTGGGTTTTACGATCGAAGAACAAACCTGGAAGGCATGTCGGGCGTTGGCAGGAACCATTGGAGTGATTAGCCCGGAACGAATCCGCGAGGAATTGACAAAAATTTTAGTGGGTCCCAATGGAGGGAAAGGGCTGGAATTGTTGTATCAATCTGGGCTGCTTCACCATGTGCTGCCGGAGGTATTGCCCCTCATCGGGTGCGAGCAACAACCGGAATTTCATCCCGAAGGGGACGTCTGGACGCATACAAAAATCATGCTCGATTCGTTAGATAAACCATCGCCCGAGCTTGCGTGGTCTGTCCTGTTTCATGACATAGCAAAGCCAGATACTTTTTCCCGCGACACCGACACAGGACGGATCAGGAACAGTGGCCATGAAAAGGTGGGTGCGGAGAAGGCTGAGGAAATCATGCGTCGTTTGCGGTTTTCCAACAAGATGATTGAAAGCGTTAGTGACTGCGTGCTGCATCACATGCAATTTAAGGACGTTAAGAAGATGAAGACTTCTACGCTCAAGCGAATGATCGTGCGGGAAACGTTCGGAACTGAAATGGAATTGCATCGCATTGATTGTATGTCGAGTCATCGTAAACTTGGGAACTACGAATTCATGCGCGAGAAGGAAAAAGAATTTTCCGTTGAAGAGATCAGGCCAGTCCCTCTCATTACCGGACACGACCTCATGAGCGCGGGTTGGCCCCCCGGCCCGGCATTAGGCAAAGTGTTGGAAGAAATCGCGGAGCTCCAATTGGACGGCCAGGTTAAAACCCGCGAAGAAGCCCTCGCATACGCCAAAAGCCAATTATAAGGCGCGTGGTGGCCAGACCCTTTTGCTGGCATCCCTCTGGGATGCATTCGTTGTTGGGGATGTGGTCCGGTGGTGTCGTTCGTACCTCACTCAACCACCGGCTACAAGCTGGGAAGCCTCCGGCTTCATGATTGTGATCCAGGATGCGATCATGGTTTTTAATCCCGACACACCAATGAAAGGCGGACAGATCTAGAATACCCGGATGCCATTATGGTCTTCAACTCGGGCACGCCAATGTCTAATTAAAATCTGACAGACGTTTGGGATCGCGGGTCATCCCGCTTTTTTTAGCCTATGATCCCTTGTTTTTCAGCTAACCCTTTTATGTAACGATTCACGGCATGTGTCCAAGGGGGCATTTGGATATCGGTGATCCGTTTAAATTTATCCGTGGAAAGGGATGTCATAGGAGGGCGTTTACCCACGAATTTTGTCATGTCACCAAGGCGCATTTTTCCGATGACTTCCTGCTTCAGAGGAAGGTGTGCAGAAAGAGCTGCTTGCCGAACACCTTCGGCGTACTCCCACCATGAACAACTGCCGTGATTAGTCATGTGCAGAAGACCCGCGGGCTTTTTGGAAATCACAGATTCCAAACCCATTGCCGCATCCAATGTATACGTTGGGCTCGACCATTTATCAGTGATCACTGATAAAGGCGTGTCTGATTGAAGGGACCGCAAGACGTAATCGACGAACCCCGGTTTACCCGGACCGAAAACCCACGCCACCCTGATAACCAGTGCGGCATCATTGGCTTCCCGCACCGCGATTTCTCCAGCGTGTTTGGAGAGGCCGTACACACTGACCGGATGAGGCGTATCTTCTTCAGAATAAGGCACTGCACTAAGTCCATCGAACACGTAATCGGTGCTAATATGGATAAAGTAAGCCCCCACGTTTTTTGAAACGGTAGCCATGTGCGCCGGAGCCGATTCATTAATGCTAAACGCCAACGCCTGTTCGCGCTCACAAACATCGACATCGCATAAAGCCGCGCAATTAATGACGACATCAGGCTGGTGTTGAGTGAGCACCTGCGCACGTTGATCGTGATTTGAGACATCCAGCGTTTGACGTGAAGTCGCGATCACATCATGTCCAGCGTTTTGGAAATGACGTGCGAAGTCACTTGCCAGTCGACCAGCCGCACCTGTGATTAGGATTTTCATGGTATTCACGATTACTCATTAAAAGTAAAACATCCACACTTTAACGAAGACTTTAGTCATACGGGAACAATCCGCTTGACCCATAATCTGACGGCCCCTTACTTGAGAGGCGTGCCCCGTCCCATTTACCTATTTAAAGTCGTCATTGTGTCATATTTCGTTCTGACACTAGTGGGTGCACATTGGGTTGTGTTGCAATCGGCTGCATGGGGGAACATGGTTTTAAAGTTTTCTCAAAAGGAGAGTCTTGATACCGCAGTGAAAAAGACCTTGGACGGAAACAATCCATGTGCGATGTGTAAATCCATCCAAAAAGGTAAGAAAAACGAGTCTAATAGGGACCTCGTCAAGTTTGATAAAAAATCTGAATTTCCTTTGTGGGCATCGACTCAAGATTTGGGTCGTGAATACATAATCATCGAATTTCGGTTGGATGATATCCTTGCGCCCCTTTTTCTGGATCAGCCAGATTCTCCGCCCCCTCGAGTCTAATTGACGAGCACAATTTGGATTTCTCGATCCTGTCCTAGACGTATGCGCTAGGCACAGACTCATTCACCTTTTTTTCAGTCACAAAAATCATTTTTATGAAACGTTCCGTATTTATCATTCTATATCTTATTTCCACGAATATTTATGCTCAGACCTCACCACCCGTTGCCCCGACTTTGGTTGTGAGTGTGTCGGGCGAAAAAAAATCGTTAACCGTGCCCTCACCAAAATCGGCACGACAAGAGTTGCGGCGCGTTCCAGGCGGGGTAAGCCTGATCGTCGCGAAGGACTACCAAAAGGGAAGGAATAGCACGATAAAGGATGCCCTGGACTTTGCGCCTGGGGTCATCGTTCAACCGCGTCAAGGAAGTGAAGAGTCACGGATTTCTATTCGCGGATCCGGGATACAACGGACCTTTCACGGACGAGGGTTAAAACTCCTTCAGGATGACGTTCCATTGAACCAAACCGATGGTGGTTTTGATTTCCAAGCCATTGAACCACTTGCGACTCAATATATAGAAATTTATCGAGGGGCGAACGCACTTGAATACGGGGCTACAACGCTCGGCGGTGCGGTAAACTTTATTTCGCCAACTGGATACAGCGCTTCGAAATTCCAGTCCAGATTTGAAGTGGGAAGTTTCGATTATTTACGGGGTCAACTCAGTTCAGGAATGAGGGCGGGGTCGGTGGATGCGTATGCGTCCGTCACGCATTTTTCTCAAGATGGATTTAGGGATCATTCAAACCAGAACAACCAAAAGGTATTTGCAAACGTAGGTTATCGGCCTGATGAGAATTTGGAAAACCGGTTTTACGTGGGTTATGTCACTACGGACTCCCAGCTTGCCGGAAGTTTAACAAAAGCCCAGATGTACGCCAACCCTACCCAAGCGCAGCGCAATCCCTTTTTTTCCGCGGGCGATGTTGTCACCAGCCAATGGAAGCGTGATTTTGATCTGATCCGCTTATCCGATAAGCTGACCGTTAAAGGTGAAGAGCAGACATTGGAGTTGAAAGGTTTTTGGGCATACAAAGATTTGAGTCATCCCATTGTCATTGTGATCGATCAGGAATCAAGCGACTTCGGGTTGGACTTAAAATACACAAATAAGAAAACGCTCTTTGGAAACAAGAACCGGGTTGTGGCCGGATTGATGCCCACCATAGGGATCATGCAAGACACACGATTCCTGAATGCATTAGGAGCGCGAGGGGCTCAGATTTATAAGAAGGAACAGACCAGTGGGAATCTGGATTTTTATGTGCAGGACGAGCATTACGTATCTGAAAACCTTGCTCTCATCGCCGGAACACAAATATCGTATGCGACTCGGGAACAGCAGGACGAATTTCCAGCTGCCGGATACAGTCATCAAGATTACTTAGGATTCAGTCCGAAAATAGGCGCGATTTTTGAGATCAATCCAATGATTCAGGTGTTTGGGAACCTGTCACGGAGTTTTGAGCCGCCCTCATTTGGGGAGTTGTCAAAATTCGCTTTTGGTGGAGTTTCTGGAACAGGATTGAATCGGCTCGACGCTCAGACAGGAAACACCATTGAAGTGGGATCGCGCGGGAAGGAAGGCCGGTTCACATGGGACGCGGTTTATTATTATTCGAAGTTGGAGGATGAACTCATCGGGTTTCAAATTGCTTCCGGGGTATCCGCAACGCAGAACGCGTCCGATACCGTGCACCAAGGAGTTGAACTTGGATTGGACGTTGAGGTGCTTTCCGGATTATTGGATCAGAACGCAGAGAAGCCCGATCGTGTTTTGATGCGGCAGACATACACGCTCAGTCACTTTGCCTTTGATGGCGACCCGCAATTTGGAAACAAGCTGATAGCCGGAATACCCCAGCATTATTACCGGGCAGAATTGCGATACGAGCATGCGTCGGGATTTTACATTGGGCCGAATATTGAATGGGTGCCTGTGGACTTTTATATCGACCACGCCAACACATTGACTAACCCAGCCTATTTTCTAGTAGGAATCCGAACGGGATACGAATTCAGTAATGGCCTCTCGCTCTTTTTTGAAGGCCGCAATCTCTTCGATGAAATTTATTCCGCAACACCCGGAGTGATTGCCAATGCAGGGGGCGTAGACTCCGCGCAATATAATCCGGGCGACGGCCGTGCCTTTTACGGAGGCGCCGGGTTTAAATGGTAAAAACGTGTGGATTAGTGGTCTACGAGCCTCAAGTCAAGCTATCCGACCCCATATGGGATTTAGGGTCTGAGTGACCCCTCTTTGAGGTGGCAATAAAGTTTTCCAGAGAGACGTGTTTTTGAAAAATGGCGGACAGGGTGGGATTTGAACCCACGGTAGAGTTACCCCTACTCCTGATTTCGAGTCAGGTGCCTTTAACCGCTCAGCCACCTGTCCGTACACTGTTAGAGAAGGGGAAACAGTATCATATCTCCCTATCAGGACAACGGAAAACTTGGGGTGGGGGAAAGAGAATGGACGATGTGCCAATTGAGAGACTTTAACTTTGATCTGTTGACAGCACGAACCTTGGCTTTAGTTTCCTATCATGAACAAAAAGTTAGTTGGCGGATGTCTTGGCCTCTTGGGGTTGATTGTCGTTATTGCTGTGATCGGGGTGATTTATTACACAACCACGTACAACAAACTTATACGTCTCTCTCAGGGTGTGGATGCGCAATGGGCTCAGGTGCAGAATGTTTATCAACGTCGGGCTGACCTGATTCCGAATTTGGTTCAGACAGTGTCAGGCGTAGCTAACTTTGAGAAATCGACGCTGACAGAAGTCACTGATGCGCGTGCATCCGTGGGCCGTGTTCAGATCAATGCATCCTCAGCTCCTACAGATGCGCAACAACTTGCGGCATTTGATAAGGCCCAAGGCGACATATCGAGGGCATTGTCGCGGTTAATGGTGGTGTCAGAGAATTATCCACAACTTCGAGCGACAGCGAACTTCTCGGAGTTGCAGGCGCAACTTGAGGGCACAGAAAACAGGATTAGTGTAGAACGCGGCAAGTTCAATGAGACCGTTAAAGGTTATAACGGAACCGTGCTCAGCTTTCCAGCCAACCTCCTTTTTAGCAGTAAGTTCCCAGCTAAACCTTATTTTGCAGCTCAAGAGGGTGCTGCCACCGCGCCTAAAGTGAAGTTTGATTTTAATAAAACTCCCGCGCCAAGTGTACAACCCGCCACTCCGGTGCGTTAAACTTTGAAAAAGCAAATTTTAGGAATCGTTCTGTGTACGCTCGCTCTCATGGGCGTGCACCTGACTTGTGCGCAGGAGGTGATGCCACCCAAACCGGCGTTCAACGTCGTTGACACTGCGGGCGTCCTTTCCAGTGAAGTGGTGTCAAACCTCAATCGTGCCCTGGAACAATACGAACGAGATACATCTAACCAGTTCGTGGTTTTTGTAGCGCCTACGATGCAATCGGACTCGTCGGTTGACGATTACACGTACCGTATCGCAGAAAGTTGGGGTGTGGGGCAGAAAGATCGAAAGAACGGGGCCGTACTCTTTATATTCGTGAAGGATAGAAAGATGTTTATTCAAGTGGGTTACGGGTTGGAAGCCGTCATTCCCGATGCCCTGGCCAAGCGAATTATCGAGGGAGAAATCAAACCGCATTTCCAGAGAAACGACTATAACGCCGGGGTTGTGCAAGGCGTTAAGGCCATGATGAGTGCTGCCGCGGGCGAGTATAAAGGGACCGGGACTACCCAGGCTCAAGGTAAAACCAGTAAGCGCGCCGGTCTGCCTTTCCTTATATTTGTCATCATTATCATTATTATGTCCCGGACCTTTTCAGGCGGCGGCACAGGATACAGCCATGGTGGGCGTCGTGGGGTTTGGC
>Ga0163154_10010847_pt1 | contig 10048 bp, 4 predicted proteins | sample OliLakLV19MP9P1_FD_148649 | JGI IMG/M metagenome (GOLD analysis project Ga0163154, IMG submission 148649) | Freshwater microbial mat bacterial communities from Lake Vanda, McMurdo Dry Valleys, Antarctica - Oligotrophic Lake LV.19.MP9.P1 | ecosystem: Environmental > Aquatic > Freshwater > Lake >...
ATGAAACACATTCTGCACAATATCGTCTTGGATAGACTGCTGCATCCGCTCGAACTCGTCGAACGCTTCCTTCTGGTAGATGAGAAGCGGGTCTTTCTGCTCATACCCCCGCAGTCCTATCCCCTCCCGCAGATAATCCATGTTGGCGAGATGTTCCATCCACCGGTTGTTGACCGCCCGCAACGCCAGCCACCGCTCCAACTCCCGCATTGTCGCCTCGCCTTGGTTCTCCGTCAAGTCCGTCTCTTTCGCCGCATATACATTCACCACATGAGCCGCAAGCAACGCAGAGAGTTCCTCCCGCGATTTGCCATGCAACTCCTCCGGCACAACCTGCGGGTCAAGCAGAAAGATGCCATTGAGTTCCTCATACAGCCCGTCCGTATCCCACTCCTCAGCCACCACATCGGCAGGACAATGCACTCCTATCGCCGCCTCGACGGTCTCCTCCGCATACGTCAAAATCGTGTCCCGCAGATTGACGCCGTTGAGGATTTTGCGCCGTTCCTTGTAGATGAGTTCGCGCTGCCGGTTCATGACATCGTCATAATTGAGGACATTCTTGCGGCTCTCGAAATAGTACTCTTCGACCTTCTTCTGAGCGCGTTCGATCATCTTGGAGAGCAGGGGCATATCCATCATGAGATGCTCCTCCCATGTCCGAAGCAGAGGACTGTTCGCCCGGTCACCGAACAGCCGCATCAGTTCATCTTCCATGGAAACGAAGAACTTGCTCTCGCCCGGATCGCCCTGCCGTCCCGCTCGTCCCCGCAGTTGGTTGTCAATGCGTCGGCTCTCGTGGCGTTCCGTGCCAAGGATATATACCCCGCCCAACTTCCGCACCGCATCCCCCGCCGCCTTGTGTTCCTCATCGGTCAGTTCGCCGCTCGTCACCGCCGCCAGCACATCGGGACGCCCGAACCGCCGATAATCCGCATCGTCTTCCCGGTTCGCCTGAGCAATGTCCATCGCATCCGTTCCATCGTCAATGTCCGTCGGAACCGCAAGCGCAAGCACCGAGCGATCACTGCCATCTACAGGCGGCAGTTCCTGATGAATATGCTTGCCGCCCAGCAGAATGTCAACCCCCCGCCCCGCCATATTCGTCGCAATCGTGACCGCGCCCTTGCGCCCTGCCTCCGCGATGATAATGGCTTCCTTCTCATGGAACTTCGCGTTCAGAACGCTGTGCGCGATCCCATGATCGAGCGCGTTTGCCAACCGCTCCAGTCCGCTATCTTCGACCTCGAAAATTTTGGCGATTTCGTTGAGGTTTGCCGGCTCCAGTGGCTTCTCGCTGATGCCCAACTCCTTCAAGATCGGGCGCAGTTTACCCATGTTTACCGATTGCGTCGTTTCGCCCGTTTCGCGGTTGCGGCGTGCTTCCAACGCCGCGTTAAACGTCGCCGTCATCTCCGCCTTGCGATCCTTGCCGAGCGACTTACTCAACTCCATTTTGCTGCGTGCCACTTCGATCAACGTGAGAAGCGTCAGCATTTGCGGGCTGAACCGTCGGCTCAATCGCTCACTCATCTCGATAGACCGCGTACCCACCAGAATCGGCTGCTCTTTGGCATAAACGCGCAGAACTTCCGCCACGATGCCGCGCAATTTATGCTCCTCATTCTTATAAATCAAATCCGCCGCATCTTTGCGCTGAATCGGCTTGTTCGTCGGAACCTGCATGACATCGAGCGCGTAAATCTTGCGGAACTCATCCTCTTCTGTTTTCGCCGTACCCGTCATACCACCCAGTTTTGAGTAAAGCCTAAAGTAATTCTGAAAAGTAATTGTCGCGAGCGTTTGGCTCTCGTTTTGGACTTCAACCTGCTCTTTCGCCTCAATCGCTTGGTGCAAGCCGTCCGAATACCGCCGCCCGAACATGAGTCGCCCCGTATTCTCATCGACAATAATAATTTCAGGACCTTTGTCGTCTGTCGGGTCGGTATCCTTGACCACATAATCAATATCTTTGCGAAATACACCATGCGCTTTCATTGAAGCAGACAAATAGTGCATAATCTCGCCGTTTTCGGAGAGGTTGACATCGCCCTGCACCATTCCCGTGGTATGCAGTTGATTTTCCACAAAGCCGACTCCCGCATCGGTGATCGTCGCGGTTTTCGCCTTTTCATCCACAACATAATGGATATTCGGTTTATGTTTGTCGGCGTCGGGATTGTCCTTGTCGCGCTTCGGGTCGTCTACACCGCCCTTCATTTGGCGGACAATTCGGTCAACGAGATCATACTTGTCGGTGTTCTGCTCCACCATGCCGGAGATAATGAGCGGCGTTCGGGCTTCATCAATGAGAATGGAGTCGACTTCGTCCACAATCGCGTAGTGCATTTCGCGCTGAACCAAATCGTCTTTGGAAAACGCCATGTTGTCGCGCAGATAATCGAAGCCGTATTCGTTGTTCGTGCCGTAGGTGATGTCGCACTGATATGCCTCGGCGCGGGAGCAGGGTCGGGCATATTCGTGGCGTTCGTCGCGGCTGTCGCCGAAGTTCGGATCATAAATATAGGAGCCGCCTTCATCGCCTGTTTCCGGTGATTGCCCTTGAATGATGCCCACGCTCATACCGAGGAAGTCATAAATCGGTCCGTTCCAAATCGCATCGCGTTTGGAGAGATAATCGTTTGCTGTGACGAGGTGCGCCCCTTTGCCGAGCAGGGCATTGAGGAAAAGTGGGGCAGTCGCAACAAGGGTTTTGCCCTCACCGGTTCGCATCTCGGCAATGCGTCCGTCATGCAAGACCATACCGCCAATATGCTGCACGTCATAATGGCGCAGTCCGATAGTACGTTTGGAGGCTTCGCGCACAAGGGCGAACGCTTCCGGCAGAACGCTGTCGAGAATCGGATCATAAATCTTGCGATCTTCCTCGCGGCGGCGCATATCGCTGAGTTCGTCCCAAGCATCGCCGATTGCCGCGAGTTTCTCCGCATATTCGCTCTGAACTTTGCGGCGCAACGATTGCGCTTTCTCTTTGATCTGTTCGTCGGAATAGCCTGAGACGGTTGGCTCCAACTCCGTGATCTTCTCCGCAACGACGCGATATTTAGCGATCTCGCGGGCGGAATTGTCGAACCATTTCTGAATAAAGCCGGGTAAAGCAACCATATCGGATAACACTCCAGAGTCATAAGGGCAGGGGTCTGATGAGAGATTTTCGGCACGTTTAAGCCGCAAGAGTATACCATTCTCCCCCTACGAAGTCAAACCTTCCAAAAGTTTCCAATGCAATGGATTGAGGACAAGGGTGACTATTCAGGCATCTCAGAGTACTTATGTTGAACACCGACATAAAAATTGTATCTTCCGAGAGAGAAAAGAGCCAATAAGTTATTTGCATGAGCAAACCAAATGACCCAATAGTCGTCAGTTAGCGTGATTTTTAGCCAATCAAAACAGGGCATTTGTCTTTGCTTGCAGCCAAGAATCTTGCTTTCGCAAATACTAACCTTTAGGCTTACTAAATCACCTCTCGCAATGCCTCTCGCGGCGGGTACTGAAAGTACCCGGCAAGAAAGTACAAGCGTCTTTACCTCACCCCCAACCCCTCTCCTGATACCCGAACAAGTTCGGAGGAGAGGGGAGTCAATACAGGGAATGGTGCGTCTGAAAGACGCTTGTTTTTTCCAGACGGGGGTTTAAAACCCCCGCTGCGAGAGGTGATTTACTAAATATTAGCCGATGTTTGGGGTCATGGCGCGTTGGGGATTGACGATGATGCCGTCGAAAATGGCGGCACTGCTTTTGACGCTGCAATCGCGCCCGATGACGCACCGCTCAATCTGTGTCCCGCGCATGACGACTGCCCCGTCCCAGAGAATGCTCTCTTTGACAATCGCCCCTTCCTCCACAGCGCAATTGTTGCCGATGACGGTATTCTCCAGCACTTTCGCGCCCGCTTCGATTCGTACATTGTCTCCAATAGCAACAGGATAGGCGATTTCCGCTGTCGGATCGATCTGCACGTTTTTGCCCATCCACGTATATTTCCGCACTTCCTCGAACGGCATCGTGCAGTTGACGCGCCCCTCCAGAACGTCGCGGTGGGTCTGCTGATAGATGTTCAGGTTGCCCACATCTTTCCAGTACGCGGCGGTGAGGTGTCCATAGACCGGCAAATGCTGCTCCAGCAGCAACGGAAACACCTGCTTGCCGAAGAGATAAAATACCCCTCTCGGAATCATATCGAAAATCTGCGGCTCAAAGACATATACGCCTGTATTGGCGGTATTCGAGAAAATCACTTCGCCTTTGGGCTTTTCCAAAAAGCGCGTGATGCGGCTGTCCTCGTTCATCAGGACAATTCCATATTCGCTCGGATCATCCACCAAAGAAAGCGCAATTGTCGCCAGCGAATTTTTATCGCGATGAGTTTTGACGAGTTTGGTCAAGTCCATATCGGTTAGGTCGTCGCCGCCGATAACGATAAAGGTCTCCTCTTTGAAAAACTCTTCGACGCGCTTGAGGCTTCCGGCGTCGCCCCAAAGTTTGTCCTCATGGGAATAGGAGATTTTGACGCCCCATTTCGAGCCATTGCCGAAGTAATTTTCGATCTGATCGCCGAGATAGTGAAGGTTGATCATGATCTCGGTGAAATTGTGCTTTTTGAGAAGTTCGACCAGATATTCCATGACCGGACGGTTGAGAATCGGAACAAGGGGTTTGGGGACACTGCGGGTCAGCGGGTCGAGGCGGGAACCGACTCCGGCTGCAAGAATCATCGCTCTCATTGTGGATACTGCTCCTATGGGAAAGGCGTTTGCGCCGTCTTCAGTGACGGTCATCAGTTGAATAGACAGAGTGATATACTCCCCTGCCTAAAGGCGAGGGGCTTCTCAAACTACGCACAACCTAATGGTTCACGTTAGCGTTTGATGGCAGTGCCCCTGCCTCTTTATCGGCAGACAAAAGCCTGCCAATCTTGCGAATGTTCTCTGCGGCATTCTTGTCCCGATGCAGAACTAATCCGCAATAAGGACAAGAGCAAGAAGGCAATTCCTCCCCCGCCTGAAGGCAGGGGTCTTCTTGCCTTGATTTTATAAAGGACTGCTTATAGAAGATTCTGGCAAATTTGGGGAAGATTCTCAGCATGATGCGGGAAATTTCCCCGCTGAGTTATGGGCAATTTTTATGCCATCCGCCGTGCAGCAAAAAATCCCTCTCATCAAAAAGGCGAGAGGGAGAATTCGAGAAGCCAAAATGCAGGGGGTTATCGCGCCGCCATTTCTGATTTTGCCCTTCGTGGATTGCTTCGCACAACGGCAGTGACGACGTTTTCCGTCTGCCCAGCATTGTCGCGCAGGAATTTCCAGATATTTGCGGCGACAAATTCGACCTGCTCCTCCGTCAGTTCGGGGTGGATTGGCAGCGAGAGTACCTCACCTGTTACACGCTCCGCCTGTGGGAAATCGCCCTCGCGGTAGCCCAAATCGGCATAAGCGGGATGCAGGTGCATCGCCAATGGGTAGTAGATTTCGGTGTCGATCTCTTGGGTTTTGAGGAAGGCTTGCAGGGCGTCGCGTCGGCTGCTGCGGAGTGTATATTGATGGTAGATATGATAGTTGCCCTGTTCCTCACGCGGCAACGCCAAACCATATTCCTCGCTGCCGCTCAACAATTCTTGATAGCGGGCGGCGTTTTGGCGGCGTCCCTCATTCCATTGCGTGAGCAGAGGCAGTTTCGCCATCAGCACAGCGGCTTGAATGGCGTCGAGGCGGCTGCAATATCCCACGCGCTCATAATAGTATTTGTGCGTTTTTGTGCCGTGTCCGCGCAAACTGCGAAGAGCCTCGGCGATTTCGGTATCATTAGTGAGAATCATTCCGCCGTCGCCATACGCGCCCAAGTTTTTGGTCGGATAGAAGGAAAGTGTGGTGGTATCACCCGCCACGGCAATCGGTTCATCGAATTGGGAAGAGCCGATAGACTGTGCGGAATCGATTACCAATTTGAGATTGTGCGCCTGTGCGATATTGCGAAGGGTGTGGCGATCCGCCATCTGCCCATAGAGGTCAACTGGAAGCAGGGCTTTGGTGCGTGGCGTAATGGCTTGCGCGATTTGTTCGGTATCGAGATTGAAGGTGCAGGGATCAATATCAATATAGACTGGTTTCGCGCCAACATGATAGATCGCTTCGGTGGTCGCGCCAAAAGTGAACGGCGTGGTGATCACTTCATCACCCGCGCCGACTCCGCACGCCAGCAGTGAGAGCGTCAGCGCGTCGGTTCCCGAAGCGACACCAACCCCGTATTGCGCTCCGCAGCGTTCGGCAATCTGCTCTTCCAACTGCGTGACATTGCTGCCACCGCTGAACCGACAACTCTCGATGACGGCGACAATGGCGGCGTCGATCTGATCCTTGAGTTCATAATACTGCGCTCGCAGGTCTGCGAGTGGAACTTTCAACCTTTTCTCCCTCTCCGAACTTCTTGCGATTCGGCTCGTGTGCGGCAGTTGTGCGGGATGTCCGGTTCTGCCTTGTCAGCATTGGGTCGGTGGGTCATTAGACCTCTTGCAAGAGGCGGGTACAAGAACGTACCCAACTCAAAAACAGCCGTCCTACGGACGAAATTCCCTCTCCCTACCGAGTGCGAAGCACGGCACGGCGGAACGAGACCTGCACGAGAAATAAATTGCTGCTGGACTCTTGCAAGAGGTCTATTAGGTCGTTGGGAAACACTGTATTGCCCAATAACCCAATAACCTAATCGCTTTTTCGATTCTGACGCAAATTCGTGTCTGTTGTGACACTTTTTGCCGACCTCGCGTTATTTTACCCCATTTTTGGCGTCATTCGGCACGGAAAACTGTGCGAACGTCGGCTCCATAGTCGGGGTCATTGAGAGCGTAACGGACGAAGGTCGTAAAGAAACTGCCAAAATTTCCGATGTCGCGCCGGGCTTCTTTGCCGTGTAAGGGAACCGCCCAAAGCCCCAAACCGTCCCGGCGCATCGCTTGAAACGAGTCAGGCAGGTTGATTTCGCCGCGTGGGTCGGGCTGCGCTTTGTGCAAATACTCGAACAGAATCGGCTCGCACACGAACCGCGCTGCAACCACCAGATTGCTCGGTGCATCCTCGACATTCGGCTTTTCGACAATGCCGGACGCCGCAAACGGTTCTGTCGGCTGAGACGGCAGCTCGGTTTCGGGCGCGAGAACACCATAGCGCGAGACATTTGCTTGCAGCATTTGCTCGACTAAAATCGTCACGCCTGCGTTCTGTTTTTGATGTGTGGTGAGAGTGCGGCGCAGCGGCTCGGCGGGATCGGGCGCGTCTATCAGGCAGTCACCAAATGCGATAACAAACGGCGCGGAGTCTGCCCATTTCTCTGCCTTGAGAACCGCGTCACCGGAACCGCGCATCTCATTTTGGAACGCATACTCGCATTCGAGCGTGCGGACTGTTCCGGCGATTTCGGCTTGATAGCGGTCACCCAAAAAAGCGCGAATTTCGGGCTTGCGTTCCGAAACGATAAACAGAGCGTGAACAATTCCGGCTCCTATTAGCTCTTCAACGACGTGCGCCAGAACGGGCTTGCGTCCGATGGGCAGCAACTCTTTGGGATACGCTTGCGTGAGAGGGCGCAGGCGTGTGCCGAACCCCGCCGCAGGAACGACGGCTTGGAGAATCGGACGAGTGGCAGAGGGTTGAGGAGACGACATAAAGCCTCGAAAAATGAGAAGTGAAATCAGGACTATTAACCGTTAGGTTGTGCGTAGTTTGAGAAGCCCCGTGATTTATCACTGGGGAGTTGTCACGACGTATTTTAGCAGATGTATCTCTGTCCGTCAATCCTCTTTTCTCTAAAGTTTTTTTGTTTGCTGGTAGCACTGCATTAAACCGTGAAAAGTTACTGAAGGTCTCGACAAAGCCACAAAAACGACGCAGTAAGGGCTACCCAACAGTCGCGACAAGTCAGACATCTGTAGTGGTGAAAGGGTCAGGATGAGCCAACTGGGAGCGTTAGCGTCTCAATGTTAGGCTCTAAACGAGACACTCTTTCGGAATTTTTCACGGTTTAATGCGGTGCTGCCGCAGTCGAGTGTGTCAGTCTGCTCCGTTAGGACGCGAAACGGGCGTCTCAAGCCTCCGGCTTTCTCGTCAGCTTCATTTGCCGATACAATACAAATGCGCCCCTGTGCGAATGAACAGATTCCCGTGTGCGACTGCTATCGTCGAGCGAATATCGGTATCATCCTCGCCGCCCATCGCGGTTTGGTGAAGCAGTTTGCCTGTTGCGGCATCGAAGACAAGCACATCGCCCGTCAGGCTCAAAGCGTAAATTTTGCCGTCCGCGCCCGTCGGTGATCCCCAGCAGACCGTGTTCTCCGGCATCGGCACTGTCCAGAGCGACTTGCCTGTTTCCGGCGCGACACACGATAGCGATTTGCGCTGATCGCTCAAAATATAGAACTTGCCGTTGTAACTGAGGGGCGTGGGAACGTCACTGGTCAAGTCACTGCGATCCGCGCTTTTCCAAGCCAGAGTCGCGGCGTTGAGATCGCCTGATTTGTTGGGTTTGACAGCATAAACGGGCGCACGTTTCGGAGCGCAGATAAGAACGGTGTCGCCTATCGCCACCGGCGAAACCACTGTGCGGAACCACGATTCCCGATGGTCGGGGTTATAGGTTTCCCACCGCCACAACTCTTTGCCCGTCGCCGGATCGTGTCCTGTTACAATGTCACCGCCCGCAATGAGCAGTTGCATTTTGCCGTTGATGGCGTGCGGCATGGGTGTGCTGTATGCCTCCCGTGACTCCATTTGCGCCTTGGTGTCCCGTGTGACGCGCCACAACTCTTTGCCCGTTGTGGGATTGAGGGCAAGCAGATACGACGCGCCTCCGTTTTTGCCGCGATTCCCAACCGTGATATTGCGCTGAAGCACTTGAAGATAGAGTTTGCCATTATAGAGGAGCGGGCTGCTGGAGAACGTCCATTGAAAGGCAAAGTCGCCGTTTTCTTTCTGCAAATTGCGCTGCCACAGAGATTTTCCCTCTTTGTCGAACGCCGCGAGATCGCCGTTCCCGAAGAAGAAAACCACCGTTTTGCCGTCTGTTGTCGGCGAGGGTGAGGCATAATTGCTGCGGTTGTCCAATTGAAGTTTGTTGCCTTCACCGCCGGCTTGATAGCCGCTTCCGATGCTCTTCTGCCATTTCAACGTGCCGGTTTTGCGGTCAAGACAGATCGCCAAAAGCGATTCTTTCTTGAAATCGGTGCTGGTGAGAAAGACGCTGTCATCGAAGATAATCGGCGTGGCGGCGGCAGGTCCTGGCAAGTTCGCTTTCCACTTGACGTTCTCTGTTTTAGAAAACGTGACGGGCAGATTTTTGGCGTCTGCCGATCCGTTGTAAGCGGGTCCCCGCCAATTCGTCCAATTCTGAGCGTGTGCAGACAAACTCACGGCGGTACACACCGCTAAACCTATCCAAGTCTGTAAAGATTTCATCGCAATTCTCCTGACTCCTGATATACTTCGGGTACAAGAACGTACCCGCCTCAAAAACAGACGTCCTGCGGACGGAAAGCCCAATTTGAGAGGTTTGCGCCTTCGTGTTGAGATTGGAGTGCGTAGGGGCGACGGCTTGCCTCGCCCTCCACGACGTAATGCCCTCCGTCTGAGGAATTCATGTCGCTGTGTCTCTTTCGGGTACAAGAACGTACCCGCCTAAAAAACAGACGTCCTGCGGACGAAATCCCAATTTGAGAGTGTTACCCTCTCACCTCTCACACCGGGGGTTGAAAACCCCCGTCTGGAAAAAACAAGCGTCTTGTCAGACGCATCATTCTTTCAATTTGGAACGTATTCGCGCCTGAAAGACGTTTGTACTTTGTTGCCGGGTACTTTCAGTACCCGGTGCGTAAGGTGAGTTACCCTCTGTATTAGACCTCTTGCAAGAGTACAGCAAAATGAATTGTTACTGTCCAAATCTCGTTGCTGAGATCTTGCCGGGTGTGCGGGCATTTTAAATACCCGGCACCGTGTCCTGCGGACAAGCACCCTTCGGATGCGTTGCTCTTGCGCGAGAA
>Ga0163154_10010855_pt1 | contig 10041 bp, 10 predicted proteins | sample OliLakLV19MP9P1_FD_148649 | JGI IMG/M metagenome (GOLD analysis project Ga0163154, IMG submission 148649) | Freshwater microbial mat bacterial communities from Lake Vanda, McMurdo Dry Valleys, Antarctica - Oligotrophic Lake LV.19.MP9.P1 | ecosystem: Environmental > Aquatic > Freshwater > Lake >...
CCATAACTCCTTCCGACCATGGCAAATCCGAAACGCAAACAGTCCAAACGCCGTAGCGCCAATCGCCGCGCGGCCAACGCTTTCAAGGCTCCCGAGCTCGCCCGCGATCCGAGCGATGGTTCCGCCTGCCGGCCCCATCGGGTCAACCCAAAGAGCGGCACCTACCGTGGTCGCCAGGTTCTCAGCGTCGAAGTTTGATTGAGCCGTCCCATCCCGGCCGCCGATCCATACACCTCTGCGATGGGTTCCCTATCCGGAGTACCTGCACGGATCGCGGTCGACGCGATGGGAGGCGATTTAGGCCCAACCGAAGTCGTTGAGGCTCTAAAGCTCGCGTTGCGCGAGTATCCGGGACTGGCACCGGTAATCCTAGTGGGTGATCGCGAGATCCTCACTCCGTTGCTCGTGAGCAGCGGGCTCGATCGCCACGCCAGCGTTTCTCTCCACCACGCGTCGGAAGTCATCTCATCCGACGACGAGGTCATGTCCGCCCTCAAGCGCAAGCGCGACGCGTCCATGCTCCGGGCAATCGAACTCGTGAAGGATGGAGCCGCCTCCGTCGTCGTGAGCACGGGTAACACCAAGATCCTTGTTGCTGCCGGTACGCTTAAGTTACGTACCCTCAACGGAATTGAACGGCCGGCGCTCGCTCCCGTAATCCCCCGCGACCAAGGCCACTTCATCTTGATCGATGCCGGGGCAAATCCAGATTGTCGCGCGGAGCACTTGGTTCACAACGCCATCCTCGGAAAACACTACTGCCAGATGGAACTTGGGGTGGAATCGCCGCGGATCGGTCTTTTGACGATTGGGACGGAAGAAGGTAAGGGAAACAGTCTCATCCAAGAGACCCACGACGCCCTCAAACGCCTGACCGACATGGTCCGCTACGTCGGCCCAATCGAAGGATTCCAAGTGTTCTCCGACCACGTGGATGTTGTTGTTTGCGACGGATTTACAGGGAATATTTGTCTGAAGAGCTGGGAGTCTCTTTCAAAATTCTTCCGCAACGAGCTGAAATCCCAGCTTTCAGCGAGCCCGGTGCGGAAATTGGGAGCCTTTCTCGCTCAAGGTGCTTTTCGTGGATTGAAGAAGCGCATTCAACCCGAACGTTATGGGGGAGCGCCTTTGCTCGGGCTCCGAGGAGGCGTGATCAAAGCCCACGGATCCGCCAACCGCTTTGCGCTGATGAATGCAATCCATGACGCGAGCGAATTCATCCGCGTTGACCTCAACCAGCGCATCGAGGCCGACATCGCTCGCGCCAACGATGTGATTCGTCCAGCGTCCACTGCCGTCTAAGAGCACGGCGCTCGCGGCACCCTTCGCGCACACGCACGCATGGCCACCCAGCCCATCGCCATTCTCGGCACCGGCACTTACCTTCCCGCGCGCATCCTCGGCAATGGCGAGATCGCTCAACGCGTCGAAACCTCCGACGAGTGGATCTTCACTCGCACCGGGATTCGCGAACGCCGAATTGCAGACGCTGCGGAAACAACCGCCGACATGGCCGCAGCTGCCGGCCGAGCCGCAATGGAAAACGCGGGCGTCTCCGCAGATCAGATCGATCTGATCATTCTTGCCACGCTCACACCTGATCTGGCCATGCCGGCCACCGCCTGCCTGGTCCAACAAAAGCTGGGAGTGACGGTCCGGGCGGCCTGTTTTGACCTCAACGCCGCCTGCACGGGGTTTATCTATGCGCTCGATACCGCTTGGGCGATGCTGGAGTCAGGACGCTATCGCTACGCCTTGGTAATCGGGGCCGAAAAACTCTCCAGCGTGCTCGATTGGTCTGATCGATCAACCTGCGTGCTTTTCGGCGACGCCGCCGGAGCCGCGGTGCTGGGTCCCGCGCGAACCGTCGGAGCCGGAATTATTGGGACGCGGCTCCACACCCTCCCAGGGGCCGCCGACCTGCTTTATATTCCCGGCCCTGAGGTCTCACCGAATCCCGAGGACAAACGACGACTGTTGAGAATGAAAGGCAAAGAGATCTTCAAGTTCGCGGTGCGCGCGATGGAAGACGTTGCCCGGGAATTGTTGGAACAACATCAAATCGCCAGCCATCAGATTGACTGCGTCATTCCGCATCAGGCCAACCTTAGGATCATTGACGCGATCGCCCATCATCTGAAACTTCCTTTGGACCGTTTTTTCATCAACGTTGACCGCTACGGTAACACGTCAGCGGCCTCCATTCCTCTCGCCCTCCACGAAGCCCGTACGCAAGGCAGGGTTCGCCCCGGAGATTTGACCCTGCTGGTTGCTTTCGGGGCGGGCTTGACCTATGGAGGCGCCTTGGTTCGCTGGTAGCCCATATTTGTCATGCCCAACCTGTTCGACCGCACGTTTCGTGCACTGTGTATCGTGTTCATCGTCGGCCTCGCCGTTGCCGGCACCGCCCGAGCTGAGTTGGTCTGGACTGCAGATGGAGGCTGGAGAATTGAAGGTGGAGCGCTGTCGGGGCTGGTGGGCGATGACGGGCACCGCGCCATCGATTTGATGAACAAGGCCCGCACCGCGGAGGAACGCCAGGATTTTGGCTCCGCGGCCAAGAGCTATGAGCGGGTCGGAAAGCGCTTCGGCAACTCCGTTTTCGCGCCGGAGGCCTATTACCGCGGGGCCCGCGTCAGGCTTCAGCGGAAACAGTACTTTAAAGCCCACGAGAACTTCCAACAGGTCGTAGGACGTTATCCCAGCTATCCCCGTTTCAACGAAATCATCGGAGAGCAATACCGGATCGCCAGCGCTCTGCTCGACGGGGCGCGCAACCGAATCTGGGGCAAGATTCCCGGCTTCACCAACCGCGAAAAGGCGATCGAGTACTTTGAAATCCTCCTCGCGACGGCTCCCTACAGCGACTACGCGCCACTGTCCCTGATGAACATCGCGCGAGCTCATCAGAAACTCGGCAATGATCCTGAGGCGATCGATGCCCTCGACCGCATGATCAACATTTATCCACAGAGTCTTCTCGCCCCCGACGCCTACCTGAAGCTCGCGCAGACGCACGCCTCCTTGGTGGAGGGCCCCTACTACGACCAAGGATCGACTCGCGAAGCGATCACCTACTTTGAGGATTTCATGATCCTCTTTCCAAGCGACGGCAGCGTCGGTTCCGCCGAAAAGGGCCTGGGTGACATGAAACGCGTCCTTGCTGAGAGCAAAATGAAGATCGCCGATTTTTACTTCTATAAAAGGGATAACTACATGGCAGCACGCGTCTTTTACAACGAAGCGATCACTGTCTTTCCCGACTCGGTTGTCGCAGCCAAGGCCCGTGAACAACTCGTGAAAGTCGAAGCGGCCGCCGCGACCGCAGGCGCAGCCGTCGGCAAACCGAAGAAGCGTTTCCTGTTCTTCTGAACGTTCGATCCGCTGCTATTGGACTCCGCCGCATCGTGCTGCCATTACGGGCAATCTTCCCAGGCACGCTCGTTCTTCTCACGATTCTTCTGAGCGGTGCGGGCGTCGGGTGCGCGAATTATCGCCTCGGCACAGGCGCAACCCTCCCGGTGCGCACGCTGTACGTGGAAACCGTGGAAAACGATTCGGGTGTGCCCCAAGCCGTCGCTCTCTTCACCACCAAGCTTCGAGAGGCGTTTCTGCGAGACGGACGCATTCGTTTGGTCGATTCAGCCTCTGATGCGGACGCTTCCCTCTTCGTCAAGTTGACGCGCTACGGTCGCGAGGTTGCAACGGTCTTGCCGAACGACACCGGACTGGCTCGCAAGTTTCACCTCACCCTTGATGCCACGGTCAGCCTGAGGGACGATCGATCCGGCAAGGCCTTTTTCACGGATCGCCCGCTGGTCGCTCGAAGACAGGCCTACACCGACGACCCTGGCACCAGTGGCCAATTTGGCAACCAACGGCAGAGCGAATACCAAGCGCTGCCCTTGCTTGCCGAATCGCTTGCCCAAGCGGCGGCAAAGTCCGTGCTCGATGTGTGGTAGGCGGCGTGAGCCGGTCCTGCCGTCATCCACGGAACCGGAAGGGTCAAACGGAGTCGGCTGGCGTTGCCAAAGCACCCAACGTCCATCATCAGGAAGGCGTGTCCCTCCCGCCGATCCTCGCTCCTTCGATTCTCGCCGGCGATCACGCGAACCTCGCCGAGAGCGCCCGCGTCATCGCCGATGAAGCCCTTGCATGGATCCATCTCGATATCATGGATGGGCATTTCGTTCCCAACCTCAGTTTTGGTCCCCAAACCGTCGCGGCCTTGCGAAAGGGTTCCACCCTCTTCTTCGACACTCACTTGATGCTGGATGAACCGCACCGCTATGTGGACGCGTTCGCCAAAGCCGGGTCGAATCTGATCAGCATTCACATCGAGCCCGTTTACGATCATGCCGCGACCCTCGCCCGCATCCACGCACGGGGTTGTCAGAACGGGATCGTGCTCAATCCGGACACGCCGGCCTCGACGATTGAACCGTATTTGACGATGGTCGACTTGGTACTCGTGATGACGGTGCAGCCTGGTTTTGGAGGACAACCATTCCGGTCCGACACCCTCGGCAAACTCGAAACCATCGATGGCTGGCGTCGCCAAAGGGACCTCACCTTCCGCCTCGAGGTCGATGGTGGCATCGATCTCGTCACCGGCCGGCAGTGTCGTGATGCCGGGGCAGATACGTTCGTCGCCGGAACCTCATTCTTCGCCGCCAAGGACCGTCAGGCGTACGTGCGCACGATGGCCGCGTGGTGACACTGTCCCACCCGCACATGAGCCTGCTCTATGTCCTGGAAGCGTTGAGTTATTTGGTCACGATTGTGGCCCTTCCCTTCGCCATCTGGGTTTTCATCAAGGAGCAGAGGAAGGAACGCGCCAACGATGACGAAGAGGTCTACCTGAAACTCGCCGACGACTATGAATCCTTTCTGAAGCTGGTCCTGGCGCATGCGGATCTCCGTTTGCTCGCACCGACGGCCGAACAGCCCCGGCTGACACCGGAACAGTTGGAACGTCGTCACGTGCTTTTCGAGATCCTGATCGCCCAGTTCGAACGCGCCTACATCCTCGTCTATGAGGAGACCATGTCACGGCAGGTCGCTCGTCTCTGGCAGACATGGGAGGACTATATACGCTCGTGGTGCCGCCGTCAGGATTTCCGCGAACAGTTGGCCGTGCTGCTCGAAGGCGAGGATCCGGAATTCCAAACCTACATCCGCGGCGTGGCGGCGGAGGAATCCGGGCGCGTTACTTCCTGAGCGACCGATCGCCTATGGCGACTCCCCTCGGGCGATCCGTTCGGCCCGTCGGTAGTTGCCCCGGAACAGTCGGCCCAATTCGTTCGAAAGGGAGATCTCGTCGACCTTGTTCCTCGAATTCAGCGCCTGTTTGATTCGAGTGCTGGTTTGCTCGTAGGACACGGCAGAAAGCTCCTGCAAGACCGCCAAAGCCTCCGATCGGCGCGGTTCAGGAGCCTCAAGAATCGCTCTCCATGCCTGAGTCAGCTCTGAATGCGTATCCAGGCACATCACCCGAATGACGAAGGCCATTTCGCGAAAAAGTGACCCGGTCCATTCCAAGTGATAGACCAACTGGTCGGTGGCATCGAACGGGGCGTCGTCAGGATCACTCCGCAGCGGCTTCCAAGCCTCCTGCTGGTAGAAGTCCCTGCGCACCGGCAACCGGCGAAGGGCAAAGCGCTCCGGCCCTCCTTCCGTGCCCGGCCTGAAATTCCAGAGTTTCTGGCCCTCCATGGAAAGTACGAAGTCGATGAACGCCTCGGCCGCAGGTCGGTTCGCCGAACCTCGGAGCAGCGCAATCGGGTCAACCGAGCTCACCGTGCCGCCCACCGGAGAAAGATAACCCACCCGATCACTTCGGGCACGCCTCCGCACCGCTTCCTCCTGCTGACGTCCGTAGAAGTCAATGCACAGACCGACGGCGCAGTTGCCTGTGGCCACATCGATGGGAGGCTTTTGGGACGTGTCGGTGAAATAGCGGGCGTTTGCTCCGGTCAGCTGGAGCAATCGCATTCCGTCACTCCACCCCTCGGAAACAGCACGTTTCTCCAGCTCCGCGGGCGCGGTTGCCGGTGCCTGAGACTGCAACGCCATCCAACGGCGCTGCATCTGCTGCTGAATCACGTTTTCAAAGGCTTTCGCGATCGATCCACTCTTGGTGGGATCCGCCAGAGCTACCTCGCCACGGAGGCGGGGATCCTTCAGATCGTCCCACTGTTGAGGGATCCCCGGGAAACCCAGTCGCTGCAGAGAATCCCGGTTGAACACCATGCCATAGGCGCTCAGGACCGTCCCCACCCAACGTCCTTTCTCATCCCAGTACTCCTCGCCCGCAAAGGTCCGCGGAATGACCTGCTCGTTGAACCACTCCGGGTGACGCTGCAACACACCGCTGTCAACGATTCGGCCTGCTTGGGCTTGGCGGATGAAGTCATACGTTCCGCCTCCAAAAAAGATATCGATCCGACAACCCACATCCGAGGCAAGGAAAGCCGCTCGAGCTTCCTTGACCAAGGGAGAGGCGTCCGCTCCCAGACGATGGTTGGCAAATCCCGCCTGAACATCATTGCTCCACGGCTTTCGCAGTGTGCCGGTCCAGTGATTTTGAAACGCGGCGGTGTACTCGCCTTCAAGAAAGCGGGCGATTTCGCTGGTTCCCCCGATCACCCGCCAGTCGATGAAAATCGTCCGGCCCGTCTTGATTCGATACCAATCACGAAACGCCCGGGCAAACTCATGACGAATCGCCTCGTTGTGCGGCGTGATGATTACCAACGATTCATCCACCCGTTCACCTGCGGGTTTCTTGGGACGAAGGGCAAAGGGCAGCGCCAGCGTCAGGCCCAAAGCCGCGAGGATAATGATTCGCTTGAGCATCGTCGGGCCCTACGCAGTCAGGACCACCACATCATCCGGATCGACGCTCGCATAGAGCTCGTCCCGAGAAGCCCCCATGTGCCGGGGATTCAACTCGTAGATTTTCAAATCAGTGTCTCCGACCATGAAATCGTATTGCGCGATCTCGCCCAAGTAAACCGATTCCCCAATCCGTCCCCGGACCCCATTCCGCTCCGGGGGTCGGTCTCCTAGCATCCAGCATTCCGGCCGGATCGACAGCGTCACCGCCGTTCCCGGACTCGGCGAAGCGGTCGGATCTCCCAAGATCCCTTCAAATTGTCCGATCGCGGTCTCCACGATCGCACGATCCCCAGTCAGGCTCACCACTTTGCCTTTGAGAAAATCAGTGTCACCGATAAAGTTCGCGACCGTCGTCCGACACGGACGCCGATAGACGTCCCGGGGAGAACCGACCTGCAGAATCCGGCCATTTTCGAGAATTGCCATGCGGTCCGAGATGGAAAGAGCCTCCTTCTGGTCGTGCGTGACATACACGGTGGTCAGCTTGAATTCTTTGCAGACGCGACGAATCTCGGTGCGCATCTCCAATCGCAATTTGGCGTCGAGGTTCGAAAGGGGCTCGTCGAGCAAGAGACAGCGAGGACGGATCACCAGCGCTCGCGCCAGCGCAACCCGCTGCTGTTGGCCACCGGACAGCTGATTGGGTCGTCGTTCGGCATACGCACTCATCCGGACCGACTCGAGCGCTTCACCGACCCGTTGCTTGATCTGCTCGGAGGGTACCCACCGTTCCTCCAAGCCAAAGGCCACATTTTGCGCCACGGTCATATGCGGCCAGAGTGCGTAACTCTGGAACATCATGCCTGTGTTACGTTTATGGGGGGCCAAGCGAGTCACATCCTCATCCCCGAAAAACACCCGCCCCTCCTCCGGGATGTAGAATCCAGCCATGCTCCGAAGCAAAGTGGTCTTTCCACAGCCGCTGGGGCCGAGAAGAAAGAAGAGCTCTCCTGCCTCAATGGTCAGGTTCAACCCATGAAGTGCCACGGTGGTTCCGAACCGCTTGGTAAGTTTCTCGATGCGAATCGCAATCATGCCGCGTCTCGTGGTCGCGGCTGAAGCAACGTTTGGGCTGCGACTGAGTCAAAAGAAATAACGGCCGTCCCGACGATGTCACACTTGCGCCTTTGGCCGGGTTTTTGCTTTCTCCGACGCCATGCCAGCAAACTCATCCAAATCTCCCGCTCATGCCGATCTGGAGTCCATCCTCGTCTCAGAGCAGGCGATTCATCGCCGATTGAAGAAACTCGGGGCGGAGATCAAGGCGGCCTATGGGGAGGAGGAGATCACGGTGGTCGCGATCATCAATGGGGCGATCCTCTTCACCGCCGACCTTCTCCGCGAGATCGCCAATCCGGTCCGGCTCGATTGCATCCGCATTTCCAGCTACCGCAATGACACCAAATCGCTCGGCAAGCCCCAGCTGGTCCACAGCCTCACCCTCGACATTGCAAACCGTCACGTCCTGCTGATCGATGACATCCTCGACACCGGAAAGACCCTCTCGATGGTGGTCGGCCTGATCCGAAAACTCTCTCCCGCAAGCGTGAAGGTTTGTGTTCTCCTGGACAAGAAGGGGCGCCGCGAAGTCCCATTTGAGGCCGATTTTGTCGGATTCGAGATTCCCGACAAATTCGTGGTTGGCTACGGGCTCGACTTCGCCGAGCGCTACCGGAACCTCCCATGCATCGGCGTCCTGAAGCCGCAATTGCAGAACCCTCCCGAATGGGCCTGACGGGCTGAGCGCCCCTCCGCCGGCCGATCACGGGTGCCGCCCTCCCCGTTTCGTGCCGCCCGCTCCACGGCGGGAGCTCTTACCGCCGCCAACCAGCCCCGCCTTCCTGCGATAGTCGCCACTCCTCAGGGCGTTGATCTGATCCCGGAGCAGCGCCGCCCGCTCAAATTCGAGTCGGGAGGCAGCCTCCGTCATGTCAGTCTCCAACTCGGCGATCACCGCCGCGACGTCATCGCCGCCCTCCTCGGCAACCGCCTCCTCAATGGCCTCCTGGCCGGAACCATCATAGGTGTGCAGGCTTGCCTGCGCCGCCCGCTTGACTGAGCGCGGAGTGATCCCGTGGAGCGTATTGTATTCAATCTGCTTTGACCGACGGTACTGGGTGACCTCGATCGTGCGGTTGATTGACGAAGTCTTCCTATCCGCGTAGAAAATCACGCGTCCGAACTCGTGCCGCGCGGCCCGGCCCGCCGTCTGAATCAGGGAGGTCTCACTGCGCAAAAACCCCTCCTTGTCGGCGTCGAGAATGGCCACCAGCGCGACCTCCGGCAAATCGAGGCCCTCCCGCAAAAGGTTGATCCCGACGAGCACGTCAAAGTTGCCGAGCCGGAGGTTGCGCAGGATCTCCACGCGCTCGATCACATCAATATCGCTGTGGAGATACTCGACCCTGATCTTCGCCTCCCGCAGGAAGCTGGTGAGGTCTTCGGAGAGTCGCTTGGTCAGCGTGGTGACGAGGATGCGTTCCCCAGCCGCCACCGCACGGCGAATTTCGCTGATCAGATCCTCGACCTGACCCTTCGTTGGACGCACGGTGATCTCGGGGTCGAGCAGCCCGGTCGGCCGGATCAGCTGCTCGGCGACCACCGCGGACCATTTCAGCTCCAGCGGAGCCGGCGTGGCCGAAACGAAGAGGGTTTGGCCGGTGATCTGGCGAAACTCCTCAAAGCTCTGCGGGCGGTTCTCCAGGGCCGACGGCAGTCGGAAACCAAAGTCCACCAGCACCTGTTTGCGCGCCCGATCGCCGTTGAACATGCCCCCGATCTGCGGCAGGGTCGCATGGCTCTCGTCGATCATCAGGAGAAAATCCTTCGGGAAAAAATCGATCAGACAGAAGGGTCGGGATCCCGGTTTCCTTCCCGCAAGGTGCATCGAGTAGTTTTCAATCCCGTTGCAGAACCCCATCTCCTGAAGCATCTCCAGGTCATAATTGGTGCGCATCCGCACACGTTGAGCCTCCAGATACAGTCCCTTCGCCTCGAACTGGGCCACCCGCTCGTCCAGCTCCCGCTTGATCGCGTCGATCGCCCCTTCGAGCTTTCCCTTCGTGGTCACGTACTGGTTTGCCGGATAAAGATCAAACTGATCGAGGGTGCGAAGCACGGCCCCGCTGACCGGATCAAACT
>Ga0163154_10010857_pt1 | contig 10039 bp, 6 predicted proteins | sample OliLakLV19MP9P1_FD_148649 | JGI IMG/M metagenome (GOLD analysis project Ga0163154, IMG submission 148649) | Freshwater microbial mat bacterial communities from Lake Vanda, McMurdo Dry Valleys, Antarctica - Oligotrophic Lake LV.19.MP9.P1 | ecosystem: Environmental > Aquatic > Freshwater > Lake >...
ATTTCATATAGAAGCTGGTCTTGCCCTGACGGTGGGCGCGATGCATCCGGTCGTCGAAGGCGCGGGTCAGGATCATGGCCTTGAGCCCCCGGCGCAGGGTCTCGGGGTCCAGCCTGGGGTTCCACGGGCCGACGGCCTGGCCGTCGTCGTCCAGCACCCGGACCAGCCGGAAGGCGTGATCGCGCATCTCGAAGGGCGCGGTCGAGACCTCCGGCCGATCCACCACGCCGGCGGGGTCCAGCTTCAGATGGCTGAAGTCGGTCGGGTCGCCGGGCCGGCCCGAAGGCTCTGGCACCCGCAACGACAAGGCTTGTGTGTTTGGCTTGTTCATTCCGTCCTGCCGTCCGGTTGATCCGTCCGCGTTTCCTGAATGCGATTTAGCACGGTGCCTCCGGCAAGGCTCGCTTGATTTCGACCTTGCCTCAGGCCGTTTTGCGGTATTTTATTGCGCGATAACCAGATCAGGAGAAACGCCTTGGCTGACGAACTCGATCCCGTCGACGCCCGAATTCTGGACATCCTGCAACAGGACGCCGGATTGTCCGTGGCCGAGGTGGCGGATCGCGTCGGCCTGTCGGCCTCGCCCTGCTGGCGGCGCATAAAGAGACTGGAGGACACCGGCTTCATCCGCAAGCGGGTCACCCTGCTGGACGCGACCAAGCTGGGGCTGGATTTCGAGGTCTATGCCATCGTCAAGCTGAGCCTGCCCTCGACCGAAAACCTCGAGGCGTTCGAGACCGCCGTCTCGGCCTGGCCCGAGGTGGTGCAATGCGCCACCATCACCGGGCGCGAGGACTATGTGCTGCGGATCATCACCTCCGACATGCACGCCTTCGACCAGTTCCTGCGCAACAAGCTGCTCAGTCTGGGCATCGTCTCGGACTGCGAGAGCCATATCGTCACCCGCGGCGTGAAGAATGTGACCGCCCTGCCCCTTGGCATCATCACGCCGCACGTGGGTTAGGGGTTCGCGATCCCCCTGGCCCCATGTGGCCATCCGCCGATAGTCGAGCGTTGTTATTGCCCGATTTCGGCCTCACGGTCATAAGAGCCGTTCGCAGCAACGTAAAATGGGGAGGCGGGGCACAATGTCGGACGTTTTTGTCTCTTACGCGCGGTCCACCGAGACGCAGGCGCGGATGGTCGCCGAGGCCCTACGCGCGGCCGGCTACGCTGTGTGGCGCGACGATGAACTGCCCGCGCATCGCGCCTATGGCGAGGTCATCGAGGAGCGGCTGAGGGCCGCAAAGGCGGTGGTCGTGGTGTGGTCAGGCGAAGCCGTCCGCTCGCAATGGGTCCGGGCCGAGGCTGACGTGGCCCGCGAGGCCGGCACCCTGGTCCAGCTCAGTATCGACGGCGTCACCCCGCCCATGCCGTTCAACCAGATCCAGTGCGCCGATCTCTATGGCTGGACGGGCGACGTCAACGCGCCCGGCTGGCGCAAGATCGAGAGCAGCGTCGCGTCCCTGGTCGGGGACCGGGCCGCCGAGGCCCGGACGGGCAAGGCCCAGCCGCCGGCGCGAAAACTGGCCATCTGCGTCCTGCCCTTCCTCAATATGAGCGGCGACGCCGAGCAGGAGTATTTCTCGGACGGCATCAGCGAAGACATCATCACCGACCTGTCCAAGGTCTCGGCCCTGTCGGTGGTGGCGCGCAACACCGCCTTCAACTTCAAGGGCAAGACCATCGAGGTCAGGGACGTGGCGCGCCAGCTGAACGTCACCCATGTGCTGGAAGGCAGTGTGCGCAAGGCCGGCGACCGGGTGAGGATCACGGCCCAGCTCGTCGACGGCGAGGCCGGCGATCCAGTCTGGGCCGACCGTTACGACCGCGACCTGACCGACATCTTCGCCATCCAGGACGAGATATCAAAGGCCATTGTCGGCGCCTTGAAGCTGAAGCTCCTGCCCGAGGAGAAGAAGGCCATCGAACGGCGCGGGACGAGCAGTCCGGAAGCCTACAACCTGTATCTGCTGGCACGCCGCACTTGGGTCGACGGCACCAACGACGATCATCGTCGCTCCGAGGTGGTGATCCGCGTCTGCCGCCAGGCCATCGCCATTGATCCCGATTACGCTCAGGCTTGGGCTCTCATCGCCCTTGCCCAGACCGATCTGCGCTTCTGGCATGGCCGGCCCGATGATGGACGCGAGGCGGCCGAGCGCGCCCTGTCGATCAATCCGAACCTGGCCGAGGCGCATTGCGTCAAGGCCCGCTATCTTCAGCATGACGGCCTGATCGAAGACGCGAACCGTCAGATCGAGACTGCTCTGAAGCTCGACCCCGAGTCCTGGGAGGTCAACAAGGAGTCCGCCTTTCTCTTCTTTCGACAGGGACGGATCGCCGATGCCGCGCAGTATTTCGAGAAGGCCGTCGCCTTGCTGGATGACGACTATCATTCGGCCGGTATGCTGATCACCTGCTACGCTGCCTTGAAGGATCCGGAGCCGCAGCTTCGGGCTGCCCGTGCGACATTCTCCCGGGTCGAGCGAGCATTGGCCCGAGACCCCACGAACTCCAAGGCGTTAGGCCTGGGTGCCGGCGCCCTGGCCGTGATGGGCGAAGCCGCCCGGACCCGGGAATGGATCGCCCGCGCAATGCTGATCGACCCCGGCAACATCCTTCAGCGATACAATCTGGCCTGTACTCTGACTGCTTTTCTGAAAGACGACGACGGGGCGATTGAACTCCTTGGTCCATTTTTCGAACAGGTGACCCGCATCCAGTTCCAGCATGCCGAAGTCGATCCCGACATGAACCGGCTGAGGATGAATCCAGAGTACGAGGCCATGGTCGACGCAGCGCGGGCCCGACTCGCGGCCGCCGAGCTGGAAGTCAACCCGGCGAAAGACGGCTGATGTCCGACATCTTCATCTCCTACGCCCGTCCCAACGAGGCGCTGGCGAAACAGGCCGGAGATGCCCTGCGCGCGGCCGGCTATGCGGTCTGGCGCGACGACGAACTGCCGGCGCACCGCGCCTACAGCGATGTGATCGAGGAACGGATCAAGGCGGCCAAGGCGGTGCTCGTCCTCTGGTCCAACGACGCCGTCCGCTCGCAATGGGTGCGCGCCGAGGCCGACGCCGCGCGCGAGCTGGGGACGCTGGTCCAGGTCAGTATCGACGGCTCCCTGCCGCCGATGCCGTTCAACCAGATCCAGTGCGCCGACCTGTTCGGCTGGACCGGCGAGACGAACTGGCCGGGCTGGGCCAAGGTGGAAAGCAGCATCGCCTCGCTGGCCGGTGCACCCGCCGCAGCCGCCGACGCCGCGCCGTCGCGCGAACCCGCCCGGCGCGCCGTGGTCTGCGTGTTGCCGTTCGTGAACATGAGCGGTGACGCCGAACAGGAATATTTCTCGGACGGGATCAGCGAGGACATCATCACCGACCTGTCCAAGGTCTCGGCCCTGACGATCATCGGACGCAACACCGCCTTTGCGTTGAAGGGCAAGCCGGTCGACCTCGGTGCCCTGGGCCGCGATCATGGGGCCACCCATGTGCTGGAAGGCAGCGTTCGCAAGGCGGGGACGCGCGTGCGGATCAACGCCCAGATGACCGACGGTGCCAGCGGCCATCAGGTCTGGGCCGACCGCTACGACCGCGACCTGACCGACATCTTCGCCATCCAGGACGAGATTTCCAAGGCCATCGTAGGGGCTCTGAAACTCAAGCTGCTGCCGCAGGAGAAAAAGGCCATCGAGCAGCGCGGGACCAGCAGCCCCGAGGCCTACAACCTGTATCTGCTGGCCCGTCAGCACTGGATTGGCGGCGGTGGCAGCAATGACGAGCGGCGCAACCATGTGGTCATCCGCGTCTGCCGTCAGGCCACGGCCGTCGATCCGCAGTACGCCCGCGCCTGGGCCCTGATGGCGCTGGCCCAGTCCCAGCTTCGCTTCTGGCATGGCAGGGCAGAGGACGCCCTGCCCGCCGCCGAACGAGCCCTGGCCATCGATCCCGGCCTGCCCGAGCCCTATTGCGTCAAGGCCCGCTACCTCCAGGAAGAAGGCCAGGTCGAGGAGGCCAACAAACAACTGGAAACGGCCCAGCGCCTCGATCCCGATTCCTGGGAGGTGAACAAGGAAACGGCATTCCTGATTTTCCGTCAGGGACGGATCAGGGATGCCATTCCCTATTTCGAGAAGGCCGCGTCTCTCATGGATGCCGACTATCATGACGCCGGCATGCTGATGACCTGCTACCGGGCAATCGACGACCGGGAGAATGAGCGGCGGGTCGCCGAGATGACGGTCTCGCGGGCCGAGCGCGCGCTGGCGCAGGATCCGAGCAACGGCACCGCCATGGCCATGGGGGCCGGCGCCCTGGGTGTTTTGGGAGACGCGGCCAGGGCCAGGGAGTGGATCGATCGGGCCCTGCTGATCGATCCGGACAATATTCTGTTGCGCTACAACCTCTCGTGCACGCTGATCCTCGATCTGAACGACGCCGACGGTGCGCTGGAGATGCTTGAGCCCTATTTCGAGCAGGCCACCCTCGGTCAGATTGGTCATGCCGAGATCGACCCGGACATGGACCCGATCCGGGACAATCCGCGCTTCAAGGCCATGGTCGCCGCCGCCCGCGCCCGACTCGGGGCCGACGAGCCGGACGTCAGCCCGGCGGAGGACGCCTAGTTTGTCCGACATCTTCATCTCCTACGCCCGGCCCAATGAGCCCTTCGCGAAAAAGGCGGCGGAGGCCCTGCGCGAGGCGGGATATGCCGTCTGGCGTGATGACGAACTGCCCGCCCACCGCGCCTACAGCGACGTGATCGAGGAACGGATCAAGAGTGCCAAGGCCGTGCTGGTGCTGTGGTCGAACGAGGCGGTGAAATCCCAATGGGTCCGGGCCGAGGCCGACGCCGCGCGCGAACTGGGTACCCTGGTCCAGGTCAGCCTCGACGGCGTGCTGCCGCCCATGCCGTTCAACCAGATCCAGTGCGCCGACCTGTTCGGCTGGACCGGCGACACGGGATGGCCGGGCTGGGTCAAGGTGGAAAGCAGCATCGCCTCGCTGGCCGGTGTCGGACCGGCGGACGAGGAAGCCTCGGCCCCGGCCGGCTCGGCCCGTCGCGCCGCCGTCTGCGTTCTGCCCTTCCTGAACATGAGCGGGGACGCCGAGCAGGAGTATTTCAGCGACGGCATCAGCGAGGACATCATCACCGACCTGTCCAAGGTCTCGGCCCTGTCGGTGGTGGCCCGCAACATGGCGTTCAGCTTCAAGGGCAAGTCGGTCGACGCCATGGCCCTGACCCGACAGCTGAACATCACCCATGTGCTGGAGGGCAGCGTACGCAAGGCCGGCCAGCGGGTGCGGATCACCGCCCAGCTGGTGGACGGAAAGACCGGCGATCCGGTCTGGGGCGACCGCTATGACCGCGACCTGACCGACATCTTCGCCATCCAGGACGAGATTTCCAAGGCCATCGTCGGGGCGCTGAAGCTGAAGCTGCTGCCGCAGGAAAAGAAGGCGATCGAGCAGCGCGGCACGACCAATACAGACGCCTATAACCTGTACCTGATGGCCCGCCAGCACTGGATCAGCGGCAATGACGGCGACAGCCGTCGCGATGAGGTGGTGGTGCGAATCTGCCGTCAGGTCGTCGCCCTCGATCCGAACTATGGGCGCGCCTGGGCGCTGATGGCTCTGGCCCAGGCCGAGCTGCGATTCCGCCACGGCCGGCCCGAAGAAGATGCTCTGGATTCGGCCGAACGGGCCCTGGCGCTCGACCCGGACCTGGCCGAGGCCCACTGCATCAAGGCGCGCTATCTGGCCGATGAAGAGGGCAAGCCCGACGACGCCATCCGTCAGATCGAGCTCGCCCTGCGCCTCGGGCCGGACTCCTGGGAAGTGAACAAGGAGGCGGGCCGCCTGCTCTATCGTCAGGGCAAGTCGCGCGAGTCGGCTGTCCACTTCGAAAAGGCGAGCGCCCTGATGGAGACGGACTACCATTCGCCCAGCCTTCTCTCGGCTTGCTACGAGTCCCTTCAGGATATGGATGGGTTTCATCGTTCTGCCCGCACAGCTCTCGACCGCATCGAGAAAGTCGTCGCCCAGGACCCGGCCAACGGTTCCGCCCTCGGCCTTGGCGCCGCCGCCCTGGCCGCTCTCGGTGAGGGAGATCGCGCCCGGCAATGGATCCAGCGCGCCATGCTGATCGCGCCGGAGAACCTGACCATGCGCTACAATCTGGTCTGTGCTTTGAGCATCCGCCTTCAGGACACAGCCGGTGCGCTGGACCTGCTGGCGACCTTCGCGGACAAGATGAACAGCTATCTGGTCACACACATGGCGATCGACCCGCACCTCGACGGGCTGCGCGGTGAGCCGCGCTTCGAACAGATGCTGAGCGACGCCCAGGCGCGTCTGGCGGCGGCCTGATCAGGTCCGTGACCCAACACAGGAACCCACCGATAGAGGGGACTGCGCCTCGCCCGGCTCCAAGCCTCACGGTCGCCATTGTCGGGCACCGCCCGGGCCGCATCGATGACCCCGCCGCCGTTCAGGCGCGGGTCGGTGAGATCCTCGGCCTGATCCGGGCCCGGCTCGGATCGACGTCCGCCGGTGCCGACTATGCCGCCGAGCCGCCCCGGCTTGGGCTGATCTCGGCCCTGGCCGAAGGGGCCGACCGGCTGGGGGCGGCGGCCGCGCTGGAGGCGGGGTTCGCTCTTGAGGCCGTGCTGCCCTTCCCGGTCGGGGAATATGAGCGCGATTTCGGCCAGGCGGACTCGCGTGAGGAATTCCGGGCACTTCTGGGCCAGGCCGCTTCCACCCTGATCCTCGACGGCAAGGCCGGCGCGCGGGACCGGGCCTATGAGGCCGTCGGCAAGGCCTTGCTGGACAATTGCGACCTCTTGATCGCGGTCTGGGACGGCAAGCCCGGTCGTGGTCGCGGCGGCACGCGCGAAGTCGTCGAGGAAGCCGTCAGAAGGGCCATTCCCGTCATCACCGTGGCCCCCGACGGCCGGTCGGCGGACCTTCTGCGCAGCCTGCCCGGCGCAGCCGGTCCGGAGCGTCTGGAAGATTTGGTGGCAACACCGCTGGATGGGCTGGACGACCTGATCGCAGACCTGGTCGGGGCCGGTCCGCGCGATCAGGACCGAGGTCCGACGTCCGGACCCGATCTGACCCGACCACCGTCTCGACCCTGGCACTATTCGGCCTATCCGCTGATGCTCAGGCTGGTGGGTGCCGGATCGAAGCGGGCCGTCGGCAAAACGTCCGCCGAGCCGCCCTCGCCGCCGCCCACGGCGCTGGACGAAGCCTTCGCGTGGTGGGACGGCGCGGCGATTGTCGCGGCCCAGGCCTTTCGGTCGGCGGTGATCGTCAATTTCGCCCTCGCCGCCCTGGCGGTGGTGCTGGCGGCCCTGTCGCTGTTCGCCGGCGACGCCAAATGGATCTTCGTCGTGGCCGAGGTGGCGACCATCCTCCTGTTGCTGACCAACACCTGGCTCGCCGGTCGCCGGCACTGGCAGGCGCGCTGGCTGGAATCGCGCGAGGTCGCCGAGATGCTGCGGGTCTGCCTGATGTTGAGAAAAGCCGGCGTCGGTCGCGGTCTGGCGACGGGCGAGACGCTCGGCTGGAACGCCTGGTATTTGCTGGCGCTGGCGCGGGCGTCGCCGTTGCAGGCCGCCGACCTGTCCGAGAGCGAGGCCGCGTCGCGGTCGCTGGTCGCCGAGGTTTCGGGCCAGGCGACGTGGAACGAAGCCACCGCTCACCGGATGCATTTCGCCGGGCACAGGATCGAACGGATTGGCGAGATGCTGTTCGTCACGGTTCTGGCGGCGGCGATCAGCTGGCTGGTCCTGCGCGTGATCGAGCCGCACGCCGCCCACGATCTCAAATACGCCCTGACCGCCGTCACCGCCGGCCTGCCGGCCATCGCCACGGCCAGCTATGGTATCCGCGTCATCCTGGATTTCGCGGGCATAGCCGAACGCTCGCGACGCATGGCGGCGGCGCTGCGCGCGTCCCTGGCCGCCTGGAACCAGACACCGCCGAGCGCGGCCGCCCTGCAGGAATTCACACGGCGCGCGGCCGATGTCATGCTGGGCGATGTCGCGGCGTGGCGGCTGCTCGCCGAAGGGCGGCGCCTGACGATTCCCGGCTGAGGCGACCGGTTGCGCGCCTGGCTGGTGGGGGCAATGATAAGTCGAACGAGGGAATCGACATGATCGAGATGGTGATCGATGCCCGCCGCAAGGATCTGGGCGGGTTCGAGGTCGGGCGCGTCCTGCCGTTTCACGCGCGGCGCATGGTCGGGCCCTTCATTTTCCTCGATCAGATGGGACCGGCGGAGTTCGCGCCGGGCTCGGAGGCGATCAATGTGCGTCCGCACCCGCACATCGGCCTGTCGACCCTGACCTATCTGTTCGAGGGCGAGATCATGCACCGGGACAGCACCGGCGCGACCCAGGCCATCCGTCCGGGCGAGGTCAACTGGATGACGGCCGGCAAGGGCATCGTCCATTCCGAACGCACCGATCCGCTGAAGAAGAGCACGGGCGGTCCGATGCACGGCATGCAGGCCTGGATCGCCCTGCCGACCGGGGCCGAAGACGTCGATCCGTCGTTCCATCACCATGGCGAGGCGGACCAGCCAGCCTATGAGAACGCGGGCCTGTTCGCACGACTGGTCGCGGGCGAGGCCTATGGCGCCAGGGCCGGGGCGCCGGCGTCCTCGCCGCTGTTCTACGTCCACTGGGAGCTGGCCGAGGGCGTTCGCACGGCGGCCCCGCCCGGGACCGGCGCGGGCGGCTATCCGGAACGCGCGCTCTATGTGGTCAAGGGCGAGATCGAGGTCGGCGACCGCGCCTTCCACGCAGGACAGATGATCGTTCTGGAACCGACCGCCGAGCCCACGATCAAGGCCTTGAGACCCTCGACCGTCATGGTCATGGGCGGCGAACCGGTCGGGCCGCGGGTGATCTGGTGGAATTTCGTCCATTCCAGCCAGGCGCGGATCGATCAGGCCAAGGCCGACTGGAAGGCCGGCCGCATGGCCCTGCCGGGCGAGGACGATCTGGAGTTCATCCCGCTGCCCGACGTGCCTTCCACCCCGGAGCCGGCGCCGTCAGGGGTCAAGCCGGAGCCGACCCATCCGGTCTGAACGCTAGACCGTTTTTGTTTCACGTCGAATCGACCTGAATCCAAAAATTGGTCCAGAATCAATCTGGAGCGAAATCTGAGCCTTGATGGACCGCGTCCATCAAGACCGATTTCTCTCTAGGGCCCGGCACGCGCCGCGACCCAGTCGACGACGGTACGGATGACCGACGGATCGAGCGTGGTTTCGATCTGGCCGTATTCCGCCATCAGGCCGGTTTCGGCCGGCTGGAACAGGTGATTGAGGCCGGGCAACACAACCACGTCGGCGTCCGGCTTGAGCCGTGAAACCACCGGTGCGTTCTGGTCGGCGGGCACCTGAAGATCCTTGCCGCCATAGACGGCCAGCATGGGGACCCGCATCGTCCGGATAGATTCAGCGGGATCGTAGGCCACCAGGCCCCGATACCAGGCACCCGACATCACGGCCGCGTTCTGAGTTGCCTGCGTTGCCGTTTGGCCATTGGCCAGCAGCACGGCCTCGACCTCGCGGCGGACAGCCTCTCCGTCATCGGCGTTCGCGGCGACGGCGGTCATTAGCTGACGCTGGACCGCGACCGCGACCTCAATCGCTTCGGAAGGCGCACCCGACGCAAGGGCTATGAGCCGGACCTGCTCCGTGATGATCTCACCGCCGGAGACTGCGGGTCCGGCCAGGGTGACGAGCCAAGCAGTTCGGAGGCCGTCGTCCATCGCCAGGTGGGCGACGGTGGCGCCTTCGCTGTGGCCGATCAGACCGACTCTCGCCGGATCGATGTCAGGTCGGGCGGCCAGACCGTCGAACACGGCCTTTACGTCCGACGCGAAATCCTCGCCGGCCGCCGCGCCGAAATTTCCGGTGGAGGCGGCGACGCCCCGGTCGTCGAAGCGCAGCACCGCCACGCCGCGACGGGTCAGGGCGTCCGCCCAGATGGCGAAGGCCTTGTGCCCCTCGATGG
>Ga0163154_10010858_pt1 | contig 10038 bp, 10 predicted proteins | sample OliLakLV19MP9P1_FD_148649 | JGI IMG/M metagenome (GOLD analysis project Ga0163154, IMG submission 148649) | Freshwater microbial mat bacterial communities from Lake Vanda, McMurdo Dry Valleys, Antarctica - Oligotrophic Lake LV.19.MP9.P1 | ecosystem: Environmental > Aquatic > Freshwater > Lake >...
GACGAACCCCGGGCCCGCGACGCCGTCCGCGCCCTCCTCGCCTCCGGCGCGCACTACGTTGTCCACAACGACCTCGCGCAACGCGGCGCCGAACCCGACGATTTCCCCTCCACGCTCCACGGCCCCGACGGCTCCGCCCTCGCCCGCTGCGCCACCCGCCCCGAACTCGCCGCCGCCATCGAACGCGCTTTTTCATCCCCGTCCGCACCACCCGTTTCAAACTAAACTCCCATGCTCCTCTGTCTCGACACCGGCAACAGCGACATCCACGGCGGCGTGTTCGAAGGCGAACACCTGCGCTGCCAGTTTCGCAAATCCACCCAGCCCCACGCCTCGGCCGACGAGCTGGGCGTCTTCTTCTCCGCCGTCCTCCGTGAAAACGGCGTCGAACCCCGCGCCATCAAGCACACCGCGGTCTGCTCCGTCGTGCCCGCCGCCCTCCCCGCTTTGCGCGGCGCCTGCGCGCGGTATTTCCACAGCGAGCCTTTCGTCCTTCAGGCCGGCGTGAAGACCGGCCTGAAGATCCGCTACCGCAACCCGCTCGAGGTCGGCGCCGACCGCATCGCCAACGCCATCGCGGCCACGCACCGCCGCCCCGGCAAACCGCTCCTCGTCGTCGATTGCGGCACCGCCACCACTTTCGACGTCATCACCGCCACCGGCGACTACCTCGGCGGCGCGATCCTTCCCGGCCTCGGCGTTTCCGCGCAGAGCCTTGCCAGCCATACCGCGAAACTCCCGCGCATTGAGATCACCCGGCCCGAGTCCGCCCTCGGCCGCTCCACCACCGAGAGCATCCAAGGCGGCCTCTACTACGGTCACTTCGGCGCGATCCGCCACCTCCTCGCGCAGCTCGCGCGCGAGGGTTTTCCCGGCGAGGTTCCCCACATCATCGGGACCGGCGGATACGCGCCGCTGTTCGCGGCCGAGGAGCTTTTCCACGAGATCGTCCCCGAGCTCGTCCTTCTCGGTCTCCGCCACGCGTTCCGCCTCAACACCGAGAGCCCGGCCAAAAAATAGACTCGGTTCTATGCAGCTTACCTTCCTCCGCGCCAAGCTCCACCGCGCGACGATCACCGCCGCCGACCCCGACTACGAGGGTTCCATCTCCCTCGACCGCGCCCTCTGCGCCGCCGCCGGCCTCTGGGAATTCGAGCAGGTGGACGTCTACGACATCACCAACGGAGCGCGTTTCACCACCTACGTGATCTACGGCGCAGGCGGCCAGGTGCAGGTCAACGGTGCCGCCGCCCGGCTCGTCCGGGTCGACGACCGTATCATCGTCGCCGCCTACGCGCAACTCGCCCCCGAAGAAATCCCCGCTCACTCCGCCCGCGTCGTCCTCCTCGGCTCCGCAAACCGGATCACCGCCGCGCACACTCATCCCGTGCGCCCGCCCGTCCCGGCCTAGCCGCCCGGCGCGCCTTGCGCCGCCCGTAGCAGGCGCAGCGTGTTACCGCCCCGGATTTTCGCCAAGTCCTCCTCGCAAAATCTCCGTTTCATCAACCTGCGCGTAATCCCCGGGTCGTTCGCCACGTCGCGCAACCCCGCGAAATCGCCGCCTCCGCCATCGGGGTCGCAACCGATCCCCATGTGGTCGATCCCCTACACTGCGGCCGCATGAATCGTTGGTTCCCGTGATCGTCGCCTACGCCACGGGAGATTTTCCGGTTGTGTCGGCCCATTTCTATGTCGGCCAATGCCGCACTCGCCGCCGCGCGCACCTCCGGGCTTTCCTCGATGCACAGTTCGGTCTCCGGCCGGATTTCCACCGTTGGACCGCGTGGGATATCGGTCTTTGCCCGTTATCTCATAAGACAGCACCGGAGCTACTCCGCCCCTAATAAGAGAGACGCCCCGCTAACAATTCTGCGTCACGTTTTACTCTTCCGCTGCGATTTCTCCTCGAGATTGGCCGATTTGAATCCTCATGAAACCGGACTTTGAGATACTACAAAAACAGAGAAATGTTTGGCCAAGTATGAAGACCGCGCAAACGCGGGCGGCGCGCAGTCCGGAAAACGGGCAACGGGCTATTTGCGCTCGACGGGAAAGCGGGGCAACGAAAACGGTCAAACCTTGGCGGCGGAACGACGGGAGCGCCACATGACGCCGAGCAAGATGACACCGGCGATCATCGCGGCGTAAGCCGAGGGCTCCGGGATAAGCACGGCGGGCGCATCGGTCAGAACGCTGCCCGAAAACGAGGTCGAGTGCTGTGCCGGACCGCTGGAGTCGGTCAATTGGGTGAGACTTCGTTCGGGGAGAAATTGGAAGCTGACTACGGAAGTGCCGGTGAGGTTTCCTCCCAACAGCGCGGTGAGCGGGGCGTAACTGCCCGTATATTGGAAATTCGAAAAGTTGACGGCCAGTTCGGTATTCAGGACGCCCGCCGTGCCGAAAGTAGCTATGTCGACCCAGTGGAGATCGGCGGTGAAAGCGGCAGTCGAGGAATTAGGCTCAAAAATTTTGAAGAGACCGGCGCCGGTCAGGGGGCGATTTCGAGCCCGGGAAACGGGTTATCGATAATGCCGATCGTAAACGTCCCGGTGATCGCGCCGAAAAGCCCCTCCAAGCCGGTTTGGTTCGAACTCGTAATCTCGAGGCCGCGATTCGTCACGTTATCGGCATCGAAAGTGATCTGCCTGAGGTTGCTGTCGAAGCGTATGGCTTGGTTGGCAAGGTTGGCGAAGGACAAGTCAATGGGCGACTGGGCGGAGCAGAAGGAAGCCCCGAGAACCAACAGGCTGAAGAGAGGAAAGGGTGATTTCTTCATGAGAGGAGTGAAGTCAGGGACTGCTGCTCCCGAAGGAGCGTAAGTTTAGGCCCCGGGCAAGCGCCGCCGGCGCACCGCGACCACGACGAGCGTGAGGCCCGCGAGAAGGGCGGCATAGGTGGAGGGTTCGGGAATCTGCGTCAGGACGGTGCCGGAATAGGAGGAGGAATTGGACGCACCGTTGGCCGTAAGCTGGAGGAGCGTCCTGTTCGGGCTGAACTGGAAGCTGGTCGTGACGACGCCGATGAGGCTGGCGTTTTTCAGCGCCAAAAGATTCGGATCGCTGCCGGAGTATTGAAAATTGGAGAGATTGACGACCGAAGAGTTGTTGATTGAGACGCCGCCGAAAAGACTGGAAATCTTCACCAGACTGAGATCGGCCGTAAGCGCGACGGAGGAGGGAAGTGTCTCGAAGATTTTGAAGGAACCGGTTCCCAAAACCGCGGCGGTCTGAGACGGGCCCGCTACGGTCACCGCGCCGATCATGAAAGAACCGGTGATCGAACCCAAATAGTTCACAAGACCCGAAAAAGGGGAGGCGGCGGTGATTTTAAGACCGCGATTATCGCTGTTGGCCCCGAAGGAAATCTGGTCCGTGGTGCCGTTTATGTTCACCAACTGTCCGGAGATATTCGAGAAATCGAACGAAGCTTGTCCTAGCGCGAAGTTCGCCGTCACACCGAAGGTAAGAACCGCGAGGGAAAGTGACTTGAGGCGATTCACGAGGTGGATTTCCGTAGAACGAGGAGACAAGGAGATGAACAAAATTTGCGTTTCATTGGACTTAGACCCTTCGACAACTCCCTACGGACAAATCTACCACGTCCGCCCGTCACAATCAGGTTACGTATCGCCCGGGACCGATTTCCAGTCCTGAAACGCGCTACCGGAAATGTCTGAATTTTACCCGATTCCGCGCTGCGCGGTTCCAATTTATTCGGCGGATTTTTCTCACGAATCCGCGGATTTGGCTTGGCCACGCCTCGGGTTGAGAGGGTGGGCGGGAGCCGCCGACTTATCCGCCCTACCCCGGGTCAGCAGCCATACCGCGCCCAGACCCGCGTAAAGTGCCGCGAAGCCCGCCATCTCATGAAGGACGTGATAATGATCCGGGAAACGCGGGGCCAACAGCACGATGACGGCGATTCTAAGCAGATTAAAGACGAAGCCCACCGCGATACACAGCGGCAGGAACACAAAGAACCACGGGGCGCGGGCGTCGCGATAAAGCAGCCGGATCAAGCCCAGCAAAAGACTCGAGGAGATAAGACCGAATCCATTGCACTCGGTGGCGACCAGAAACAACTGCCGGCCGACGCGCAGCAGCAGTTTCGGGAGGTTTCCCTCAATAATCACCATCAACTCCGGAGCGAGGCCGAGGAATTTCAGAAACCTGGCGGCGTTTACGCCGGCCATCTGCCGCAGCGGCCAGTCCAGCACGGGAAAAAGCAGCACGCACAAGATCAACACCGCAAAAACGGCGAGCAGGGGAAGCGTGCGCCGAAAAGCCACGCGCCCGAAAAAAAAATCGACCAAACCGCCCGCAACCGCGACCAGACCGACCAAGATCAGCCATGGCACGCCCCACCCCACGGCGCCGGCGGCGAACAAATAAGATGCGAACAGCCAGCCGATCGTGACCGTCGAGAGCTTGGGATCGAAACGGAGGCTGGCGCGCTTCTCGTAGCCGATCCACGCGCCCGCCGCGGCGACGATGATGAGCGATTGCGTCAACTGCTCACGGGCGAATGCAATCGTGGCCAGCCAGCGCGCGGCCGGCCAGAAAACGAATGCCGTCAACGCAAACACGCCCGCCACCAACAGCCAGTCCTGGCGTCTGGAAGAAACGGATTCGCCGGTAGTTTTTACGGACATTAAAAAGGAGAGTGCGGCGTAAAAAGAAGGGACCGGCCGCAGTTGTCGAAACAAACCACGACGGGCGCGGTGCGAAATGGAAAGTCAATCCGGCGCGTTGCATCCATCTGTTCTCGTCCTCAAACGCCCGGTCCGAATTCACTTTTGGAACCGGCAAATCCAATCCGCACGAGCCTAAATTTTACTCGCGTTCTTCGTCGCGGTTTCCTGAATTACATCGATTAGGTCCTTGGGGCGTTCCTTGTTCATGGCGGAGGATAATGGTTACTTCGTAGATGAAAGGGTGGCTCTTTTTTTTCGTTTGTTTCTTCATGCCAATAAATTAAGTACGAATCATGCCCATTCTTTCGTTTGCATATGAATTTTCCGGGCTAACATTGGCGAGGGCTTGGATGCTCTCCACCGCAGCGCTCGCCGTGTCAAGATCGGTCCCCTCGCTGACCCACCCTTCCGGCACTCACGCCAAGATTTCTGTTTCAAGCTTCGAGAGCGCAGCGAGAACTCCGGACAATTTATATCGCACGCACTTCGCGCTGATGCGAATCACGGGGATTTTCCGGGCGCGTTGAAGTCGTTCGACGTGGCGCGGTGAGCATCGCAACTCGCGCGCGACTTCTATTTTTGTGATGAGCGCCGTTATTTGTTTTTCGGTGAACATTGGCGACTTTGTGGGCTCTTTGTTGTGCATGGATGTGAGGGTCTCTCTCGGAGACCGTAGCACAGACGTTTCTTAACGTTTCCGCCGGGCGCACCGTTATGGGCGAAAAGGGGTGGCCGATTTTTCCGGAGGCACGCTCTGCTACCCGCCTACGTTTACAAAATACCGCGGCCGAAAAGTCAAAGCCTTTGCCCAACAGGTAGATGCGCTTGACCAGCATTTGCACCATCGAGTGATCGACCAAGCGGTTATCGCGCGGGTCGTCGGAGTAGCCGGCGAGCGTCCGGGTGAGCCCCAGACTAGCATCGATCTGGAGTGGTAACATCGCGCCACCTTCGCTGGACCTCAACGGTAACGCACAACTCCGGCGCGATCTCCTGCTCGCGACCGCCTGAGACAAGCCCGGTTCCCTCGGCCGGGATCGAGGCGGCCCGCTGGCGTCGCCTTCGACGCTCAACCGGCTGGAGTTCCTTGCTCAAGACACCGCCGCCGTCGGCACTACGTTTTCCGTCGGCACAGTCGGCCGGATGTTCCAAAACCTTTCTGCGTCGGCTGGTCTCACCAGTTCGCGGTAATGGGCAAAAATTTCCTTAGTTGTGGTGTGCCCCATTTCGAGCGCCAGCGCATTTGCGTTGGTGAATTTCGCGAGGTGATAACTCCCGTAGCTGTGGCGCAAACCATTATTCGGCCAGATGGTTAACTTCGCCGCCTCGCGAACCGGCTCCATCTTCATCCGCCACATCGCCTCGCCCAAGGGCCAGACCGGCCCCGTGCGCGCCGCGAATGGCCGAAGCCACCCCTTCAAATTCTCTTGGATCGTGACGAGCCGGCGCTGAGAGGTCTTGGACTTTGCGGCAGTCACCTCGATAAAGCCCCGGGCCAAATCCACCTCGCTCCAATCCAGCCGGAAGATTTCAGCCATGCGCAGCCCTGCGAAAGCCCCGATCACAATCGCGGGCCGCACGTCGTCGCCGGCCTTGTCGATCAGCTTCGCCAAACTCTCCGGCGTGAAGATGGCCACCGGCTTGTCGGCGATCTTCACCTTGTCGATCTTCGCCACCGGGTTCGCCTTCGCGTAGTCACGTTTCACCGCGTAGGCGAAGAACGCCCGCACGACGGCGCGATAGTTGTTCTGCGATTGCGCCGACAAACCAAGCCCGGTCAACCAGTCGTCGATCTGCCCGGCGGTAATACCCTCGACGATCTTTGCCCCGAACACCGCTTCAAAGCCTCGCAGCCGGATCGCGATATCCTTCAACGAACGCTCGCGGTTTCCTTTCTGCTTCTTTGCCGCGATGTATTCGGGGATGAGGGCCGCAACGGAAACACTACGCCGCGTCGCTTTGATGTGCTCGATGAAGTGGTCGACCGCGTGGTCGATGGTGTAGCCGAAGGGCTTGAGCTTGGCCGCACACTCCACAGCCATCTCGCGCAACCCGTTTGGAATGGCGAGGCCGCGCAGCCCCTCGTTTGAAATCTTCGTGTTTTGCGCCTCGGCAAACGCCCGAGCCTCTTCCATGCTCCCAAAAAATTTCCGGTGGCGTGTCCCGTCCCCCCGTGCATACCGAACCCGATCTTCCGCCGCCGCGCCGGGGTTCTGCTTTTCCCATGCCGTGACGGCGACTGCGCTCGGCCGGCTTCCCGTGCTCCAGGTCGTGACGAATTTCGAGGTTGATGAATGCCGGTAGGGCCGCACCTTGACGGATGTCGCTTTCATGCGCAAACGGTCGCAAATGATGCTCCGATTGTCAATGAAATGGCAATAATCAAAAGCCTAAACAGCGTAAGTCGTTGAAGGAGAGGTGGCAGAGTGGTCTATCGCGATGGTCTTGAAAACCATTGGGCCGAAAGGTCCCGGGGGTTCGAATCCCTCCCTCTCCGCCAGTTCGGGGGCGGGGCCATGAAAAAGCGCCGGCCCATCGGGCTCGGCGCTTCGGTGACAGTGTCTTCTTCGGCCCGACTCTTTCGGCACCGAAGAGCAATCAATAGCGATAGTGATCCGCCTTGTAGGGGCCGCCTACCGGCACGCCGAGATATTCGGCCTGCGACTTCGTAAGCGTCGTCAGTTTAACGCCGATACGCTCGAGGTGGAGACGGGCGACCTCTTCATCAAGGTGCTTTGGCAGGCGGTAAACACCGGCTTTGTAGGTGTCTCGATTCTTCCAAAGATCGAGCTGGGCGAGCGTCTGATTGGTGAAGCTGGCGGACATGACGAACGACGGATGCCCGGTGGCGCAGCCGAGATTCACGAGACGGCCTTCCGCGAGCATATAGATGCTGTTTCCCTTCGGGAAAGTGAACAGATCGTATTGCGGCTTGATGGTGACGCGTTTTACGCCGGGCGCTTTGTGGAGGCGGTCCACTTGGATCTCGTTGTCGAAGTGCCCGATGTTACAGACGATGGCTTGGTCCTTCATCTTCGCCATGTGCTCGAGCGTGATGATGTCCTTGTTGCCGGTCGTGGTGACGTAGATGTCGGCGATACCGAGGGTGCTCTCGAGGGTGTTGACCTCGAAGCCTTCCATCGCGGCCTGAAGGGCGTTGATCGGATCGATCTCGGTAACGATGACGCGGGCGCCGAAGCCCTTGAGGGAAAACGCGGAGCCTTTGCCCACGTCGCCGTAGCCGCAAACGCAGGCAACTTTGCCGGCTATCATGACGTCGGTAGCGCGTTTCAGACCGTCGGCGAGGGATTCGCGGCAACCATAGAGGTTGTCGAACTTCGACTTCGTGACGGAGTCATTCACATTGATCGCGGGAACGAGCAGCTTGCCCTGCTCATGGAGCTGGTAGAGGCGGTGAACGCCGGTGGTGGTCTCTTCGGAGACGCCACGCCACTCTTTGACCATCGCGGTGAAGACGCCTTTTTGGGTCTTCGAGATTTTCTTCAGGAGGTTTTTGATGACCTGCTCTTCGTGCGAGCCGGAGGCGGTGTTGACCCAATCGCTGCCGTGCTCGAGCTCGTAGCCCTTGTGGAGAAGGAGGGTAACGTCGCCGCCGTCATCGACGACCATTTGCGGGCCCTTGCCGCCGGGGAAGCTGACGGCTTTCCAAGTGAGGTCCCAGTATTCTTCGAGGGTCTCGCCCTTCCAGGCGAAGACGGGCACGCCGGCCTTCGCGATGGCGGCGGCGGCGTGGTCTTGCGTCGAGAAGATGTTGCACGAGGCCCAACGCACGTCGGCGCCGAGTTCGACCATCGTCTCGATGAGGACGGCGGTCTGGATCGTCATGTGCAATGAGCCGGTGACGCGGACGCCCTTCAGGGGTTTCTTCGCACCGTATTTCTTGCGGAGCGACATGAGGCCGGGCATTTCGTGCTCGGCGACGTTCAATTCTTTGCGACCCCAGTCGGCGAGCGTGATGTCTTTGACGTGGAAGTCGGCTTTGGATTTTGCGGGAGTGGATTTGGCCATGATGAGAGGTGGCTCGCGGGGCGAGCGGATGAGTTTGTTATTTAGAAAGGGCTTTGACGGCGGCCTTGAGCGCGGCGGCCTTGTTGGTGATTTCCCACGGGAGGCCGGCTTTGCCGAAGTGGCCATAGTTGGTCGTCTCGCGGTAGATCGGACGGAGCAGGTTGAGCTGCTTGACGATGTCGGCGGGCTTAAAGCTGAACACCTGTTGCACGGCTTCGGAGATGATCGAGTCGGCGACGGTGCCGGTCTCGAACGTATCAACGTAAACGCTCACGGGCTTCGGGTGGCCGATGGCGTAGGCGACTTGCAGCTCCGCGATGGAAGCGAGACCGGACGCGACGATGGTTTTGGCGACCCAGCGCGCCATGTAGGCGGCCGACCGGTCGACCTTCGAAGGATCTTTGCCCGAGAAGGCGCCGCCGCCGTGACGGCCCCAGCCGCCGTAAGTGTCCACGATGATCTTGCGGCCGGTGAGACCGGAATCGCCCTGCGGACCACCGACGACGAAGCGGCCGGTCGGGTTGATCAGATACTCGGTCTTCTCGTTGAGCATCGAGGCCGGAATGACCTTTTTGACGACGTTCTTGATGAGGAACGCCTCGATCTCGGCGTGGGAAACATCGGCGGTGTGCTGAGTGGAAATCACGACGTTCACGACCTCGGTGGGCTTCCCGTCAACATAACGAACGGAGACCTGCGACTTCGCATCGGGGCGGAGCCACTTCACCTTGCCGCTCTTGCGGATCTTGGTGAGCTCGCGGCCGAGGCGGTGGGCGAACATGACCGGCGTGGGCATGAGCTCGGGCGTCTCGCTGCAAGCGTAGCCGAACATCAGGCCTTGGTCGCCGGCGCCCTGTTCGGCGGTCTTCTTGCCTTCGACCTTCTTGGCGTCGACGCCTTGGGAAATATCGGCGGACTGCGCGGTCAGGTAATTGTTGATGAAAACGGTGTCGGCGTGAAACACATCGTCATCGTTGGTGTAGCCGATGTGACGGATAGCGTCGCGGATGATTTTACCAAGATTGATGGCCTCTTCGAGAGCCTTGGTCTTGCCGGTTTTCTTGTCTTGGAGTTTCGGAATGGTGATCTCGCCGCCGACGACGACGATGTTCGATTTGACGAACGTCTCGCAAGCCACTCGGCTGGTCTTGTCGATCGCGAGACAGGCGTCGAGGACGCTGTCGGAAATGAGGTCGGCGACTTTGTCCGGGTGGCCTTCGCCAACGGACTCGGATGAGAAAACAAATGTGTTTGCCATAGAGTGAGGACGCGAACAAACCGGGCGAAACCCTCGCATGCAAGGCGAATATCAACAC
>Ga0163154_10010859_pt1 | contig 10037 bp, 9 predicted proteins | sample OliLakLV19MP9P1_FD_148649 | JGI IMG/M metagenome (GOLD analysis project Ga0163154, IMG submission 148649) | Freshwater microbial mat bacterial communities from Lake Vanda, McMurdo Dry Valleys, Antarctica - Oligotrophic Lake LV.19.MP9.P1 | ecosystem: Environmental > Aquatic > Freshwater > Lake >...
ATTCACGCCAGCGCCAGCGTAGCCCAAGGGCTGCCAACACCAACGCAACCCAGCCAAACGACACCTGCCACAGCCAGGCAGTTGGCCGCATGTTGGTATACCAGGCGCTCAGCGCTGGCCCCCATAACGGATGGAACGGATTAGGCAGGAAGAAATCAATCAGATCAGCCGAATTGCTCTCATTGGCATGCAACCCGACACCCAACGTCTGATCACCAGTCAGGATCAGCGAAATCAGTTGCGGGGCGACCAACACAACCCAGATCACACCAGGGCTCAGCCCCCAAGCCAGCGTACGCCAGTTGATTGGTGTTCTATAACGAAGTGCAGCGTTATTGATCACACGTTTGCCCACCCTCACCCCTAACCCCTCGCCCACTGAGAGAGGAGAGAGGGGTGAGGGTGCCGTTACTGGTTGTTTGAATGCCCACACCAGCGCCATCAGGCCGGTCACAATCAAGCAAAACAGCCCGTAGTACCAGCTTCCCAGGCCAACCACTAGTACAAGCACGCCACTGATCAGCGCCTTCCACCAGCGTGGCTGTTCGAGCAAGCTATACAGGGCCAGCAGATACAGCGGCACCCACTGGATCGATGCCGTGTCCATCACCCCATCGAGCACCCGCCGCATATGGAAGGGCGTCAGCGCATACAGCGCCCCACCGACAATGGCCGCCGCATCATCGCGAACAATCCGCCGCACAAACAAAAAGGCGGCATAGCTGCCCAGCACATAGCCGCCCAGGATCATCAGATTATAGGCCAGCAGCGGCCCAAACGTGAACGTGATCGGCGCAGCCAGCAGGCCATTGGGCAGGCTCAGCCACAGCCAGAACAGATCGAGGCCCTGCGGGTAGAATAACAGCGGCGTGTGGAAAGGGTTCTGGCCCGTTCGTATGGCCTCGGCGGCCCACCACACATTCCAGATGCTCAGGAAGCCATCGACCTGCCCGAATGTATTGGCAATAAAATGGGTGGAGAGCTTCGTCACCAATGGGTAGGTGACAATCAGCGCGCAGATGCTATAGATCGCCAGCGCCAAAAGATGGATGCGCCAGGAGGATGGCGTTGGTTCGCGCATGGCGCTTTACTTCCCTCACCCCGGCCCCTCTCCCGGCGGGAGAGGGGAGTTGCGGATCTTGCTCCCTCTCCCTCCGGGAGAGGGTTGGGGTGAGGGAAAGCATGCCAGAAACTTAATTTCCAGACTAATCAGCCTGCGGATGGCAGGCCATCAATCATTCAACTGCCGGATGTACTTACAGCGAGGCCGCTATTATCACGACGCGCATCGATCACATCGGACAATCGATTGAGCTTGTCGATGATCGTTGCCAACTGGGAGACACTGCCGATCCGCAGGGTGATACGCAGCACAGCCCGGCCAATCTTGCGCGTCGGTACCTGTTCGACAACATCGATATTGATGTTCGCATCGGCAACGGCACTCGAAATATCGCGCCACAGCCCGACCCGATCCCAGGCTTCGATTCGAACCGGCACAGGCGAGCCCTGTGGCGGTTCGAATCGAAGCCTGGGATCGGGTCGCTCATTCACAACCATCCTGCAATCGGCTCGATGGATCGTGATGCCTCTGCCACGGGTGATAAAGCCAGCAATTGGTTCGCCAGTGACAGGATTGCAGCATTTGGCCATGCGCGCCATTACCCCATCCACACCACGCACCCGAATGCCCTGTGGATCGGGTTTGTGCCCATTAGTCTGGTTAATCTGTGGGATTTCTGGGGCGAGTTCCGCAATCGGTGTGCGATGGGCCATGAGGCGCTGTGCAACTGTTCGGGCGGTGACATCGCCACTGCCGATCTGAGCAAACAACTCTTCAATCGTCTTGACGCCAACCTCAGAGGCGATCTCATCAAACGGGATCACCAGGCTCAGGCGCTTTAGTTCCTTTTCCAGCAGATCGCGACCATCGGTGATATTGTCATCGCGGTGCAGTTTCTTAAAATAGCGCCGAATATGATTACGCGCGCCGGATGTCTTGGCGAAATTTAGCCAATCGTGGCTTGGCCCACGTGGCGTCTTCGATGTCATAATATTGACAATCTCGCCATTCTGGAGTTTATAATCCAGCGGAACCAGACGATTATTCACCTTTGAGCCAACGCAACTATGGCCAATTTCGGAATGGATGCGATACGCAAAATCAATCGGGGTCGAGCCAAGCGGCAGATCAATAATGCGGCCTTTTGGGGTGAAGACATATACCTGTTCCTCAAGTTCTTCCTTCTTCACCTCATCAACGAACTCCTCCGCCGGGAGTTCGCGCCGCCATTCGATCAAGCGCCGTAGCCATGTGAGCTTTGCATCGAACGAGGAATCGGTTCGACCAAAGCCCTCCTTGTAGCGCCAGTGAGCCGCAATCCCGTGCTCTGCAACCTGATGCATTTCCGCTGTACGGATCTGCACCTCACAGGGTTGGCCACCAGGGATCAGCACCGTCGTATGCAACGACTGATACATGCTCTCCTTTGGCATGGCAATATAATCATCAAACTCACCAGGAACCGGCGGCCAGGTTGCATGAACCAGCCCAAGCACCCGATAACACTCGCCCACCTCACTGCAATCGACAATCACCCGCACCGCCAACTGATCATAGATTTCATCCAGGCTGACGTTTTTGCGTTCCATTTTGCGATAGATCGAGTATATATGTTTCGGGCGGCCAGTAATATCGGCCTTAAGCCCTTCCCGCTCCAGAATCTGGTTCAGCCGCACGATCACACGCTGAATGACCCGTTCACGCGCTTCGCGATGCTGACTGATCTCGCGGGTGATCTCTTGGTATTTTTCTGGGTTGAGCACCGCAAACGAGAGATCCTCAAGCTCCCACTTCATCTTCCAGATCCCCAGCCGGTTGGCCAATGGCGCATAGATCTCCATCGTCTCGCGGGCCGTGCGGTGCTGGCTCTCGATTGGCTTGAATTTGATCGTTCGCAGATTATGCAGCCTATCGGCCAGTTTCACAAGCACAACCCGTGGATCATCGGCCATGGCCACAAACATCTTGCGATAGGAGCCAGCCTGCGCCTCTTCTTTGCTCTGGTGTTCCAGTTTGGAAAGCTTGGTCACACCATCAACAAGATTGGCGATCTCGGCACCGAACAACGCATCGACCTGAACCTTGGTGATGCGCGTATCCTCGATCACATCGTGCAGGAGTGCAGCAGCAACAGATGCCGCATCCAGATGCAGATCAATCAGAATACGAGCCACAGCAACTGGATGATCGATATATGGTTCGCCAGAATTGCGGCGCTGGTCCTGATGAGCCTCAGAAGCGATTGCATAGGCGTGCCGAATCAGCCGCTCATCGCGTGGATTGCCATGGTAGGCAGATAACCCCTCGACAAGCTCTGTCGCAGCCTGCGATGCCGCCAAATCGGGATGTGGGCGCAGCGGCTCGTTTGCAGAATCAGCAGAGCGCCGAGAGGTATTGGTAGAACGCGGAGGCTCGGGGATGGCCTCCGCTTCATCTTTTAGATCGGTGGTTGTATCCATAAGCGTGGCTGCATATATGAAACTAAACCCCAGCCGCGCATCCGGGCCAGGGTAATATAGTGGTAAAGTCGTGCCCGGAAGAATAGCACGCTCGAATCAGGTTGTCAAGGTTAGCAGAGGGCGATGGAAGAGTAATAACCACCTCAAGACCGATTGCGCAGCGCAGATCAATCGGCTATACTTCGTTTCTATCGAAAACTTATCCATTTTGGAGGCCGACGTGCCCTGCCGTTGGTCGGTTTTGTGTTGTTCAATACAAGAAGAGGTAAACGATGCGTGTGGGACTCGACTTCGGCACGACCAATTCGAGCGCTGCAGTGTATGATGGATCGCGTGTACACCTCCTTCCGCTCGATCCGGTCAATAATGCACCCTCAATCATGCGAACGACCCTCTTCATCTCGCGCAATGGGACGCCAAGCATCGGGCGTGAAGCCATCAATCGCTTCACCGAAGCAAATGTCGGGCGCGAGATCGAATATCAATGGCGCTACATCGGTGAAGCCGAGGTCACACTCGCTGATGTCGGCACGATCATGCAATCCCTGTATGCAATCGTGGATGCCAACACACCCGGTCGGCTGTTCCAATCACTCAAAAGCCACTTGCGTGATAGCTCATTCACTAGCACTGATGTTTTTGGAACCCGCTACTCAATCGAAACCCTGATCGCTGTCGTCCTGCGCATGATCCTCGAACGGATCGAGGCCGAAGTGGGCCAGAAGGTCACTGAGATCGTTATCGGGCGGCCTGTCCACTATTCAACCGAAGCACGGCTCGATGCCCTGGCAATTGAGCGCATGGCCAATGCCTGTGTCGAGGCTGGTATGCCGCCATTCCGGTTTCTGCCCGAACCAACCGCTGCGGCACTCTCGTATGCCTCAAGCGCCCAGGGCCAACAGCACATCCTGGTCTTCGACTTTGGCGGCGGTACGCTGGACGTGACGATCATGCGGCTGGATGGCAAGGGCGGCCGCGAAGTCCTTGCCACCGATGGCGTCCCAATCGGTGGCGATCTGATCGACAGACGGCTGGTGATGGGCAAAGTCCTTGGTCATTTTGGAGCTGGAACCGTGCTTGGGCCACGGCGCTTGCCATTCCCTGCCGTTATTCTCGAACATCTCAGCGAATGGCAGAGTATTATCGATTTGACCCAACCACGCTATCAGAAGATCATCGAAGAGGCGATCCAGACTGGCGACAAGACCCACGAACTCAAACAGTTGCGAGTGCTCGTTCGCGAGAACTATGGCCTGCCACTCTACGAAGAAGTCGAGCGTGCCAAGGTGCGCCTGAGCGAAAACCGCACAACCACTATCGCCATGCACGTACCTGGCATCAGTATGGACCAGGAAGTCGCACGCTGGGATTTCGAACGCCTGATCGGGCCGGATGTTCGTGCTGTATCGGCCTGTGTGGATCGGGCATTGGCCGCCGCAGATCTGCAACCCAAGGACATCACCGTTGTGCTGCGAACCGGTGGTTCATCACGCATTCCCGTGTTTGTTCGCATGCTGGCCGAGAAATTCGGCGAAGAACGCCTCCAGGAAATGGATGTCTTCACCGGCGTGGCATCTGGCCTCGCTATTGCTGCCCACGAACAACGCTGATATCCAAGAAGGGTACGATATCATCCGGAATAGGGGCGGTTCGTGAACCGCCCATCACGACGGGTAATGATATGTGCCCGCCGATTTGTCGGGGCAAACCTCGTGTTCGCCCACATTGGGCACAACGCCATCATCGTGGGCAGACACATTGGTCTGCCCACAACACGATGATCGATATCGACATCGGTGCAAAACCATACGGGGTGTGACGGAAAGTTCCGCATGCGATGGTGCAACGACCAATCATGGCCGGAGGGGCGGTTCGTGAACCGCCCATCACGACGGGTAATGATATGTGCCCGCCGATTTGTCGGGGCGAACCTCGTGTTCGCCCACATTGCCCCCAGAATCCGCAGGCTGAAGCCTGCGGCTATAGCGCATCGTCCCTTTGCCGCAGGCTTCAGCCTGCGGATTCAGGATACAATGTTCCTTTCGCATAGGAGCGCGCATCTATGCTGAGCCACATCGAGCGACTGATCGTGCTGAAGGGTGCCGATCTATTCGCCGCGACGCCCGAGGAGGGTCTGGCGGAGATCGCCGATCTGCTGATCGAAGAGGACTATGCCAGCGGCGCGACGATCTTTAGCAAGCACGATGTTGGCACATGCATGTACCTGATCGTTGAAGGCGACGTGCTGATTGGCTACCTACCGCCGTACAGTTGGGTCGGGGTCGGTAAACAGGCGACGCAATGGCTGGAAGAAATCAACCGAGCGCAATTCGCCCACAATTGTGGCAGCTAGGATTCGCTCGTCGGGTTTGGGTGATTCCGCCAGATCGAGCAACCGCCGACCAACGGCAAGAATGCCAGACATGCCACCATGGCGAATCAACCCAACCAACGTGCTGCGACAGATCTCTGGTGCTGGGTTATCGATCAAGAAGGCAACCATATCGATTGCCTCGGCCTCAGCAGCAGCGCAGAGCGCTCGTACGATGGCCGCCCGTGTGAGCAGATCCTCCTCACCGCTGTGCGGGCTTGCCAGCGCACGGCGCACCAACCGAGTGCCACAACAGATGCCAGCGCACCAACCAGGCTGATGCAAGCTAAGGCCAGCAGATTTGCAACACCCATCAGTCTGACGAGGGGCGGCACGAGTGCGTAGCCAAGAACACGCGACACATTCTCGCTACTGCTGACCCACCATACAGCCGCTTTGCCTGGCGTAGATGCAGTAGGCGACCAGCCAGCCCCCAGAAGATCAAACTAGAGAGTGCATTAAAGATTCGGTACCATAGCAACAGCAGAAAGAAGGCCCAACTTCCGAAGCGCACTGCCACCCCACAGCAGCAGCAAGAGCAACAACAGTGCCAGCAGCGATCCACCAGCCAGGCGTTCGGTTGCGATACGCTGGCCAAGCCAACCAAAGGCAGCACCAGCCAGCGGAACGACAATAGCCGCACCGATATATACCCCCGGTAGCGCGGCAGGGCCTAGAGCGCTGAGGAACAGAGCCATAGCTGCGGTATCGGCCAGAACCAACGCCCAACCCTGACAGAACGAGAGCGCGGTCAGCAGAAACGTCAGGCGCTCTTCGCCAGGGCGCAGATCAAGTCGAGCCAGGAGTCGAGGCATGAGAGGTGATAGTAGTCGCATGTGAGTCTCGCGCAGCGGCAAAATAGTGCGCTATTGTAGCACGATCAGCGATCAGACAATCTACTCGACATACAAGCACCCCTCTCCGATCTGGAGAGGGGCCGAGGGTGAGGTCAACAACATGCAAAAAGGCCAGAATACCAATACGGTACCCTGGCCTCTTGTTGGTTCAGACTAACCCTACGACAGCGTCTTCTGGAAGCATGTGCGGTGGTGGTAGGTCTTGCTGCGGCGGCGGCCATCCATCACCACGAGCATCTCGCGGTCATTGGTGATTCGCTGCCCACAATTCATGCAATCGTGGATAGTCATCTTGCCGCTCTTATCGCGGGAGGTGACGTCGGTCTTTGATTTCTTCTCGGCCATGGTTTGTGCTCCGTTTGCGGGTCTAGCGGAGCCGCACCGGGTCCGCCGACAATTCACATACTACTAGAACGTTGGAGAGAATCCTATAAGAAGAATACCCTACCAATGTTCCCTGAAATTATACCATACTTGGCAAGCTTTTGCTGGTGTTTTGCACCTGCTCTGCCAGGCGATTCGTATCGGTGAACCCCAAATTCAGGTGGCGCACCACCCCGAACCCATCCAACACAATCGTCGCTGGCACCGTCAAAATACCCGCTTGCTCAACCAGCTCCGAATGTTCCGGTGCCGAGAGCTTCAGGATCGTGACGTTCGCACCAAACTGCTCGCTCAGCCGTGTCAGCGCAGGAGCCTGGCGCGTGCGGCATTCACCACACGTTGGCGTCGAAAACGAAATCACCGCTGGCCGTCCAGCAGGAACTAATGTCGCAAATGGCGAGGCCACCTGCATGCGCCGAACAGCAAGATACTGCCACACTCGTACCAAACCCCAGATTGCAGCCACACCCAGCACCACAACGCCAAGTATCAATATTCGATCAACCATACCACGATCCTTTATGAGCGCCGCAATCGCTGAAGCTGGAAGAACACAAAACAACCAGCGCAGAACCCGAAGAATAGATTCACCGCTGCTAATACAATTACCAGAATTGCCAGTGCCCAGCCAACTGCCAATGCACCAGCCAACAATGCCACACTCGCACCAACCAATACTGTACCGCCCATTCCCTGGGCAAATCGATGCGGCGCAGCAGCCTCAGCATGGACATCCGGCTTCAGCACACTAGCTGGCTTCAAAACATCCCGATATAAACGCTGGAATAAAGCCAATGCGGGAGTGATTGTTCCCAATACCATCACCACCGCAACAAATACAACCAACCATGGGCTATCGAGCAAGAATGCTGCCGTCAAAAAGACAATAATTAACGCCTGATTCACCCGCAATGCCGTTCGATCAACCCGCTCACCAATAACCTGATTCATGCTGCCCATGCGCCCGCTCCAATTCATATGGGGTATTCTTATGTATAACACATTATAATGTCAACATTACCTCAACGTCAAGTAGAGACGCAACATGTTGCGTCTCACCGAAGGATGATGTTGCGTTTCTACGGGGATAACGAGCGTCTCTATGGGTGATGATGAGATTCAACCATTTGCGACATCCCACGCCCCGCAGGCTTCAGCCTGCGGCTAGGGCATCGTCCTTGCCATCATCGTCCCTTTGCCGCAGGCTGATGATCTTTTACATTTTAATCGGGTAGGATTCGCCTCCACCATGCCCCGCAGGCTGAAGCCTGCGGCTAGGGCATCGCCCTTTTGCCTCCATCGTTCCCCTTTGCCGCAGGCTTCAGCCTGCGGATGGAGAGCCATCCCCGGTTATACTAAGGGCTGATGGCTGAAATCCTAGCGAGCGAGAGATTGTGGCGCAACCAATCATTATTGTCGGTGGCGGTTTAGGCGGGTTGGCCGCTGCCATCCGACTGGCTGCCAGCGGTCGCAGCGTGACGCTGCTCGAAAAGAATGAGCGGGTTGGCGGCAAACTCAACATCCACTGCGAGCAGGGCTATACCTTCGATACTGGCCCATCGCTGCTGACCATGCCCTGGGTGTTGCGCGAACTCCTGGCTGTTGCTGGCACCCGCCTGGAAGAAGAACTGACGCTCACAGCCCTTGAGCCAACCTGCCGGTATCATTGGCCCGATCACACCCGTTTCGATGCCCATCAATCGCTCCCACTGTTGCTCCAGGAGATCGAACGGCTTGAGCCACGCGATGTGCAGGGCTTCTTGCAGTTTCTGGCCTATAGCGCCAGCATCTACCGTGCCGTCGTCGGGCCATTCATGCTGCGCCCCATCGATGGCCTGCGCGATCTGCTGAAACCATCGCTCATCCGCGATTCACTGGCAATCGATCCATTCCGCACCGTCGATCAGGCCGTTCGCAGCTTTTTTCATAGCCCATACCTGCGGCAGTTGTTTAATCGCTATGCCACCTATAACGGCTCATCGCCATACCGCGCCCCGGCCACCTTCAATGTCATTCCCTATGTGGAATTCAGCCAGGGTGGTTGGTATGTCCAGGGTGGCATGTACGAAATCGCCCGCGTCCTCGAACGCACCGCCCGCCGTGTTGGCGTTCAGATCCGCACCAACACGCCCGTTGCCCGCATTCGCACGAATGGCCGCAATGCCATTGGCGTCACCCTAGAGAATGGCGAAACCCTGGATGCCGCAACAATTGTTGTGAATGCCGATTCCGGCTATGCCTATGCACAACTCCTGCCTGATCGGCCAGCCAGCGCTGCCCGCATCAATCGCCTAGAACGCTCGTGTGCTGGCTTCGTCATGCTGCTTGGCATCAACCGCATCTATCCCGATCTGACCCAACATAATATCTTTTTCTCGTCCGATTACCCCCGCGAGTTTGCCGCGATCTTCGATAAAGCCATCCCCGCGCCCGATCCAACCATCTATATCAATGTCACCGCACCAGCCGATCCATCGCACGCCCCACCCGGCCACATGAACCTGTTTGTGCTCGTCAATGCGCCAGCACACAATGGGCGCATCAACTGGCAGCGTGAAGCACAGGGCTATGGCGATCTGATCATCCGCAAGCTAGAGCGCATGGGCCTCAGTGGCCTCGCCAACAGCATCGCCTACCGCCACACAATCACCCCCGCCGATTTTGAGCAGCGCTACAACGCACCCGGCGGTGCCATCTATGGCCTGGCCTCCAACACACCCTGGACGGCCTTTCTACGCCCGCCATTGCGCGCCCGCGACACCAGCGGCTTGTATTTCGTCGGCGGCGGCACCCACCCAGGCGGCGGCATCCCACTCGTCCTGCTCTCTGGCCAGGCCGTCGTCGAACGTGTCCTCGCCGATTCCTACGACACATAAGCCGTTTTTTTTATAATAAACCAGCCC
>Ga0163154_10010861_pt1 | contig 10035 bp, 7 predicted proteins | sample OliLakLV19MP9P1_FD_148649 | JGI IMG/M metagenome (GOLD analysis project Ga0163154, IMG submission 148649) | Freshwater microbial mat bacterial communities from Lake Vanda, McMurdo Dry Valleys, Antarctica - Oligotrophic Lake LV.19.MP9.P1 | ecosystem: Environmental > Aquatic > Freshwater > Lake >...
GAATGCAGGTCAATAAGACCGCAGGTATCCAGCGGTGTAATACAGAGAGACCAACTGGCTGTAAATACTTTCTGGCACGCTTTGATATCGCGCACGACGTTGTACTCCGGATCGGGCGTCTCTTTATTCCCATAGCCGCGCCGCACACTGCCGTGCATTCCGACGATGCGGGCGCGTGAGGCAATTCGCGGTTCTCGTTCCAGAGCCGCCGCCAAATTAGTCACAGGTCCGATGGCAAGAATCGTCATCGGCTGCTTTGATTGCATCACCAGATCAATGAGAGCCTGAACGCCGTCTTGATGGATTTTGCCGGGATATTTTTTGAGATCGTAGTCTTTAATCCACTCTTCCTGCGGATTGGTTTTCGGCGCGTCACATTCGACACCCAACCCGACGGGAATATTGCTGCGCCCGACGGTTTGAAGGAATTTGGCGAACAGACGCGCCCGATAATTCGGCTTGCCAAAGTCGGAGAGAACCAATCTGATGTCCAATTCGGGGCAGCGGAGAAGCAAGCCCAAAGCCCAGGTATCGTCAATATCATCTCCAATATCGGCGTCTAAAATGACGGGCAGACGGCGCATTTGTGTTTGTGCTTCGGCAGTGTTCACTATCCCAAGCCCGGTGGTAATCGCTGCCCCTGCTTTCAAAAAAGTTCTTCGCGAAAATTGTTCGTTCTTCTGCTGCATTCAAACTGCCTCACGTTTTCCTGAACGCGCTCCATTGAGGAGAGCGTTCATCACTTTTTGCTGTTTGACGGAATCGGCGGCGTCATGTTCCAGCGGGTTTCCTGTAGCAAGACAGTATGAGAGATGCTCGCACTCAACGCCTCCCGACAAGCCCGCTTTGTTGAAGCAGCGGTTTCACTCGCTGATGACGCAAATGCCCCCTCTGTTATCCAACACAAAGAGGGCAAATTTTTGCTCTCGCATTAAATCCCTGTAAGAGTTTTTCAAGGGAATGAGGATACAATAAGGCAGCGGTAAACACATAATCTACAGGAGAAATGCGCTCCATGAACGCTCTCTGGCATATTACACTCTTCGGTGGTCTGTGTCTCCAGCAAGCAGAACACACGATCACACGTTTCCGAACCCAGAAGACCGCCTCACTTCTCTCTTATTTGGCGTATCATCTGTGTCAAGTGCATTCCCGTGAAGCCCTCATTGACCTTTTCTGGTCGGAAAGCAGCCTTGAGTCGGGACGGGCAAGCCTGAGCGTCGCTCTGTCTTCCCTGCGCCATCAACTTGAGCCGCCGGGAACTCCAACCCACTCCATCCTTCGTGCTGACCGCTTTTCTATCAGTCTGAATCCTGCCGCCGTCGCCACCGATGTGGCTGAGTTCGAGTCCGCTATCGGAGCCGCCTCACACTCTCAAAACAGCACTGAGCGAGAACAAGCATTGGCGCGTGCGGTGGAACGCTATTCCGGACATTTGCTGCCAAACTTCTATGACGATTGGATTACGGGGGAGCAGGAACGCCTTTCCAGTCTCTTCTTCGATGCCGTTGGCAGACTGATTACCCTTTTGGAAGAGCGCGGTGACTTCAGAGCGGCTTTGCCCTTTGCCCGCAAAGCCGTCAGCATGGATCCGTTGCGGGAAGAGATGCATTTCTACCTTATACGTCTGCTTGCGGCGGCAGGACAGATGGGAGCGGCACTGCGGCAATACAAAGAATGGGAACGGCTGCTCGATACAGAACTTGGGGAAGAGCCTTCGGCTGCTTTACGCGCTTTCGTCCGCCAGTTCGGAAAGGAGTCGGAGTTGAGCGCACTAGCTCCTTCCTCCTCCGTCACGGTGCTGCCAACTCCCTGCGCGGCAGCCCAGCAAACTGCACCAATGACCCTTACCTTCCTTCTGACCGACATTGAAGACAGCACCCGACTCCGGGAGCGCAATAGCAAAGCGTTTCAACAGACGTTTGCCCTCCACCACGCGATCCTGCGTCAAGAGTTCGGGCGATACGGCGGGCAGGAGGGGAGGGAGACGGGCGATTCGCTGCAAGTCTCCTTTGCCAGTGCGCGGCAAGCATTGTCCTGTGCAGTCGCCTGTCAGGAGGCACTTGCAAGCCAAACTTGGCAGCAGGAAACGGGGCAGTTGCCAGCACGCATGGCACTGCACACAGGCGATGTAGAGCCGGAGCAGGGAGGGGAGCAGGGTGGGGCAACGCTCCACCGTGCGGGGCGAATACTCACTGCCGCGCATGGCGGACAGATACTCTGCTCACAGACAACTGCCGAACTCGTAAACCGCAACTTGGGAGAGAACCTCCAACTGACCGACTTGGGCGTATTTCGTCTGCGCGATGTATCCCTGCCTGAGCGTCTGTTTCAGGTCGAGTATCCCGGTATGCAGCAACGGCAGTTCCCCCTTCCCTCGGCGGAAGCCGGGTATCAGAGCCATCTGCCCCTCACGTTCACGCGCTTTTTTGGGCGGGAGAGAGAACTCGCTCTCATTAAGGAGCAGCTCGTCACTTCGGACACACGACTGATGACGATTACCGGGATAGGCGGTAACGGCAAGACCCGCTTGGCTTTGCGGGCAGCCGAGCAACTGGAACAGGCGTTTGCAGGAGCCGTCTGGTTTGTCGCCCTTGCCGACCTCGCAGACCCTCAGCGGATTGCCGATGCCATTCTCGATAAATTGCGCGTCTCCCGCTCTCCGCAAAAAGAGCCACTCGATCAGGTGGTGGAGGCACTCAACAGACAACCCTCCCTGCTGGTACTGGACAACTGCGAACATCTGATCGAGGGCGCGACGCAGAGTGTGCAAACTCTCTTGGAGCGTGTTCCCACGCTGACGATCCTTGTCACCTCCCGGCAGCTGCTGAACCTCTCCGCCGAACGTGAATTTGCTTCGATGCCTTTGCTAACTCCCAACGGAGGCGAGACACCGGAGCAGTTGAGCCTCTTCGAGAGCGTGCAGCTTTTCGTTGACCGGGCGCAGGCAGTCAAGCCCGACTTTCAGGTCACCAACCACAACGCGCCTGCGGTGGCAGAGTTGTGCCAGAAGCTGGAAGGCATTCCTCTGGCGATTGAGTTGGCTGCCACGCGGTCACTCACCATGACACCCTTGTATATGCTCTCGCAATTGGAGCAGCGGTTTACCTTTCTCGTCAGCCGCAAGCGGGATGCCGCGAGTCGCCACCGCACCCTGCACGCCGCCGTGGACTGGAGTTTTCAGCTGCTCGCGCCGGAGTTGCAGCGGTTCTTTACGTGGCTGTCCGTCTTTCGTGACGGGTGGACGGTGGAGGCAGCAGAAGCAGTCTGCGAGGAGCCGCTGGCACTGGACTATCTGGCGCAATTGTGTGATTGTTCGCTTATCTTCTCGGAGGAAAGCGACGGGGCGATCCGCTTTCGGATGCTGGAGACGCTGCGGGAATATGCCCACGAGCACTTGGCACCGGGGGAGCATATCGTTTCTAAGCAGCGGCATCTCGCCCACTTCCTCTGCAAAGTAGAGCAAGGGGACGCTGTGTACTCTGTTCGACTGGAAGGGGTGTTCTGGTCGGACCCGCATAACTTCCGCGCCGCTCTTCAGTGGGCAAGGACAGGCGGGGATACAAGGGCAGGGCTTCGTATGTCAGGTATGTTTGGACACGCATGGTGGTGGACAGGTCTCTTGAGGGAAGCGATAGAGCATCTGACTGACCTGCTCTCACGAGAGGAATTGCAAGAGGCAACAGTGGATCGTGCGCGAGCACTCTACTTGAAAGGATGGATTGTCACTCTGCTGGGTGACGTGGTGGACGCTTGCGCCTTGTACAAGGAAAGTCTGCAAATCTATCACCAGATAAATCATAAGAGAGGAATCGCTCGAACACTTTGTGCGCTGGGAGATACCGTGAGACGCTGCGGGAAACATGAGGAGGCTCGCGCCTATCTTGAGGAAAGCCTAACTCTTTTCAGAGTAATAGGCGACACAGAGGGAACCGGAGCGGCACTTAACGATCTTGGTGACCTCGCCCTGCGACTTGGCAATTCTTCGGAGGCACGCCGCTTTTTTGGCGAATGCGGCGCAATTAGTGGGACATGGTCGTTGAGACTTCTCAAGTTTGCGGAAATTGCCCTGCTCGAAGGTGACTATGCGAAGGCACGCCGTCTTGCCGAGGAAGATGCGGCAGGACGCCAGAGTTCACCGCAGCGATTAGGCGAGGCACCCCTGATCGTAGCCAGTGCAGCCATGTATCAGAACGACCTGCCCTTGGCTTACTCGCAATGTCGAGAGAGTTTAGTCCAATTTCACAAGATTGGGAGTAAGCCGTTCATCACAAAGGCACTCAGACGGTTTGCTTATCTTGCCATGATGCAAAAACAGAGGGAGAGAGCCGTACGATTATTGGGAGCGGATGCATTCTGCTGTGAGACTTTGGGTATGCCTCTGCCGCCCTGTGAGAGCGATGAGTATTGGCGAAATACTGAGGCTGCCCGCCAGAAACTCGGCGGAGCAGCGTTCGCAGTTGCGTGGGAGCGCGGACGCACTATGACATGGGAACAGGCTGTAGCCTATGCACTTGAAGAGAATGGCAGAGCCTGAGTAACAGGCAACGTGTGCCGAGGGGAGCTTTTTGGCTCCCTTTTTTTATTTCTGCCTGAAAAAAGAAGCCTCAACTTGGTTTCTTGTTAGAGTTTTGTAAGAGGAGGGGGATATAGTAGAGGCGTAGAGCAGGATACCGGTTATTCCCGCTCTATTGAAAACCCTTTTGACCGGAAGGAGACATTGCACATGAAATCACGTTTGTCACTTACACTGGCAGTCGCCACTCTCGCGGTAGGAACTCTTCTGAGCAGTCCTGCCCGCGCCCAAGCCACCTACAGTTACCGCGACCTCGGTACTCTCGGCGGCACCTTCAGCACGGCACTGGATGTCAATGATCAGGGACAAGTGGTCGGCTGCTCGTTCCGTTCCGGCGGCACGTCGTTTGGACGGGACGAACGCGCCTTTTACTGGGCTGGCGGCGTCATGACCGATATAGGCACGCTGGGCGGAACTTGGTCGGTAGCCTCCGCCATCAATAACGCGGGCGAGGTGGTAGGTCGCTCTCAGGTCACTGTTCCAGTTGGCAACGCACGCGCCTTCCTCTGGAACAGGGTCACCGGCGGACCTTTGATCAATCTCAATAGTTTGCTGTCTGCTGCGGATGCCGCCAATTGGGTGCTTACAGAGGCGAATGGCATTAACAACAACCGACAGGTCGTAGGATCAGGCGAAGTCTTGATCGGCGGCATCGTCTCCGTACATGGCTATCTGCTCGACCTCAACACGGGTCTCCTCACTGATCTGGGAACACTGGGCGGTTCCTCTTCCTACGCCTACGGATTGAACGACCTCGGTTTTCCACAAGTGGTGGGTAATTCTTCCGTGGGAGGTGTCAATGCGGGTTATCTCTATAATGGGTTATCGCCACTGGTCTCTCTATTCCCCTTAACCTCTGCTCGTGATATCAACAATGCGGGCGAGATTGCCGGGAGAGTGGAAGGGAAGTACGCCGCATATCGCAGTGCTGTCGGCGCGATTACCAATCTCGGCACATTCAGTGGTTTCGGCAGCTTCATCACCAGCGAAGCCTTCGATATCAACAACGCCACGACTGCGATGGTGGTCGGAAGTGCGGACATGGTGCAAAGCAGTTGGATACTCCCCCGCGCCTTTCGCTGGCAGGTCGGCGGTGGGGCTATCGTGAAACTCAATGACCTGACACCCAACCGAGGCACAGGGAAAAATGAGTGGCACCTGCTGCGTGCGACTTCCATTAGCAATAACGGCTTTATTGCCTGCACGGCGGGCAAGGGCAATGTCAGCGTTACCAACAGGAACAACCACGCGTTTCTTCTCATGCCGCAATAGGTACATTCCTACGCTGGAACGCGGACGCTATCGGTACAGACGACTCGGTGGTGGAGTAGATTTTCAATGCATCTCTCCTTGTTGTCACTAAGACCATCCCTGACAAGTTAAGCAAACGTCACTCTCGAAATCAGCGTTCAAACCAAGGTTTACGCCTGTATTTTGAGAGTCAAGCGGGCAAGCAAAAAGAGCGAATGGCTTGTATTCTGACTACTCTGTAGTCGTCAGTGCGACGACGCCGCGAAAATGAGAACGGACGCCGCAGAGGAACTGCTCTCTGCGGCGTTTTTCTCACTCGTGTCAAGAATTTCTGCAAAATCATTGTTTAGACCCTCACTTTTGACAGTTCGTTGAGACTTGGCTGTTAGAATAGAGGACATCGAAGAAACCAGAGACAGATTGTCTGTCCAGCAGTTTCTCGAATAAAGGAAAACATAGCGTCATGAAATCACGTTTGTCACTCACACTGGCACACCGCCGCTCATACGGGCTTAGCCCTCATCGTATCTTTCCCTTCTTAGCGCGGGATGGAGGCCGCAGATCGGAGCCCGGAAAGCACCATCTCTTCTGGCGGCACACCCTGTTTGCCTTCCGGCGTAGTGTACATCCGGCAGGAGAGGGCATAGTTTGTATCATCACGGCGGGCAGGTTCGATGTCTACCCCGTCTACCTGAACCGTAGGAGAGCCCAAAAACCGATGTTCCTGCGCTGCCTCGGGAGTTTCTATCGGAACCATCCGCACGATTGCGGGCAGATTAGCCTTCACCAATGCCTGTTCCACAAGCTCGCGGGTCGGTGTGTCGTTCGGACACCCTTCAAAGTGCAGAATCTTAATTTCCATTAGTTTCCTCTTTTGCGATTTGCGTCGCTGGATAGCCGGTTCGCTCGATGACCGCACGCAGTTGGGCAGTCGTCACTTGAATCGCGTCGTAGCGTATAATGGCTTGCTTTTTGTCGAAGTCTACCTTCGCATCAAAGACGCCAGGGCTTTTCTTGAGCGCGTCAGTGATGGCAAGCGTACATTCAGCGCAGGACATCTTATCTACCCTGAAGGTGGCGGCACTGGCTTTGTCCGAGAAGACAGCAACCGGCACGGAAGCCGCTTGAACACGGGTCCGATAGGAAGAAACCTCCGGGTAAGCCATCGAGCCAAGGGTAACGAGCGTGACGAGCCAGAGTGTAGCTTTACTCAGACGCTTCATGCCAAGTGTCTTTTCGGCCGCACAATTCCCGTCAGTGCCACAGGCGGCTTTTTCGGGGCGATAAGTAAAGTAGAAGCCTGCACCGAGAAGCAAGAGTGTCAGTCCTATCAGATAGGGACGGTAAGGCGCAAATGCTGCGCTTAGTCCCACCGAACCGGCACTTGCCGCGCCCAAAATGAGCGGCAGGATACAGCAGGCCGAGGCCGCAATGGCGGCGAAGACCGCACCCACCAGTACAGAAAATTTCTTCATCACACCTCCTCCTTTATTCCGCACAGCACGAGAGTTTTGCCGGGTCTTTGTAGCGGGAGATCGCCACGATTTTTAAGGCTTCCGCCATCGTCGGGTAGACGTGAAGCATATCGATATAATCGTGAAGTGTCGCTTTGAAGCGCAGTGCCATCGCGGCTTCGTGAATGACTTCCGCTGCACTATTACCGACCATCGAGACCCCCAGCACTTCGTTGGTGTTGGCATCGGCTACCATCTTGATCATGCCGCGTGTATCCCGGATGGCACCCGCACGAGGAATGAGCGACATCGGCACGGCGTTGCACCAACACTCATGCCCTTTTGCAAGGGCTTCCTCTTCGGTCAGACCCACGACCGCAATTTGCGGATCGGTGAAAATAGCGCGAGGAATGACCCGGTGATCGACGGCGCGGAGGGCTTCGCCGGAGAGCGCGTTCAGCGCGGCGATCCCGCCATCATGGCTTCCCACCGGGGTCGCCATCTGACTTTCGGTTTCTCGCCCGATGACATCGCCTGCGGCAAAGATATGGGAAACGTTTGTTTGCAGGTACGCGTTCACGGAGACCGCGCCCTCAGGGTCGAGAGCAACGCCCGCCTTTTCAATGGCGATACTGTCCGTGTTGGGTCGTCTTCCTACGGCGACCAGAAGTTTTTCTGCACGCACTTCGCACACCGCATCGCCAATTCGAGCTGTAGCGACAATGCCACCCTGTTCGTTTTTGACCTGATGCACGGTGGCACCCGTGAGGACGCGAATCCCTTCCTCTTCAAAGACGGGTCCGATCACTTGACCCACTTCCGGCTCGTACCCATGAGCAAGCAGCTGTTCGTTGCGTTCGAGAAGGGTGACCTCAACACCAAAACGCCGGAACATTTGCCCGAGTTCGAGTGCGATGTAGCCGCCGCCCACAATGAGAAGCGAACGGGGAAGGGTAGTCATCTCCATCGGCTCGTCATTGGTGAGGAGATCGCTTGTGAGGAAGGGAACATTGGAAAGCCCATCGATCTCCGGCAGCACCGGGCGCGAACCGGTAGCGATAAGAACCTTGTCGCCCGAGAGACGCTTTCCGTTTATCTCCACCGTGTGCGCGTCTGCAAACTCGACGTGTCCTTCTTCGATACTGAACTGACCGCCGACCATGCTTTCGTATTTCTTCTTGCGATAGCCGTGAATGACTTCATCTTTTTGCGCGATGAGTGCCTTGAAGTCGAGGCCGAGGGCAGAAGGGGCGAGCCCCGGATAGCGCGAGGTTTTCGCATCATGAATCAGCTTTGCCGCTTCAATCAAATTCTTAGACGGCAAACAGCCGCGATTGACGCATGTTCCACCAATCGTGCGCTCTTCGGTCATGACCGAGGTTTTTCCTAACTCCTGTGCACGCAGAGCCGCAGCAAAGGCAGTCGAGCCAGAACCGAGGATGACGAGGTCAAAGTGTTGTTCCGTTGTCATAAATGTTTCTCCCTAAACTGAGAATTGTCAGCGGCTAAAGCGGCCTGTCGGTTTGCTTATGGAGAAAATACAAGGCAAGCAGCATCCCACCACCGCAGCAAAACAGGTGCAGGAGGAAGCCGAAGATAATATTCATCTGAGTGGGTCTCCTTGGGTGCGCTGAGCCATGCTGTTAAGCAGTGTAAGCACAGTCTCTTGTGTCTGCTCCTCTTTGAAGTAGTAGCAGGCGAACTTCCTCACTTTTTTCACCTTCAGAAGCCCCGACAGGGTGAGCACCTTCAGGTGATGCGAAACCGCAGGCATGGACATATCAAGAAGCGTTGCGAGTTCGCAGACGCAAAGCGGTTCCACTGTCAGCGCGAAGAGGATTCGGGCGCGGATGGGATCGGCAAACGCCTTGAGAAAAACACTCGCGGTTTCAAAAGTGTTATCCGAGGGCATCATGCGGGCGACTCGACGAACGCGGGTCGGATCATCGTTATAGGCGTCACAGGTAAGTGTTTCGATGGTTCGTTCCAGAACGTGGGGCATTGGTTTTATCTCCTGACCCTTAGTATACCATTCATTCAACGATTCAGCAACTGTTTAATTATTATGAGCGATGGACGCCCTTTTCTTTATGTATGATAACGGGGTATTAGGCACAATCAGGAGAAAAACCGTGTTAAGGATTTTGAGATAGCGTCAAGTGCGCTTTTGAGTTTTTACCACGCACTTCCAACTGTCTCCATCCGATTTTGCTGGTGTTTTGGGTTAGAAAAGTGCTAAATCGCCGCAAAAAGTTCGCAGTATCAACATTCTACGCACTTTTCAGGGCTTAACACGGTTTTTCACTCAGTTGTGCCTAACACCCCATCCACGCCTTCGGTGAGCAGTTTGAGGACAACCGTTTTAGAGCCGGGTCAACGGCGATTATATTTTGTTTCAATTCCACGTTGGTTCGAGTAGAAGAAAATTGTTACTCTTTTATCTTCGATGGGGCAAACGACATCACCGACCTGCTTCTGCTCATCGCCAATTACAATCAACTCGGAGACAGTTAAGCCCGTCCTCGGTGATGAAAGAACAAGCCTTCTCGCCGGAACAAGAACACTCTCCTGTTCCGGCGAGAAGACTTGGTCTTTTCAGATGGAATCAGGAAGGAACTTTGAAACAAAAACTCTCCAATTATTGTTTCGACCCTCACTTTTGACAGTTCGTTGAGACTTGGCTGTTAGAATAGAGGACATCGAAGAAACCAGAGACAGATTGTCTGTCCAGCAGTTTCTCGAATAAAGGAAAAC
>Ga0163154_10010862_pt1 | contig 10035 bp, 11 predicted proteins | sample OliLakLV19MP9P1_FD_148649 | JGI IMG/M metagenome (GOLD analysis project Ga0163154, IMG submission 148649) | Freshwater microbial mat bacterial communities from Lake Vanda, McMurdo Dry Valleys, Antarctica - Oligotrophic Lake LV.19.MP9.P1 | ecosystem: Environmental > Aquatic > Freshwater > Lake >...
ACGCGGCGAAGCCGCGCGAACACAGGGCACAATGCCCGCTGGCAAAAAGAGTGCGAGAGTGCGCACGCCCAAGCCCTGGCATAAAAACTGCGTTTAGCCGCAGGCATAACATTTCAGCAACAGCCTTACAGGAGTATTTGATGGCCAAGACCGTCGCAGACGTGATCAAGATGGTGAAGGACAACGAAATCAAGTTCGTCGATTTCCGTTTCACCGACACCCGTGGCAAGGAACAGCACGTGACCGTGCCTGTTTCCCATTTCGACGAAGACAAGTTCATCTCGGGCCACGCGTTCGATGGTTCGTCCATTGGTGGCTGGAAAGGCATCGAAGCGTCGGACATGTTGTTGATGCCCGACTCGAACACCGCCAACATCGACCCCTTCTTCGAAGAGCCCACGCTGTTCATGAGCTGCGACGTGGTCGAGCCGGGCGATGGCAAGGCGTACGACCGTGACCCGCGCTCGATCGGCAAGCGCGCCGAAGCCTACCTGAAGGCGTCGGGTATGGGCGACACCGCATTCTTTGGCCCGGAGCCCGAATTCTTCATCTTCGACGACGTGCGCTGGAATGTCGATATGTCCGGTTGCTTCGTCAAGATCGACGAATACGAGGCGCCCTGGAACTCCGGCAAGAAGATCGAGGGTGGCAACCGAGGCCATCGTCCCACCGTCAAAGGCGGTTATTTCCCGGTTCCTCCGGTCGACAGCACGCAGGACCTGCGCGCGGAATGCTCGTTGATTCTCGAGTCGCTGGGTGTCCCGGTCGAGGTATTCCACCACGAGGTGGCGGGCGCCGGCCAGAACGAGATCGGCACCAAGTTCAGCACGTTGGTGCAACGCGCCGACTGGACGCAGCTGCTCAAGTATGTGGTGCACAACGTTGCCAACTCCTACGGCAAGACAGCCACCTTCATGCCCAAGCCGATCGTCGGCGACAACGGCTCCGGCATGCACGTGCACCAGTCGGTCTGGAAAGACGGCAAGAACCTGTTTGCCGGTGACGGTTATGCCGGTTTGTCGGACTTTGCGCTGTATTACATCGGCGGCATCATCAAGCATGCCCGTGCGCTCAACGCGATCACCAATCCGGGCACCAACAGCTACAAGCGCCTGGTTCCGCACTTCGAGGCACCCGTGAAACTGGCGTACTCCGCCAAGAATCGCTCGGCATCGATCCGTATTCCCTATGTGGCCAGCCCCAAGGGCCGCCGGATCGAGGCGCGTTTCCCGGATCCGCTGGCCAACCCGTACCTGTGCTTCGCTGCCCTGCTGATGGCCGGTCTGGACGGCGTGGAGAACAAGATCCATCCCGGCGAGGCTGCCACCAAAGACCTGTACCATCTTCCGCCAGAGGAAGATGCGAAGATCCCGACCGTCTGTCACAGCCTGGACCAGGCCCTCGAGTACCTGGACCGCGAGCGGGCGTTCCTGACCAAGGGTGGCGTGTTCACCGACACCATGCTCGATGGCTACATTGAGCTCAAGATGCAGGAAGTCACGCGCATGCGCATGACGACCCATCCAGCCGAATTCGACATGTATTATTCGCTGTAGCCTGAGCCAGCTGGCGCTGCTGTTTGCAGGCCGGCATCCCGCAACACGAGAGGGCGGCAGCGACCGAGGGCGGCACAGACCGCCCTTTTCTGCGAGAGGGCGGCACAGACCGCCCTTTTCTTTTTGTGGGAACAGCGCCAGTTTGGTCAATCCCGCCAATTGACGCATACTGGACAGTCGTCCCTGCCTTTGAAGACGCGTGGAGATAGCATGAAGAGTCTTTCGCTGATACCCCTGATCGCTTCCTTGCTGGCCCTGACCGGTCTGGCCCGGGCAGAAATCTATCGTTGCGGCAACGAGTACACCAACAAGATCACCGAAGCCCAGAAGGGCCAGTGCAAGCTGTTGGAGGGTGCAAATGTCACGATCGTCGAAGGTTTCAAGCCTCCTGCAGTCAAGCCTGCTGCCGCGCCCACATCGCCGCTGCGCCTGGCGTCTGCCGCTCCTCCCGCAGCCCGGGTCGATACGGCGGAACAAAAGGCCCGCGACTCCGACGCGCGACTGATCCTGGAGTCCGAACTGAAGAAAGCCGAGGTCCGGTTTGGCGATTTGTCGCGCGAGTACAACAATGGCGAGCCGGAAAAACGTGGCAACGAAGCGCGCAATTACCAGAAATACCTGGACCGGGTAGCTGAACTCAAGGCCGATCTCGGACGCACCGAGAGCGACATCGCCGGCATCCGCCGCGAGCTCGGGCGCGTCTCCGGCACGAAATAGTGCGTACCGGCAACGGACCTTCTCCTTTCCCCCCCGTCACCGTCCCCGCGCGATTTCGCCCCTTCGACCGCCTGGCCACGCTGGTTGCCGTGGTGCGGGGAGACGGTATCGTGGTCTTTGCGAACTCTGCGCTGGAAGACGCACTGGGTGTTTCGCGTCGCACCATCGAGGCATCGCAGTTCGCCGACAACTTCACCGAACGGCAGTTACTGCTCAACGCGCTGCGCAGCGCCGGAGACAACGAGTTCGCGGCCCTGCGTTACGACGCCTGGCTCAACCGGCTCAACCATGAGCCGCTGCCGGTCCATGTCATCATCACGCAGACCGAATCCCGGGGCGAGATCATCGTGGAGTTGCTGCCACTGGAGCAACAGGCGCGGCAGGACCGCGAGGAACGTCTGACCGACCAGGCGCAGGCCAACAAGGAGCTGATTCGCAATCTGGCGCACGAGATCAAGAACCCGCTGGGCGGCATCCGCGGCGCGGCACAGTTGCTGGAGATGGAGATCGATGACCGGGGCCTGACCGAATACACCCAGGTCATCATCCGCGAGGCCGATCGGTTGCAGTCCCTGGTCGATCGGCTGCTGGCACCCCACCGGTTCCCGCACCGGGTCGCGGATGTCAACATTCATGAGGTTTGCGAGCGGGTGCGTTCGCTGGTGGTGGCCGAGTTCCCGCGCGGCTTGAAAGTGGTGCGCGACTACGACACCTCGATACCCGAGCTGCGTGCGGACCGCGAGCAACTGATCCAGACCGTGCTCAACATCGCGCGTAATGCCTGCCAGGCTTTGACCGAGCGCATCGCCGCAGCCGACGCCTGTTTGACGCTGCGGACACGGGTTGTGCGGCAGATCACTTTCGGCAAGCAGCGTTACAGGTTGGCATTGGAATTGCATGTCATCGACAACGGGCCTGGTGTTCCAGACTCGATCAAGGATCGCATCTTCTACCCGTTGGTGTCAGGGCGCGAGGGTGGTTCCGGACTGGGGTTGACGCTGGCGCAGACATTTGTCCAGCAGCACCACGGGATGATCGAGGTGGACAGCATGCCGGGACGTACTGATTTCAAGATACTCATACCTCTGCCCTGACCCTTGTCCACCATCAACCTTACCCTCGGGCACCCTGTGTGCCGTGCCGCATCATGAAGCCGATCTGGATCGTCGATGATGACCAGTCGATTCGTTTCGTGCTGGAGAAGGCCCTCTTGCGGGAGAATCTGGCCACCCGCAGCTTCACCAACATCCGCGATGTGATTTCGGCACTCGAAGGCGCCGGAGAAAATGACGGTCCCCAGATCCTGGTCAGCGATATCCGCATGCCGGGTGGCTCCGGTCTGGAATTGCTGGAGAAGGTCAAGCGGGCCCGCCCCGGATTGCCGGTCATCATCATGACCGCGTTCTCCGACCTCGAGAGCGCGGTGTCCGCGTTCCAGGGCGGGGCGTTCGAATACCTGCCCAAGCCGTTCGACCTGCCCAAGGCGGTGGAGTTGATCCGCCGCGCCATGCAGGAGAGCCAGCGCGAGCAGGTGTCGGAGCATCGCGCCGCAACGGCACCCGAGATGTTGGGCCAGGCCCCCGCGATGCAGGACGTGTTCCGGGCCATCGGCCGCCTGAGCCAGAGCAACGTCACGGTCATGATCACCGGCGAGTCAGGCACCGGCAAGGAACTGGTGGCGCGCGCGCTGCACAAGCATTCGCCGCGCGGTGGTGGTAGCGGCAGCGCGCCCTTTGTCGCCATCAACACGGCAGCGATACCCAAGGACCTGCTCGAGAGCGAGTTGTTCGGGCATGAGCGTGGCGCCTTCACCGGTGCCCAGACCATGCGCCGCGGCCGCTTCGAGCAGGCCGATGGGGGCACCCTGTTCCTCGACGAAATCGGCGACATGCCCTTCGATCTGCAGACGCGTTTGTTGCGCGTGTTATCGGATGGCAATTTCTACCGGGTCGGTGGTCACGACGCGATCAAGACCAACGTACGGGTGATTGCAGCCACCCACCAGGACCTGGAGCAACGCGTCAAGGATGGTGCGTTCCGCGAGGACCTGTTTCACCGCCTCAACGTGATCCGCCTGCGCTTGCCACCACTGCGCGAGCGGCGCGAAGACATTCCCTCATTGACGCGCCACTTCCTGCAACAAAGCGCGCGCCAGCTCGAGGTCGAGCCCAAGCGCATTTCCGATGCAGCCCTGGCCCAGCTCTCGCGCTTCGCCTTCCCGGGCAATGTCCGGCAAATCGAGAACATCTGCCACTGGCTGACCGTGATGGCGCCAGCCCAGGTAATCGATGCCAAGGATCTGCCGCCGGAGGTGTTGATGGCAGTTGGCGGTGTTCCACCCGCCGATGTTGTGGCCGCCACTGCACTGCCCGCAACGAAATCGGGCACTGCGGATTTGCTGGCGCCCACTGCGACCCGCGCGCCTCCCAGCGCCGGGCGGGCGCCCGGCGAGCAGGCGCCCGGCGAGCAGGCTCTCGCGCCGGCTCCCATAGCCATCGCCCTGGGTGCGGATTGGGAAGCTGGCGTCGAGATCGAGGCCAGCCAGATGCTGGCGGCCGGACAAACCGACGTGTGGGACGCCATGACGCGCCGGTTCGAATCGCGGCTGATTCTCACTGCACTGGCCAACACCCGCGGCCGGCGTATCGAGGCAGCGCAGAAACTCGGCATCGGCCGCAACACCATCACCCGCAAGATCCAGGATCTGGGCCTGGAGTAGCCGCGCCGCTCGCAAGTTTCCTCACACCCCCTTGGGGGGGCCTGGCGAAGCCAGGGCTGGGGCACACGAGGAAACGCCGGGCCGCTCCCAAGTTTCCTCGCACCCCCTTGTGGGGCCTGGCGAAGCCAGGGCTGGGGGCACTCTCAGTCCGACAGTTCCACCACCACCGGCGCGTGGTCGCTGGGCCGTTCGTTCTTGCGTGGTGCCTTGTCGATGTTGCACGACTGCACCCGCGGCTTGAGCGCATCGCTGACCAGGATGTAGTCGATGCGCAGTCCACGGTTGCGCCGGAATGCGAATTCCCGGTAATCCCACCAGCTATAGGTCTTGTCGGGCTGATCGAACAGGCGGTAACTGTCGTGCAGTCCCAATTGCAGCAGTGCACGGAAATGTTCGCGCTCCTGCGTCGTGTGGTGAATGGTCTCGCGCAGTCCTTCCGGGTCCCAGCTGTCGCGGTCCTCGGCGGTGATGTTGAAGTCGCCCAGCAGGGCCAGCTCGGAGTACTGCGCCTGTTGCTCGCGCAGCCAGTCATGCAAGGCCTCAAGCCAGCGCATCTTGTACGCGAACTTGTCGCTGCCAGGCTCCTGGCCGTTGACGAAATACCCGTTGACCAGGCGCAGCGGTCCATGCACGGTATCCAGCGTGGCCGCGATCACACGCGATTGCTCGTCGGCAAATCCGGGGATGTTGGTGACCACGTCGCGCACTGGCGAACGCGTGAGGATGGCGACGCCGTTGTAGGTCTTCTGCCCGAACACGGCACAGTGGTAACCCGCCTGCTGCAAGGCCTCGCGCGGGAACTTGTCATCGCTCTGCTTGAGCTCCTGCAGGCACAAGGCATCGACCGGGTTGGCGGCCAACCATTGCAGTACCTGCGGCAGCCGAACGGTCAGCGAGTTGATGTTCCAGGTGGCGAGTTGCATTGGTACCCTAAGCTATTGATATTGTTGATAGATTTTTACAGGACATGAATCCGTACCCCCATTCGTGCCCCCCGAAATATCAGATCAAACTGGCAAGAACGGGTTCTTCAGCCTGACGCCGGTGCCGCTGAAGTCTGCCCCGTTTCGAGTCACCACGGTCAAGTCGTTGACCAAAGCGATGGCGGCGATCTGCTTGTCGAGTTCATGTTCCGGATGTGGCACTCGCAGCCGCCCCCACACTTGCGCGGCCTCTGCATCGAAGGCAAGGATTTTGTCGGCATAGTGGCCAATGACATCGGCCAGCCACGACTCAAGCAACTCTGCCTGCGGTGCATCACCGCGATGGCGGATCAGTTCGACACCGCGTCGAAGCTCGCCGACGGTCACCACGGACAGGTAGATCGATTCGTCCTGCGCGGAAGTCTGTTTGAAGAACTCAATGACACCCGCATTGGCCCTGCTTTGCTTTCGGGCTTCGCTGATGACTTTCGTGTCAATCAAATACACGCGGCGCCTGCGAGGCAGAGTTCAGGCGCTCAAAGTCAGCGTCTGCGCCGACGTTGGGCATCGACGCCAAGATATCGGCAAAGCTTCGTCTGCGTGGGCGCGCCAGCGCTGTGGCCAAGATCTCACGATGTTCGGCTTCAGCACTTCGCCCATGCGCTCCAGCACGCTCCTTGAGCGCCCTGACAATTGTTTCATCGACACCGCGAACAAGCAAATCAGCCACCACGTTCTCCACCAAATTGAATGATAGCAATGATATTTTCTGGGTGTTGGAGCGTCAATGTGCCCTGGATCATCAACGGCCACTCAGGTCACCGCGCTCGTCGGCGGCGGGACAGCGAAGATATGACCACCGGGATACAGCGCGCTGTCCAAAGGTCGATGCTCTCAAACCATGCGTCGTCAGTTCGCGAACGGCGCATCAACGGCCCGCCGCGACAAAACGAGCGCGCAACTACCGGCCGAAGACGACCCGGCCAGCGCGAGCGTTCCGCGAAGACGGGTGGAAGCAAGAAAGTTGACACGATGTGTGACGCCAGCGCAAACGCCCTGAGATGACCCGGGCGCTCGCGGGACTTCCCAGGACTTTGAGGGCTCGAAGCAGCGCTTTGCGGGGGACTTTTCCACCACGAAGCGCGGCGGCAGGATGGCACCATGCGCATGCCGTGGATCAAATCGAAGACCATTGCGCTCGATCTGCTGGACGAGGGGGCGATCGAACCGATCGCCTGCCAAGTCACTCATGAGCCAAAGGTGATTGCGCAGGTCGAGCCAGCAGAATATGAACGATTGGACCAACGTGAAAAAGAAACTGGCGGCGAATGGCTACATCGAACAAACTGAACACCCGGCGGAGTTTTGACTCAGACTCTCGGCGTTACTGGTTGCAGCTCCCGAAGGCTGCCAGCCAAAGCCTGACACGCACTGCAACGCCTTATGAGATCTCATCATGCCCCACAGCGCCAATGCCGCCCGCCTGGAATCTGCTGCCGGATCCCCAGTTCAGACCCACTTGTCGAGTGCTGCGTTCAACGACGACGGCCTCTGGGTTGCCGGCGACCCCCACTTCGTTTCTTACATGGTGATCCCGGGCAACGACACTGGCGTCGACGACCTGCTGCGGCGAGAATGATGGTGGCCAAAATCAGCGCGAAGAGCGCCGACATCCTACTGTCCGCCGCGACGTCGGTTCCGCCCCTCAACCCAGCGTCGGCACTGTTGTTCGTGGTCAACGCAGCAGCAGGGGCTTTTGACATAGATGCCAAGCGGGCTGTGATCGAGTCGGCGCTGGCCGCGCGCGGGCGCAAAGGGGAACTGCGGATCTGCAGGCCCGCCGAGCTGTCTCGGGTGGCCGCCCAGGCCGCTGCAGCGGCCGTGGCGACCGACACGGCGGTGATCGCCGTGGGCGGTGATGGCAGCCTGAACGCGGTAGCCCAAGCCGCGCACGAAGCCGGTTGTCCCATGGGCGTCATTCCCTACGGCACCTTCAACTACTTTGCCAGGACGCACGGCATCCCCACCGATCCGGCCGCTGCAGCGCAAATGCTGCTGGACGCGCGCCCGCTGCCAGTGCAGGTGGCCGCCATCAACGACCGTTTGTTTCTGGTCAACGCCAGCCTGGGCATCTACCCCGAGCTGTTGCAAGACCGCGAGACATACAAAGCGCGCTTCGGCCGCAGCCGCTGGGTCGCGTTCGTGGCGGCCTGTGCCACGTTGCTGCGCGCGCAACGTCGGCTGCGCTTGCACATCGAGATGGGCGATACGGTCCGCGACGTGCAGACCTTGACGCTCTTCGTGGGCAACAACCGCCTGCAGTTGCAGCAGTTCGGTGCGGACCCCGCAGACACCGTGGCTGGCACGCCCGGCCACGGCAGCATGGCCGCGCTGATGTTGCGCCCCATCGGTACGCTGTCCATGGTCGGACTGATGCTGCATGGAGCCATGGGTAGGCTGGGCGAAGCCGCTGGCGTGGAAGGTTTCGAGTTCCAGCACATGGTGGTCAAGCCCACGCTGGTCCCCGGCCGAAAAGAGCTGGTGGTGGCGTTCGACGGCGAGGTGGCACGGATGCGCGCGCCCATCGACTTCCGCGTGCTCGAAAAGCCCCTGTACCTGCTCCAAGCCCCCCACGCCGCAGCCACGGCAGTGGCGGCCGGGGGTGCACCTTGAGCGTGCTGCTGCAGATTTCCGACACCCATTTCGGTACCGAACAGCCGCAGGTGGTCGAGGCGCTGGTCGCCCTGGCAGCCCAGCAGCGACCCGACGTGGTGGTGCTCTCGGGCGACATCACGCAGCGCGCTCGGCCGGCCCAGTTTCGCGCGGCCAAAGCCTTCGTCGACCGACTGGGTGCGCCAGTCCTGGCCATCCCCGGCAACCACGACATTGCGCTGTTCGACCTATGGGCCCGCCTGACCCGCCCCTACGCGCGCTACGCCACGGCGTTCGGGACCGAACTTGAGCCGGTGCACGCGTCGCGGGAATGGCTGGTCGTGGGCGTCAACACCACGCGCGCCTGGCGCCATAAAAACGGTGAGGTGTCGACCGCGCAGATCGATCGCGTGGCGAAGCTGCTGAGCGCGGCCAGCCCGACGCAGTTGCGCGTGGTGGTGGTGCACCAGCCGCTGGCCGTGACCGAGGCGCGCGACCGGACCAACCTGCTGCGCGGCCACGGCGGTGCAGTGCGAGCCTGGGCAGCGGCCGGGGCCGACCTGCTGATGGGCGGCCACATTCACTTGCCTTACACGCTGGCGCTGCACGGGTGGGCGCGGCGGCTGTGGGTGGTGCAGGCGGGAACCGCCGTCTCGTCGCGCACACGCCCCGGGGTGCCCAACTCGGTGAACATCCTGCGGTGGGGCGAGACGCCTGGCGAGCGGGACCATCCATCGCAGGTCCGGCACGAGTCGGGGCGCAGTTGCTGCATCGAACAATGGGACTTTGCGCGCGACGGGCGGGTATTCGTGTGCACCGCGGTGACCGCCGTGCAGCCCGAGCGTCAAACAGTCGGGTGAGAAGCCGAGACCCTATTCGTCTTTCAGGTCAGGTGCGGGTTGCAGCTAGCCCGCTGGAATGCGTGGTCAGATCAGCAAAGCCGCCACAAAAATACCCACCATGATGAACGCCAGCACCACCTTGGCGATCAGCCCCACCATGATCCCGACCCAGGTGGCGACCCCGACTTTGACGGCACGGGTCTGGTCTTTCCGAGCTACGTACTCGCCCACGGCCGCACCGACCAAGGGCATGAACAGCACGCCCACCAAGCCCATGAACAGCCCCACCACCGTGCCCACCGCCGCGCCCAGCAGCGCCTGTTTGCTGGCACCGGCTTTTTGGGCCCCCATGAGCCCCGCCACGTAGTCCAGCCCCCAGGCCAGCGCCGCCAGCACGCTGACCACCACCACAGTGGTCGTTCCTACCCGCGCGAAGTCATCGATCCAGGCCCCCAGCACAATGCCGCCCCACACCAGCACAGTGCCCGGCAACAACGGCAGCACCGTGCCCGCCAGGCCCAATACGATCAAGGCAACACTCAAGAGCCAAAGCAAAGTGATTTCCAAGGGAACCTTTCAAAATCAAAGGAAGACGTTCATGGTTTTGAGATGCGGCCTGGCCTGGA
>Ga0163154_10010864_pt1 | contig 10032 bp, 5 predicted proteins | sample OliLakLV19MP9P1_FD_148649 | JGI IMG/M metagenome (GOLD analysis project Ga0163154, IMG submission 148649) | Freshwater microbial mat bacterial communities from Lake Vanda, McMurdo Dry Valleys, Antarctica - Oligotrophic Lake LV.19.MP9.P1 | ecosystem: Environmental > Aquatic > Freshwater > Lake >...
AGCGGTGATTATAGGCGGAAAACAACGATTGAATCGCCATTATCCGGAGGAGAATCGTCATTAAACATCGGACGAAATGCGACCAAAGGGCCGCCAATCCTGTGGAAATGCTGACGATTACTTTCCTTCAAGGAACAGGGGCAAACCCCGTCTGAAAAGCTCTCATGAATTCCCCCGCCGCCTTGACGGGGTCAGGCGACACGCCCATCGCCCGTACCAGCGCTGACCCCACGATCGCGGCGTCGGCACCGCCTCCTCCTTCCGCTTGCTCTGTCACTTGCCGCACATGTTCGGCGGTGGAGATGCCGAAACCCACGGCGATCGGCAGCGCGGAGTGCTGGCGAACCAATGTGATGCGGTCGGCCAGCGCGGCGGGATCCAAGGTGGCCGTCTCGCCGGTGATGCCCACACGGGCCAGCAGGTAGATGAACCCGCTGCACAACCGGGTGATGGCGGCCATGCGATCCGGCTGGGTGGTCGGGGCGATCAAAAGCGTAAAGGCAAGTCCACTGGCCTTGCACAGTCCAGAGAGTGGCCGCGCCGCTTCCAGGTCGATGTCGGGCACGATGAGCCCATCGAAACCCGCATCGGCCGCAAGGCTTACGAATCGTTCCGGCCCCATGCGGGTGATGATCGAGTCGCTCACCATCGCGACGAGGCCAAGCTTCGTGAGGGGGCGAATCCGCTTCACCAAGTCAAAAATCATGACCGGCGTGACCCCTGTCTGTAGCGTCTGATGCATCGACGCGGCGATCACCGGGCCGTCGGCAATCGGATCGGAGAACGGAAACCCGATCTCCACGACTGCCGCACCGCAACGCTCCAGTTCCGGGATCACTCGCTCGGTGACGTCCAGAGAAGGATAACCGCCGGTGACAAAGGGCATGATGGCCTTACGACCTTCGATGCGAAGCTGGGCAAAGATGTCGTCGATCCGTGGCATTGATTTTACTTCGTGCCCTCAGGGCCGCCATCGGCCACATACTTATCGATGACGGCCTGGGTCAAATCCACTTCCAGGATGTTGGCCAAGGTGGCCAGCCAAGCCAGCACGTCGGCGAACTCTTCCTGAAGGTTGGCCCGGTCGTCGGGCGAGCGGTCGCCGCGTTGATGCTTGCCGATGGCGTGGGCGAGTTCGCCCACTTCCTCGCTGAACCAAAGAAAGGTTCCCGGGGCGCCGCGGGCCGAATCGGTCGCGAAATAGCGTCTGCGGATTAGTTGCTGGAACTCGTCCAATTGCATGGCGATGAGGGTAACAGAGGCGTCGGCCACGGGAGGGTCCGAGAAATGATCGTCTCGAAAGGTCACGGTGAACTCCCACCAGAATCGTTGACGAAATCGCGACGATTCCCGGCCGCACCGAAGTTTTGTGGCACACTTGACCCACGGTTCAGGCGGCGCATTCTGCGGAACCACAGACTCCGCTTACGTCGGTTGATGTCCTCTCTCAAGGCTTTTGTCGCCATGGTTCGTTTGACCACATCCGAAGACGGGAATCCGCAACGGTCATCTGATCCGTCGAGGTCCGCGAACTCCGCAAACTCCTTGGTGATTCGGCTGGCGGGGGATCTGACCTCGTGCGACGACGTAGGGCAATTTTTTCAACGGTGTCACGGAATCATCGCGGCAGCGGGGCGGCGATCGATCACCCTTGACCTCTTGGAAGTGGTGAAGGCCGACACCAAGCTGGTGGCGTGCCTGGTGGCGGTGTACCAGCTCGCCAAAGACTCCTCGGTGCGGTTGGAGATGCGGGTCTCGCGGACCGTGCGCGAATTGTTCGAGCTCTGTCGCCTTCAGCGTTTCATCGACCAAACCGCGCCGGCGGGCTGATCGTCACGGCGCGTTGGACGCCTGCCGCGAGACCATCGGCCGCAGGTTGGACTCGCGCGTCTTCAGGATCGCCACGAACTCGTTGAACGAAGCGGCCCGCAGGGCGGCGTCGCGCACGGTTGATTCGAGGAACGTGCGCGAGATGTCGGCCAAGATCTCCAGCTGCGCGCCGTCGTCGTCCGCCGGGGTGAGGATCATGAACACCATCCGCGAGGTGTCGCCATCCGGCGCGCTGAACTCGATTCCTTCCCGCGACATGCCCAGGCAGATGACGGGCTTGGTCATGCCGTGCAGGCGGGCGTGGGGGACGGCCACGCACAGGCCAAGGCCGGTGGGCATCATGCGTTCGCGTTCCAGCACAGCTGCCTCAATGGGCTCGACGGGCAACCCCGTGATGGACGCGGCGGCGGTAGCGAGCTCGAGGATGGCGGCGTCGCGGCTCGTGGCTTTCAGCGGGTTGAGATAACCCTTGGGATGCAGGAAATCGGCGAAGCGGCGGGGGACTTTCCGTTGCAGCAGGCGTTGCATGATGGTGCCGCTCATCATGGAGGTGACCAGGGCCATGATGACCAGGGCCACGAACATGCGCTCGCCGATGACACCGTACTCAAGGGCCAACAGGCCAAGAATGATGCCCATGGCACCCCGGGCGTTCATGCCGAAACCCACCGCCAACGCCTCGCGACCGTTCATGCCCGCGAATTTTGCTCCGAGGCCACAACCGATCACTTTGGTTGAGATCGCCACCATGAGGACGACGCCGACCAGCAGGAGGTCGAAGTGTTCGATGAAATCGACCTGAAGTCCGATGCTTGCGAAGAAGATCGGTGCGAAGACGAATGAGACGAATTGGTCGATGGTCGATCGGGTTCGCTCGCGCAGATGTGATGAATCACCCAAGGCCACGCCGGCGATGAACGAGCCGAAAACCGCATGAATGCCGATGGACTCGGTGAACGCCGCGGCGAACATCGCCAAGGCCATCGCGAAGCTCAGCACGCCCGCCGGCCACGACACCCGGGCCTGCATCCAGGGCAGGATGGCGTGGATCGCCCACCGCCCCACCGTGAGCATGAAGACGATGAACAGCACAGTCAGTCCGATGGTGCCGAGGATGCCCGGTCCGCGTCCGCCATCGGCATCGATCATGCCCATCACGAATGCGAAGATGATCCAACCGATCAGGTCGTCGAAGATTGCGGCGGCAATGACCACCATCCCCAAGTCAGTACGGTAAAGATTCAAATCCATCAGCGTCTTGGCGATGACCGGCAGTGCCGAGATGGCCATCGCGGTGGCGAAGAACAGCATGAAAATGCGGCCTTCCACACCCGTCTCGCGGCCGAGCACACCCGGCGCCAGCCATGCCACCAGGAGACCGATGGTGAACGGCACCACAATGCCCGCAATGCTCACACTCATCGCCACACGACCTTGCCGGAATATCCGCGAAAGATCGACCTCCATGCCCGCCACCAGCAGGAACAGCACGACCGCGACCGTGGCGATGCCTTTCAAAACCAGGAATACAGGCCCTTCGCTGGGAAAGAGCGCGTGCATCAAGTCAGGGCTTAAATTCCCCAGCACCGTCGGCCCCAACAGGAGGCCCGCCATGATCTCGCCCACGATCGACGGTTGTTTGAAGCGGATCGCCAGTTCGCCCATGATGCGGGCCGACATGAGGATCGTGCCCAACGCCAACAGGATCGTGGTGATGTGATGGTGCTCGAGATCCATGGGAAGCGGATATCTTAGTTGGTTCGATGGCTGGCGCGTGTTCAACGGCCTCGTCAGCTCGCCACCGGAACTTTGCCATGACCATGTGCCGCGCCATTCCGCTGATGATCGCCGCCCTCGTCGCGGTACTTGATGCGGCGGCATGGGCGGAAGTGCGCAATTTCAGGGGGCCCATCGGCAACCGCGGCATGCTGGCGTTTCATGTCGTCAATCGGGAAGGCGCGGATTTTTCGATCCGCTTGAAATGGCGCGATGAGTATCAAGCGCAGATGGATCGGCCACTGCTGGTCCGGGTTTTCGATCCTGATGAGCGGGTGTTGCTGCGCCACGATGACGCAGGTTTGAAAACCTCCGGCGAACCGCCTTGGCTGGAGCGTGACCTGCCCGTGAAGGCGGTCGGCCCAGGCGTCTATCAAGTGATCGTGAACGCCTTTGCCGGGCAGGTGGAATTCAGCACGAATCCGCCCTTGCCTTGGGGCGTTTACGGGTACCCCGAGTTGATGGGCACGGACCACCAGTTCAGTGATGCCTTCATATTTGTTCCGTCGGGCGCCCCGAATTTGACGGTGCAAGGAGAGGGCGAATTGACCGAGCTTCGGATTGTCGATGAACAGGCTCTATCCAAGCTCAGCGTGAATGGACGCAACGCCGCCGGTTCCGCTGACACGTCCAATGCCTGGGGGAAAATCTGGCGATGTTCGGCCCAGGCGACGGGAGCATTCAGTTTAAGTTTTCGAGGCTGGCCGGTCATTCTCTGCCCCGACGCCGACACCGCGAGCGCCATTCATGGAAGCGTGGATGTTCTTAAGGATGGCACGATCTGCTATCACAAGTTCCAGGCGCGGGCGCATGAACTGCTCGATCGCTACCGAAAGCTTCGGGCCGAGGATTTTCTGGTCGTGACCCCGGTGCTGGTGAGGGAGAAGGCGGGCTGGCTGACGGAGCCGGCGCGGAACGCGTTGCTACTTGGGGCGTACGGCGTGTACAGCGCGCTCCCCTTGGCCCTGAGCGTACAGAACGTTGACCCGCGATCGCCGTGGTTCGGCACGATCAACGCCGATCGCAATGCAGCCGGACTTCCGCGGCTGGAATATCCGTGGAAAACCTACGACCGTTTGGGATTAAGCCGTGTCGCGGAGCCGGTGACGGTGCTCGCCGCGGTGTATTCAATGAATGAACCGTTCAACCGGCTGCATCAATCGAAGCCCCTGCTCAATCGGATCATCATCGCGTCGCTGCAGGAACTCATGCTGTTGCGCGAGCATGAACATCCCCTGCCGGAGTTTACGGGGTATCAGGGCGGCGACCGCGCGTTCGTGCTCTCCAAGTTCACGCAATCATTTCCGCTTGTGATCAAGGATTGTCCGCCCGATGTCCAAGAGGTCTGGACCGAAGGCTTGGCGCGCTGGGTGGATGCCATGACCATCAGCCAGGTGGCAAGCGTGACCAATCAGTGGACGTTCATCATGCGTGGCCTTCAGCAGTTTGCCGATGGCTGCGCAGATCCTTGGTATGACGCCATCCTCCAGCGGCACTTGCGCTGGATGTACGACCGCACGCACTGGAACGTGGGCCAGGCCGACGCCGGCTATCTGCACGAGGCGGAAGGGCCGGACGCAACGTATGTGGGCATGAGCCTGCATAACCTGGCGTGGATTTATGAACAGACGGAAGACGCGGCGTTACTGGAATCGCTGCGCCGGTGTTTCACGTTGTTCAACCACACCATCGCGCCGGAGCCGGATGGCTCGCTGCTGGGCGCATCGAATTTCAATCACCGCACGCCGGGAGACTGGACGTATCCCCAGTACGGAGCGGGTGTAGGAATGCTGGCCGACGACCTGCCCGAGGCGGCCACGCTTGCGGGACTGGCCTGGATGTCGGAAGTGTCACCCAAGAACGCGACGGAATTACGGATTCAGGAACAAAAACTGCTCGAAAGTTCCAAGTATCTGGATTTCAACGCGTTCAAGAACCCGAACATCGGCCCGGCCGTGATCGCCAGCGGCCCCGAAATCCATTTCAGCGTCTGGCAGCATTACGCGGGTCATTCGCAACGCACCCCCTTGCCGATGATTCAGGACGCTCGGTTCACGCGCAACTTCGGCGATGAATTCTTCTGCGTGCGACGACCGGGCTATTACGCCTTTCTCTACGCGGGACGACCGCAGAGCGAGCCGAATAAGGAGCATCGGCCGCTGGAAGCAAACAAGCAGCATCAGCGCAACGGCGGCGGCCTCTCGATGTTCTGGTCCCCCGGCTTCGGCTCGTCGCTCGTGGCGAAGAATTGGAGCGCATTCGCCGCCCACTGCGTGGTGGCCAGCTCTGGCGACCGCGCGGATTGGGAAGACTATTGGTCGGTCACCAGCGAATTCGACACCGACGCAGGCACGGCCCTCATCAACGGCCGATTGCGTGATCAACCCATCGTGATTTCTCGGAAATACCGATTTGATGATGGCGGCGTCAACTGCCAGTTGACCTTGCGATCGGAGCAAGACGTCGTGTTCACCGCCATGCGGGAATCCTTTCCGTATCCTCTGGATAAGTCAGCCAAGCTGACGGCGACGTTGTTGAACGATCAAGGACAGCCGATCCCCCCAGGTTTGGCCAACAGCCCCGCGCGGGCGATCCTGTTCAGCGCCGATTTGCCCGAAGCGCATTTGATCGTGTTCAGCGAGCCTCGTGAGTGCGAAGTGGGCGTTGATCACAGCACGGATGCCTATGGCAAAGCTCGCGAGCATGGCCGGGTGCTGGCGACATTGCCGGCGCAGTGGTCTGCCGGGCAAATCCACGAATCATCATGGCGGATGATGCCCGTGCCCGCCGGCCGCGTGGCGGAGGTGGTGCGCGAAGCGATCGAACAGTTCAAGCCGTCGAAATGACCGGAGGCCGGGCTATCATGGCATTCGTCAGAGGAGCCGACGCCTGAGCCTCGATATCCAACAACTTCTGCGGGAGAATGTCGGCCGAGGCTTTGCCCTTCATCGCGAGCACATCAATCCCCAATGGGCACGGGTCCTGAAAACAATCGGGTTTGATCGGACGTTCACGCGTGCCCAAGGACAATACTTGTGGGACGCGCAGGGTCACAAGTATCTCGATTTTCTCGGCGGATACGCGGTGGCGAACGTGGGGCGGAACCATCCGACCGTCACGGGGGCGTTGATCGACCTGTTGGGGACCGATCATCCGTCGATGGTGCAGTTCGAGACGCCGCTGTTCTCGGGCTTGCTTGCCGAAGAACTGAAACGACGCATCGGCCGCGGGCTTGAGTACGTGTTCTTCACGAACTCGGGCACGGAAGGGATCGAAGCGGCGATCAAGTTCGCCAAGTGCGCCACCGGCCGTGCGGGCATCGTGTTTGCCTCCAAGGCCTTTCACGGGTTGTCGAGCGGTTCGCTGTCCCTGAATGGCGATGAATGTTTTCGGGATGGCTTCGCGCCGTTCCTGCCGGGCTGCCGCATGGTGCCGTTCAACGACCTGCCGGCCCTGGAGAAAGAACTGGCGCCTGGCGATGTCGCCGCATTCGTCGTGGAGCCGATCCAAGGCAAGGGCGTGAACATCCCATCGTCTGGATTCCTCCAGGAGTCGGCACGTCTGTGTCATCAGCGCGGTTCGCTGCTGGTCATCGATGAAGTGCAAACCGGCATCGGTCGCACCGGCTCGTTTCTCGCCCTCGATCATGAAGCGGGCGTCGATGCCGACATCATCGTGCTGGCCAAGGCCCTTTCGGGTGGGCATGTGCCGGTCGGCGCGGTTCTGACGAAAGCGGCGGTGTGGGATGAGGTGTTCTCATCGATGGAGCGGGCGATCGTTCATTCATCCACGTTCCACCAAGGCAGCTTGGCGATGGTGGCGGGTCTGGCGTCGCTGCGGGCGCTCGACGAGGATAATTTGGTCGCGAACGCTGGTCGAATGGGGCGGCTGTTGATGGATGGGTTGCTGGCCATGAAACCCAAGTTCGAGTTCATGCACGACGTGCGCGGGCGCGGGCTGATGATCGGCATCAAGTTCGGCCCGCCCCGCTCGCTCGGGCTGCGCACCGCGTGGTCGCTCATTCACGCGATGGACGACAATCTTTTTCCACAGGCCGTGGTGCTGCCGTTGATGGATGATCACCGCATCATCACGCAGGTCGCGGGCCATCATCTTGATGTGATCAAGTTGATTCCGCCGTTGTGCATCGATGAAAGCGATGTGCGGTGGTTCCTCACGGCCTTTGAGGACGTGATGCGCAAACTGCACCAATTCCCCGGCCCCGTGTGGGAAGTGCTCAAAAAGCTCGGCAAGCACGCCGTCACCAAGCGACCCCGTGAACCAGTAACAAACTAGAAATCCGGCAGACCGGCTTCACCGGTCTGCTAGGGCCTTGCTTGCTCGCCGTCGCGTTACGATCTCCGCCCCATGCGCGACACCGCCCTCACCTGGCTGGCGAACTTCATCTGGCGAAGGCCGGGCGCGGTTCTCGTCGTCGCCACGGTGCTGGCGATCGTCAGCGCCATCTATGCCGGCGCCACGCTGCGCCTCAATGCCGACACCAACGACCTCATCGCATCCGACCGCCCGTTCATGAAGGATTTCCGCGCGTTCATGCGCGAGTTCGGCGACACCGAATACATCCATGTCGTCGTCGCTGACGAAGGCGACCCTGTCCGCACGAAGCAGGCGGTCGACGAGCTGACCCGCCGACTCCGCGCCATCGAAGATTTGCCCGGCGTCCACGGTTCGGTGACCGTCGATGAGCAGCTTCGGCTCGCCAGCCGCGCGATGACCGATGAAGAACTGGCAAGCCTCTCGCAAGCCTCCGGTGCCTTCGCTTCGCTGGGCTCCGCCGCCACGGCGCTGCGCGAGTCCAACCGACTGCTGAACGAACTGATCGGGCTCGGCGCGGCCATGACGGAGCACGAACAAGTCGCCGCGGCGACCACCGGTGCGGCCGCGGTGTTCCTGCTCAAATCGATCACGGCCGCCGACTCCGAATCCTCAAGCGGGGAGGAACTGGCGTTTTTGCGCGGAGCCGCCGAGCCGATTCATTTCGCCTCCGACACCGGCAACCTGTATTTCATCACCATCATCCCGGCCAAAAATTACCGCACATTGTCGGTGATCGAAAAACCGCTGCGGCAGATCAGGGCGGTGATCGACGATGTTCGCCGTGCCTTCCCCGGCATCGAGATGGGCCTCACCGGCAAGCCCGTGTTGCAGGCCGACGAAATGCTCACCACCAACGACGACATGACGCTGGCGTCGGCGGTGGCGTTTGCGCTGTGTGCCGTTTTGTTCATGATCATGATGGGGGGCGTGTGGAAACCGCTGCTGGCCATGCTCGCCTTCGCCCTCGCCTCCGCCTGGACCTACGGCGTCGTCACGCTCACCCTCGGCCAACTCAACCTGCTCAGTATCGTGTTCATGCTCGTGTTGATCGGCGTGGGACTCGATTACGGCGTGCATGTGATCTCCCGGTATCGGGAGTTTCGTCGCACGCTGGAAGTGCGCGAGGCGGTGATGGGCACGGTGCGGACGGCCGTGCGCGGCAACATCACCGGCGCGGTCACGTCCAGCACCGTTTTTTTCATGGCGATGTTCACCACCTTCCAAGGCCTGCGGGAATTGGGTTTCGTCGCGGGCATCGGTTTGCTGCTGTGCCTGCTGGCCATGGCCACGGTGCTGCCCGCGATACTCACCCTGTGGGATCGGCGCCGCCCTGCGCCGGTCGGGAAAGCGCTCGCCCACGAGCAGGAACTGCGCGGCCTCGGACATTTCATGATCCGGTGGCCCCGCGCCACGCTGGGGACTGCGGCGATTACCACCGTGGCCTTGGTCATTGCGCCGGGCTCGCTCCATTTTGAATACAACCTGTTGAATCTGCAGGCGAAGGGCTTGGAAAGCGTGGACTGGGAGCATCGCGTGGTCGCCGACTCGGCCTCCAACACCTGGTACGGCGTCGCCATCGCCGACACTCTGGAGGAAGTGCGTGAACTCGCCGAGAAGGCGCGGCGTCAACCAACCATCGGCCGCGTACGCAGCGTGCTGGACCTGGTGCAGCCTGATTCTCCGACGAGAGATGAGTTGCGCGACGCGCTTGGGCGGGAACCGTCTTCACCCAAACCGTCGTCACAACCGGCCAGCCAGCCTGCTTCGTGGTCCATCGAAGACCTGCGTCGCCCCCTTCCGACGTTGCAACTGCTCGCCACCGCCGCCCGCAGTCATGCGCCGCGGGAAGCCGAGCGATTGGCGCAATTGAAATCAGAAATCGAGTCACTGGCCTCGGCGATGGAGCGCGACGAACACGAAATCCGCCGACGGGTCGATCAGGTCGTGGGCCGCATCGATCAATCCATCAAGGCCATCCTCGCCGGCGATCAATTGCCGCTGCGCGAGGCGCTGCCCGATGGCCTGCGGCAGGAGTACATGGCCCCGCCCCCCCCCGGGGCCTCCGCCGGCCGCTTCCTCGTGATGATG
>Ga0163154_10010865_pt1 | contig 10031 bp, 11 predicted proteins | sample OliLakLV19MP9P1_FD_148649 | JGI IMG/M metagenome (GOLD analysis project Ga0163154, IMG submission 148649) | Freshwater microbial mat bacterial communities from Lake Vanda, McMurdo Dry Valleys, Antarctica - Oligotrophic Lake LV.19.MP9.P1 | ecosystem: Environmental > Aquatic > Freshwater > Lake >...
CACCGGCTCCGCGCCCAGAATGCGCTGATCGTGCACGGCGGCATTTCGGGCGACATGCGCCGGTTTCCGGCCGGTGTGCGGGAGGCAGAACCGTTTGCCGGGCGAGACCGCGACCGGTTCCGCAAGGTGCTGCGCACGCGATTCATCGATAGGGCAACCGGCGGCTTCGTCGGCCTGGGGCAGGAGAAACCGGGAGATCCCTTCTGGGCTGAGGTTTATGACGGCCGGTTCGGCCATGTCGTGTTCGGCCACCAGCCTTGCCTCGACGGGCCCGCCGGGTTTGCCCATGCGACCGGCACAGACCACGGGCGCCGTGCATCGCGGCGCCCTCACGGCGCTGGTGTTGCCGCAGACCGGCCCGCGATCCTATGTGCAGGTCCGCACGCCGGTTTTTGTGCCCCGGCGCTGACATTCCGCGCCGGCAGGGAGTATCCCTTGCGAAACGCAGCAGCGCCGGTTAGGCGTTGGGCATCAAGGATTTCTGGAAGGGGCTCCCCATGAACCTGGTTCTCATCGTCCTCGCCGTGATCGTCGCCGTCGCCGGCATGATCATCCTCATCTACAACGGCCTCGTGATGAAGCGGCAGCGGGTCAATCAGGCCTTCGCGGATGTCGATGTGCAGCTGAAGCAGCGCCAGAACCTGATTCCGAACCTCGTGGAAACGGTCAAAGGCTATGCCATGCACGAGCAGGAAACCTTCCAGCAGGTGATCGCCGCGCGCAACGCAGCGCAGGCTGCCAGCACGGCCGGTGACATGGCCCGCGCCGAGGGCGTGCTGAGCCAGGCGCTGGGCAAGCTGTTCGCCCTCGCCGAAGCCTATCCGGAGCTGAAGGCCAACACGAACTTCCTGCAGTTGCAGAACGAGCTCTCGTCGATCGAGGACAAGCTCGCCGCCGCGCGCCGCTTCTACAACTCGGCCGTGCAGGACTACAACACGGCGCGCGAGCAGTTCCCGGGTTCGATCATCGCCGGCAGCTTCAATTTCGACGGCCGCGAATTCTTCGATGTCGGCGCTGACAGCCGCGCGGCGCTCGATGAGCCGCCGAAGGTCGGTTTCTAGGCCCGGGGGGTTCAGCAATCAACGCCCTGAAACAGGTCCCGGAGGCCGGTGACGGACGAACCCGCCGATTTCGGTTGAGCATGCAGTCCTGATCCGGAAAGGAAGCCGAGCCATGCGTTTCGCCCTTCTTGTTGCTGCTGCCCTGTTTGTGGCGGCCTGTTCTCCAAAGACCGAGGCGGCTGCGCCTGAAGCGCCGATGACGGTGGAGGAAACGAGCGTCCAGACGCCGGCGCCTTCGCAGGCCCCGCAGCCCATACTGGACCCGACCGAGCTTGACCTCTCGAAAATCGCGCTGGCCATGCGGATCCCGTCCGCCTTCCGCGCCTATGACGACGGCGCCTACCTGCAGATCAACGTGATCAGCCCGCGCCTCGGTGTCGATATCGCCGAGAACTTCCCGCTCACCTCCTCGCCGGGATTCGACAGCCCGTTCCTCGCGGCCGAGGCGCGGGACGGCTTCTCGATCTGGACCTATTCGACACGGCCCGAGGACTGGCCCCGGCTGGCCGCACTGAGCCGGGAACTCGTCCGCCTGAAGACGGAAGCGCCCGGCGCGAACGAGCTGACCTTCGGCGCCATCGCGCCGGGTTGCTGGAATGAGCCCGAACAGACGCCCGGGAGCCTCGCGCGCACGCTGTATATCCGCGTTGTGCCGGAAGAGGATTTCCAGGTGTTCGTGCCGGAGCAGATCCTCAATGAAGGCGACCTGAAGGGCATCGAGACCTTCTGGGGCGCGTGCGGCGAGTAGGCGCCGCGGGCAATCGGAATGGCGCGTTTTAGCCCTGAACAGCCGATCGGCTCTGAGGATTGACATCCGCTCGATCAAAAGAAAATTGACTTTGGAAATCCCGTCGCGGTTCAGTTAATCTGCCACGGTTCATTGCAGAAAGGACCGAAGGGCGGAGATCGGCAACATGATCCCAGACCAGATCCTGCGAGAGTTCGCGCGCGAAGACATGTTTCCGAAAGCGGCCATGGCCGCCGCGGGCACTGATCGCGGTACCATGGCGCCGGTCTTTGTCGGTCTGGTCCGTCGTCTTGGCGCTCAGAGTATCGGCGAGATGGACGATGCCGACGTGAGGGCTCTGATCCCGGTCCTCCACCTTCTCGGCGAATGGCAGGAGCCGGCCGCTCATCGCCCGCTCGTACACCTTCTGCGCGTTCCGGCGGACGTCCTCGACTACCTGCTCGGCAATGCCATCACGGAAACCAGCTGGCGCGTTTCGGCGGGCACCTTCGACGGTGACCTCGGGCTGCTGTTTGCTGCGGTCGATGACGGCAAGGCCGATGAGTTCGCTCGGTCGTCCTGCATGCACGCGCTCGTACTCATCGCACAGATGCGTCCGGAGCAGCGCGACGCCGTCGTTGGCTTCTTTCGGTCGTTCCTGATCCGCTGCCCGGCCTCCAGTGAAATCGTGCTGGCTGGATGGATGGACGCGAACGCCGATCTCGGGCTCGAAGACATGACCTAGCAGGTGCAGGCGCTGTTCCAGCAGGGGCGGATTTCGCCCGCGTACTGCGACTTCGAGCACTTCCTCGAAGTTCTGAGGGCGACACTGGACGCCGGAGGTGGGGCGGCCGGGCGTGGTTACCAGAAATCCCTCATCACCGATGCCATCGATGAGCTGTCGAGGTGGGACTGTTATACCGATGCGTTCTTCGCCGAACAGAAGCGCCTAAAAGTCAGCAACGCGTTTCGCGTAGCGCCCTGGACCCAGAGCTTCACGCACCCGAAGCCAAAGATCGGACGCAACGAACCCTGTCCCTGCGGCAGCGGCAAGAAGTACAAGAAGTACAAGAAGTACAAGAAGTACAAGAAGTGCTGCCTTCATTGATCGGCCTCATAACCCGCCATGATCCCATGTCACTCGACCGCCGCTTACGCAGCCGAGCCGGTTGGACCGAAAACGATGTTATCGGATCATCCTTTGGCGGTGGTATCAGACGATCATCTGCCGGATGGGATCGTGTCCCAGGCCGTGGTGTAACTGACCGGCCATGGTCAGACGTTTCCGGCAGGGCCGGATTGATCAGCGCGCCGCGATTGGCAGGCTGACGAGGGGATCATCGCTTATCTGGCTGATGGTTTCCAGTGTCATGTATCGGGCGCGCTGGACGGCCCACTCGTCGTTTTGTTCGAGCAGGAGTGCGCCGACGAGCCTGACGATGGATTTGTCGTTTGGAAAGATCCCGACGACGTCGGTGCGCCGCTTGATTTCGCCATTGAGCCGCTCGATCGGATTGGTCGAGTGCAGCTTGGTGCGGTGTTCTCTCGGGAACGACATATAGGCCAGAACGTCAGGCTCGGCATCGTCCATGATCGCCGCGAGTTTTGGCACTTTCGGGCGTATCTGATCGGCGACAGCGCGCCATTGCTGGCTGGCGGTTTCAGGTGTTTCCTGGGCGAAGGCTGTGGCGATGAAGGCCGAGACCACGCGCCGGCCGCTCTTGCCGGCATGGGCGAGGACATTGCGCATGAAGTGGACGCGGCAGCGCTGCCAGGTCGCGCACAGCACCTTGGAGACAGCTGCCTTCAGGCCCAGGTGCGCATCCGAGATGACCAGCTTCACCCCGCGCAGGCCCCGGCGGGTCAGGCTGCGCAGGAACTCGGTCCAGATCGGCTCGGCCTCAGATGTGCCGACTTCCATGCCCAGCACTTCGCGGCGGCCATCGGCATTGACGCCGACGGCGATAATCACGGCGACCGACAAGATCCGTCCACCCCGGCGGACCTTCAGGTAGGTTGCATCAATCCAGATATACGGCCAATCGCCTTCGATAGGCCGCTCAAGAAAGGCCTGCACCTTCTCATCGATCTCCTCACAGAGCCGCGAGACCTGGCTCTTCGAGATGCCGCTCATCCCCATGGCCTTGACGAGGTCATCGACCGAGCGGGTCGAGATACCCTGCACGTAGGCTTCCTGGATGACCGCTGTCAGCGCCTTCTCGGCCATCCGGCGCGGCTCCAGAAAGGACGGGAAGTAACTCCCCTTGCGCAGCTTCGGGATGCGCAGCTCGACTGTGCCCGCGCGCGTCTCCCAGTCACGGTCACGGTAACCGTTACGCTGGGCGAGACGCAGCGCGCTCTTCTCGCCATGCGCCGCCCCGGTGGCGGCCCCAACCTCGAGTTCCATCAGGCGTTCGGCCGCAAAGCCGATCATCTCGCGGAGCAAATCAGCATCCGGGGTCTTCTCTACAAGCGTGCGCAGGTTCATCATGTCGTCGGTCATCGGTGGTGTCTCCAGTTGAAGGTCGGTGTCGCAACCAGACCCTACCGGAAATCGCCGATGACCACCCGCAAAGTCGCCCGCTCCGCCAGCTCTCGGGAAAAGCGCTGCGCGGGCGACTTCGCTAACCGTCAGCTACACCACGCTGCGGGACACGACCCCGGATGGTCCGGCTGCGACAGAGCGGCTCGAATGGAGCAAGCCCGCCTTTTTTTGGATCACGTTTAAGTACGACTTAAGCAGCGCTTACGGAAAGGCGAAGGCCCATGGCGCGTAAGACGCCGATGAGTGTCGCGAGCCTTGGATTTCCGGAACCGCTGAGGGTTCGGTAAAGCGTTTCTCTGGAGAGTCCGCTTTCTTCCGCGATCGCAGCCATGCCTTGAGAGCGGGCCACAATGCCAAGCGCTTCAGCGATTTCATTGGCGTCGCCGTCTGCCAGCACGGCGTCGAGATAATGAACCGCATCCTCCGCGGTTTTAATATGGGCCGCCACGTCGAAGGGCGAGAACTTAGCTTTCGTCATCGGTCTTGCTCCTTCCATTCGTCCCATAACTTCTTCGCTGCCTTAACATCCCGGTCCTGACTGGACTTGTCGCCGCCGCCGGGAATGATCACCAATTTCTCGCCCCGTTGACCGAAATAGACGCGATAGCCCGGTCCTAAATCAACCTTGAGTTCGCTCACACCCTCGCCGACGGGCCCGGCATTTCCTGGATTGCCGCGCTCCAGTCGGGCGGGACGGCGTAGCACCTGGGCGGCTCCAGCGCGGTCGCGCAGATTGTCGATCCATTCCCCGAACGCGTCGGACTTGATGACCGTCGGGATAATGAAATGTAGCTTATTGGCTACATCTGTCAAGCGCTCCAAAGAAGAGCGTCAGTAAAGTGCGTCGTCTTTCGGCGATTTCCCGCCGGTCGGATTGAGTTTGAGCTCTCAGCTTCAGCGCTTGGCCTGCGCCTTGAACCATGCCTCGAGGCGCGTCAGCGCTTCGGTGATCCCGGGCGTTGAAAGCGCGAACGAGAAGCGCATGAACCGGTGGCCGTCGACGGGATCGAAATCGACACCCGGCGCAGTCGCCACACCCGTCTCTTCCAGAAGTTTCATGCAGAAGCCGAGGCTGTCCCCGGTGAAGCGCGAAATGTCCGCGTAGATGTAGAAGGCGCCGTCCGGCGGCGCGATGCGCCCGAGGCCGAGGCGGGGCAGCGCGTCCAGCAGCAGGGCGCGGTTCGTGCGGTAGACATTGACATTGGCGTCCAGTTCGGCGCGGCTGTCCATCGCAACGAGGCCGGCATGCTGTGCGAGGGACGGCGCGGTGAGGAACAGGTTGCCGATATAGGCGCCAGTGCGGTGCGCGGCGTCTGCCGGCGAGACCAGCCAGCCCAGCCGCCAGCCCGCCATCGAGAAGTACTTGGAGAAGCTGTTGACGATGTAGGCGGACGGTTCGAACTCGAGCATCGAATGCAGCTTCGGCCCATATGTCAGGCCGTGATAGATCTCGTCCGAGATAATCCGCGCACCGATCTTGCGCGCGACTTGCGCGATGGCGGAAAGCTCCGGCGCGGGGATGATCGTGCCGGTCGGGTTGGCAGGGCTCGCAAGGATGATGCCTTGCGGCGCGGGGTCCAGCGCGGCCAGCGCGGCGGCCGTCAGCTGGAACCGCTCTGCCTCGCCGCAGGGGATTTCCACCGGCTCGAGGTTCAGCGCGCGGATCGTGTTGCGATAAGCGACATAGCCCGGGCGGGCGAGGGCAATCCGGTCACCGGGCTTGAACGCGCTTGCCAGCGCCAGCACCAGCGCGGGCGAGGCGCCGCAGGTGATGGCGATCCGGCCGGGGGCGACATCCACGCCGTAGGTCTCGCGGTAGTGCTGCGCGATGCGCGCCTTCAGCGGCACGCTTTCCCAATAACCCATCGCCTCGCTGTCGAGCACGCCGTGGGCGGCGGCGATGGCGGCCTGCGGCGCGCCGGTCGACGGCTGGCCGAATTCCATATGGAAGATGCGCTGGCCGGACGCCTTAAGCTCATGCGCGCGGCGGCTGATGGCGATCGCCTGGAACGGTGCGATGTCCTGTCCCAAGGCCTATTTCGCAGCGATCGACGGCAGCCAGGTCGCCAGCGCCGGCATTGCGGCAATGACGGCCATCAGCAGCAGCTGCAGCCCGATGAACGGCATGGCGCCCTGCCAGATCTGCAATGTCGCGACCTCCGGCGGCGCGGCGCCGCGCAGGTAGAACAAGGCAAAGCCGAAGGGCGGCGTGAGGAAGCTGGTCTGCAGGTTCACCGCCATCAGGATGGCCAGCCAGACCGGATCGCAACCGAGCAGTATCAACGGCGGCGCAACCAGCGGGACGACCACGAAGACGATTTCGATGAAGTCGAGGAAAAATCCGAGGACGAACATCACGGCCATGGTGGCGGCCAGCGCGCCCCATTTGCCGCCAGGCACGCTATGCAGAACCTGCGCGACCAGATCGTCACCGCCGAAGCCCCGGAAGACGAGGGTGAAGAGGGACGCCCCGATGAGGATCAGGAACACCATGGAGGTGATATGCGAGGAACTCCTCAGGGCGGGCACCAGCTGAGATGCCTTGCGCAGTACCAGCAGGCCTGCGGCAAGCGAGGCCAGCAAGACGAGGCAGGCGATGGCGGTAAGCGCGATGCCGGCAGCGGCGAGTCCGGAATGCTCAATGTCGCCGACCCGAAGGTCGAGCGTGTTGCGCAGGATGAGAATGACCGGGAGGCTGATCAGGCCGGCGATCATCACGGGGACGAGGCGGCTGCTATTGCCGCGGGCCAGGCGAAGGCCCGCAAGCAGGAGGGCGCCGCCGGCGCCGATGGCAGCTGCTTCCGTGGGCGGCGCGATGCCGCCGAGAATTGACCCCAGAACAGCGACGATAAGGCCGACCGGCGCGCCGACGCCGAGCAGGACGTCAGCCGCCGTAAGCGGCGCGATGCCCTCCGCCAGCTTTGCGGGCGGGCAGGCGGCGGGGCGGAAGATGGCCACGGCCGCGACCCAGGAGAGATAGAACAGGACGAGGATCAGGCCCGGGATCAATGCACCTGCAAACAGGTCGCCCACCGAGACGACTGCCGAGGCGGTGCCGGACGACAGGCTCGCCTGGCTGGCCGCGTTCGAGATCGCATCGGCGAGCAGGATCAGCACGATCGATGGCGGGATGATCTGCCCGAGCGTACCGGACGCGGCAATCGTGCCGGTCGCAAGGCGCACGTCATAGCCCTGCCGCAGCATGGTCGGCAGCGCGATCAGCGTCATAGTGATCACGGTTGCGCCGACGATGCCGGTCGAGGCGGCGAGCAGGGTGCCGACGAGGATGACGGCGAAGCCAAGGCCGCCGCGCACCCCGGCGAGCAGGCGGCTTGCGATGTTGAGCAGATCCTCCGCCACGCGGGAGCGTTCGAGGATCACGCCCATCAGCACAAACAGCGGCACCGCGATCAGCGTCTGGCTCTGCATGATCGAGCTGCCTTCGATCCGGCTGGGGAAGGCCTTGAGGAAGGAGTCCGGGAACACGCCGAGCGCGATTCCGAGCAGTGCGAAGATCAGCGCGACGCCGCCCAGCGTGAGCGCAACAGGATAGCCGGCGAGGAGCGCGATGATGGCGCCGGCGAACATCGCGATGGCGAGGATGGCCTCAAGCTCCATGGCGCTCTCCGCTCGCAAGCGCATTGTCCGGTTCGGCAGGCGGCAAGGCGCCGGTAAGACGCAGCGCGGCCTTGAGCGCTTCCGAAAGGCCCTGCGCCATCAGCAACACCGCGAAGACGGGCACCAGGGTCTTGAACAGGTAAAGGATCGGCAAACCGTCGGACTCGCGCGAGCCTTCCAGTAGCAGCCATGAGCGCGCGAGGCCCGCTTCGCTGGTCATCAAGATCCGTACACAAATGGGAAAGAGGAGCAGGTAGGCCCCGGAAAGCTCGATCCAGTTGCGCCCGGCCTCGCCGAAACGCGGGCGCAGGATGTCCACCCGCACATGCGCGCCGTCCCGCAGCGCGGCGGCTGCGCCCAGCATGAACATCGCGGCAAAGGCATAAGTCACCGCTTCGTTGAGCCAGGTGAAGGATAGGCTGAAGGCATAGCGCAGCAGCACGACGATCAGCTGCAGGAAGATCAGCAGCACGCCGCACGTCATCGCCGCGCCGAGCGCCGTGCCGGATAAGCAGTCGATGATGGCGATCAGGCGCTTTGCGGCTCCGTCTGCGACGCCTGGCACCGCCAGCACGAAGAGGGGCAGGGCGAACAGCGGCAGGGCTGCGATGCCCGCCCATTTGAGCGCTGTGCCGAGCGTCAGGAATATCTCGCTGTCCATGCCGCGCCTCCGGGCTTACCTGCCGAGCGCGCGGGCGGCGTAATAGGGCCCGTCCGAGACGCCGGCCCAGCCGCGCATCAGTTTCAGCGACACCTCGAAGCTTTCATAGATGCGCTTCTCGATACCGTCCCTGCCGCTGGCGGCGCGGACATCGAAGGCTGCCTCCGACATGCGCTTCACCACTTCATCCGGGAACGAACGAAGCTGCGTGCCGTGTTCGCGGACAAGCAGATCAAGGTGCACGGAGTTCTGATAGGTGAATTCGCCGAGCGAGAGGTGGTTCACCGATTCGCACGCCGCTTTCAGGATCGCCTGCTCGCTCGGGATCAGGCTGTCCCAGACGCCGCGGTTGATGCCGACCGCAAGGCTCGCGCCCGGCTCATGGAAGCCGGGCCCATAATAGTAAGGCGCCTCCCGGTGGAAGCCGAGCGAATAGTCGTTCCACGGGCCAACCCATTCAGTCGCGTCGATCGCGCCGGTTTGCAGCGCCTGGTAGATCTCGCCGCCCGCCAGCGAGATCGATGCGCCACCAAGTGCGCGGAGTACTTCGCCCCCCTGTCCGGGGATGCGCATCTTGAGGCCGACAAAATCGTTCAGCGAGGTCATCTCTTGCCGGAACCATCCGCCCATCTGGTGGCCGGTATTGGCGCCCTGGAGCGACTTGATGCCGAACTGGCCGGAGAGTTCGTCCCACAGCGCCTGTCCGCCGCCGTGGTCAATCCAGCCCATGATCTCCTGCGCCGTCATGCCGAAGGGCACGGCCGTGAAGAAGGGGAATGCCGTCGACTTGGCGGTCCAGTAGTATTCCGCACCGTGATACATGTCGGCCGAACCGTTCGCGACGGCGTCGAAGCTCTCGAAGGGCGGCACGAGTTCGCCGGCGGCGAAGACCTTGATCTCCATCAGCCCGTCCGACATCTCGAATACGCGCTCGCAAACCCGTTCCGCCGCGCGGCCGAGGCCGGGCAGGCCTTTCGGCCAGGTCGTGACCATGTTGAAGCGGCGCCGGCTGCGGCTGATAGCCGGGCCCGACAGGGCCTCGCCGGACTTCGGATTTGCGAAGGTCGCCACGGCGCCAGCGAGCCCAAGGGCCCCCGCGCCGACGAGATTACGCCGGTTGATCATCCACTGGCCTCCCATGTGCGCGCGTCGGTCCTCTTCGGGACCGGTGCCGCCTTGCGCCTACTCGTCGTCTCTCAAGGGCCGCCAGCGGTCGCCGTCAAGTACTTCCATTGGCTTGTAGCGCCGCTTGTAGGCCATCTTTGGGCTGCCCTTGACCCAGTAGCCCAGGTAGACGTGCGGCAGGCCAAGGTCCTGCGCGTGGCGGATATGGTCAAGGATCACGTGGTGGCCGAGACTGCGCGGCTCCTGTTCGGGATCAAAGAAAGTGTAGACCATCGAGAACCCGTCGCGCAGTCT
>Ga0163154_10010866_pt1 | contig 10031 bp, 10 predicted proteins | sample OliLakLV19MP9P1_FD_148649 | JGI IMG/M metagenome (GOLD analysis project Ga0163154, IMG submission 148649) | Freshwater microbial mat bacterial communities from Lake Vanda, McMurdo Dry Valleys, Antarctica - Oligotrophic Lake LV.19.MP9.P1 | ecosystem: Environmental > Aquatic > Freshwater > Lake >...
AGAAGGCCTGGTTCCGTGGCAGTACATCGTCGATGCAGGTCGCGAACCGGACCGCATTGCGACCTGGAACGACCCCGCAGAGATCATCACCACCGCGGTGCGCAGCTATCGGCGTGACGCGTGGCGGGAGCAGCCGCGGCGCCTGCAGGTCGTGGTCGAGAAGGGGACCGTGCAGAGCACCATTGCACCGGTCCTGGAAAAGTTCGGCGTCACCTGCCGCACCATGAAGGGATACGGGCCCGCGACGGCTCTCAACGACCTGGCCGAAGAGGCGCAGGCAGACGACCGCCCGCTGACACTGCTGTATCTCGGCGACCACGATCCGAGCGGCCGGCACATGTCGGAGATCGATCTGCCGGAGCGTCTTGACCGCTACGGCGGTGACGCTGAAATCTGCCGTGTCGCCATCGGCGAGTACGACGCCAGCCAGGCCGCTGGCCTGCCTTGCTTCGACGCCGACACCAAGATCGGCGATGCTCGCTACGCGTGGTTCGTGCGGCGCTACGGCCGGCGCTGCGTCGAGCTGGACGCGCTCTCGCCGCCGGTGCTGCGCGATCGGCTGCACGACGCGATAGAAGCCTTGATCGAGCCGGACGCCTGGGCGAACTCGCTGCAAATCGAGAGCGCCGAGATCGAGTCGATGAGCGGACTCACCGACCTCGCGAAGAGCATTTTCGAGCATGCCTCGAAATACGCGGGTGGCGGGGCATGAGCGCGCTGCCCGACGCCCTCGCGGCAAAAGCGCAACGTGTTGCGGATTTGCGGAACGCCGCCGTGCGGAACGCCGCCGCGCGCGTGCTGGCCTCGGTCGCCGCCTTCGACGAACCCGGCGAGCGGCTGGCCAGGCCGGAGAAGGGCGACGACATTTCCTGCAGCGGCCGGGGCAGCGTGTCGGCCTGGCTCGTGCTGGCTCCGGGCGAGCCGAGCACCGGCGTGCTCACCGTCGCGGAACACATCTTCAACCAGTGCGTGCTCGCCGGCCAGCGGAAAGCCGAAGAAGGGGGCCACCCGACATGACGTACCCATTGACGTTTTCTCGCGGGCGCAATATCCACGACAACGCGCCGCAGCAGCTGCAGGTACGCGACTTCGCCGCGCTGATCGAGCAGCTCGAGCAGGACCGCTCCGAAGGCAAAGAAGGGTCGCCCTACATCTGCTCGCCGCTCGCGGGGCGCCGCGGCGCAGAGACGGTGCAGCCGCGTCGCGTTCTAGCTGTCGACGCCGACCGCATTGACGCGGCGACGCAGCCGGACTTCCGTTTGTGGTTCGCGCGGTTTTCGGGCTGCGCCTGGCCGACGCATAGCAGCACCCCCGACGCGCCGCGCGAGCGTGTCCTGGTCGAGCTCGATCGCGACGTGACGCGCGACGAGGCCATCCAGATCGGCCGCGCTCTCACCGAAGAACTGCGAGAGGAATTCGGCGACTTAGTCCTCATCGATCCGTCGACGTTCCGCGGCGAACAACCTGTCTTTGTGCCGCCGACGGGTGCGACGCTCGCACGCTTCGACGGTGACCCGCTGGACGTCGACCGCTACTTGAAAGCAGCGGCGGGGCTGCCGACGGTCAACGGGTCTGCGGGTGGAGCTGGCGACCCGCTGGCGGCGATCAAGACCGGAGAAGGACTGCACGACGCCATTGCCCGCCTGGTCGCCCGCATGGCAGGCAAAGGCCTGCGCCGGGACGAGATTCACTTGGCTGCCGTCGGCCTGCTCGAAAACGCGCGCTCGGCTCGCGGCGGCCGCGTCGACGAGATGGCGGGGAGCGAGCTCGACCGGCTCATCGATGGAGCAATGCGCAAGTTCTCGCCCGCGCACCAAGAAGCGCCCGGCCCCGACCAGCCCGCGTGTGGCGAAGACCGGGAGTGGCCCGACCCAAAGGAGATCAAGGCCGATCTTCCGCCCGCACCTGTATTCGATGGGCCTACGCTGCTGCCGGAGGCCATTTGCGAGTTCGTCATTGACGAGGCCGGCCGGATGCCATGCCCGCCCGACTACATCGCCGCCGCGCTGATCGTCTATCTGGGCTCGGCGATCGGCGCCCGCCTGGCTCTGAAGCCCAAGCGTAACGACGACTGGATCGTCACGCCTAATCTGTTCGGCGGCGCCGTCGGCGACCCCGCCACCAAGAAAAGCCCCGCCCTCGCATCGGTCAAGCGTTTCGGCGACCGGCTGGAGGCGAAGGAAACAAAGGCGCTCGTCGAAAAGGTAAAGGAGCACGCCGCTGAGACGGCCGCTTTCGAGGCGCAGCAATCGGCGGTGCAGGCCAAGATGAAGAAAGCCGCGAGCACGGCTGACGCCGCTGCGATGAGGGAGCTCGTGGCGGAGATGGCGGCACTCGAAGCCCCGGTGGAACCGCTGCCGCGCCGATTCCATACCAGCGACCCGACCGTCGAGAAGTTGGGCGACCTGCTGACCAAGAACCCGGCCGGCCTGCTGGTATTCCGCGACGAGCTGATGGGCCTGCTCGCCTCCTGGGAGAAAGAAGGCCACGAGGGCGACCGCGCGTTCTATCTGGAGGGCCACAACGGCACCGGGTCTTTCAACATCGACCGCATCGGCCGCGGTAGCCAGCACATCCCGAACGTGTGCCTGTCGATCTTCGGCGGAATTCAGCCCGACCTGTGCGAGCGCTATCTAGCCAAGATCGTCGACACCCTGGACAACGACGGGCGATTCCAGCGTTTCCAAGTGCTGGTGTACCCCGACCCCTCGGCCTGGCAATGGAGCGACCGGCTGCCCGCCGACGGGCCGCGCGGCGACGTTCGCGACCTGTTCGACAGGCTCGCCGAGCTCAAGGACACCGGAGCGCAGCCGCCGACCGACTTCGTGAAGCTGCCCTATCTGAGGTTCAGCGAAGACGCGCAGGCGCTGTTCGTCGAATGGAGTACTGAGTTGCACCGGGAGTGGATCGCGGGCGAGACAAACCCGATGCTGGCGCAGCACTTCGGCAAGTACGAGAAGCTCTTCTGTGCCATCGCGCTGATCCTGCACCTGGCCGAGTCCGGCAGGGGTGAAGTCCAGGTGAAGTCGGTGTTGCGCGCGGCGGCCTGGTGCCAGTACCTGGCCGACCACGCGCGGCGCATCTACGCCATGGCCGAGGCCATGAACGTCACCAACGCGCGGCAGCTGGGCCGCCGCCTGGCCGGAGGGAAGCTGCCTACTGGGTTCACCGCCCGCGATGTTGCCCAAAAACGCTGGGCCGGCATGACTACGGCAGCCGACGCCGACGCCGCGCTCGAAGTGCTCGAGGCGCACGGGTGGATTCGCGGTACCGAACGCGAAGACCATCCCGGGCGGCCGACGACACGCTACGCCATCAATCCGAAGATCTGGAGGAAGCCGCAGTGACTACCGACTGGACCGCCCGGGCGAAGGCTCAATTTGCACAAGAGGCCCCAGAGAGAACCAACAAAACCCCCAAAACCGGGGTTTCGGGGGTTTTGGGGGTTCTCTCCGGGGGGCAAACCGAAAAATCAGGCAGGGCAAACCCGCGGATCGAGATATCCCACGAGCGGCCAGAGAGAACCAACAAAACCCCCGAAACCCCGGACCCGGACCGCTCCTGCTGGCCCCACTCCGACGCCGCGAACACCGCCGAGCTCGCCGCGATGGAGAAGCGCCTGGCCCTGTTCGAGCGCCGCCGCGTCCCGGTCGCCGAAGCCGAGCACCTGGCCGACCGGCTGCTGGCCCGCGACCGCGAGCTCGACGATCGCCACCTTTGCATCGAGTGCACCCACGGCACCAAGGCCCGCTGCCCCGGCGGAGCGCCGCTGCCCGGCGTGCTGCAACGGTGCCCGGCCTTCACCACTCCCGAGGAACCCGCATGAGCGCTGAAGCTGCATTCGCGACCTGTTCGTGGAAGGTCGGCTGTCGCACGGTCACGTTGACGTTCCCGAGGCCGAAGCCCGGCCAGCCGGTGTTCCTCACCTGCGAGTGGGCACCGAACGATCCGAACCGGATGGAGCATCGCATGAAGCTGGTCAACATTCGCCCCATCGCCAAGACGCTAGGCGCCGCCGAGCCGGTAGACCGTAGCCGGACCTCGCACCTCTATTCCCACCGGCGGTGGCGTCGCATCCGGGCACGTCATCTAGCGCTCGAGCAGCTGTGCCGCTTCTGCTTGGCAGAAGGCCGAGTCACCCCTGCGACCGTGGTCGATCACGTCACTCCCCACCGCGGCGACATGGACCGATTCTGGAACGGCGAGCGGCAAAGTCTGTGCGCGACCCACCATAGCCGCGACAAGCAGCGCGCTGAAGCCCGGGGGGGTGGGAAAAAACCGTTTCGAACGGGCAGCGGATAGCCGGCCTCCTCCTCACGCACGAACTTTTCTCCCACTTAGGAAGGCCCCATGACCAAGCCGAAACTCTCCGTCGTCCCAGCCAAGACCAAGACCGCGAAGACGGTGATGCCCCCCGACATCGCGACCGACCTGGCCGCCTTCGCGATATCGCCCCTTCGCTGGATGCTTTCGGTCGTCAACGACCCGAAGGCCGAGCCAGCCAGGCGCGATCGGATGGCCGCCAGCGCCGCGCAATACTTGCATCGCCGGTTGCAGGACGGCGGCGTCAAGGAGGCTCGGGACGCCGAGGCCAGGAAGGTGGCCAAGACCGACCGCTTCAAGACTGGTACCGCGCCGAAGCGCCTGCGGGGTCAAGAATGACTGACTGGTCCACTTCCTGCGTGGACTGGGAGCAACGGATCGTTGCGCGCGAGACGCTCATCACGTCACCGGTGCTCTTCCCGGGCGAGGCCGCCGCAGCACTGGAGATGTTCGACAGCCTGCGCCTGGTTGACGTGCCCGGCGCGCCTACGCTCGGCGAGGCCGCTCCGCGCTGGGCGCGGGATCTGGCGGGCGTGCTCTTCGGTTCACTCGATCCGGAAACCGGCCGGCGACTGATCCGCGATTACCTGCTGTTGATCGCCAAGAAGAACGCGAAGAGTACTTTCGGCGCGGCGATCATGCTTACAGCGCTGTTGCGCAACTGGCGCGATTCTGCCGAGTTCGTCATCCTCAGCCCTACCCGGGAGGCGAGCGACAACTCGTTCTCGGTGGTGCGCGACATGATCCGGCGCGACGAGGACCTGGCGGCGCTGTTGCACGTTCAAGAGCACGTCAAGTGCGTGACACATCGCGAGACCGGCGCGCGGCTCAAAGTGCTGGCCGCCGACGCCGATACGGTCGCCGGCAAGAAGACAACCGGCGTTCTGGTTGACGAGCTCTGGCTCCTGGGCAAGGCCCCGCGGGCAGAGTCGATGCTCGGCGAGATAACGGGCGGACTCGCGGCCCGGCCGGAGGGCTTCGTCCTGTACATGACGACTCAGTCCGACGACGCGCCGGCCGGCGTGTGGAAGCAACTTCTACTTCGCGCTCGCAAGGTCCGCGATGGCGCCATCGTCGATCCTGCCTTCATGCCGCTGCTTTACGAGTTCCCCCCCGCGATGATTGAAGCCGGGCAGCACCTGCAGCCGGAAAACTTCTATGTCGCCAACCCGTCGATCGGCACCGCGGTCGACTCCGAGTTTCTCAAGCGCGAGCTATCCAAGGCGACCGAGTCCGGCGAGGAGTCAATCCGGCTTTTCTGTGCAAAGCATCTGAACATCGAAGTCGGCATCGGCCTGCACTCCGACCGCTGGCGCGCGGCGGACTACTGGCTCGCGTGCGGCGACCCCACGTTGACGCTCGAGACGCTGATCGAGCGCGCGGAAGCAATCGTGATCGGCGTAGACGGCGGGGGGCTCGACGACCTGCTTGCCGTGGCTGTCCTGGGGCGCGACGCGGCCGGCAAGTGGTTGCACTGGGGGCATTCCTGGGCACACGCCATAGCGCTCGAGCGGCGCAAGGGCGAGGCTTCCCGACTCCGAGACTTTGAATCGGCGGGCGAGCTCACCATCGTGGCAACTCCGGGCGCCGATATCATCGGAGTAGGCGACGTCATCGCGCGCTGCAAAACGAAACTGGTCAGCCTCGCCGTTGACCGGGCGGGGATCACCAGCGTCGTCGAAGAAGCCCGGCGCCGCGGGGTCAAGGACGAGGCTATCGTCGCTGTCCCACAGGGGTGGCAGCTCACCGGCGCCATTGTCGAGACGGAGCGGGCACTGGCCGCGGGCCGCCTGACGCATAGCGCGCAGGCGCTGATGGCCTGGGCTATTGGGAACTGCAAGGTCGAGGCGCGAGGGAACGCCCTCTACATCACGAAGGCCGCTGCCGGCCGCTCGAAGATCGATCCCGCGGTGGCGCTGCTTACTGCCGCTGCCGCGATGCTGCAGGCACCCACAACGGCGAAGCCGCAACTGTTTTTCATCTGACCTGGCGTTCCGTGCCCGCCCGCATCGCCTGAACGCCAGTCTTCCCAGCGCTGGGAAGACTGCAAAGTCAGACGCGCTAGCCGCTGCCGGACTGTCAACGTCGGAAGCCCAAAGGGTCCGGTCGGTGTTGGTTCACCTTCCGGCCCCGCTTAATCTCGCGGCACAAAATTGAGCCGCGAGAAACAGGCCGGCGGCGGCGAGGGCCGAGCGCTTTGTCGCAGTGCTGCGACGAAGCGGTGGGCTTCGTCTTTGCTCAGGCCGGCGGCGGCGAGGGCCCCGCGCGCTTGCCCAACGTCGCATCGCTGCGACCTTGGGTAGATTCCGGCCTTGTACAGCTACTGTTGACACTATGCGCAGACTGGGATATAGTACGCGCACAGCAACAACGGGAGCCGAAATGGCGACGGTGAATCTGTACGTGACCGACGACCTGAAGACCGAAATGACAGAGCAGGACGGCCTGCCTTGGTCGCGGATCGCTTCGGACGCGTTCAAGTCTGCAATCAACCTCGAAAGGACCAGAACCATGATCTCGACCGATGAAGCATCCCTCGCCCGCCTTCGCGTCTCGCGTGACTCGCATTCCGAGGCACGCGAGGCGGAGGGCTTCGCGCTGGGGAAGCAGTGGGCAGCCGATCACGCCGACTATGAGCAGCTGAAAGCAGTCGCGGCGCTGGCCGACGAGCCCGACGAATGGTGGGAGGGCGAGCCGTCCGCGTTCGGCTGGTGCCACCCCCTGATGGACGCCATCAATGGCGAGGGCGAGTGGGATCGCCAGGACGTCGAAGGGTTCGGCGAGAAGCACATGGGCCGCGAGTACCCGGGCGCCAGCACCGTTCGCGGCTTCGTGCAAGGCGCCGCCGAGGTGTTCGAGAAGGTCTAGGAAAGGGTGCCAGCCGCGAGGGGAGACCAATCCCCTCCGCTGGCGCTCGGCTGGCGTGAAAGGCCACCCGCCGCACGTCCCGGCGCCTAGCTTCTTCCGGTGCTACGCGGGTTGCTACGAAGTGGCCGGCAAGCCGCGCGGTTGCTGGCTCTGCGCCCCCGTGAACTACGGCGAGCGTTTGACAAATCACCATCGTCCGCACTCTGCGATGCTCGGCTTTCGTAGCACCTAGTCCCCTATACTTTGCCCGGGCGGTGCTACCGCGTCGGTTTGGGAGTGCTACAGCATGGCGAGCGTCATCAAGGTCGGCGACAAGTGGCGGGCACAGGTCCGCCGGCGAAATCATAAGCCGCAGACGCGAACCTTTCGGACGAAGAAGGAGGCGGACGAGTGGGCGCGGGGCTTGGAAACCCGCATCGATGCCGGCGCCGAGCCGAAGTCCGCCGCGCTCGTCAAGGTGGGGGAACTGATCGCCGAGTACCGCCAGATCCGCGATCAGGGTGGCCGGCCGATCGATGCCACGACGAATTCGCACTACATGCTCGAGCACCTGGCCGAGGACCTGGGGCACGAGCCGGTAACGGCGCTGACGCCGGCCAGACTGGTGCAGTGGGCATCGGGCCGAAAGGCCGAGGGCGCCGGTCCCTACACGGTCAACATGGAGCTGTCGGCGCTGGGGACGGTGCTTCGCCACGCCGCGTCGTTCGCCAACCTGCAGTTGCCCGACGTGACCGGGCAGGCGCGCCCGCTGCTGCTGCACCTGCAGTTGATCGGGCCAGGGCAGCGCCGAACCCGGCGTCCGACCGAGGACGAGCTGCAAGCCGTGCTCGCGCATGTCGGGAAGCAAGATGCGGTCGCGGCCGATGCGATGCGGGTGGCGGCGATCACCGGCCTGCGTCGGTCTGAGCTCGTGCAGAAGCTGCGCTGGTCCCTGATCGACACCGCGAAGCGCGCCGCGCTGATCAAGCAGCGCAAGCACCCGCGCAGGGCGCAGGCGCGCGACGAATGGGTTCCTCTGCTGGGCGACTCATGGGGCATCGTCGAGCGACAGCACCGGGTCGACGATCGCGTGTTCCCGGTGGCGCTCGAGAAGATCACCGACCTGTTCACCGCGGCGACCCGCGCGCTCGGCATCCCCGATCTGCGCCTGCACGACTTGCGGCACCTTGCATCCAGCCGGCTGCAGGAACTCGGCTTCGACGACGTCGAGCGCATGCAGATCATCGGCCATCGGTCGGTCGGCATGAATGCCCGGTACACGCACGCGACGACCGAGCACCTTCACGACAAGTTCGACGCGGCGAGAAAGGACAGGAAGTGAATCCCGCCGAGCGCTACAACGCGCGCGAGCGCGAGCTCGATTCCATCGAACCGGCGTGGGCGAAGGCGGCATTCTTCTTTCGAACCGGTCTCAAGTTCGTTCACGACGGTGGCATCGGCGGCGCCTCCCTGGGCGAGCTCCACGACGAGCTCGAGGCGCGGCGTGAGCGAGTCAAGCAGGGCGAGACGCTCGATCTGCTGTCCGCGGTGAACACCTGCGCGCAGGCCAACATGCCGCTCCCCTCGTGGCTGGCCGCATCCTTTCGGGCGGCGCTACGGCGCTATGGCGCTCAGGCGTCGTCGCTCGACGACGTGTTCCGCAGCACGACGCTGAGAACCGGCAAGCGCGGCCGCCTGGACAGGAAGCGCGCCCGGCAGTTGGCCGGTAGCTTCGATGCTCCTTGGCCCTGGATCCGCGCCCGGGCAAGCGCCTTCACCGGATGGGATGGGGCCATCGATGCCTTTCTCAAAGAACACGGCTCGTTTCCCCTCGGCAAGACGAGCCTGAGGGAGAACCTCGTGAAGTGCGATCGCCTGCAGTGCGACCTCGGCGGCATAGCGCCCGTTTCGGACTTGTGGGGGTCAAAGCCGAAACGCCCGAATTCCTGAACAAATGATGCGACCACCGTAAGTTAGGTCGCACTGCTCAACGGTATCGCCGGACTGGCCGGCACCTGTGCGACCGGAGGGTTGCACAGTGAAAAACCTAGAAGCACCGGCAAACGCACTGCCGGTCCTGATGACGGATATCGAGCTCGCGCCGAAGATCCGAGTCTCCGCCGGGTTTCTGCAGAAGGACCGCCGCGAAGGCATGCGCATTCCGTTCGTGAGGATCGGCGACCGCTGCTTGTACGACCCCGTTGCGGTGGCCGAGGCGCTGAAGGCGATGACGGTGGGCGGACAGTCGTCGCGCCGGCGCAAGGTCGCCGAAGGAAGCGTCCAGGGCCCACGCGAATGACCCCCCGCAAAAAGCTTCGCCCGGGAACAAGCCGGGCGAGAGCAGAGCAAATCACAGGGAACGTCGGTACTCTACCGGCTGCCACAAAAACAGGCAAGTCCGCCCGCGTCGCCCCCGCGAACTGGCAGGCGGTAGAGGATGGCTTCGAACCCCCGACGTGGTCGGGCCGCGGAAGGGCCGTTTCGACGCTGATCCTCGAGCAAGCGGTGATCGACATCGTGGCCGAGATTCAACCGTGCTCGGTGCGGGCCGTCGCCTACAAGCTCTTCACACGCGGGCTGATCGACGACATGGGCCGGAACTCGACGAACAAGGTCTCGGGACTGCTCACCCGCCTTCGCGAAGAAGGCCTGGTTCCGTGGCAGTACATCGTCGATGCAGGTCGCGAACCGGACCGCATTGCGACCTGGAACGACCCCGCAGAGATCATCACCGCCGCGGTGCGCAGCTATCGGCGTGACGCGTGGCGGGAGCAGCCGCGGCGCCTGCAGGTCGTGGTCGAGAAGGGGACCGTGCAGAGCACCATTGCACCGGTCCTGGAAAAGTTCGGCGTCACCTGCCG
>Ga0163154_10010867_pt1 | contig 10031 bp, 9 predicted proteins | sample OliLakLV19MP9P1_FD_148649 | JGI IMG/M metagenome (GOLD analysis project Ga0163154, IMG submission 148649) | Freshwater microbial mat bacterial communities from Lake Vanda, McMurdo Dry Valleys, Antarctica - Oligotrophic Lake LV.19.MP9.P1 | ecosystem: Environmental > Aquatic > Freshwater > Lake >...
CTTTAGTGGCAGTGGATGAAAGCGTTCTTGGCTTTAGCCAGCGGCGCGTGTGGGTCAGGTCCGTCAGGACATAGGTCTAAGGAGCTGGACACCGCGTCGCAACGAGTCTACACCACATTCATCTGTAAGAATCGTGAGGGCGACCCGCCGGGTCGCCCCTACCACATCTCCGCATCATTGTTTCTTCCTGCACGGACGCCTCATGAGGCGTCCGGTAATTCGGCATTATCGCGCTAAATTACGCCCCGACTTGTTTAACCCGCAGTTCCGCCGCGTCTAAGAGCGCTTGACAGCGGGCGGATAACCGACGCCCCAACTCGTATAGCGCGACGGAATCTTCCAGCGTCAGTTCGCCGGATTCAAGCCGCTGAACGGTGGCTTGTAAGGCGCTGAAGGCTTGCTCAAAACTCATCTCTTGGGTTTCATCGCTCATAATAACCGCCCCTCTTCAACAACGCGGGCGTTGAAGCGCCCATCCTGAACCTGTACCGTGATTTCTTCCCCAACCCCGACTTGACCAGTTGCACGCACGACCTCGCCTGTGGCCGCCAGTCGCACCAATGCGAATCCGCGTGCCAATAGCGCCGTCGGATTGGCGGCATCTAATGCCCGCGCTTCTGAGATAACCCGTTCACGCAGCAAATTAAGCTGTGCGTCTAGCCGCGAATCCAGTCGGTCAGTCAACCGGTCAACCGTCTGGCGGGTGTTCTGGATGACGCGCTCTGGGCTGCTCATTTGCATCTGGGTTACTGCGCGTTCGACCCCTTCCCGTAGCAGTTCCAGACGCCCAGCCATCAACTCATCGAGTTCGACGCGAGAATTCTCAATATAAGTCGGAAAATCGACGGCCAAGCGGGTGATAAACTCGGCGGCGGCGGATGGGGTAGGGGCGCGGTAATCGCTGACGAAATCGACCAGCGTGGTGTCCGTCTCATGACCGACACCGGTCACGGTTGGCACATCAGACTCCGCCACCGCCCGCGCCACCGATTCGTGATTGAACGCCCACAAATCTTCAATACTGCCGCCGCCGCGACAAATCAGGATCACATCGCAGACATCGCCCGCATTTAACCGCCCAATAGCGCGGACGATTTGGGCTGGCGCGTCCGCCCCCTGCACCTGAGTCGGCGATAAAATCACCTCACCCAGCGGGAAGCGCCGCCCTAAGACGTTCAGCACATCTTGGAAGGCCGCCGCATCTGGCGAGGTCACGACGCCGATTCGCCACGGTAGGCCGGGGAGGTCGCGCTTGCGGGCGGGGTCGGTCAAGCCTTCGGCCATCAGGCGGGCTTTGACCTCTTCCAATTGGGCGTAGAGGTCGCCAATCCCTAACGGGCGGAGTTGCTCAACCTGAAGCTGATATTCGCCGCTTTTCTCATAGACGGTGATTTTGCCCCGCGCCAGAATCGACTTGCCGTTTTCCGGCGCGATGGGTTGACCGGCTGCCGTGCGATTCCACATCACGGCTTTGAGCGCGGCGCGTTCACCGTCTTTGAGCGTGAAATACCAATGGCCGCTGGCATATTGGCGGGCGTTGCTGACCTCGGCTTGCACCCAAACATTGCGGAGCAGCAGGCTACCTTCCAACACATCTTTAATCTGTGCGGTGATTTGGCTGACCGTCAGCGCATCGTCGGTCATGGGAAGTCCTGAGTCATCAAGCCTTGATTAGGCGTCGGGCGCATTACTGTACTTGGTACAAAGCGTCAAAAAACATCTGCTGAAGAGGATGTTGACGATGCCATATCTCCTGCCATGTTTTAGGGATTGGGTATTCGCCCTCTTTAAGTACGAAATTGTTTTCCCTCCCCGCTCGTGATTGACGCCATTGTTTGGAGTAGAAACTGCCTTTGGTGGTGCGGTCAATCTGTTGAAAGTAGTTGTCGATCTGCTCACGGGTCATTTCGTGAAGTGAACTGATGTTAAGGAATAGATCGAACTGCTTCGGCGGCAGTAACTCAATTTGGTGAGCCATCAGAAATCGTATCCGTGACGATTCGTATTCTGCCTTGACCTCATCAAATGAGGAAAATGGCCGATACTTAAAGACCTTTTCTTCGGGGAAAATAGTCGATAGATATTCTTGAGCCACGAACAGCGCCGGTGGGATGTCGATAATGGTATACGTGGCCTTTGGCATGGTTTTCAAGAACACATGTGCCAATCTTCCATAGCCAGCGCCGAGTTCTGCGATGTTAAAATCAACTTGTTTCGGTGCCTGAAAATTGAGTGCTGAATAGAATTCATAAATCGAATTACACAAGTCCTGTGAAATCCAATTTCCCCTGTATTGAACACGCCACGGGTTGCCTACAAGCGGCTCTTCAATCGTTTTTAATAATCCATCTTTATCTTGTTTACGAGTCCAGTTTGCGAGCATTCCAACATATATTTTATAGATAAACGCACTGAGTGGATTGAACGCTGTAATGCCTTTGCCGCGAGGTTCATTATAACAGGGAAATGATGCGCCGAAAATCGAAAAATCAGGATGGCGTAGCCAATGCAGGCCGACGGGTAAAAGCTGATGAGCGAGGATACCAAGAATTGTCCAGTTAAAATATTTTGTGTTGACTGTCCGTTTGAATTGGGAAATCCCCCATTGCTCAAGCTGTGCAATATGTGTGGCATTCAGTTCCCTCCAAAACGGTGAAGGGGAATATAAGGTGGGAGCGTTCTCTATATCTTGTAACATCTCATTCAACATGGAAAATATCCTGTGAGGATTTCGAAATTAAGATTAATGACCTATTCTACCGAATTTATATGAAGAACACAAAGTATTAGGAAATATAGGGTGCATTTCAGATTGTTGCATGGTGTGGATCGGAATACAAATGGGCGCAGCACGCTGGCACAGAGGGTCGCCCCTACGAAAACCGCGTCATTCGTAGGGGCGCACCCATGGGTGCGCCCGCCAAACACGACATTTTGCACTAAGTTGAAATGCACCCGGAAATATGGAAATATGCCTCATGTCGAATGATTAGAGCTTCACCGATTTCAGCTCAGCCGTGTAGATTGAATCAAGAGGACGCCTAGAGCGGCGTCCTCATCTGAATTTATGGGGCAAATATCACGCTGTGACCGGAATCGCTGAAACGACTTCCGCCGCCAGTTCGTATCTGCCAAATGACGGGATGACATAGGCCCCCGCCACCAACGGCGCACAGGCGCGCAGCAAGTCTTGGGCGATGGCGACTCCGGTCATCGGCGCGTCCTCGCCCGCGTCTTCCAGTTGCTTGAAGATCGACTCTGGGATGGTGATGCCCGGGACTTCATTGTGTAAAAATTGCGCGTGTTTGAGGCTATACAGCGGCATCACGCCGATTAAGACCGGATTATCGAGGAAGCGCGACAATCGCTTCACGATACTCCATTTTTGCTGACGTAAGGGTAATTTGCGGGCAATCTTAGGCAATTGTACGCTGCCCCCTAGAAACATGCCCATCATCAGGTAAATCAAATTGGTCAAACGGCTATCACAATCGTCGGGAATCCGTTTCAAAAGATAGCTGTGTAGGCTACGATAGAGTTGAGGAATGGACATTGGAGGCATGAGTCTCGTCTCGGTTTTTTTCGCAAATTTACCTTAACGAGTTTTTTCACCGTTTTAGAGCCCATTCCTTAGCTCGTTTGTTCAGTGTCCGGTAGCTAGATTAGATTAGAAAGGATGTATTAAATGGCTCGCAAATGTGATGGGTGTAACGGAAGCGGAAAATGTAACATCTGTAACGGTAAAGGCAGAAAAGGTGGAAAACTCCGTAATGGAGACCCATTTACTGAGCAATGCCCATCCTGCCAACCTCCGGGAAGTGGTACATGCCGAGTCTGTCTTGGTTCAGGGGTGCAACCTTCCGTTAAATGATGTGAAGTAATCTGAGTGTGTAGATATTTCAACACATTCAACAGATATGAGGAGTGAACCCTATTAAAAACGTCCATTCCTCATATCAATTTTTCTCACGCTGTGACCGGAATCGCTGAGACGACTTCCGCCGCCAGTTCGTATCTGCCAAACGACGGGATGATATATGCGCCGGCCACCATTGACGCGGTTGAGCGCAATAGCTCTTGCGCGATGGCGACGCCGGTCATTGGCGCATCCTCTCCGGCATCTTCCATCCGTTTGAAAATCGCCTCTGGGATGATGATTCCGGGGACTTCGTTGTGCAAAAATTGCGCGTGTTTGAGGCTGTATAGCGGCATCACGCCAATCAAGACCGGCAGCTTAAACGACTCGCCGTTGATTTCCTCATACCGCTTGAGGAATCGCTCGATGCGCCACGCCTCAAATACCGGCTGACCGAGGGCGAAATCTGCCCCTGCGCTGAGTTTGTTGCCCAATATCTTGATTTCATGGTCGAGGTCATCTGCGCCCATATTCAACGCGCACCCGACCAAAAATCCGGCGGGCGCACCGATGCTATTACCGGCTTGGTCTACGCCGTTGTTCATGTTGTGCTTAATCAGCGTAATCAGCTTGCTCGGCACGATGTCGTAACTGTCGTTGGCGTCGGGATAATCCCCGATTTTGGTCGGGTCGCCCATCGTGACGAACACATTTCGTAAGCCCATCGCGTGCGCGGCCAGCAAATCGCCTTGAATCCGCAACAGATTCCGGCCACGGGTCGGGAAGTGCAGCACGGTATCGACGCCGACTTGGGTTTGAATCAAGTGCGCGGCGGCGTAAGGCGACATCCGCATCCGCGCCGCAGGGGTATCGGCCACATCCAGAATATGCGCGCCCGCGTCGCGCAATAGGCGTGCGCTGCGGACGAGTTTCTCGACATTGAAGGAGCGCGGCGGCGATACTTCCACCGTGACGGTGAATTTACCCGCCAGCAAGCGCTCGGCAAACTCGGTTGGGCGCAAAATCGGCCCCGATTCCTCGGAGTTGGGTTGTTCTAGGAATTGGATGGTCGGGAAGTTCCGCAAGCCGTCGCGGGCTTCATCTAGGGCGCGGCGCATCGCGCTGATGTGTTCCGGCGTCGTGCCGCAGCAGCCGCCAATCACTCGTGCACCGAGGGTTTGGAAGGTCAGGGCGTAATCGCCGAAATATTCCGCCGTGGCGGGGTACATCACGCGCCCGCCGATTGATTCTGGGAATCCGGCGTTGGGCATGACCGATAAACGGGCTTTAGGGACGCACGTCCGCATGGTTTGTAACACCGCCGCTAATTGAGACGGCCCGCCGGAGCAGTTGACGCCCAAAACATCCGCGCCCGCACGGTATAAATCATAAGCGACCCGCGCCGGGGTGAAGCCGGACAGCGTGCGGTCATCACCAGCAAACGTGGCATGAGCGATGAGAGGCAGGGTCGGGGCGACGGTACGCGCCGCGCCCAACGCCTCCATCAGTTCGTGATGGTCGGCAAAGGTTTCCAGCAGAATCGCATCGACGCCAGCCTCGGCTAAGGCGCGGATTTGCTCAGCGAACGCCTCGCGAGCGTCCTCTTTGCTGATCGAGCCGAACGGGCGCATCTTTGGCCCCAATGGCCCAACCGATCCGGCCAGATAGACATCCTCGCGCCCGCTGTCCGCGATGGCGCGCTGGGCGATGTCGACGGCGGCGCGGCAGACTTCAGCGACTTTGTCGCCGTAGCCGTGTTCGCTGAGTTTGAAGTGATTCGCGCCAAACGTATTGGTCTCAATCAATTCTGCGCCCGCGTCGATATAGGCTTTGTGGACGGCGTAAACTTGATCGGGATTGGTCAGGTTGATGACATCAAAACTGCTGGTGATGGGTAGCCCAGCTTTGTGAAGCTGAGTCCCCATCGCGCCATCTCCGAGGAGGGGTAGGTCGCAGTCGATGCGTTCGAGGAAGGGGATACGGGGCATGAGGGATTTTTGAGTCTCCTGTTCTCGTGAACTACGAGCAGCGGTCATCCGTGAATTGTACGCGCTTTGCGTCCTAACGCAACCGGATAATCTGCACCAGAATAATCCAACCGTGTTACAATCGTCGGCAAATGACGCTGTTATGAGGAGGATTAGGCCGTGTTAGACGATCTGCGCCGTAGCTCTATGGAAGACCCCAACGACGACGATGAGAAAGAAAAGGCCGACGCTGCCAAGAAAAAGGCCGCAGGCCCCGGCTTTTTCGGTTCGATGAGCGCCTTTGAGCGCATGATTTTGGCCGTCCTGACCTTATTGGTGGTGATTGTGTTCGTCGTGCTGATTTTGCTGGCGACGGGGCGGATTCAATTATAAAAACGCGCCTCTGAATGTCTCTGGTTTCGCATAGACATTCAGAGGCGATTACGGGCGAAAGATGATTTGCAAACGGACGCCATTTCAAGCGCCCGTTTGCTTTCAATTTATTATTGCGCTCATGTATTTCTGGCGGGGTTAGTCCGTGAGTCGCTACTTGAATCATCGTAGGTGTGTGATGATACATTTTTTGTCTGTTAAGTGTCTCATATGTTATATTTTAGAAGCAATACGGCTAATGTGAAATGGTTGAACCTATCGCCAATCCGCCGTCGAGGGTTAAAACCCCCGTCTAATGCACTGCAAAACCCACTAAAGTGGGTTGCTTGGTTCAAGAGTCGGAAAAAAAGAGTCCCTTTAGTGGACTTTGTTTTCCCTCAGCCCGGCACTTTAGTGCTGGGCGACGGATGAGTCTGCACATTATCTATCGGGGCGCTTTAATTTCACATTAGGCGTAGCAATATGATTTGAGCAGTTTGGAATGACGAGAGGGCTTCATGATTCAGATTGGCGATAATATCTACAATTCCGTTACCGGCACACGCTTTCATATCCTTGCGATGAGCGATAGCGGTTTTACCATTGAACAGACCGTTGAATCAGGCAAGAAACAATCAACGCTGAATCACATGCACCGCACATGGACTGAAAACTTTGAGGTCATAAGCGGCACGGGCAAATACACGCTGGAAGGCAAGGTGAGTGAAATCCGCGCAGGTGATAAATTCACCGTCAAGCCCGGACAGGCGCATATTCACCCGTGGAACACGGGGAATGATGACCTGCACTTTACCCAGACCGATACCTTCCCAACGCCAGACACCACAGCGGCACAAGACACTTTTTTGGCGTTCAGCACGACGTTTGCGCTGGCCGGACTGGGGAAGGCCGACCATGACGGCGTGCCGCGCAACCCACTACAACTGATGGCGACATTGGATTTTTTCCGGCAACATGGCGGTTATATTCCGGGCGTACCATTGGGTCTGCAAGATGTGTTAATTGGCGGCGGTGGCGCTTTGGGACGCGCTTTCGGCTATCGCGGATGGTATGAGCAGTATTTGCCCAATCGGAAATAGTATTCATCGACGATCAATGTAGTGTTTTATGCGGCAGATGGTTAATACGTCCGCCGCATCGTTGTTATATACTCAAACCCTGATAGAACAACATTCAATATAGACCTATAAAAAGGGATAAACAGATGTTTGATGCTTGGATAACGATTCCGGCTGGAGAAACGTGGGTTAATCGGGTTGTGAATCGGAAAGGCATACTCTCTTTCTTGAAAAAATGGGATTCCTTGCCCGTTGATGTCCCTGCTTTTGACATCGCCAAATATCCGGTGACGGTGGCGGAATATGAAGCGTTCATCCAAGACGGCGGCTATCAACATGATGAGTGGTGGGAGGGGTTGGCAAAGCGGATTGAGACGCCGGAATCTCTGCCCGAATTTAGCGCCGCAGACCATCCCCGCGTGAATGTGACATGGTATGAGGCGGTGGCTTATTGCCGTTGGGTGAGCGCCAAGACCGGCCAGATCATCCAACTCCCCACTGAGTCGCAATGGATATGGGCGGCGCGGGGTGATGATGGTCGCTCGTACCCGTGGGGCAGTGAATGGGCAGATGGCCGCTGCAATTGGGCGGGTGGGACAGATGAAGGCGGCACGACCCCGGTGACGGCCTATCAAGGCGCTGATAAAGGCGACAGCCCGTATGGGGCGACAGATATGTTGGGCAATGTCTGGGAATGGTGTCTGTCAGATTATGTGACCGGCGACACTGATACGACGGGGAATGATAAGCGCGTGCTGAAAGGGGGTTCGTGGGATCGGGGCAGAGAACACGTTCGCCTGACGTATCGCAGCAGCGAATATCCGTCCGTGTCGTTTGGCGATGTCGGATTCCGGTGCGTGCGGCTGCCGAGGTGATTTGGCATGGTCTTTGACGGACTCGGCTTGATGCGGCACAATACGGATTACGTATTCAGCTTTTTGCATAAGCGAGGGTCAAAAGTGTATGCCGCAGGTCGAATTTAACCGTTATTACAAATATGACGAACTCACCACGCTGTTAAACGCCTACGTCGCCGAGTATCCCGGCTTGGTCAAGGTCGCCAGCATGGGCAAGAGCTATGAGGGGCGCGACATCTGGGTGTTGACCGTCACCAACTTCAACACCGGCGCTGACGCAGACAAGCCCGCGCTCTGGATTGACGGCAATATCCACGCTACCGAACTTTCTCCATCCACCGCCTGCCTCTACTTCCTGAATTATCTGGTCACAAATCACGGAACAGAGGCCGATGTCACCCGTGTTTTGGATACCCGCGCCTATTACATCTGCCCGCGCCTGAACCCTGACGGCGCAGAATGGGCGATGGAAAACCCGCCGCGCCCGCGTCGCAGCAGCACCCGCCCATATCCGTATGACGAGGAGCCGCTGCCGGGGTTAGAGGAATTTGACATCGACGGCGATGGGCGCTTGCTGTATATGCGGATAAAAGACCCGAACGGTCAATGGAAGAAGCACGCCACCGAGCCTCGCCTGTTGGTGCGCCGTGACGCCATCGAAACCGGCGGCGAGTATTATCGCGTGATGGTTGAAGGCCGCCTGAATGAATATGACGGCTCGACCATCACCGAGCAGGGGATTAAAGAAAACCTTGACTTGAATCGCAACTACCCGGCGGAATGGCGTCAAGAATATCAACAGCATGGCGCAGGTTCATATCCGACCAGTGAGCCGGAAATCCACGCGCAGGTCGATTTCATCACCAAGCACAAAAATATCACCGGCGGCGTCTCATTCCACACCTTCAGCGGCGTTCTGCTGCGCCCGTATGGGACACACGCGGACGAACATCTGCCGGACGACGACCTGAAAGTATTTAAGCATATCGGCAAGGTCGGGACGGAAATTACCGGCTACCCGAATATCTCGGTGTTCCACGAGTTCAAATACAGCCCGAAAGAAGTCATCACGGGCGTGTTTGACGACTGGTTGTATGACCACTTTGGCCTGTATGCGTGGACGGTGGAAATTTGGTCGCCGCAGCGCCAAGCGGGGATTAAGGAGTACAAATACATCGAGTGGTACGACGAACACCCGATTGAAGACGATTTCGCCATGCTCAAGTGGAGCGATGAGAAATTGGGCGGCAAGGGCTATGTCGATTGGTATGAGTTTGACCATCCGCGCTTGGGCAAGGTTGAATTGGGTGGCTGGGATTTCACGTATGCCTTCCGCAACCCGCCCGCCGATTTCCTAGAGGCGGAAGTCGCGCTGTTCCCGAAATGGCTGGTCTTTCACTTGCTAATTTCGCCAAAACTTGAACAACACAGCCTGAGCGTCGAGAATCTCGGCGGCGGCGCGTATGTCATCCGTTTGACCGTGCATAATACCGGTTATCTCCCGACCAACGTCAGCACCCGCGCCGTAGAGCGCAAGGTCACTCGCGGGGTGATGTGTGAGATTGAGTTGCCCGATGGGGCGGAATTACGCGCCGGTAAGCTACGCCAAGACATCGGTCAATTGGCGGGGCGGGCGGGAACGTCGTCCTCCTTGTCGATTTGGGGCATCCCCGCCGTGACGGGTGACCGTGCGAAGGCCGAGTATGTGGTCTACGCGCCACAGGGCGGAATCATCAAAATCACCGCACGGCATGAACGTGCCGGCGTGGTCAATATCGAGATACCGTTGTTCTAATGCCTCTCATAGCGCCCAACCCACTTGTCCCGCCCATCCGAACCGATGGCACGAACGTCTTTGCCGACCATACGGTGAGGGTACGACTGATTGATATTCTTGATG
>Ga0163154_10010869_pt1 | contig 10030 bp, 9 predicted proteins | sample OliLakLV19MP9P1_FD_148649 | JGI IMG/M metagenome (GOLD analysis project Ga0163154, IMG submission 148649) | Freshwater microbial mat bacterial communities from Lake Vanda, McMurdo Dry Valleys, Antarctica - Oligotrophic Lake LV.19.MP9.P1 | ecosystem: Environmental > Aquatic > Freshwater > Lake >...
CCTCGCCTCGTTCTCGAACCTTCTTGCGGTACTGGTGGTGTTGAAGTCCCGGTGGCACGGGCATTCTGTCCGTGCGTCACTCGAACGGGCAGAATGCCCGTTCCACTTTCAGACAATACTGGTGCCTTTTTTACCGAAGTGCCGTTGCCGGGGATAGGATGATGGGGCTGCGTTTCGGCTTGCGCTGGTTGGGCGTCATGTCGAATCCAGCCGGGCTGCGTCGGCCCTTCGCGTTTGATTGAGGACTTCTGCGGCATGAGGAAACTGAGCGGATACGGACCGAGCGTGATCGTCCTGGCGACGGCGGCGGTGACGCTGCTGGCGGGTCCGGTCGTCGTGCAGCAACTCACATTCCAGCAGACAAGGACCGAAGTCATCCAGGCGCGGCTGAACCTGGAGGGCAACGATGTGCTGGCCCGCATCAACCAGGCCACCCGCGACATCGCCACGGTGGTGGAACCCTCGGTGGTGCATGTGAGCGCGCATTACCGCGACGACACAGCCCCCGGCCCCTCGCGCGTCGGGCTCTCCACCGGCTCGGGCTGGGTGTACGACGAATTGGGGCACGTGGTGACCAATCATCATGTGATCGCCAACGCCCAGCGAATTGACGTACAGCTTCATAACGGCGAGATCCGCGAGGCGACCATCGTGGGGTCCGATGAATCGACCGACATCGCGGTGATCAGGATCTCGGCCGGCCGCCTGCATCCGGCCACGCTTTCCTCACTGGAGGAGCCGGTGAACCAGGGCGACATGGTGTTCGCGTTCGGGTCGCCGTTCGATTTCCGGTTTTCCATGTCCAGCGGCGTGGTGTCGGGCAAAGGGCGCAGCGTGGGGGTGATTCGCGATGAAACCGGACGCCGCCAGGGGTATGAGAATTTCATCCAGGTGGATGCGGCGATCAACCCCGGCAATTCAGGCGGCCCGTTGACGGATTTCCGCGGACACGTCATTGGCATGAACACCGCGATCGCCACCGGACGCCGCAATTCATCGGGTTTGGAGGAAGGGCAGTTCGCCGGCATCGGCCTCGCGATTCCCATGGACATGATCCAACCGGCGGTGACGCAGATCATCAAGCATGGATATGTCGAAAAAGGTTTCATGGGCGTCAACGTGGGCGATCTCAACGTCAACTTTGCGCAGCAACTCGGGTTCATCGGCGCGGGCGTCCTCATCACGGGCGTTGACGATCTCGGCCCGGCGGGCGTGGCGGGGGTGAAACTCAACGACATCGTCACCCATGTGAACAAGCGATCCGTCTCCACGGTCGCTCAACTGCAATCGATCATTTCATCCATGCTGCCGGGCGAGTCGGCACGGTTGACCATCTGGCGGTTTGATCCGCGAAACCCGGGCGGCGAGGCGCAGGAACTTTTCGTGGCGCTTAATCGCCTTGACACCTTGCGGGCCGCCGGACAGTTGCCGCCGGACAACCCCAAAGATTCCATTGTCTCCCTTGGCATTGTCCGCATGAGCACGAGTACCGCTGATCTGGCCCGACGTTTCGGCGCGGCGTTCCATCCGGGCGTGATCCTGGAGGAATTGACCGCCGATTCGGAACTGGCCCAGCGCGTCGGCCCGGGGTCAATCATCACCGACATCGCGGATCGCCCCGTGCGTAGCGTCGATGACCTGCTTCGCGCATTGAGGGATTACGACCTGCGTTTTCCCGGCGTGAAAGCCACCGTGATCGACGCGGACGGCCAATATGCCGCGATTTATCTGCGGGTTGAGCAATGAGCCGGGTCCTCGCGGTGACGCGGGCGGTTGCGGCATGATCGCGGTCGATCCTACTTCCGACTGCGACACGGCGGAGTCGCTGCTCACCGTTCGCGATCTTCAGGTGTCCTACCACCGGGGCGGCGGCTGGATGAAGCGCCAATCCGTACGCACCGCGGTTGATGGTGTTTCCTTTCATCTCCATCCGGGCGAGGCGCTCGGTCTCGTCGGCGAATCCGGCTGCGGCAAGACCACCATCGGCCGTGCCGTGCTGCGGCTGATCCCCGCCACGGGCGGCGAGGTGCGATTGAATGGAATCAATGTGCTGCGCGCCTCGCGTCGCCAATTGAAACCGCTTCGCCGTCAGATGCAGATCATCTTTCAGGATCCCGGCGGTTCGTTGAATCCGCGGATGCGGGTCGGGGAACTGGTGGGCGAACCGCTTCTGGTGCATGGCGTGGCCCGCGGTCGCGCCCTGGGCCTGCGCGTGGGCGCCTTGTTGGAGCGATGCGGCATGTGGGCGGCGGCGGCGGATCGGTATCCTCACGAGTTTTCCGGCGGACAGCGCCAGCGCATCGCCATCGCCCGCGCGTTGGCGGCTGAGCCCAAACTCATCGTGTGCGACGAGCCGACCTCCGCGCTCGACGTCTCGATCCAGGCGCAAATCCTGAACCTGCTGAAGGACTTGCAGGATTCCCTGGGGCTGGCGTACCTGTTCATCAGCCACGACATCGCGGTGGTGCACCATGTGTGCCGACGCCTCGCGGTCATGCGCGCGGGCAGGATCGTGGAGCACGGCGACTGCGACACGGTGATCCGCCAGCCGCAACATGAATACACCAAGGCCCTGCTGAACGCGGTGCCGCGCGTGGAGGCGGCGACCTCTGACGCATGACGCGGCAACGAGCATCAGCCACGCAACTACCCTTAGCCGCCGTGAAATTCAAGGATCGAAAACGGTGACGGGATGAAACTCCGCGAGCCATTGGCTCGCGGCTGATGGCGACCAGCACGTTGCATTCGAGACAGAAACAACGTCGCCGACCCGTGGGCCGGCGACGTTCCATCCACCCGAATTTTGAAGCCTCCATTGCTGTCGCGCGTCGCGTCCAGCCCCCACCCCAACACCTGCCCCGTCAGAACGCAAATACCGTTTCAAACACCTTGGCGATGATTCCCTTCTTGCTGCTGTCGCGCAGTTCGCCGACGTGGACTTTGTCGATGGCCAGGTCGTGAATCTGGTTTGAAAGCACGGTGTTCGCGGGGGTGATGTCATCCGGCCGGCAGATGCCCGTGACCTTCATCGTCGCCTCTTCGTCATCGGTCTTGATGTGCGTCCGCGCCTCCAGCACCAGGTTGCCGTTGGGAAGCACCTCGATGACTTCCGCGGTCAGCCGCGCGGAAAAGTCGTCCTTGCGCGAATAATCGCCCTCGCCTTCGAATTCCTTTGAAAAGTTGATCTTCAATTTCGGGTTGTCCGAATCATCGCCCTGTTTCAGCGTCAACCGCAGCAGGTCTTGGATGTTGAAGTCCGGCCAGCTCGGCACCGCCGCGTCGAGCTCCGATTCCTTCTTCGTGTCCAATTCCGCGGAACTCTTCGCGGTGCTGGTTTCGCGGATGATGATCTGCACGAGATCATGCGCCTGGTAGGTGCGCGGCTCCGGCGGGGCGACGGCGAAGAGGCTCACCGTGCGGAGCGCATGCGGGCTTGCTTGATCGCCCGTCGGCTGCGCCGTCGGCGCGGTGGCCATCAGCGAGCTGGACGCGGAGTCCCCGCCGGGGCGGGATTGGGCGAGGGCGATCGTTCCAATCGCGCAGGCTAATCCGCAAGCGGCACTTGAGTGAATTCTTGATGGCGACATGATTTACGTCCTCAATCCCCCTCTGTGTCCTCTGTGATCTCTGTGGTTCAGCCGTTGGCATGGCGAGAGAGGTCGAGCACCGCTTCGCTGCGACCGACGACTTTCGCGGTGAACGATTCGCGTTCGCCGAGTTTGCGCAGCTCGATGCTCTCGCCGGCCGCGCCGTCCGCGCGGGCCTCGGCCTGCACGGAGATCGCCACCCCACCCACCAGGCAACGCACGGTGATCTGATCGCCCTTCTTCACCAAGGCGTCCCGCCGAACGTGCTTCTCGCGGATCACCTCGCGCGCCTTCATCGGTTTGCACGCAATGCGGCCGGCGATGGCGGCGACGCCCGCGGTCTGACCGGCGACGCTGGGCGTGACCCACTGGGTCACGGCCTCCACATCCTCGGCGAAGATGGTCTCGTTCTTGTCCACATCGCGCTTCAGCGCGGCGGCCTGAACCTGAAGTTCAGGCTGCACGCGCACCGTGCGCGAACCGCTGACCAGGTTCCCCGCCCAGGTGCGCACGACCATCTCCACCCGATCGCTGGCGAGGCTGCCGAGCGGCTGCACCTCCAACCGCGCGGTCGCCGACAAGGTGCCGAGGAACGGCGCATCATCGGGTTGAAACGTCAACCGCAACTGATCCGGATTGACCCGCAATTGGCTGAGCATGAGATTGGCGATCATGCCCCGCAGCGTGCCTTCGTTGACCAGCGCGCTCGCCAGAATCGCTTCGGGTTCCACGGTGGCTCGCACGGGCGCTTCCGCGCCGGGCAGCGCGATCGGTGCCATCGCCTGCGGCGCGCCGCCCTCTGCCGTGCGTCCCGGACGCACCACCACCTGGCGGCCGCTGAGATCGACCTTGGCCCAGTTCACCCCCGCGCCCTCCAACCGCAGGCGCACCTCGCGCACGGTGATTTCCAGCGGCTGGCCGCTCGCGTTCACCTTCGCGATCTCCAGCGATGCCCACCGGTTCGCTTCGGGGCCTTCCAAGGTGGCGATGTCGCCCAGCGTGATGAGCGTTTGATTGACGGTCAATCGCGCCGCTCCCTTGAGCGCGATGGTGTCCGCCTTCGCGACCGAAGCAAAGCACGCGAAGACGCAAGCGAGAATGGCGATGATGCCTCTTGATTTCACGACGAAACTCCAATTCGTGTCTGTCTGTCACTCAGAACTCAGAACTCAGAACTCAGAACTCGCTTAGAACCGTCTCAACCGCCCGATCGTCTGCAAGGCCTCATCCGCGGCCTGGATGGATTGACTGTTCAACTCGAACGCACGCTGAGTCTTGATCAGGTTCACCAGTTCGATGACGGGATCGACGTTGGAGCCTTCAAGGAATCCCTGGCGGACGCCGCCGCGCCCGTCCTCCAAGGGGTCGCCGATGTTGGCATCGCCCGACGCTGCGCTGGGCAGGTAAAGATTCTCGCCAAGTTGTTTGAGCCCGGCGGGATTGACGAAGGTGGCGAGTTGAAGGGTCTCGACGATCTGCGGTTCATTCTGGCCGGGCAGCAGTTGACTCACCACGCCGTCATTGCCGATGGAGACGCCGACCGCGTTGGGGTCGATCTGGACGCTCGGCACCAGCCGCCGACCCTGGTCGGTGGCAAGCACGATCTCGCCGTCGGCATTCAAGGCGAAGTTGCCCGCTCGCGTGTACGCGATGCCTTCGCCCGTGTCGTCGCCGACCTCCACCTGAAAGAACCCGTCGCCTTCAATGGCGAGGTCCAATTCGCCGCCGGTATTCTGCATCGCGCCCTGGCTGAAGTTCACTTGCGTGCCGGAAATCTTGGTGCCGAGGCCGACGTACAGGCCGGTCGGGCGGATGTCGCCGTTGCTGTTCTCGGTGCCCGGCTGGGCGCGCTCGGCATACAGCAAATCCTGAAAATTGGCGCGGCTGGCCTTGAAGCCATCGGTGTTCGCGTTCGCCAGGTTGTTGGCGATGACGTCCAAGGAAGTGCTCAAGGCCGAAAGGCCGGTGGATGCGGAATGGAGGGCAATGATGGCCATGGGGAGGTGTCAGGCGTCGGGTGTCAGGTGTCAGGAATGAACGCGAAGCGAGCGGCGCCCCCGCCGCTCCGTACTCAGAACTCAGAACTCAGAACTCAGAACCCAAATTTCTCACGCCACGCGCCCCATCGTGTTGATCACCTGCCCCAGCAGGTTGTCGTGGTACTGCATCATGGTGCCGTTGGACTGCACGGCCTTGGAGGCATTGATCATGTCATTCATCGCCCGCACGGGATCCACCGCGCTCGCCTCCACATACCCCGAATGCACGCTTCCGCGCGCGGGTTGCCGTGAACCCATGCCGTCGCGACCGTCCACACGCAGCAGGCTTTCGCCTTCCTTCCGCAGTTCGTTGGTGTCCGCCACGGTGGTGATTTGGAGCTTGGCCACCAGCGACTCGCGCTGGGTGATGGATCCATCCTGATCGATGTGAACCGGCGCGGCCCGATCCAACCGAATGGGTTGATCCTGGTCATCCAGCACCGCCATGCCGCTCGCCGCCATCACCAGTTCACCACCCGCGTTCATGGCGAAGCGGCCATCGCGGGTCAGCCGCAGCGTGTCGTTCGGCGACCCCGCGCGGCCGTTATGGACGACGAAAAAACCATCGCCTTGGATGGCCAGATCGAGTTCGCCGCTTGATTCCGCGAGATCGCCTTGCGCGAGTTGAACCCGCGTCGGATTGCTGAGGAGGCCGCCGCCGAGTTGTTCCAGCATCCATTGCGGATCGATCGCCACGCCGTCTTCGATGCGTTCGGGCGGCCTGGCCCGGAGCGAGACTTGATCGGGCTTGTAGCCAACCGTGTTCAAGTTGGCGAGATTGTTCGCCAGCACATCTTGGCGGTACATGCTGCCCAGCGCGCCGGCGGCCGAAACGTAGAGGCCGTAGTTCATGACCGCGCCTCCATCGGTTCGCGTGCAGCGACCGTTCCCGCCGGTGACGGTCCGCGCACCGCGTCATGCCGATGCACCGCCGCCGCCAGATGGGCCAACCGAACGACGTGCGCGCCCAGGCTGGTATACCGATCGCCCTCGCCGTCCGTGGCGAGTCGCGGCAATCGGGCCTCGTTGATCAACTGACGAAGGTGCTCCCGCATGTGGCACTCCTTGCCTGGGGGCGTATTCGGCGGCGTGGGAAACTGTCTCACCACCATCAAGCAAGAGGTGTGCCACGAGTTGCGTGCCTCGCCGCACCCCCCAATCAAGCATTGGCGATCCCAATTGCGCCTCGTCGCGCAACAATCTTCGCCTTCATCGCCATCATTTTTTCAGCATGATTTTTCCATGCCCCCAAGGTGAGGGATTTCTGCGGTGATCGCGGGGATTCCGTCGATGGACTGACGTTCACAAGGGCCAGCCATGCTCGATCAGCGGGATTCGTCACCACGTTGCCGTTCACAATTGAACTCCTTTGCTTCCACCGCCATCAATGATGACGATCAGGCGGATGGCGCGACCTGCCCGCACGTCGACCGGAACGACGCTCGTTGCGGCCACCGTTTCACCCTCGGGCGGCTGGAGCAGGCGTTTTCCGTCTGCCTCGGCGGATATCAAGGGTGCCCCACCTATCATCGAATCACCAATGAACTGCAACATCCGGAAATTGAAGTCGTCGCCCGCCGCGTGGGTGTGAATGCCTGCCCTGCCGCCCTTTCCGCCGTTCATCCCCATTCAACGCTGACCGCATTGACGCTTCATGACGGCCTCCCTGTCAACCCCAACACGCTCGCCGATTCCCCGGGCCAGCGCCGGTTCGCCCTTCGACGCACCGGTTCGTGACTTCCTGGCGTATCTGCGCGTGGAGGCAGGACTGGCGACGGCCACCCTGCAAGCGTATCAAGGCGACCTTCGCGACCTGACGGTCTTCCTGCGCGTGGCCGGCGTGCATGATCCGGCTTCCGTCACGCCGCATCATCTTTCAGATCACGTTCGCTACCTCTCCCGCGAGCGTGCAATGGAGTCCACCTCCATCGCCCGGCACCTGGCAACGCTGCGCGTCTTTTTCCGTTTCCTCTACGCCAATCGCCGCCTGCCCGAGGACCCGACGCGGCTGCTGGAGACCCCCCATCGCTGGAAGCGGCTTCCGGGCGTGCTCACGCCAAGGCAGATGCAGGCGCTGTTGGAAATTTCGACGCCCGAAACCGGGCGACTCTGGTTGCGTGACAAGGCGATGATTGAACTGATGTACGCCGCCGGGCTTCGCGCCTCCGAGGTCGGCGCGCTGCGACTCACCGACTTCAACCGGACGCTCAGCGTGGTGCTGGTCACGGGCAAAGGCTCGAAACAGCGACTGGTGCCCATCGGCAAGCCCGCCCGCGAATGCACCGAGACCTACCTGCGGGAATTGCGCCCCACACAGGCGCGATTCGGCGATCAGCGCGATGAGGGCCGCCTGCTGCTTTCGCACACGGGGCGGCCGCTGGAACGGGTCGCCGTCTGGCAGATCATCCGCCGATTGGCGAACCGTGCCGGCATCCCCAAGGCCCATCCGCACATGTTGCGGCACAGCTTCGCCACCCACCTGCTGATGGGCGGAGCCGACCTGCGGGTGGTGCAGGAATTGCTCGGCCACAGCGACATCTCCACCACCCAGATCTACACGCATGTCGATCGATCGCGCCTGCGGGAAACGATCAAAAAACATCATCCGAGGCCATGATGGCAGTCCGGGGTGCTTCGCGAGGGTGGTTTCGGGCGTTTTGGATGTTCAGTATTCAATTCCTGAGCGAACTCAACTCGGTCATTCGCCGTCCTCCTGATATCCTGAAGGCGACGTCGCGCTACGCTGTTCTGGATCAACTCGGTCCGTTCAAGTCAGGCGCGGCCCTCTGCGAGATTGCCATGCGAATCAATTTCCTCCGATGGTCGTTGGCGTGCTGGTGCGTCGCGGTGATTTTCCTCCCGCGGGTCGTCTCCGCCCAGGAAACCGCTTCCGATTTCATTCAGCCGCAGGTGACCCGCGCCCAGTTCACGCGGTTGATGCAGGCGTTGAACCTCGGCCACGATCAGCGCACCATCGTGGATTTCGTCTTCTCGAATTATGTCGAAGCGCTCAGCGACCTGACCAAGCAGACCGATGAGGCAGCCATCGCAGCGGGGCGACAGAAGATCAGCGACGCCCTGGCGGGCAAGACCCGCCTCCAACCGCAGGAGTTGGCGCCGTTGCGCGTGGCGGTGCTGCGCGTGTATCGCACCGCCTGGCCGGAAGCCGACGCCATCTTCGATGACTTGGTGCTGGGCGTGCAAAGCATGTTGGTGGATGGGCAGTCGGAACCCCTGCAGGCGGCCTTGCGCGAACTGCGACGGGAGGTGTTCCTGCATCCGCGGCAACTGGAGGCGGAATACCACGGCTATGCGGGCGAAGGCGTCGACATCCTGCTGCTGGCCGCCGACGCCATGAAACCCGAAGGCGAACTGGCGTCGGCGTCCCGTTCGACGATCGCGGACATCCTGCTGGAGTATGAAATTCAGATGGATCTCCTGCTTGGCCAGACGGCGTCGCCGCTGCGCGAGGTGCGATTGAGTCGCAAGATCGCCGAGATCAACAAGGACACCAGCGAAATCGACCGCCTCGAGCAGCAGTCGATCGACCTGTGGAAGCAACTCTTTGCCCTGAACCGTTCGGCCGTGGATCGCATCGCGGCGCACGTGAACGACATCAATCGTGAACGGTGGCTGGACCGCTTTGACCGGGCATCGTTCACCTGGCTCTTCCCGCGCGATGAACCCGACCTGCAGATCGACTGGATGCGCCGGGAAAAGATTGACCCGGAAATCCAGGCCGAGGCCGACGCGATTTACGCGGAGTATGTCGCGAAGCGACGCACCATCGCGCGGCAAGCCATTGCCATCATGCTGAAGGCCCGCATGGAACTACAAGTCGCCCTCAACCCCATGGATCCTTCCAACATCAACGGGCGCGGCAGCGACCTGTACACGGATTTATTGAAGAACTCCGGCGAGCAATCCACGCTGGAAGGCGCGACGCAATCCAGGCTGGAAAGCCTGCTTCCCGAAGCGGAACGGGAGCGGTTGCGGCAGGCCATGAAGCGCGCGAACGTTGGTCGGCGGCGGTGAATGGTCGAAAACTTTCGACCGTTTGATCGTGGCTTTGGCATTTTTTTACGGGTCACGGTGCCCCAGTAATCGCAAGCTATTCGCCACCACCAGCAGGGTCGATCCCTCGTGGCCGATCACGCCCAAAGGCAACGGCACCTCGCCCAGCAGCGTGAACACCGCCAGGGTGGCGATGACCAGCGTGGCGAACGCCAGGTTCGCCAGCATGATGCGCTTGACTCGCCGGGCCAGCGTGAAACTCCAGGGGATGCGGTTGAGGTCGTCGTGCAGCAGCACCACGTCGGCCGTCTCCAGCGCGGCGTCCGCGCCGATGCCGCCCATGGCCAAGCCCACGTCGGCCACCGCCAGCGCGGGCGCGTCGTTCACGCC
>Ga0163154_10010870_pt1 | contig 10030 bp, 8 predicted proteins | sample OliLakLV19MP9P1_FD_148649 | JGI IMG/M metagenome (GOLD analysis project Ga0163154, IMG submission 148649) | Freshwater microbial mat bacterial communities from Lake Vanda, McMurdo Dry Valleys, Antarctica - Oligotrophic Lake LV.19.MP9.P1 | ecosystem: Environmental > Aquatic > Freshwater > Lake >...
GGGTATGGCATGACCGCTGAGGATCGAATACGCGGGGGCGTGCTACCACGTCATCAACCGGGGAAACTACCGGAGGAACCTGTTTGAGGGGGAGGGAGCGGAGGTGGCATTTGAGCGAACTTTAGGCGAGGCGGCGGCGCGGTACGCATGGCGGGTGCACGCGTGTGTGGTGATGAGGAATCACTTTCACCTGGCGGTTGGGCTGACCGAGCCGAACCGGTACGGGTCTTACCTGGAGTTCCTTGCGACCGATGAACAGATGAAGCGGGAATTGGTAGCGAAACGGCTGAGCCGGGGCTGGTGTGTTGGTGCCAGATCCTTCAAACAGGAGTTCCGCAAAGATCAGGCCCGGAAAGGCGCTGACCTGGACCTGCACCGCTTCGGCGGCCTTGGCCCCGACGAGGTAAGGATCGAGCGCGAGGAACTCTGGGAGGAGCGGATCCAGCTCCTTGCCAAACAGGCGAATGCCGATCTCGCACAGCTCGGTCCGAGAAAATCCACACCGCAGAAGGTGCTTCTGGCCGCAGCATTGAAGGAGAGCACTTCAGTGTCCAACGGTTGGTTGAGTCAACGGCTGGGCATGGAGGAACCCGCCTCCGCCAGCCAGTTTGTGCGGCGACTACTGCTGACACTCAAAGGCCGGGCGGCGGTCAAGAGCCTTTTGTCAAGAGTCAAGACATGACGTCATTTCTGTCTTACTGGCTTGCTGCACGTTACGCTTCGCACCCAATACAACAAACCCTGCCCCGCCCCAATTGGGGCGGTCCTTCCTTCGCTGCTTCGCGTCCTCGCGGTGAAAAGCTGCTGGACCATCGGCCTTTCGGCACCCGGATTTCCTCCGGGAGCGCTCGCCCGGCACTTCGCGCGCACGCCCGCGCGAGTCTATTCGTTTTTCCACTCCAGGGCTTCCCTATCCCCCACTCAGCGCCGTGATGAAGATCACTTCACTGTCAGGCTTCACCGCCTCACGCAAACCCACATGGCTGACGACGCCGTCAACCGCCACGCTGAGTCCGGCACGAAGGCGATCCGCCTGGACCAGACGCTCGCCGATCCCCGGAAAGCGACGCTCAAGTGCTGCGATCACCTCACGGACGGAGCTTCCTTCCACGGTGACATCGACAAGGCCTCCGGAGATCGAACGCAACAAAGCCGGAATCAGGACACGGGCCACGGGCGGCGGGGTTGTCAGACCTTGGACTCCCGAGCCCGTCGTGCCTGCAGGGCCGCCAGCACCCGCGGCGGCGACATCGGCAGGGCACTCAACCGCAGAGCGGTCGCTTGGTGAACCGCGTTCGCCACCGCTCCGGCCGGGGGAATGATGTTCACCTCACCCACACCGCGCACTCCGTAGGGATGCCCCGGATTGGGAACTTCGACAATGATCGTGTCGATCATCGGCAAGTCGCACGCGGTCGGCATCCGGTAATCGAGGAAGTTTCCGTTGAGCAACTCACCCTGCGGGCTGTAAACGTACTCCTCACTCAGCGCCCAACCGATTCCCTGGGCGACGCCACCCTGCATCTGTCCTTCAACATACGATGGGTGCACCGCCTTACCCGCGTCCTGGACAATCGTGTACCGCAAGATTTCAATCTTGCCGGTCTCCGGATCGACCTCGACGTCAACACACTGCGCGGAAAACGCCGCCCCGTAGCCTTTCGGATGAACCGTCGTGCTGACCATCAGCGGCGACTCCTCGCAGGTGAGCCGGGCTGCCTCGGCGAAACTCACCGAGCGCGCCCCACTGGCAAAGCCGTCAGCCGTGCGGTTCACCGTCTCGGGCGGCACCTCCCAAATTGCCGCCAACCGCAGGCGCATTTCCGCTCCAATCTTCTGTCCGAGGTCGTAGGCCGCCCAGCCCGTCGCAAAGGTCGTGCGGCTCCCGCCGGTCACGTCGTTGTAGGAAAGGGAATCCGTATCGCCGATGCGTGGCTTCACCTGCTCGTAAGCGACGCCCAATGACTCGGCCAATTGCATGGCGAGGGATGCCCGACTGCCACCGATGTCGGTGCTGGCGACGTTCAGGCTGACGGAGCCGTCCGGATTCAACGCCGCCGTCCCGCTCGATTGCCCGCCCCAGTTGCCCCAGGATCCGCAAGCCACGCCGCGACCCCGATTCCGGCCGGTCAGGGGCGTGCGATAGTGATCCGACTGTTGCAGCGCCCGCAGGCACTCCACGTAACCGATCTTCCCATACGGCACATTGTCCGGCCGCCGGTCCCCCTCCTGGACGGCGTTGCGCAGCCGGAACTCCAGCGGGTCGATCCCCAGCGCCGCCGCCAGTTCGTCCACCACGGACTCCACCGCGAAAGCGACATTGGTGCCCCCAGGAGCACGGTAGGCCGAGGCCCGCGGGCGGTTGACCACCACGTCGTAGCCATCGACACGCATCGCGTCGCAGACATAGGGCCCAAAGCCGACCACGGCCGCGGCACCCACGGGTGAACCCGGGTAGGCTCCGGCCTCATAGTGGAGTTCGGCGAGGGCGGCGGTCAGTTTGCCGGAGGAATCCGCACCCATGCGGATGCGCAGGTCGGAGCCGGACGTTGGTCCGGTTGACGTCAAAACCTCCGTACGCGACATGACCATGCGCACCGGGACGAAGCCCGCCTTGCGGGACAGGAGAACGGCCACGGGCTCGAGGTAGACGTTGATCTTCCCTCCGAAGCCTCCGCCGATTTCCGTTGGCACCACCTTGATCCGGGAAACGGACAAACCAAGCACCTCGGCCACCTGACTCCGCACGGCGAACGTCCCCTGCGTACTCGCCCAAATCGTGATCTGGCCGTCGACTTGATGGTGGGCCGTCGCCGCCTGCGGTTCGATGTAACCCTGATGAACCGTCTCCGTGCGAAACCGACGGTCGACGACGACCGCTGCCCGCGCGAAACCCGCCTCGAGATCACCCCGCTCGTGTCGCAGGTGGGAAGCCAGGTTGGACGGTTCTGGATCCCGCGCTCCCATCCGGTCGGTGTGCAGGCCAGGCAAGATCAGGGGCGCGTCCGGGGCGAGTGCCGCGCTCGCGGTCATCACCGGAGGAAGGGGTTCATAATCCACCACGATCAAGGACAGCGCCGCGTCCGCAATCGCCGTGCTCGACGCCGCCACCGCGGCGATCGCGTGGCCATGATAGAGCACTTTCTCGCCGGCGAGAAGGTTGTCGCTGAGGTACTTCAGATTGATCGCCCCCTCGCCCAGATCCTCCACTTTGTCCGCCGCCGCCGGCAGATCGCGGGCCGTGACCACCGCCTTGACGCCGGCCAGCGCGAGCGCCGCCGATATATCAATATTCAGGATACGGGCATGGGCGTGCGGACTCCGGAGAACACGACCATGGAGCATCCCCGGCAAGGTCACATCCGCGCCATAGATTGCGCGGCCCGTGACCTTCTCGATGCCGTCCGGACGGACCGGGCGGGTGCCAACGACCCGCAACGGGGCGGCGCTTTGCGCTGACGGCGGGCACAGGCTGGGAGACATGGGGGGTCAGGAGACAGCGGTTGAGTTCGCGGACGCCTCGGGGAGGACGGCCGCAGGAGCGGACGCACGGGCCACGTCAAGCACCGCCCGAACGATCTTGTCGTAGCCGGTGCAGCGGCAGAGATTTCCCGCGAGCCAATAGCGCACCTCGGACTCCGTGGGGTTTGGCTTTTCGTCCAGCAGCGCCTTGGCGGAGAGCAGGAAGCCCGGGGTGCAGATGCCACACTGCAAGGCAGCGTGATCGAGAAATGCCTGTTGCAGCGGATGCAAGGTGCCATCCGGTCGCGCCAAACCTTCCACCGTCAGCACGGTTCGTCCCTGCACCTCCAGGGCCAGAATCAGGCAGGAATTGACCAGCACCCCGTCGAGCAGGACGTTGCACGCACCGCAATTCCCGTTGCTGCAGCCCTCTTTGGTTCCGGTCAGCAACAGACCATCGCGCAGGACCTCCAGCAACGTCTGCGATGGCTCGCAGAGGACGGCGCGGGTGTCGCCGTTGAGGGTGAACTCGACCACGGATTTATTCGGCATGATCAAATGGGCGTCCAAGTGCGTCGACGGTGCAAGTGCCCCGGGCCCGATCGAGCGCGCGCCTCAGGGCCCGGATCGAGAGAACCTCGGCAAGGTGTTGACGCTGCACTTCCGTGCCCCGGAGATCCGTGATCGGCCTGGCCGCCGCGCGGGCCAACGCCCCGAGCAACACCAGCGCGGCCTCATCGACCTGCCGACCGGCAAGCTGTTCAGCCGCCGATTCGACCAGCAAAGGCGTGGGCGCCACCGCGCCGAGAGCGAGCCGCAGCGAGCGAAAACGACGAGCGCCCGACTCCAGCTCGACGGCGACCGCAGCTCCGGCGACCGCAATGTCCATCTCATTGCGCGGAGTGAACCTCAAATAGGCGGCGCCAAACTCCCGCGGTGAGGGTGGAAATTCCAGCGAAACCACCAGCTCGCCGTCAGCCAAGACCGTCCGGCCGGGCGCCAGACAAAACGCCTCCACGGGCACCACCCGCGCACCCTGCGGGCCCATGAGGTGGACCCGCACCCGGTGAACGATGAGATTCGGAATCGAATCCGCGGCGGGCGACGCGTTGCAAAGATTGCCGCCGAGAGTCGCCCGGCCCTGGATCTGAACGCCGCCGATCAGGTGCGTGGAATCGTACACCCCGGGAAACCGTTGGATAAAGTCCCGGTGCTGATTCAGCGTTCGGCAGGTCACAGCCGCCCCGACCCAAGCCCCGCCTTCAGCGGTCACTCGCAGCTCGTTCAGCTCCGGAATCCTCTTCAAATCGATCACTCGTTCCACAGACCGCCGCCCTTCTTTCAACTGCGCGATCAGGTCCGTGCCGCCACTGAGGGGACGGGCCGCGCCCCCGCCCGCTGCCAGCGCGGCAACGGCGGCACTCACCGAGCCCACCGGAAGGTATTCAAACGCCTGCACGCACACGCCTCGTTAGTGGATGGACCATGGGGAAAACGGAAGCGCTACCAAGCCAGATACACCCGTCCCGTGTCAACCCCGCCAAACCATTGACGGACTTCCGCAGCGGCGGCATTGACGCCATCCCGGTTCGTCGAATGATCCGGCTGTGCCTGCTCTGCCCCCTTCGGATCAACGCCTCGCCACCGCCGCGGCCAAGCTGCCCACCGGGCCAAGGATTTTCCAGCAACTCAGCGCCGCGAGCAAGAACCCCGACGTGAGCGTGTCAGAGATTGTCAGCCTCGTCAGGACTGACCCGACCCTCAGTGCTCGAATCCTTCGCATTGCCAACAGCGCCGCCTTTTCCCGCGGAGAACCGATTGGCACACTGGATGGGGCGATTGAACGAATCGGCTTCTCCCAAATCAATCTACTGGTCGGCGGGGTCGTTTCCTCGCAACTCTTCACCTCCGGCCTGCCTGTTTACGGCGTCAGCGGCGACGAACTCTGGGATCACTCACTCACCGCTGCGACCGCGTTGTCCAAACTCGCCGAGATCGCCGGGGAAGACGGGCGCAACGGCTACACCCTGGGACTTCTTCGTCCCGTCGGTCGACTGCTCCTGCAACGCCTTGCACTTGAACAAGCCTGTGCCCCCTTTAGCGGACGCCACCCGACCGCTGCCTTGGTCGAAGCCTGGGAACTTCGCACCTTCGGTGTAACCCACGCACAAGCCGTCGAACAACTCTTCTCCCTCTGGGGTTTTGCACCCGCCCTTCTCCAACCGCTTCGCTACCATCGTTCGCCGGCCGACGACCCCCAAAACGGCCGGATGACCGCCCTCCTCCATATCGCCGGTTGGGTCGCGGAGGGGCTCGGCCACGGACTCTCGATTGAAAAGGAGGCGTGGCAGGTGACGGATCAAGTCCTGCTTCAGGCAGGATTGCCCGCCGATGCGCCGCAGGCCGTCGTGGAAGCAACCCGCCGCTCGGCTGACCAGCTGCGCAGCCTGCTCCGGGCAGCTTAACCCAAGCCCCTCAGAATGTACGGGACCGAAGTTCCATGGTGGACCGGGTCCCGACCGCTCCGGTCTCCTCACTGTCCGGCTGGACTGATCTCCGGATCGTCAGCAGGCTGCATCGCGCAAACCGGAGTCAGGATCCACCAGGTTGAACCGGATACGATCACACAGTTCCAAGGCCGATTTCAGCAAATCGCCGTCATGCGCCATCGTGAATCCGAGCAGGCTAAGTTCCCCGTAAATCACGTTGAACACCTTCATTGTCGAATGGAGATCCACCGAAGAGCCCTCCCCTGCAGAGAGCGCCGGAATGTCAGTGATTTCTACTTCCGTGCTTGGTACCCTATAAAATCCCTCGAAATGAGAGTTTTACGCAACGCATGAACTGCTAAACTCAAGGCATTCCGACATCAGGAAAATACTTGTTTAAAAGGTGCCGGTTTGGGTCGAACAACCGGGTGCGTGGGGGACAACTCGAACAAAATCATCTCGGTGAAGCTCAGCCAGCCGAAGGATGCGGCATTGAAGCGTACCTTCCGTTTGTTCGGGGAAAATTCAGTCGCCTTTACGATCGCGGAGGATTTCGGAACATTTTCGGGCGAAGGTATCAACGGCGCATTTCGGATCGTGGGCGATCACGCGGAAATCAGCGTCTTTCAGTCCCCCGCCGGGCTTCCGTTCTTCTTTGCCGAATCGCGGCTGAAGGCGTTCTTCGCCTGACTTTGCCAAATCTTCCTCGGCGGGCACCCCGCTGCGAGCTGAGGAGCCGGACAATGACGCGTCCCACACCCCATTCACTTTCGGAACAACGCCGCGAGAGCATTCAAGTCCTTGATTGGAGGCTTCCTCGTCGCCGAGGCGCCTGCCTTTGACGCATTGGAAACGCTCGCGGGAAGGATTTGCACCAATGGCCGGACCACTACCGCCGCCGGGCTCTGATCCATCGCCTGATCCTCGGAGCTGGCGGAAAGCGCCCGGTCAAGTTTCACCGACGACACCGGCTCCGCAGTCCCCAACTCCTGCGCGAAAAGGCTGACGCGAAACTCCTCCACCAGCCAGCGTACGGGATCATCCCACGCACGTTTTCCCGCCGCGACTACATACGGGGCGAGTTGCCGCGCACGATCCGCATCCTTGGCCGGGCTTTGCCGCCAGCGCTCCGCCCGCGAGGCCATCGCCTTGAGGTAGCGCGGAACCTGCACCAGCCGCTCGTAAGGGGTCAGCCGGATAAAGTTGGGCGGAAGCAGCGCCTCCAGATCACGCGCCTGTCCCGCATAGGGGTGCGGGCTGACCAGCAGTGTCTGACGCAGCGACAGCACCTCACGCAACTGATCCGTCAAACGGGGCACAATCCCGCGCAAATCCGCCTTCGCCTCGGTCAACGCGGACGCAAACGCGGCCTCCGTACGACCGGTCACCCGCTCCGGATCGGTCACCCAACGGCGAAGGGAAACAAACGCGTCCGCCTGGACGCTCTCGATCGGAGCCAGCGTGGCGGTCAGCGCACCGAGCGACTTCAGGCCACGAAGCTCCTTTTCCAGCCATGCCAGTTCGTAGCGGAGTTGCAGGTCGAGCAGACGGCCAAAGCCCAATCGGGACAGCCTCCCGGCCTCCTCCTCGGTGCGCGCCAGGCGCAGGGCCACGCCTTGCGCACCCGGTGCCAGCGCGGGAAATGCAAAAACGGATACACCCGCCTGGTCGCAGACTGGCACCCGGGTCGGCACATCGCCGAAGGTCCAGCCGCTGGACTCGGCCTTTTCCCAGCGAAGACGCGCGCGCCGCCACGCATCCGGATCCTCCTGCGCCACCGAGATCGAGGCCTCGCGTGCCCTCGCCGCCAGCGCCGTGCGCACCTCCGTCAGGGCCCGGCTCGCGACGAGGATCTTGCCGTCATCATCCCGCACTCTCACGCGCACCTGCAGGTGGCCGGGCAACGCTTTCTCCGCCCAGGTCCGCCGGTCAATGCGCAGCCCAAACCGGTCGCCCAACAACTCCGCCAGAAGATCAACCAGCGGCGAGGCATGGTCGCGCAGGCGAGCCAGCGAGGCAACGCCGGCGGACACACTCTTCACCGACTCGGCCAAGGGCACAAAGGCCTTTCGCTGCTCCTTCGGCAACGCCCGCAGGTAGTGCTCCACCTTGGCGGTCAAGTGCCCGGGAACCGCCCAGTCCAAGGCCGCATCCGTCAGCGCGGCGGCGTCCCGCACATTGACGTCAACGTTGACCCCATCGTCTTCCTGCCCCGGCTTGTAGGCGTAGAGCAGCGGCAGCGCGCGGTTCTCCAGCGGAATCGATTCCGGAAACGCCGTTGCATCATGCAGCAGTTCATCGGGATCACGCAGGTTGTCCGGCTCGACGTGCAGAAACCGCGGATCCGCACCGCGGCGCCCGCGCACCAGGTCGACCAGCTCCGCCACTGACGAAATTCCACCGGCGAGATCCCCCGCCGGATCGCCGTCGCCTTCGTCCTCAGGCAGAAGCACCGAGGCGTAAAAGCGATAGAGCGCTTCATCGAGATTGAGATAGCCGCTGTCGCGGGTGCGGGTGAGCACGTTCTCCACCTCCGCCCGCACGCGGCGGTTGTGCGCGAGAAAGTCGAATGGCCAGGTGATCGTGTCGCCCACCAATCCTTCGCGGATAAAGATCTCCGTCGCATGGCCCGGATCAATCCGTCCGTAACTGACCGCCCGGGCATCGAGCTCGAGGCCATACATCCGGGTGCGCTGTTTCACCATCACCCGTCCCGCATCCGGATTCCAGAAGGGTTCGCTGTGGCTGGTCCTGAGCAGGTGCGATCCGAGATCGAGCACCCAGGACGGATCGAGCCGCGCACACGTGCGGGCGTAGATCCGGTTCGTCTCCACGATTTCCGCCGCCATGATCCACCGCGGCATCTTCGCGCTCTTTTTCGCCGCCGTCCGCGCATCGCCATCGGCCGGTCGCCGCCGGGGCTCGTCCCGACGAAAAAGCACGGATCCGGGAAAGAGCACGACCTTGCGGTCATGGGCCGCCTTGTAGATCCGGTTCTCCTCGTCGTAGGTGGCGATGTTGCCGAGCAAACCGGCGAGCACGCTTCGATGAATTGCCCGGAAAGCGGGAGTCCCAAAACCCAGCGAGTCCTCGGGCGGCTCCGTCCCCGGGTTCGACACCCCGTCGAACACCGAGGTCAGCCGAAAATCACTCCGTTGTTCGAGCACGTCCATCAGCTGCGCATGGATGTCCCGCCACTCCCGCATCCGCACATAGCTCAGAAAGTGATCGTGACAGAACCGCCGCAGCCGGGCCTGCGAGAGCCGCTCGAACTCATCGTGAAATGTGTTCCAGATGACCAGCAGGGTCAGGAAGTCGGAATCCGGGTGCCGAAACCGCCGGTGAGCCGCGTCCGCCGCCGCCTGCTTGTCGAGCGGCCGTTCCCGAGGATCCTGAATCGACAGCCCGGCGGCAATCACGACGACCTCCCGGAGGCATTTTTCCGACCGGGCCTGGAGGATCATGCGGCCCACCGTGGGGTCGACGGGCAGCCGCGCCAGCTCGCGACCGATCGCGGTCAGTTCACGCATCCCGGAAACCGCCGGAAGCTCCTCGCCCGGCGTCCGCGGAGACGGTTCGGACCGTCCGCCCGCTCCCGGCATCGCCAGCGCGCCGATCTCCTCGAGCAGTCCGTAGCCCGCGCGAATCGCCTTGGTCGCCGGCGGGTTGATGAAGGGGAAACGCTCGATGTCCCCCAAGCCGTAGGCCTTGAGGCGCAGGATGACATCGGCCAGATTTGCGCGCTGGATCTCCGGCTGGGTGAAGCGCGGACGCTCCATATAGTCATTCTCTGAATACAGGCGGATGCAGACGCCGTCGGAAACGCGTCCGGCACGGCCCTTGCGCTGATCGGCGCTGGACTGGGCCACCGGCTCGATCGGCAGGCGCCTCGTCCGCGCCTGCGGCGAGTACCGGCTGATCCGGGCCAGTCCCGTATCCACCACATACCGAATGCCCGGAATCGTCAGCGACGTTTCCGCGATATTCGTCGCCAGCACCACCTTGCGGCGCTGGCTGGTGGCGAAAACGCGCTGCTGTTCGACATTCGAGAGTCGCCCGAACAGCGGCACGACCTCGAA
>Ga0163154_10010873_pt1 | contig 10028 bp, 7 predicted proteins | sample OliLakLV19MP9P1_FD_148649 | JGI IMG/M metagenome (GOLD analysis project Ga0163154, IMG submission 148649) | Freshwater microbial mat bacterial communities from Lake Vanda, McMurdo Dry Valleys, Antarctica - Oligotrophic Lake LV.19.MP9.P1 | ecosystem: Environmental > Aquatic > Freshwater > Lake >...
AGCGGGCTCGCCGCCCCAACGCGCCGCGATCCAATAGGCGCGGCAAGCTTCTTCGCTCGCGAACCGCGCCTCGAATGCCGGCGCCGTCTTGGGAAAATCACGCCACAGATCGTCCGGCAGCAACTGCATCATGGGCTATCTCCTTGTTGGAGATCACATACCCGCTGACTGCGCCGGAACTAAGGGGAGAGGCATGGCGCTGATGTCCCTATCACCGTCCCGGTACGCCTCGCGATTGGCTGCCGAATTAACTCCACTTCCAATGCAGGCGAGAAGCCTCAGGGCCAGATCGTAACAGGATCATCCGAAGCGAACATTTTCCTTACCACGTTGGCTCGCGAGAAGGTCGAGGCCGACGCTTTGGCACTCAACGTCAGAAGTGTTGCATCCTCGACCAAACAGGTACTCTCGTCCGAAACCGCGAGCGTGAGACTTGCAACGTTGACCGAGCAGGTGAGCACGGTTCAAGCATGTGGGAGCTGCCGAAGTGGCAAGGTTTTATGCAGCAAGTGCCAAGGATCAGGTGAGTTCGGCTGTGGGACCTGCGACGCCCGAGGCAAGGTCAAGAAACAGTGCTCGAACTGCGGAGGGAAAGGCAGGCTCAAGTGCCACAGCTGCCACGGATCGGGTAACGTCACTAACCACTATCAGGTGCTGAGTTCAGACGGCACAAGATATAATCATGAAATGCGGTACGAGCGCTGTTCGAGCTGCGGCGGCTCCGGGTTGGATCACTATGCTTGCGCCCCCTGTTCCGGTTCTGGCAAAGTATTCGAAAGATGCAGTCGCTGCTCCGGTAGCGGAAAAGTTTCGTGCGCCACATGCAGCGGCAATGGTTCACTGACATGCCAATCGTGCCAGGGGCATGCGCGCACCACCACGATCTACCAAGTGGAGCCTTACGTTACGACGACGCGTGGCCAATTGCGTGTCGCAATTCAGGAGGTCGAAGATTTCATTGTTGGCAATTTGAAACTGCTGATGCAGGATCCGCATTTCTCACCGAGCCTTGCCAAGTTCAGCGGCGCAAAGTCTTCATTCTACGCTGAATACCACGGTACGGTTCCAGTTGGTGGTATCGCAGTGAACGCCGCCGGTAAGACGTTCGAGGTTTATGCGATTGGGCCCTCATTGACGTGGACGACGCGGCCAGCATTTGCCGACGCGCTGCTAGGCGACCTTCTGGCGAAACTGAAAGCAACTCGCTCGGCCCGCTTGTCGGATATCCCGGCCCTGGTCGGCAACTCCGAGATGGGCGAATCCCTTGTCCAGGGTGGTTTGGCAGGCAACGCGAAGTTCGCAGGCAAACTATTACCCGGCCTCAGTCGAGAGATGGCTGACGGGCTCCAGGCTGAAGTAACGCGTCTGTATAAGTCGGCGAAGCGCGCTCGCCTCACGCGTCGTGTTCTGATCGCTGCTCCATTCGTCGCGGCGGGTCTAGGTCTAGCCGGTTGGCGCTTTCAGATCGTAAGGCAGGAGGCGGCGAAGCGGAACGCTGAAATGGCGCGCATCAATGCTGAGTTGGCGGCGAAAGCGGCAGAAGCGCGCAAGCGGATCACCGAAGCGGCGGCGGAACGACTGCTCCGGCGAATCAAGGCGCACGACAGCCGGGTAACGGCGGTTGCATTCTCGCCAGACGGTCGAATGCTAGTGACTGGCGCTGACTACGGCACGAGCATTCAGAGCATCGCGACCAGCCTCAAGCTGTGGGACGTGAAAAGTGGACGCGACCTCGGCCGCTTTGCGCAATCCGCCAATGGTGTCGCGATGGCCGCCTTCTCGCCCGATGGCAAGAGTGTCCTCGTCGTTCACGACCGGCAGGTTGATGACAATCTGAGGGTTCTCGATCTGGCCAGTGGTCGACTCTTGCTCAGTTTCACGCATGCAGGGATACCTGAATATGCTGCATTTTCTCGCGACGGTCGGTTGATTGCCAGTGGGGGATCAAGTTCAGGGACCGACCTTCTGAAGGGCCTTTGCGTCGTCTGGGAGGCCAACACGGGTCGCGAGTTGATAGCATTCCGGGGGCATAATGATCGGGTTAATACATTAGCGTTCACACCCGATTCCAGGCGCATGCTGTCCGGAAGCGGAATGCTTGGTATTGTCACGACTCCACCGGATAGGACACTGAGGCTGTGGGATATTGCAACAGGGCGCGAGACGATGGACTTTGGCGGTTATGCCACACCAGTAGGTAAGATCGTCATACCAAGGCATGGCCGAACCGCGTTCATTGCGGGGGATGGGCCGGGTGGCGAGGCACGGCTGAGAACGCCGACGTCCTATGACCTTTCTTCAGGCAAATTGATCAAGGATTTCGGGCGCAAGTCGAGCCCTTCATGGCACGGCGTCGAGGCGCTGGCTTTGTCGCCCGACGAGCGCCTAGTCGTCGCAGCCGACAGCGACGCCGTCACCGTATGGTCGGCCTCGGATGCGAGGGAACTCGTCTGCTTGGCAGGTGGGTGGTCGAAATCGCTGGCCATTGCTCCCGACGGCAGCACTGCCGTATCAGGCGACTCGGACGGATTTCTCAATTTCTGGGACCTTCGCAATCTTTAGTCAGAAAATAGGTGCGTAGGAGGAAATCTTCTCTGATCACAATGGAGTGCAAAGCGGACGGGGCTGTTGCTAATGCTTGTTCGGCAGCTCTGGGTCATATTCAGTCATCACCGCGACAGCAGGTTAGGCCGGCAGTCGCGGCTTGGAAACGGACCTGGTGCTGGAAATTGCCGGCCGCCCACTCACACACGCCCCCTCACACGCCCTCCACCACGACCATGTCGAGCACGCCGGCGCCTTCGCGTAGCGTTTTCGCCTCGGCGTATTCGGGCGAGCGCGCGTAGCCGAGGGCGGCCTCGTAGCTTGGGAATTCCAGCACGACGTTGCGGGTCGCGCCGACGCCTTCGATCGTCTCGCACTGGCCGCCACGCACGACGGGCACGCCGCCGAATTTATCGAGCGCGACCTTGGTCATGGCGCCATACTTGGCCCACTGCTCCGGGTTGGTGACGGTGGCGCGGACGATGACGTAGCCTTTGGGCATGGTTTGAATTCCTTGGTGGTGGTTCCGGCGTTCAGTTTTCGAGTTCGCGGAGAATTGCGCGAGCGGCCTCTCGCGGGTCGGCTGCTGCTGTGATCGGGCGGCCGACGACGATGTGATTGGCGCCAGCCGCGATCGCCTCGCTAGGTGTCACGACCCGGGTCTGGTCGCCGATCGCGCTGCCGGCAGGTCGAATACCTGGCGTGACGATCAAAAAGTCCGGCCCGGTCGCAGCGCGGATGGCGGCTGCCTCGTGGCCGGATGCGATGAGACCGTCGGCGCCAGCGTCCTGGGCGATCCTGGCCCGGCGCAGGACCAACTCGGCCGGTGTGAAGTTCGTACCCTGTTCGGCGAGATCGGCTGAATCGAGGTTGGTCAACACGGTGACAGCCAGCAGTTTCAGCGGGCTGCCAGCGCGCCCGGCGACGGCGGCGCGGACTGTTTTGCTGTCGTGGCCGTGGATCGTCAGGAAATCGACCCCCATGCGGGCGGCGTTGGCGACCGAGCGCTCCATGGTGTTGCCGATGTCGAGCAGCTTCATGTCCAGGAACACGCGTTTGGGGGCGATGCTGCCCACCCCGCTCTTTAGTTCGGCGGCGAGTTCGAGCCCGCCTGCAAACAGCAATTCATGACCAATTTTGTAGAACGACGCGGTATCGGCGAGTTGCTCGATCAGCATGCGTGCTGACGCCGCGTCGGCCACGTCGAGCGCAATGATAAGCGTATCGGACGCCGGTCCGCTCACGCGATCACCGGGTCGAGTTTGGTGGTTATTGCCACGAGTTTCGCCATCGCGGCGGTCAGGCGATCACTCGCGTCTTTGTCACTCAGCGTTCCGTCGTCGCTGAACGCTGCGGCGGCTCTTGGGACGAGAACCTGATCGGGCAGGACCAGCGCGCCGTGGCCCATTTCCAACATATAACGGACGGAAATCAGCCCGCGCATGCCGCCTGTTCCGCCCGGCGAGGCGGCGCCGAGCGCGATGATGCGGGTTTTCATCACGTCGAGCCCTGTCGGCAGGGCGGCTATGCCGGTGTCGCGGATCCGGCTGACCCAGTCGAGGCTGTTCTTGAGCAACGGCGGGATCGACGCGTTGTATTCTGGGCTTGCGATGAACAGTCCGCCGTGGCTTGCGATCGCGATCATCAGCCGTCGCGCGGCCTCGGGCGGGCCATCGCGGGTTTCGAGGTCGCCGTCGTAAAGTGGCATCGGATAGTCGGCCAGATCGGCAAACGTGGCTGTAGCGCCAGCGGCGCGTACTGCATCGGCGGCGGCCCGCGCTAGGCGCTTATTCAGCGAGGCGGCCCGCGCTGAGCCAGCAAAACATAGGATTCTCGTCGGGCCAGTCATTGCGCGGTCCTTATGTGTGAGTGATGTGACCCCGCAGTAAATCGTTCACAGGCGGATCTGCAACCGCTTTGTGCGCGATCGGATGGGCGCGACTGATGGCCAATTCAACACACCGTTTCAGGACGATGACGCGTTCCGCCAGTTGTTCCACGGTGGCCGTCCACAGCGGCGTACCAGCACGTTGCAGGCTGCGAAACACGTCCCTATATACCCTGAGAGCTGATGAGACCCGGGGATCGCACGTCCACCCCGCGCCTCGTAAGCATTGCTCACAACCGCAATGCCCTGGGCGCGGTCCGCTCAACAGATGCCGCGCGAGCGGGTCTCGAGATGGCGGTCTGCCAAGACAAGGAATACGCATATGGCGAAAGTTATCGGTATCGACCTCGGCACGACCAACTCGTGTGTCGCGGTCATCGAGGGCACGAAGCCCCGCGTTCTCGAAAACGCTGAGGGTGCCAACACAACTCCATCCATCGTCTCGTTTACGGAAGACGGCGAACGGCTGATCGGCCTGCCGGCCAAGCGTCAGGCGGTGACCAACCCGACCAACACATTTTATGCCATCAAGCGCCTGATCGGCCGCCGGTTCGACGATCCGATCCTCGACAAGGACAAGAAGAATGCGCCCTACAAGATCGTCAAAGGTCCGACCGGCGACGCCTGGGTCGAGAGCCATGGCAAGACATATTCACCGCAACAGATCTCAGCTTTCATTCTTCAGAAGATGAAGGAAACGGCCGAGGCCAAGCTCGGCGAGGCCGTCACACAAGCCGTCATTACCGTCCCGGCTTATTTCAATGACGCACAGCGTCAGGCGACGAAGGACGCTGGCAAAATCGCCGGGCTCGAAGTGCTGCGGATCATCAACGAGCCGACGGCTGCCGCGCTTGCTTACGGTCTCGACAAGAAAAAGGAATCGAAGACGATCGCGGTCTATGACCTCGGCGGCGGCACGTTCGACGTGTCAGTGCTTGAGATCGGCGATGGCGTGTTCGAGGTGAAGTCGACCAACGGCGACACGCACCTTGGCGGTGAAGACTTCGACCAGCGCGTTGTTGACTATCTCGTGGCCGAGTTCAAAAAAGAACAAGGCATGGATCTCAGCAAGGACAAGCTTGCGCTTCAGCGGCTCAAGGAAGCCGCCGAAAAGGCCAAGATCGAACTGTCGTCGTCGCAGCAGACCGAGATCAACCTGCCGTTCATCACCGCCGATCAAAGCGGACCGAAGCATCTGACGATGAAGCTGACCCGCGCGAAGCTGGAGAGCCTCGTCGACGACCTCATCAGCAAGACAAAAGGCCCGTGCGAAAGCGCGATCAAGGACGCCGGACTTCGCGCGGCCGACATCGACGAAGTGGTGCTGGTCGGTGGCATGACGCGGATGCCGAAAGTTCAGAGCCTCGTGAAGGAGCTGTTCGGCAAGGAGCCCCACAAGGGCGTCAATCCGGATGAAGTCGTCGCCGTTGGTGCGGCCATCCAGGGCGGCGTGCTCAAGGGTGAAGTGAAAGACGTTCTGCTGCTCGACGTGACACCGCTGTCGCTCGGCATCGAAACACTCGGCGGCGTGTTCACGCGTCTCATCGACCGCAACACGACGATCCCGACCAAGAAGAGCCAGGTCTTTTCGACCGCCGACGATGGTCAAGGCGCGGTGACGATCCGTGTCGGCCAGGGGGAGCGCGAGATGGCGGCCGACAACAAGCTGCTTGGTCAGTTCGATCTCGTTGGTATCCCACCGGCGCCGCGTGGCGTTCCGCAGATCGAGGTGACGTTCGATATCGACGCCAACGGTATCGTGCACGTTTCGGCGCGCGACAAGGCGACGGCGAAGGAGCAGTCGGTTCGCATCCAGGCGAACGGTGGCTTGGCCGATGCCGAAATCGAGCGGATGCTCAAGGAAGCCGAACAGCACGCCGCCGCCGACAAGGCGCGCCGCGAGTTGGTCGAGGCCCGCAACCAAGGCGAGGCGCTTGTCGACTCGACCCGCAAGCAGTTGGCCGAGAATGCTTCGAATACGACAGTCTCAGCCATCAAGGGCGATGTCGAGGCCGCGATCGCCGAGGCCGAAGCCGCATTGAAAGGCGATGACACCGAGCAGATCCGGGAAGCTACCAACGCGCTGACCCAGGCTGCGATGAAGATCGGTGAGGCCATTTACTCGAGCGTTCCGCGCGACGAGCCCGGTCAGGGCGGTGGTGCCAGCGCTCCTGGTGGCGACAACGTCGTCGATGCCGAGTTCGAAGAGGTCAAAGACGACAAGGCCAAGAAGAAAGCCGGTTGATCGTCACCGACGTGTGGCCGCAGAGCACCTGCGGCCACCTTTCTGTCGTGCATTGTGGCTCCGTAACCGGCCACAGTTGTACGACAACCGTGCTACTCGCCTAGCTCTGTCACCGCCTCGGACCTGGGCGATCCGCTGCTCGCCCATCGCATTTCAGGCTGCACCATGGCCAAACGAGACTATTACGAGGTTCTGGGCGTCAAGCCTGGAGTTGCCGAAGACGAGTTGAAAAGTGCCTATCGCACCAAGGCGAAGGCCCTGCATCCCGACTTCAATCCGGGCGATCAGTCCGCTGAAGCCGGTTTCAAAGAAGTGAACGAGGCCTACGAGGTCCTCAAGGACCCACAGAAGCGGGCGGCTTACGACCGGTTCGGACATGCTGCTTTCGAGCAGGGTGGCGGGCGCGGCGGCCCTGCCGGATTTGGTCCCGATTTCGGGGCCAACATGGCGAACATCTTCGACGACCTGTTCGGCGAATTCATGGGTGGGCGGCAGCGCACCCGTGGCGGCCGCGAACGCGGATCCGACCTCAAGTACAACCTCGAAATCACTCTGGCCGAAGCGTACACGGGCAAGAAGGCCCAAATTCGGGTTCCGACCAGCGTCCAATGCGAGACCTGTTCAGGGACCGGGGCTAAGAGTGGCACCAAGCCAAAATCGTGCGGCACCTGCGGCGGCATGGGCAAAGTGCGGGCGACGCAGGGCTTCTTTACCATCGAGCGGCCGTGTCCGACATGTCAGGGTCGCGGCGAGACGATCGACGATCCGTGCGGCAACTGCCAGGGCATGGGTCGGCTGCTGAAAGAGCGGACGCTTTCCGTCGACATTCCCCTGGGGGTCGACGACGGGACGCGTATTCGGTTGACGGGCGAAGGCGAGGCTGGCTCACGCGGTGGACCAGCGGGCGATCTCTACATCTTCCTATCGGTGAAGCCGCACGACCTGTTCCAGCGGGATGGCAACGACATCTTTTGCAAGGTGCCGATCTCGATGACGACGGCGGCCCTTGGTGGTGCGCTCGAGGTGCCGACACTCGATGGCGGGGTGAGCCGGATCAAGGTGCCGGAGGGTACCGAAAGCGGCAAGCAGTTCCGCATCAAGTCGAAGGGTATGCCTCACCTGCGCTCTCAGGTTTACGGCGACATGTACATCCAAGTTGAGGTTGAAACGCCCAAGAACCTGACCCGCCGTCAGCGCGAACTGCTCGAGGAATTCGAGAAGCTGTCGCAAAAAGACACTAGCCCGGAAAGCGCGGGCTTCTTTGCGCGCATGAAGGATTTCTTCGAGGGCAAGAGCAATAGCTAAACGCTCGGCCAAACGGCCGGGCGCTATCTGATCGCTCGCAGCCGGGGCATTATTGCGCCGCGGTGCGAGCGAGTATTGGCCCTGCCGCCAGAACGTCCGCGTCGACGTGTGCGGCAAACCGGTCGAAGTTGTGCTGGAACATCTCGACGAGGCGCCCGGCCATCGCGTCGTAGGCTGCTTTGTCGGCCCACGTCTCGCGCGGCGTCAGGATCTTTGTGTCGATGCCGTTGAGACCGAGCGGGACCTGGAAGCCGAACACGGGGTCGGTGCGCATGGCTTGGGCCTTGAGTTCGCCGGTCAATGCAGCCTTGAGCAGCGCGCGTGTGGCATTGATCGGCATCCGGCTGCCGATGCCGTATTTGCCGCCGGTCCAGCCGGTGTTGACCAGCCAGCAATCGACCTCGTGTTCGGCGATCAATTTTCGCAGCAGGTTGCCGTAGACCCAAGCCGGGCGCGGCATGAACGGAGCGCCAAAGCAGGTCGAGAATGTCGCCGACGGTTCGATACCCATGCCCTTTTCGGTCCCAGCGACCTTGGCCGTGTAGCCCGACAGGAAGTGGTACATGGCTTGGGCCGACGTCAGTTTGGCGATCGGCGGCATAATGCCGAAGGCATCGGCGGTCAGCATCACGATGTTGCTGGGGTGGCCGGCGACGCCCGTGCTGCTGGCGTTGGAGATCGCATCGAGCGGGTAGGCTGAACGCGCATTCTCGGCCAGCGTGCCGTCATCGAAATCGGGCACGCGGCTGACCGGGTCGACGACCACGTTTTCGAGCACCGTCGCGAAGCGATTAGATGCCGCAAAAATCTCCGGCTCGGCTTCGCGCGACAGGCGGATCGTCTTGGCGTAGCAGCCGCCCTCGAAGTTGAAGATGCCGTCCGTTGACCATCCGTGCTCGTCGTCGCCCAGAAGTGTCCGCGAAGGTTCAGCCGATAGGGTTGTCTTGCCCGTGCCAGAGAGGCCAAAGAACACGGCGGAGTCGCCAGAGGCGCCGACGTTGGCCGAGCAGTGCATCGGCATGACGCCGCGCGCTGGTAGCGTATAGTTGAGATAAGAGAAAACGCTCTTCTTGGTCTCGCCCGCATAACTCGTGCCGCCGATCAAGACGATGCGCCGGGTGAAGTCGCAGGCGATCACCGTTTCGCTGCGGCAGCCGTGACGAGCCGGGTCGGCGCGGAAGCTCGGCAAGTTGACGATCGTCAGTTCGGGCGCGAACCCGTCGAGGTCGCCAGGGGCCGGGCGGCGCAGCAGGTGATTGATAAACAGCGCATGCCACGCATACTCGGCAATCACGCGGACCGGCAGGCGGTGAGCTTGCGAGGCCCCGGCGAACAGGTCCTGGACGAACAGTTCCTTGTCTGCGGCTGCGGCTTGAAAGTCCGCCAGGAGTGCGTCGAATTGCGCGGCCGTCATCGGCTTGTTGTTGTCCCACGCGACCGCAGTTTCGGTCTCGCTATCCCGGACAACGAACTTGTCTTGGGCAGAACGGCCCGTGTGCGTTCCCGTTTTCACCACCAGCGCGCCGCCTGATGTGAGCTGCCCCTCGTTTCGGGCCAGCGCAAACTCCATCAGCTGGGGCACCGATGTATTGTGATGGCGTTTGCCGAGGGCGATGAGCGCGGCGGAAAACGGAAAACGGTCAGCTGTCATTGTCGTCCTGTTGGCAAGGCGCGGAGGCGGAGGCCGGGCGCGGTGACCGGGCGCGGTAATCGCGCGGCGGCCGAACGCTGTGCGCGGGCGGCAGAACCTCAGATGCGTCTTGATGACAGGTCTATGATCCAACCGGGATCAAGTCGTAGATCGAAAAACCAGCGTCGATCAATCGGCCGAAAGTCGCGTTGGAACCAAAAATACGGCGATGATCGCGTTTCTAGGTTTGATCACCCGCGACCAATAATCCGGTTAGCGCGTATACTATTTTGCAGCCGCAGCCATGCTTATCGGCAGGTCAGGCTTATCGGCAGGTCCGGCTTATCGGCAGGTCAGGCTTATCGGCAGGTCAGGCTTATCGGCAGGTCAGGCTTATCGGCAGGTCAGGCTTATCG
>Ga0163154_10010874_pt1 | contig 10028 bp, 7 predicted proteins | sample OliLakLV19MP9P1_FD_148649 | JGI IMG/M metagenome (GOLD analysis project Ga0163154, IMG submission 148649) | Freshwater microbial mat bacterial communities from Lake Vanda, McMurdo Dry Valleys, Antarctica - Oligotrophic Lake LV.19.MP9.P1 | ecosystem: Environmental > Aquatic > Freshwater > Lake >...
TTAAACAAAGCCAGCCTGGTTCGGCTGGCACGCCGATGCGACCCGCAGGCCAAACTTAACGGAATAACTCGTGAAGAACACTGGCCATTTGCGCGTTTCCTGCGTTGTATTGCCATTGGTGCCAACCTTATACGAACGGGATCGGATGGGTTGATGCACCCAACTCGTGAAGCATTGGCGTGGATGCAATTGTCCACTGGTGAGCGGCTGCGGAGGCTGATGGAGGGATGGATCGTATCGGATTGGGACGAACTGACAATATTCTGCGGGCTGCGTATCCCAACCACGTTCCGACGCGATATCCGTCATGGAAAACAATGGCTGCAACAGCTCGTTGCGCAGATCCCATCTGAAACCTGGTTTTCATTCGATAATTTGATAATGGCGATCCAGCAGGCTGAACCGGACTTTCTACGGCCAGATGGCGATTATGATAGTTGGAGAATCACTGATCGAACAGGGCAGCCGCGCAATGGGTTTCAGCATTGGTCTGGTGTCGAGGGGCGTTTAATCTATGCTGTTGTTGGTGAATCATTGCGCTGGTTGGGGCTTGTAGACTTGGGGTTGGAGGAACAGCGCCCGATATCATTCCGACTGACGGAATTGGGGGCTGCTGTGATCCGAGGCAGTGAGCTTCCGCATGGGCAACCAACAGAACGTTTGGTGCTTCAGCCAAATTTCGATGTGATTGCACCGCCTAGCTGTTCATTGTATGGTCGCTTCCAGATTGGCCGGATTGCAGAGCAGGTATCGAGCAATGCAAACCAGGAAGCTTCCATTTTTCGGCTGACAAAACGAAGCATTCATGGGGCATTTGGGCACGGTATTGGGATAGTAGAGATTCTCTCGTTTCTGGAGGAGCAGACTAGCCGAGATGTGCCGCAGAATGTGGCAGCAACAATCCGCGAGTGGGCCGGTGAGTATGGCCGTGTTGGGCTACGCCAGGTGGTTCTGCTTGAAGCAGATGATAGCACAACACTAGAGCGAATCCGGCGCGATAAGCGTGTGCGGCTGCCAGCAGTTGAGCAGATCGGGGAGCGGATGTGGGCTGTTCCTGATGGCGAGGCCGCAGGGTTTGCAGAGCGATTGCGGCAGGCGGGCTATGGCCTAGCCGGGGAGATCGAAGAGCCAAAATCGCCATTTTCCGAGCGTGAGCTAGCAACTATACTGGCAGCATTAACATTCTATGCTGAGGCGAGTGGATTATTGGCCTTAGAAGCCGATGTGAGCAGCAATGTGCGGCGGCGGGTGATGCGTTTACTACCAGATCGGGTGGTCAATCGATCCTACCAATCGAGCCGTGAAGCTATCGAACAGTTGCGAGCACAGCTTGATCGAAATCACACAGAGTAAGAGTGAGAAGGAACACGCATGCGTGATCGTGTCTACCGAGCCGAGGCGGTGATTATTCGGCGCAGCGCGTTCGGGGAATCGGATCGGCTGCTGACGATCTATACGCCACTGGGCAAGCGGCGGGTTGTGGCAAAAGGCGCTCGCAAGACAATCAGCCGATTGGCTGGGCACATTGAGCTTTTTACGCATGCTCAATTGATGTTAGCGGTTGGCCGTACGTTGGATATTGTCACCCAAAGCCAGATCGTGCATGACTACCCACAGCTGCGAATGGATCTCGAGCGGATTGGAGCGGCTTACTATGCAGCCGAGGTGATTGATCGACTTACTGAGGAGGGCGATGAAAATCCGCAGGCCTTTCGTTTATTGATTGCAACACTTGGCGCACTTGATACGACCATAAGAATCGATCTAGTATTGCGCTGGTATGAGTTGCACCTGCTCGAATCGCTTGGGTTCCGCCCACAACTGAGTGACTGTGTGATCTGCCATACGGCATTGACTGAAGAGGCTGATCATTTTAGCTCAAGCGGTGGTGGAGTGCTATGCAGCCGCTGTGCGCCAACCGATCCGACGGCAATAACCATGAGTCTTGGCGCATTCAAGCTCTTGCGTTACCTCCAGGCTCAACCGGTGGAAGCCATTGATCGCCTGAATTTATCGATGCCATTGCGCGAAGAAGCCGAGCGTATGTTACGGGTATATGTTCGCCATATTCTCGAACGCGATCTCAAATCTGTCGCTTTTCTGGATGAGGTTCGCCTGGGCTGAGGCCTAATATCACCATTCCAGCCGTCACAAGGAGCAGATCATGGCCTACATCGACGATCTTTTGGCGCGTGGCGAGCGAATTCGCTACATTGGCCGTCAGCACAGTTTTGTGCTCGTCAGTAATATTATCACTGAAATGGTGTTGATCGGTTTGTTGATTGCGGCTGGAATTGTGTCACGGGCTGCATTCGAGCAACGCAGTATCGCTGGGCAACCAATTGGCATTATGATCATGGCCGCCTGCGCTGTGATTAGCCTGCTGGTGCTGGTGAGTGCTGTATTAGATTTCTATCGCTGGAATAATGAACAGTATGCTGTCACCGACCAGCGTGTGATCCATGTGCGTGGAATCTTCAATAAAGCGGTGAGTGATTCGTCGCTTGAGAAGATCAATGATGTCACCCTGAACCAGAGTTGGATCGGGCGAATATTCGATTTTGGTGACCTCGAAGTGATCACCGGTTCCGATATTGGCGCGAATTACATGCGTAAGATCGCCCATCCGATTGAGTTCAAGAAGGCGATGATCGAGGCAAAACAGCATTATAGCCGTGGCTTTGGCTATTTGGATCCACAACCGGTAGCGGCATATGTTGGCGTTGGAGCGGACCAGAACCCGCAGCGGGCGCATAGCGTTGAAGATACGCTCAAATCGCTCACTGATCTGCGTGATCTGGGGTTACTTTCTGCCGATGAATATGAGAAGAAGAAACAGGAATTAATGAATCGTAGTTAGTTGCATTACATGCCTTTCGCCCATGGTGTTGGCGGCGATGCCGCCAACACCATGGGCGACAATATGCGGGGCAGCTTGGCTGCCCCGCACCCCCTTTATTCTGGCGCTGAAGCAAACGGGCATATAGAATTTACAGGGCATGAAGCTGCCGTGCATCCGAATTATTCTAGCAATAAAGTAATAGGAAAAACTATGAGTGATCTATACGAGAGAATTGAAGCAGCCAAGGCTTTTATTGAGGCATTTGGTGCTGTACGGCCACGGGTAGCGCTCATTCTGGGTTCGGGGCTTGGTTCATTGGCCGATGAACTATCGGAAGCGGTGACGATCCCATACGCACAGATTCCTGGCTTCCCAATCTCGACTGTCCACGGGCATCGTAGCGAATTGGCGATTGGACATCTGGCTGGGCAGGCCGTCGCTGTGATGCGTGGTCGCTTTCATTTCTATGAGGGATATTCCATGGAACAGGTCACATTCCCGGTGCGTGTGCTGCGCGCATTGGGCTGTGAGTTCCTGTTTGTTACCAATGCGGCTGGCGGATTGCGCCGCGATTGGGCAGTTGGCGATCTCATGCGGATCAATGATCATATCTTCCTACCAGGGATGGCTGGTAATCATTCGTTACGTGGCCCAAACGATGAGCGGCTCGGCACGCGCTTTCCGGCCATGCTGGATGCATATGATGCGGAGTTAGGCCGGGTCGCCCATGATGTTGCCCAGCAGCAGGGAACGACATTGCGCGATGGAGTCTATTTCATGCTCTCGGGGCCAACGTTTGAAACAGGCGCAGAATTGCGGATGTGTAGTGCCTTCGCCGATGCCGTTGGGATGTCGACTGCGCCAGAGGTGGTGGTTGCACGGCATGGTGGCATGCGTGTCCTGGGGGTTTCGCTTGTCACAAATCTTGCGCTGCCAGATGGCACACCAGCCAACCATGCCGAGGTGCTTGAGGCTGGTGAGGCGGCCAAGCCAAAATTTGCGGGGTTGCTGAAGGGCGTGTTGGCGAGATTATGATCTTTTTGACATGGTGACACAGTAAAGGGGGTGACACGGTGAAAAATGCTCAATCAAAGCAGTACCACACTAATCAAGCACTGTCACCGTGTCACCTCGTCACATTGCCACCGTGTTACGGTTGCAGGGTGAGGCGTTCGGTGGTTGCCTCTTCCACCTGATTGCGGTTCCAGGGCATTGGGTGGTATTCGACGTTCAGCCAAGATTGGATGAAATCGGCATAATGGCGACTGGCCGGGTGCCCCGATTGGCCTGTCGGGTGGATGCTCTTGCTCCGGTTCCAATCGGCAACATCGAGAATCTGGCGATATGAAGGCGCGATGTAGTAGGGCTGGCTCGCGACGACCTGTGGAAGATTGCCCATACAGACGGTATCGATATCGCCGCCTGTTGGAAATGGCCCACGGTTGAACAGCTTCCCTAAAATCGGAACCCCACCCAGCGGATGGCTGATCGTAAGCGTGTGATCGCGTCCATAGCGCCATTCAGTAAGAACATCACCATATTTACCACGCAGCTTGGTCAAGGCTGCCTCCCAGGCTTGATCAAGCAGCAAATCCCATGTTTGCCCTGCTGGAAGCCAGGTGTCGTCCTGTTCTGTTGCCCGCCACAGGATCGATGGCATGGCACGATTGAGCACATCCTGCCCAGGAATGCTGGCGAACGCTCCCACGCCGACACGGATTTCAAACAGGCTCTTTGCTTCGGCATAGGCAGCAGATTGCAGGCAATCGCTGAACGCCGCATAGATGGTGGCTGCAATGCTATCGCTGTTCATCTCGCCATCCCAGGCAGCCAGCGCATCACGAGCTGCTTGTGCGATTGGGTTGCTGGTTGAAAGGCGGCCAGCGAGCGCAGCAAGGGCTAATCCAGGCAGACTACGCTTGTCTGCATGAATACGAGCGAAACTCTCGGCAGTATGGCGATCAGTCTGTTTGATCAGGGTACGGATGCGTGAGGCGCGATAGCCATTGAGATATTCGCCAGCGATTGTGTGTGGAAAGGCATCGCTCACAATCTGATTATTGGCACTGATAGCGAACCCTTCGTGTGGATCGAGCATGTGTGGCAGTTCGGCGTGTGGCACAACGCCTATCCATTCATATTCGCCGGTCCAGCCGGGAACAGGCAGCCGCCCATCGCCCTTGGCCCGAACGGGAATATCGCCGCCGAGAGCATACCCAATATGACCATCGATATCGGCATAGACGAAATTCTGTGGTGGCACATGCCAGTTGTTCAGCGCGGTTCGAAAGCTGGGCCAATCGCTGGCACGATTGATGTCCAGGATCGATGAAACAATCCTGCCCGATGGTTCCAGGGCAGTCCAGCGCAGAGCGAGCGCTTCTTGGGGTACAGTTTGGCTGTTGAGGGCTTCATCGCTGAGCAATGGCGAGATGATCGGGCCGTGGCGGGTAATGCGTACCGTTTCGATATGGGCTTGTTCCTGGCCCTTGATGCGAATTTCCTCACGGACAATTTCCGCCTGCTGCCAGGCATCCTGGAAGCGATAGCGTGCAGGATCATCTGGATCGAACCGTTCCAGGTAGAGATCCTGCACATCGTTCATGCCGTTTGTCACACCCCAGGCGATCCGTTCGTTGTGTCCAATAACGACGCCAGGGGTACCGGGGAAACTCGCGCCGGTAACATGAACAGGGCCGCCACACAGGTGATTTTCGTACCAGACCGATGGCATGGCAATTGAGAGATGTGGATCGTTGGCCAACAATGGTTGCCCAGTGGCAGAATGCTGCCCATTCACAACCCAATTATTACTGCCCTGTCCGCCGCCCTGCTGGATGAAGGCAGACGCGCCATCGGCCAGACGCAGAATATCTTCACCGAGCGTTGCTTGGTAGCTCGCACCTTGTGGAACGATCAGTGGATGATCGGATGGGTAGCCTGGATCGAGTTGGGCGGCACGTTCGGCACCCAGGGTAGCAACCATGCGGGCGCGCAGGATTTCCGATGACCAGTTCCCCGACAGATTGAGCGCCATGATCTTGGCCCACACGAGTGTATCAGCGATCTGCCATGGTTCTGGTGTGTGCTGGAGAATCGTAAATTCGATCGGCAGGCGGTGTATATGCTGATCGATATAGGCATTAATGCCTGCCGCATATGCCTGCAAGGCATTCTGAGCATCCGGCGGAAGCAGACTGACTTCGCGAGCAGCAATCCGGCCAAAGCCCATAATGCGTACATAGCGATCGGTATCGAGGGCAATTGGGCCAACGAGTTCGGCGAGGCGGCCATTGCCGATTCGGCGCTGAAATTCCATCTGCCACAGCCGATCCTGGGCGTGAACATAGCCCTGGGCCATATAGAGATCGGTTGTGTTCTCGGCATAGATGTGTGGAACGCCCCAGCAATCGCGTAGAACCTGCACAGGCGCTTGTAGCCCCTTTAGGCGCAGCTTACCATTCGTGCGCGGTAGCGGGCGTTTGAGAGCCGCCAGAGCCACCCCAGCAACACCAGTCGCTAGCCCAGCGGTGATACCAGCAACAGCACGCAGGGTGCGAAATGATGGCATACGCATACGCGGCATACACTTTCTATTGTTCTGGTGGCAGCGATGTTACAATGTCATAAACCAACACCTGGACATCCAGTCCCTCGCTCATCAGCAGGGCGATACTGACCTCTTGAGTAGCGGATTTGATTGCTGCCTCGTGATCGGCGGGGGCATAGGCTCGAATCGCAGCCTCTTCGGCAGAACGCCGCTGCGTACGGATCACCGCATTCGGGCTAACATCCTTGATCCGGGCTGTCAAGTCGGTAATGGCTTCATCGATTGTCATTGGATCCTCCTTCATCGAGAGATTGACGGTTGAGTGTGCGGCGTATTCGTACAACAAGTTCGCTCAGCATGAGTGCTGTCGCACCCCAGACTTTATGGCCAGCGATGGCAAAGAATGGAACCAACAGTTCATGCCCACGGAGCGTCCAGGGTTCAATAATCATGGTGATTGGGTCAAGCAGATCGCGTAGTGTGACGGTAATGACCGCACTCACCTCATCGCTATTTGGGAATAGATCTGGTAGTGTAGCGATGAACCCAACCACCGGGGTAATCTGAAAGTTACTCGGCGTAATATAGATCGATGTCAGCGAGCCCCATATTGTCACAAGTTTTGGATCGACACCAAGCTCCTCATACAGTTCACGCAATGCTGTGGCTGGGAGATTGAGATCATCGTTATCGGCTGCACCTCCAGGAAGTGAAACCTCCCCGCGATGGTTGGAGAGCCGATCGCTACGAACTGTCAGCAGCAGCCGAAGATCGCTGCCATCTGGGTAGAAGAGCACAAGCACAGCACCAATTCGCGGCGTCAGATCGGGTGGTGGCGCAAGCGGACGAACAATCTGGCCCTCCATGCTCCGAATAAGCAACAGCTCTTCGGTTGGTACGGGCAGACTATCGGCAAGCGCACGACGAACAATCGTGGCCCATCCCTGCCAATTGTGTGGCACACCGTTCGCCTGCACGAGACGGTCGCTCCTTCTGTGTACAGCCTGTGGCCGCTGCTGAATCACCATTATAGAACATAGCACAGTGCATTGAAACTGGCAAGCATGAAATCTGCCCAACACAACACGGACGTGCTATACTCGTAGATAGTTGATTGTATACGAGGAGGTTGGTGTGTCGCGCAGCGATGACCACGAAGCAGCGGATGACGCCTATGTTGGCCCGACGATTCCTATTCGCAGGCCAGATCAGGGCATGCGCCAGGAACCTGTCCCACAACCATCACCCACACAGCGCCGAGGATTACGCTCGAAGCATGTTCGATCCTATGCGACGCTTGGCGGACGTATTCGGATGATTGCGTTAATTCTGCTCGGGCTGCTTGGCGTTGGCCTATTGCTGACCTATCTTCAGATTCGCGATCTCGCCTCCCAGAGCATTGTTCGTGATGTGCGCCCTGGCGTCTTCTCGATTTCGCCAGCTGCCCCATTTACAATGCTGCTGATTGGTGTTGACGAACGCCCTGATCACCCAGAAGAGGGCGTTCGCAGCGATACCCTGATTGTTGCACGGATCGACCCGCCGGGCCGCTGGGCTGCATTACTCTCAATTCCTCGTGATAGCCTTGTGCCAGTTCGTGATCTTGGCGAGAGCAAGATCAATGCTGCCTATGCCCATGGCTATAATAATGCCGAAGCGCTGTATGGAACGGGCACGACAGCACATGAGGGCGGTATGGCACTCGCGGCAGAGACCGTCGGCCAATTTTTGGGACTACAGATTGATTATGTCGCGCAGATTAATTTCGATGGGTTTGCGCGAATTATCGATGCAATTGGTGGGATAACCATCGATGTACCGCGCCAGATCATCGATGATGAATACCCAACACCGGATTTTGGAGTCATGCGGATCGAGTTTGCACCTGGCCGCCAGCGCATGAACGGAGAGCGGGCATTGATCTATTCGCGCACCCGCCATGCCGATAGCGATTTCGGGCGGGCTGAGCGCCAGCAGCAGGTTGTTCGCGCCATTATGGATGAACTGCGCGCTCGTGGCCCTATTGGCCAAGCATTGCTTCTACCAGCCCTGCGTACTGCTGTTGGCTCTACTATTGCAACGACGCTCCCGTTTGATCGGCTGGATTCGATTATGGGCCTGGCATGGCTTGGTTCTGGGTTAAGTGCCGATAACCTGGTGCGGCTGCAGATTGCCCCTGATACAGCATCTGTGCAGGATGATGGCGGCACCCTGATCTGGCAGAAAAGCGATATCGAAACCCTGGTACAGAAGCTCTTGCGTGGCCCAACAGCAGAAACAGCGCGTGTTCAGGTGTTCAATGGCACAACTATTACCGGGTTCGCCAGCAAGATCACTGGCGAACTAGAACAACAAAACCTGACCGTCATTCCTGCTGGAGATGCGCCCCGCGATGATATTCCGCGCACGATTGTGTACAATGCCCGTAATACGCCCCGTACCGCACGCAGAGTTGCCGATCTGCTTAATGCTGAATTACGCGAGGGAACACCAGATGGGATCGCTAGTGATGCAGATGTGATTGTGGTATTGGGTGCCGACAGCCGATAGCCCAGTATTCAGGAGTCAGGAGTCAGAATACGGGAACAAGAACCAAACCCTGAACTGCGGAACTACAGAACTGCAGAACCAAGAACCAAATTTTGAACTTAGGTTACTTGAATGTATCGCCAACCAGTTCGTCGGGGGTTGGTTGGAAGGGCCACAGCAGCATTCCAGCGGCTTGCTCATCCCGTACTGTCTGGAGTGCCCTGCGGAAATCGCGGCGCATATTGGCCTGTGTTCGCGTATCCTGTGGGCCTGTGGGAAAGCCAATCTCCGTCACTAGAATTGGCTTGTTCACATTGAGGGCACGTAGTTCTGTAATTGCCCGTTGCAGATCTGCAGGAAAGCCTTTGCCATAGTACCAGTGCTGTGCATAGCGGCCACTATTAGCTGGCTCATCATCATAGTAGTGAAATGACATGACATCAGCCAGATCGGCCACCCGCATGAAGGCTTCTTTTGGCTCGAAATAGCTCTTTGCAAAGGCCATGCTGATGGTTGTGAGGCGATTGGGATCGAGCTGTTTGACCTGATCATGGATCACCTTGAGGAAGCGCATGCGTTCCTCGGCCATCGGGAAGCAGCGCGGCTCAAGCGCATTATCCCAATCCCAGCAACGGATCTCAACCGGGCTGCCAATATCTGGTTCATTGAACAGATCCCACATGAGAATACCTGGTTTTCCAGCGAAGTGTTTCACCACCGGATGCACATGCAGGGCCAGTGTTCGTTCATAATACTGCGGCCCAAATGTTTCCTGCGGATACTTGGCCATGAGCACCGGGATAACATATATCCCGCGTCGATTGGCTGCCGCAATAAAGGTTTCGAGGTGTGTTAGCGCCGGTTCGATCTGATAGTTCGGCTGCGTCTCGCTAGCACCACCAAACACATAGTAATTGAGGAACACACGTACCGTGTTGACGCCCAGAGCCTGGAGTCGATCAAAATCGCGTTCGATTGGCCCAAGATCCCACAGGCAGTTCCCATCCGCGCCAAACTGGAGCATCCCACAGAGATCCAGGTTTGCGCCAGTTGGGTGGGTATAGTTAACACCGCGCATCTCAAAACGACGCCCATCCGCCATCAGCT
>Ga0163154_10010881_pt1 | contig 10022 bp, 9 predicted proteins | sample OliLakLV19MP9P1_FD_148649 | JGI IMG/M metagenome (GOLD analysis project Ga0163154, IMG submission 148649) | Freshwater microbial mat bacterial communities from Lake Vanda, McMurdo Dry Valleys, Antarctica - Oligotrophic Lake LV.19.MP9.P1 | ecosystem: Environmental > Aquatic > Freshwater > Lake >...
GCGCTGCGCGGGTCGCGGTAGTCGCCCTCGCTGTGGCCGATGCGGATGGCGTCGAGCGGCAGGCCCGTTTGCTTGGCGAGAACCGCGGCCGCATCGCACCAGGCCGTGCCGTCTTCGCCGGCGATGAGCAGGAAGCGGCCCGGCTTCACCAGATCCATCAGGGCTACGCGCTGATTGTCGGCATCGTGGACGAAGGCGTGCGGCAGCGGCGAGCCCGGGCGTGTATCGGGGACATAGACGCGAATGTCGTCGGGCGTTTCCGTTGCTTGTGTGCCGTCCGGAACGATCGCGCTCGATTCATAGCGATAGCCGGCTTCGACGTTGTGCTCGTCGAACTCCATCGACTGGGTCGCCACATGGCGCAGCGCGTTGCGGCGATACTCCGCGTCGGCCGGCGTGTCGCTCCAGAAGCGGTTCATCTGTGCCCAGTTGGCGTTTGGGTCGCCGTCGCGAACCAAGCCCAGACTGTCGCCGAAGGCGAATTGGTTCATTGCGTTTTCGAGCGAGCGCTGGACGTTGCGGCCGGTCGCGGAACGGCGTTCGGGTTCGTAGCTGTCGAGCAAGCTTTCGTCCGCTTGGCGGTTCAGGACGGCGGCGATCTTCCAGCAGAGATTGTGTGCGTCTTGGATGGCGCTGTTGAGGCCCAGGCCGCCCGTCGGCGGGTGGCGGTGCGCGGCGTCGCCGACGAGGAAGACGCGGTCCTTGCGGAATTTGTCGGCAAGGATCCCTTCCATCGACCAGCGCGAGATTTTGTGAATCGTCATCGGATGATTGTCGATGGCAAGGCTGGCGCGCATATCCTGCTCGACCGCGTTATCGTCGAGCGCGCGGTTGTCGTCCGGCTGGTAGCCGAGGTGGATCACCCATTCTTCGGTGTTCGGGCCCCAGTTCTTCGGACCCATGGGCACCATGACAACCATCGCTCCGCTGTCGGGCATCCAGATCCAGCGAATGAGCACTTCGGGATCGCGTGCCCATTTCGACAGGTCGGCGGTAACGTAGAGCGAGACTTGGTTCGAGAGGTTGCGCGGACCTGCGAGTTCGATGCCGAGTTTTGGGCCGACGCGGCGGCCGCCGTCGCAGCCCAGCATGTATTTCGCGCGCACTTCATAGGTGCGTTCGGCTTTGTGGTCTCGGATGACGGCGAGGACGTGGTCGCTCTTTTGTTCGAAGTCGACGAGTTCGTGGGCGAAGCGGATTTTGCCCGGCGCGAGTTCTTCGGCGCGTTGCTTCAAGAGTGGTTCGAGACGGATTTGCGGCAGGTTCGTCGGCAGGAGTGCGCTTGCCGACGTCCAGTTCGGGTTTTGGCCGCCGCCGCCCCAGCATTCCATTTTGCCGATCATGCGGCCGGCGTTGGGCTCCGTGCCGGCGAAGCCTGCGTACCACGCGGTCGCGCGCATCTGTTCGGGCGGCGTGCCGACGGCGTAGATGCGGTCGGCGGCGCCGACGTCGGTCAGGATTTCCATCGTGCGTTGGTTGAGCACGTGGGCCTTGGGCAGGATCGACGTCGTCGCATGTGCGCTGACGAGCAGCGACTCTATGCCGAGTTTCGAGAACAGCATCGATGCGGTCAGGCCCGCGCCGCCGCCGCCGATGATGAGCACCGGTACGTCGATTTGAGACATGAGCGTAAACTCCCTTGAATGCTTTTTTGTTATGGTTCGGCGGCGACGGTGGCTTCGATGGCGCCGATTTTGTCGATTTCGATGCGGGTGACGTCGCCGATCTTCATGAACTGCGGCGGCTTCATCGCCGCGCCGACGCCGCCGGGGGTGCCGGTGAAGATGATGTCGCCGGGTTCCAGCGTCATCGCTTGGCTGAGCAGCGCGATTTGGTCGAAGATGTTGAAGACGAGGTGTTTGGTATTCGACTCTTGGCGCTTCTCGCCGTTGACGAAGGCGCGGATGCCCAGCGTGTGCGGGTCGCCGATTTCGTCGGACGTCACGATCCACGGGCCGAAGGGGGCGTGGGTGTCGAAAGATTTGCCCAGCATCCATTGCGGGGTTTTGAACTGCCAGTCGCGGACGGTGACGTCGTTGCCGGCGGCGTAACCGAAGATCACTTCGTGCGCCTTTTCCTTCGGCACGTGTTTGCAGCGTTTGCCGATGATGGCGACGAGTTCGGCTTCGTAGTCGAGAAGCATCGAGACTTTCGGCATCTGCACCGGCGCGAAGGGGGCGTTGATCGAGGTTACGTGTTTGCAGAACCAGACTTGCTGTTCTTCGATGTGGTCGGCGTAGTTGAGGCCGATCGCGAGGATTTTGCCGGGACGGGGGACGGGGGCTTCGAGTTTGACGCTTTTGAGCGGGGCGTCGGCTTTGCGTGTTGTGGCGCGTTCGACGGTGGCGCGGTGGGTCGACCATTCGCTCATCAGCGTGATCATGTCGCGCGGCAGGTCGGCGTCGGCTTTCTTCAGGTCGATGATGCCGTCGTCTTTGGCGATGCCGATGCGGGTGCCGGCGTTGTCGGTGAATGTGACGAGTTTCATCTTGGTCTCCTCAACCCATGTTCGGGGGCATTTGCATGCCCCATTGGACGCCGATCAGGTCTTGCATCGTCGCTTCACGCGAGCCCCAGTCGGCTGTCATCAGATCGCCGTCGGTCCAGTGTTCCAGCGTATGGCCCCACGGGTCGCGCCAGTAGTCGAAGATTTGGCTGCCCAACAGGTGACGGCCGATGCCCCATTGGTGTTCGTAGGATTTTTGCTTCAGGAGGTCGTGGCCCTTCATCAGGTCGTCGAGGTCGGCGACTTCGAAGGCGGCGTGGTTGAACTTCGGTTGGCCGGTGCCGAGCAGGAAGAGCGTGTGGTGGTCGGCGGGCTCGTTGCCGCGGTCGCAGCGCATGAAAGCGCCGAGCGCGAATTCCGGCGACATCTTGATTTCGTCGGAGGTGATGAAGCCGAAGCGTTCTTTGTACCAGGCTTCGCTGGCGCGGAAGTTCGTGACGTTGAGGACGGCGTGGCCGAGGCGTTTGACGTGCGCGGCGCCGGGTTGCGTTTGTTTGCGCGCGTTGTGGCGTTGTTTGGTGCGTGCGTCGTTCGAGGGTGCGGCTTGCGGCAGGTCGAGCGCTGCGGCGGGCGTGCGGCCGGCGACGGCTTCGACCTTGTTGCCGTCGGGGTCGATGAGGCGCACGCAGTGGCCGCCGCCGGGGCCGTCGAGCCGTTCGACCTTCGCGTCGTTTTCGCGCGCAAGTTTTTGCAGATCGTCGAGCGAGCGGGCTTTGAAGGCGACGCCGGCAAAGGACGGGTCGCCTTTGTGCGTGACGTGGAGGTACGGGTCGGCGTCGGCGCCGCGCATATAGAGCGTGGCGTCGTCGCGATGGGCGCGGGTGAGGCCGAAATCGACCAGGAATTTCTCCATGGCGTCGAGGTCGGGGGCGTTGAAGCGCACGAAGGCGATGTCGTCGACTTTGATCATGGTTTGGCTTCCTTCCTGCGCGCCGTCACGGCGGCGCTTGCTAAACGTTTGGCTTCGGCTTGCTTGAGGCCGAGCGCGACGAGGAGTGTGGTGATGACGTCGATCGCGAAAGCGTGCGGGTCGGCGACGCGGTGGTTGGTGTCGGAGACGCGCAGGATCGCCGACAGAATGCCGCCGATGACGGAGACGAAGGCGGCGTCGACGGAGGCGGCCCAGAAGCGTTTGGTCTTGACGCCCAGCACGATGTCGCCGCGCAGGCCCGCGTTCATTTGTTCTGCCGGGTCGACGGCGCGGGGTTGCAAGCGTAGGAGCGCGCGGGCGCGGATGGGGTTGGCGATGGCGAAGGCGAGGCTGGTCGAGAGGCCGTTCGCCATGCGCTCCGCCGCATCGGTGACGCCGCGGTTGAGGTTCGTGATCGCCGCTTCGAGTTCCATGCGGCCGCGCAAGGCTATGGTGGCGGCGAGGTCGTCCTTGTCGGCGAAGTGCGTGTAGAACGTGCCCTTTGCAACGTCAGCCGCTTCGACGATGTCGTCGATGGAGATGGCGTCGATGCCGCGCGCGGCGACGAGATGTTCGGCGGCGGCGACGAGTTCGCCGCGCGTGCGTTCGCGCTTGCGGGTCGTGCGGGCGGGGGAAGCGGTGTCGGCCATAAATGACTGTATAGTCAAAAATGACTGATTGGTCAAATCTGGCGCAATCCTTGAAAGCGCGCGCTGTTCTCCTCTCCCCTTGCGGGAGAGGACGCGAGCGAAGCGAGCGGGTGAGGGGGCCGCTGAGTCTATGCAGGCGACGGCAGCAACGGAGATTCAGCGGACCCCTCACCCAATTTTCGCTGGACGCGAAAAATGATCCTCTCCTGCAAGGGGAGAGGCGTTAGTGTTCGCGTTTGGCGGGGCGGAAGGTGTCGGTGCGGCCGCGCATTTGTTTTTTGGCCAGCGAGCGTTGCAGGCGCATGCGTTCTTTGACCGTCAACGGGCCTTTTGACTTGACCGACGCCAGCACGTTGTCGCCGTCGCTGAAGTCGATCGTCCAGTTGCGGATAGGACCGGAATCCAAATGGATGAAGTGCGAGTGCGGGTACCAGCCGACGCCGCCGCGGGTCATCTTGCGGGCCACGGTGGCGGCGGACTTCAGGTTCGAGTCGAGCGTGATGTCGAGCGCGCGGCCGGCGAGGTGCTGACTCTTTTCGGCGACGCCGAAGAGGCGCGAGGCCAACATGCGGTTGGTTTTGTGCGTGCGATACGCCGATAGGATCGTCGCGCGCTGCTGGCTGGCGTTGTCGATAACGTCGGCCAAAAAGTCGAGCGTTTCGACAAACACCGGGCCGGTCAGATTCTCGTGATGGTCGCGTAGGAAAATCGCGAGGTCGACCATCGCGCTGGGGATGGGGCCGATATGATCGCGGTAGGGACCGTCGAAGGTTTCGCCCGTGTGTGCGTGACGCAGCGCGAGGCGGCGCGGTTTCGACAGGGGTTCGAATACATAGGGCGCGGCATCGAGCAGGACGCGCGCGTTCGCGGCCGGCCCAAACACAAGGGTCAGCCCCGTCGCGAGCAGAAGGTCTCTACGCCGCAGTTCCATCACGCCATCATGTAAGTGCGGTTGGTTGATAAGACCATCATATCCGGCTCAAATTTTTGTTTGCGCTGCACTGTGACGCCCTCGCCTTCGTATTAACACGCTGTTAATGGTTGCGGGCTTGCGGCCCAAGCCAATCAAATCCTCGGTTCACGAGGAAGGCCGCCGACCGGCACCCCGCCGGTCCTTGCACAGCAAAACGTGGTGGAGGAAATAACACATGCCCTACAAGCATTTGCTCATGGCTTCGGCCGTGGCCTTCGGGCTCGCCGTTCCCGTCGCAATGGCCAAGGTTCCCGCCGATCAAGCCGCGCGCTTGGGCAAAGATCTGACGGTTACGGGTGCCGAAACCGCAGGGACAGGTGACGTGCCGGCCTATACCGGTGGCCTGCAGGCGCCGCCGGCCAACGTCAAGTTCGATCCCAAGACGCAGCACCCGCCAAATCCGTGGCCGGGCGACAAGCCTAAGTTCACGGTCACGAACGCAAATGCCGGCCAGTACGCCGACAAGCTCACGGAAGGGCAGAAGGCTTTGCTGAAGGTCCTGCCGACCTACAAGATGAACGTCTACGAGTCGCGGCGCAGTTGCGCACTGCCGCAATACGTGCAGGCCGCGACGAAGAACAACGCGACGGTAGCCGAGTTGACGCCCGACGGCGAGGGCGTGACGGGCGGTATCATCGGGACACCGTTCCCGATCACGACGAACGCGAAGGAAGTCGTGTGGAACCATCGCCTACGCTTCCTGCCGCACAAGCTCTATCGCTTCTTCGCGACAGCGCCGGTGCAAGCGAACGGCTCGTATAACCTCATCAAGTATCAGGATGAGGCGATGATCTTGTGGACGGATCCGTCGAAGAAGAAGGCGGAAGAGCTGAACAATCTTCAGCTGATGTACCTGCAGAACACCGTCGCGCCGGCGCGGCTCGCCGGCAACGTGATCCTCGTGCACGAGTCTTTGAATTCCACCGTCTCTCCGCGCAAGGCGTGGTCGTACAATCCAGGTTCGCGTCGCGTGCGCGTTGCACCGGACATTTCCTATGACAACCCCGGCTTCAACACGGACTCTATGTCGACAGCGGACTCGTTCACGGGCTTCAACGGCGCGCTTGATCGTTACGATTGGTCGTACAAGGGCAAGAGCGTGAAGTTCGTGGCCTACAACGCCTATGATCTGGTCAACTCAAAATACGATCAGCTCATCAAGCCGAAGCACTTGAACCAAGACCTGGTGCGCTACGAACCCCACCGTGTCCACACGGTCGAGGCGAAGCTGAAGGCGGGGCAACGCCACCTGTACGCGCGGCGTGTGCTGCACATCGACGAAGACCACTGGGGCATCGTGGCGGGCGAACTCTATGACGGCCGCGGCGGATTGTGGCGTGTTCAGGAAATCCACAACATCAACTTCTATCATGTGCCGCTTTGCTTCTCGGTGGCCGAGATCGTCTACGACGTGCTCGGCGGCGGGCGGTATCTTGCGGGCGCGCTCATCAACGAAGAGAGCCCGTACAACTTCGACGCGGACAATTTGAACGCGAACCGGTACACGCCGGAAGCGTTGCGCACGATCGGCGTGCGCTGATCGTTCGTTCCGGTTGATGATTGGAGGAGCCGCGCGTTGCGGCTCCTTTTTTGTGTGGCTAGAGCGCGTCCGGTTCGGGTGGAAGCGGTGGCGATTCAGCTTCACCACAAAGTCTCGAAGGACACGAAGGTTCACAAAGGCGTTTTGCGCCGCAGGCATGAGATGACTGGCGCTGCGCGCCGGGAGAGACCTTCGTGGAACTTTGCGTCCTTCGAGGCTTCGTGGTGAAGCTGACTCGCCGCTGCAGGTCCGCCTCAAGGATACGCGTTTTAGCGGGCTTCGAGCGTGATGGCGTTTGCCTGGGCGCGGATCGTGATCCACCTCAGGTTCGGGCCGTAGGTGAGCGGCAGGCTGGTCGTCACCGGCGTGTGCATCGAGGCGAAGGGCGCGGAACAGGCGACGAAGTCCGCGCTTATGCTGAGGCCGTCGGCCGATGTCGATGTGACCACGAGTTCGGCGGCTTCACCGTCGCCGACCGCCATGCCGGTCAGGTGCGCAACCTTGCCGTCGGCGCCGTTGATCACCGTGCCGGAGTCGATGCGGGCGACGATGCTCTTGTCGCAGGCGGCGACAGGCGTGCGTTTCACCGTCGCTTGCGGAACGAACGGCACCGTCTTCAAGCCGGGGTTGAGGTTCGGGACGACCAGCTGATTTTGCGGCGCGGCCGTGGCGGCCGCCGACAGTGCGCTTGCCAATACTGCGATCGCTATCGTGCGCGACATGGACTTCGATCCCCCGAGTTTCGTCGGGCGCATTCTAGATGTGCCGCCCGGCCACGCTCCACATCGGAAAGGACGGAGCGTTAATGCCGGTCGCGGTTAATGCGGTCTACTTCGCGAGTTCGGCGAAGAAGGGTTCGAGGCGCTTCTTGGCAAGCGGCGGGACGTAGGCGGCTTTCGCGGCTGCCAGGTTGCTCTTGTCGTTGCCGACGACCACCAGTCCCACCATGCCCATGCCGAGATGCGGCGTGCATTTGTAGACGTAGATGCCGGGCTTATCGAATTTGTAGGTGATCTCTTTGGCGAAGGGCGACGCGAAGAGCGCCACGCCCGCGGGCACGCCGCCGGCGACGAAGGCGACGTTGTGGCCGGGGTTTGTCGCGACCCATTTCACGGTGTCGCCCTTGGCCACTTTGACCAGACCGGGCTTAAACACGTTCATCGTGTTCGTCGCCTTGTCGCGGTTCAGCATTTCGACGACGACTTCCGCGGCGGTCGCGACTTGCGCGGCGGCGGTAGAGAGAACGAAGGCACTCAAGATCCAAAGCGTACGCATGGACATCTCTCGTTGTTACGCGGGAGTGACCTATGGTCCGGGAGCTTCGACCTCAAGGGCGCGCAGCGTCACACAGGCGTGGCGCGAGAGCGCACCCGCTCTGTGGGCGGACACTGGAGGCGGGGCAAGCGGCGCGCTAGGTTCGGCCCCACACAAACCCGCGAGCCCCGATGTCTCGATCCGCCAAGTTCGCCTTTCTCGATCATCCCGGGGTGTTGGCGTTCGCCCATCGCGGCGGTGCGCTTGAGGCGCCTGAGAATACGATGACGGCGTTCGAGTATGCGGTCGGGCTTGGGTACCGGTATCTGGAGACGGATGCCTATGCGACGCGCGACGGCGTGTTGATCTCGTTTCACGACGACAAGCTTGATCGCGTCACCGACGCGAAGGGCAAGGTCGAGGCGACGGCGTGGGACGACGTGGCCCAAGCGCGGATCGGTGGGGTTGAGCCTATTCCGTTGATGGAGGATTTGCTGGCGCGGTGGCCGGACATACGCGTGAATATCGATCCGAAGCATGATGCGGCGGTGGCGCCGCTGATCGCTCTGATCAAGCGGATGAGGGCTGAGGACCGGGTTTGCATCGGGTCGTTTTCGGATAAGCGCATTCGGCAGGTCGTGGATGCGTTCGACGGGCGGGTTTGCACCTCGTTTGGGCCGGCCGGTGTGTTGCGGCTGAAGACGGGGTGGCCGGGGCGGCGCGTGCGCCAAGGCTGTGCGCAGGTGCCGGTGAAGGCGAACAACGTCACCATCGTCACGCGGCGGTTCGTCGAGGCGGCCGAGCGGTTGGGGTTGCAGGTGCATGTGTGGACGATCGACGACGAGGCGGAGATGAAGCGGCTGCTCGATCTGGGCGTGCACGGGCTGATGACGGACCGGCCGGCGGTGCTGAAGCGCGTGCTGGCGGAGCGTGGGGTTTGGGGTTGATTCTCCTCTCCCCTTGCGGGAGAGGACGCGAGCGGGTGAGGGGTCCGCTGAGTCTACGAAGGCGACGGCGGTGATGGTGGAGACTCAGCGGACCCCTCACCCATTTTTCGCTGAACGCGAAAAATGATCCTCTCCCGCAAGGGGAGAGGAGGTTATGGGCGCTTCTTGAGGCCGTGCTGTTTCAGGCGCCAAAGCAGCGCGTCTAGGCGGTCTTGGCCGAAGAAGGGTTCGCCTTGGAAGGCGAAGGTGGGGACGCCCCAGTGGCCGGCTTTGCGGTGGGCTTCTTCGTTTTCTTTGATGATGGCTTCGTAGTGGTCGGGGTCTTTCTCGATCGCCTTGTCCAGTTCGGCGAGGTCGAGGCCGGCGCGGGACGTGGCTTGCGCGAGGTGCGTGCCCTCGTGCCAGTTTTGGGTGCGGCCGGAGAAGATTAGCGTCGAGATCTCGGTGGCAAAGGGCAGGCCTTGGCCGCGTTCGGCGGCGGCGGCGCCGAGGCGGGTGAGGCGATGGATGTAGGGTTGATCCTTGGGCACGTCGCCGGTCTGCATGTTCATGACGATCGGGTCGGGGCGCGGCCACATGAAGGGCGTGTCGTGACGCTGCGCTTCGCGAATCACGTCGCGAATGAAGTACGACACCCACATCGGGTCGTTCTTTTTGAACCAACCGTCGAGTCGAACGGCGATCGGGTAGACGGTCCTCACAAAAAATTTGAGGTCCCACTCCTGCTCGAGTGCAACCATCCGCGGTGCGGCCAAGTACGAGTATGGCGAGCGGAACGAAAAAAACACATCGATTGGGAGAGTCATCGCTTCACACCGTTTTCGCCGCGTTGGGGAATTCGTCTATAGGCGCGAAAGGCATTTCCTAGTTAATCGGGAAATGGTGCGACCACAAATTGCAATGGGCCGCAACCCATGGTCCGAGGCTGCCTGTGCATTGCCAGTTCCGCGTGCGCGCGCATGGGTTGATCCACTTCGAGTGAGCTGTGCGAAACATCGCCTAACATCATGTGTTTATAACGGATTTCTACCGTGGCGCGCTTGACACTTCTTTGGGGCGTGGCACTCAATGCCGCCATGTTTCGATCGCCCGTTTCAGCAAGGATTGCGGTCAGCGTGGTCTACCTCAGTTTGTATCGCCGCCGTCAGTCGAGGGAACTCATGCAGCGGAATCGCGCCTCCAATGAGCCTCGTCCCGTGATGTCCATGGGCCGGCGGCTTTCGTCTCTCGCGCGAGCAGCGA
>Ga0163154_10010886_pt1 | contig 10020 bp, 4 predicted proteins | sample OliLakLV19MP9P1_FD_148649 | JGI IMG/M metagenome (GOLD analysis project Ga0163154, IMG submission 148649) | Freshwater microbial mat bacterial communities from Lake Vanda, McMurdo Dry Valleys, Antarctica - Oligotrophic Lake LV.19.MP9.P1 | ecosystem: Environmental > Aquatic > Freshwater > Lake >...
GTTGGCGCGCCAAGCGGCGACCGCTTCGGCGTACTTCTGCTGGTCGCGGTAGGTTTCGGCCTGCAGGCGGAAGCCTTCCGGCGATTCGGGCAACGTGCTCAGGCGGGCGAAGGCTTGGCGCGCCAACGAGTCATAGGCGCGCACCCGCCAGTAAAAGCCCTCCGGCGTCCGCAGCGCTTTGGCGAGCGTCAGCGCCTGCGCTAGCTTGCCGGCGCGGAAGGCGCACTCGGGGGTGACGACCTTGCAGGCCGGCTCGCCCAGCTTCACCTCGGCCACGTCTTCGGAAAGCGCCCAGGAGGGCTCGCCGGAGCGGCGGTAGATGTCGGCCACGGCGGCATGCAGACCGCGCATACCCGGCGACTTCGCCAGCGCCTTGCGGTAGAACAAGAACGCGGCGCGGTTCTGGCTGGTTTTCGAACGAGAGTCGGCCAGCAGGGCGAACCAGGGTCCGCTTTCAGGAAATTGCTTGCCGAGTTGGGCGAAGTCGGCGAAGGCCAACTCCTCGTAGGCGCGGCCAAGTTGGTACCAGACGGCGGCGCGCTGCGGGTCGAGGTTGGCAAGCGCTTCGAGGTGGGGCAGGGCTTCGGAGGTTTGGCCCTGAGCCGCGTCCACCAGCATCAGCCGGGCTTCGACGTGGCGAGGGTCCAATTGCACGAAGCGTTTCAAGGGCGCCAGAGCCTTGGCCGGCTGGCCGGTGCGAAGGTAAGAGGCGCCCAGGAAGAGGAAGGCGGGCGGGGCTCCGGCCTTTGCGGCGGCGTCGAGCAGCGGGATGGCTTTGGCGTCCTCGCCAGCCAAGTGCAGCGCCATTCCTTGGTTGAGTTGCAGGCCGGGGTTGCCGGGCATGGCCTTCGCCAGGTCACCCCACAAAACTGCGGCTTCGGCGAAGCGGCCCTGCTCCATGAAGGACTTGGCCTGGGTGGCCTTTTGTTCGGTGGTTTGCGCGAATAGCAGTAGGAGCAACGGAATCATGCGTCCCTCTCAGCATCCCAAAGAAAAAGGCCCCGGCGTGAACCGGGGCCTTTTTTGCGGTCAGTTAAATTAGAACTGGAACCGCAGTGCCAGTCGAATCTGCCGTTCGTCCACCGAGCTAAGCACCCGAAGGAAGTTCGGATTCGTTACGTCGCCGGAGGCGAAATTGGTCGACAAGCGACTATTCGTAACGTTGAAAGCTTCCGCCCTGAAGTTCATGGTCACCTTCTCCCAGAAGTTGAAGTTCTTGCTGAGGGTAAGGTCATTGCGGAAGATACCGGGATTGCGCAAGCTGTTGCGGCCCATGGAACCGAAGCGCGGCGCCTGGCCCGTGGGCAGCGCGGCGAAGGCGCTGGTGTCGTAGAAGGTGGTGCCGGGGCCGATGCCCTCGGGACGACCGACGTCGGCCTTCACCTGATCAGGGGTCTGGATGTTGCCGGGAAGGTTCAGAGTGCCGGCGGGCGAACTGGGGTTGAAGGGCGTTCCGGTGAACGCAGCGGTGACGCCAGAAACCTGCCAGCCGCCGATTACCGCATCGGCGACCTTGCCATTGGCCCACTGCTTACCCTTGCCGAGCGGCAATTCGTAGACGTAGCCCAGTTGGAAGTTGTGGCGACGGTCGAAGCTGGCGGCGGCATAATTGCGACGGAACGCCGGGCCCCAGTTGAAGTTCGGGGTGACCCAGCCTTCGTCATCAGCCATATTGAGGGCTTTGGACCAAGTATAGGCACCCTGCAGGGTGAGGCCCTTCGCCTGACGGCGAACGGAGGTCTGGAGGGCGTGGTAGTTCGAGCTCAAGTAGCCGTCCCAAAGCTGGCTCGAGATGTTGCGGCCGAAGGGAGCCGAGAAGGGACGGCCCGCGTTGCCGGCACCCAGCACTTGGCCGGAGTTGACGTCGCGGTCGGCCATCATGTGGGTCGTCTGCGTGCCCACATAGGCGATGGAAGAAACGATGGAGCCCGGCAGACGGCGCTCCAAAGTGAAGTTCCAGCTTTGGATGTAGCCGCGGGTAATCCGGCCGCTAACCGGGCTGCGCATGTCAGCCGCGGCGGGCAGGTTAACGACGCCGGTGGAGAGGTCCGGCCCGAAGACGGGCGGGATACCTTCCGCCAAGGAGCGGACGGACACGTTATCGTTGGCGGACGGGAACGTGAAGTTCACCGTCAGCGGGTAAAAGCCGCGGAGCGGACGGCTCCAGGGCAGCGGGCTGTAGTTGATGCCGTAGCCGGTGCGGACGACTGTCTTGTCGTTCAAGCGGTAAGCCAGACCTAAGCGAGGAGCCAGGTTCAGCTTGCTAACCGAGAAGCCATTCGAACGGGGCACGTTGCCACGGCCACCCAGGAAGACTTGGTTGGTTTCAGGAACATAGCGCTCGATGCCGAAGCCATTGGAGCGGCCCATCAGCGGATAGTATTCGTAACGAAGGCCCCAGCTAACGGTAAGTTTGCGGGTAGCCTGGAAGCGGTCCTGCGCGTAGAAGCCAAACTGATATTCGCGGCCCGTGGCGAGAATGTTCTGGATGCTCTTCGAGATCTGGTTGGGCAGGCCCAGAAGGAAGGCGCCGTAGCTATTGATGTTGTTGAAGGTGCCGTTACCGGTGACGCCACCGTTGAAGCTGAAAGCGCCGCGTGGACCGGCACCCAGCTCCGGCTGCCAATGGTTCAAGCGATGGAGCACGCCGTCGAAACCGAAGGCCAAGTTGTGCTTACCCTTCACCCACCGGACGTTCTGCGAGATGGTGAAGCTCTCTTCGATGCGCTCTGCCGGCATCCACCCAGGGACGCCGAAGCCGTTGTATCCGTTGAAGCCGATGTTGGGGAAACCTTGTTGGCGAGGATCGGGGCCGCCCAAGCCGGGGATGCCGAGCGAGGTGGAAAAGTCCTTACCGAAGTCCTGACCCTGTACCACTTGGTCCATCCGCTGATAGCCGATGACGCCATCGATGAGAAGATTGGAGCTCAACGTGAGGGTGTGGCCGATGGCCATGTTCTTCACGCGCGTGTCGCCCAAGCCTGGGTCAGCGCCAGGGGCGGGGCCCACGCCGTCACCAAAGACGCCGCGGCCGCCCGAGAGGGCGCCCATCTGGCCATAACGGCCCCAGATGACGTGGTTTTGATTGCGCTGATAGTTAAACTTGAGGTCGTTGAAGGAGCGATTGAAGAGCGGGGTGGCCGCCACTTGGAAGTTGTTCAACTCACCGGCGCCGAAGTTCGGATTCGGGAAAAAGGCTTGGATCCTTTGCGCGGCGGTGCTGATCCGGTTCGCCGGAATGATGTTGCCGGGGAAGACCGAGCGGCCCGTTCCCGTCGCGGTGTTGCCCGTGAGCGGGTCAAAAAGCAACGTCGCCTGATTGGCGAAGTTGCCAGTGCGTAGGCCCAAGGTGGGCACTGAGTAGGTTTGAATTTGGCCGATGCGCTGCTTCGTGTTGTCGTAGCTGTAGAAAAAGAAGAGCTTGTTCTTCGCGATGGGCCCGCCGATGGTGCCGCCAAAGTTATTGAAGATGCTTACCGGTTTGCCAATCTGCGAGAAGAAGTTGCGAGCGCGCATGCGTTGGTTGTCGTGGAACCAGAAGGCGCTGCCGTGGAAGGCGTTGGTGCCGCTCTTGGTTACCAGGGTGATCGCCGCGCCGCCGGCCATGCCTTGTTCGGCGTCGCCCGCCACGGTGGTGACGTTGACGGTCTCGATCATCTCGGCCGGCATGACGTAACCGGCATGGTGCGGCAGCCAGAGATTCACGCTGGTGGCACCGTCCAAACGCGTAACGTTGTTGTTCGCGTTGGTGCCATTGATGTTGGTGCGCAAGGAGCGCATCGGCGTATCGGTGATCGAATTCTGGAACGAAGCCGGCGTCGCGCCGGGGACGAGGTTGATCAAACTCTGGTAGTTGCGCAGGCCGGGCAGCGGCATGTTGATTACCATGTCCGAACGGATTTCGGTGTGGGTGTCCGCTTTGTCGGTCTGCAATTGGGCCACTTCGGCCGCGACCGTGATCTGATCACTGACCGCGCCGATTTCCATCTTGAAATCGAGGCGGCTAACGGTGTTAACGGCAATCGCCAGGTTAGTCAGCGACTGGCCTTTAAAGCCGGCCACCGAGGCCTTGGCGTCATAGTTGCCGGGAACCACGTTCGGAAGAGTGAAGGTGCCATCGGTACCCGAAACGGCGTCGAGCACTAAGCCGGTACCCTTATTGGTCAACGTGACCTTGGCATTGGGCAGTTGGGCGCCGCTCGAATCGAGCACTGTTCCGACTACGGAGCCATAAAGAGTTTGGGCCGCTGACGGAAGGGCAGAGGCCAGAAGGAAGGTAAGCGCAAGGCAGACCGTCTTGAAAGATTTCATTGTTCCCCTAAGTTTCAAAAATTGACGAAACTTATAAAAACTTAGCGCCTTGGCGGGTGACTGTCAATCCGGAAATCACGTGTTCATTGCTGGAAAAGGCTACATTCGTTGCGAAATGCAACAGAATCCAGAATCCCGTAGGAGATACGTTTTATCACAGGCGGACAGCAAAAGAAAGTACCGAAAATCAGCTATAGGACTTAAGTGTGGCTAAAATTTGAAGCAGCCGCCGTAGTTGCCGCAGCCGGTCAGGCCGGATTGATTTGCCCCACAAACCGGACGCCGCGATGGCGGGCGATGACGGAGTGGGCTCGGAAGTGGACATCGTCTTTCACTGGGAAATCCGTACGGAAGTGCCCGCCCCGGCTTTCCTGGCGGGCCAGGGCACAGGTGGCCAGGATGCGGAGCACTTCGTCGATGCTGCGGGTATCGAAGTCCACCCGGGAGAGGTCGCCGCGGCCGGCGTGCGGTAAATTCGCCAAGGTATCCACCGCGGTCTGCAGGCCAGTGCCGTCGCGGACGATGCCGCATTGCTCCCAGGCCAGGCGGCGCAGCTCCACTTGGGAGATCTGGGGGAAGCGATTTTCGGGCAGGTCGATCTCGAGGGCCCCGGGGCGGGCCGTCAGGTTCGCCATTACGCGACCGACGCGTTCGCCGAAAACGACGCCTTCGAGCAGCGAGTTACTCGCCAGCCGATTGGCCCCGTGGACACCGGTGCAGGCAGCTTCACCCGCGGCGAAGAGGCGTTCGACGGAGGTTTGGCCATGAAGGTCAGTCAACACGCCGCCCATGGCGTAGTGCGCGGCCGGATGGACGGGGGCCTGCTGGCGGCCGAGGTCGATGCCGAAGAGCAGGCAGGTTTCGTAGATGCGCGGGAAGCGGACGCGGACATGGTCGGCGCCGAGATGCGTCAGGTCGAGGAAGACGGCGCCGCCGGTGTTGCGCATCTCCATCACGATGGCCCGGGCGACGACATCGCGCGGAGCGAGGTCGCCGAGGGGATGGTAACGGTCCATAAAGCGCTCGCCTTTGGAATTCCGCAGGTAAGCGCCTTCGCCACGCAGGGCTTCGGAGAGCAGGAAGCGGGGCGCGCCGGGCAGGCTGAGCGCGGTGGGGTGAAACTGGACAAACTCAAGGTCGGCGATATCGGCACCGGCCCGAAAGGCCGTGGCGACGCCATCGCCGGTGGCGACATCGGGATTGGTGGTGTCAGAGAAGACGCGGCCGAGTCCGCCGGTGGCGAGCAGGACGCCGCGGGCATAAACCGCGAGGGACGCTTGTGACTTTTGATCGAATACCACCGCCCCGCCGACGGCACCGCCATCGTCCACCAGCAGATCCGTCATGGCGGCGAAGCGCTTGAATTCGACATTCGGGAAGGAGGCCGCTTTCCAGTAGAGCGTCCGCGCCAGTTCGCGGCCCGTGGAGTCACCCTGAGCATGCAGGATGCGGCTGCGGGAGTGGGCGCCTTCGCGCGCGAAAAGCAGTTCGGCACCATTGCGGTCGAAGCCGGCACCCCATTTGATCAATTCCTCAATCGCCGCCGGACCCTCGGTGACCAAGGTGCGGACCGCGGCCTCGTCGCAGAGCCCGTCGCCGGCGACCAGCGTGTCCTGCAAGTGGAGCTCCGTTTGATCATCGGCAGCCAGTGCGGCCGCGATGCCGCCTTGGGCATATTCAGAAGAGGACTCTTTCAGCGAATCCTTCGTCAGCACCAACACTTTCCCGTGCGGCGCTAGCTCAATGGCCGCCCGCAATCCGGCCACTCCGGCCCCAATGATCAAAAAATCACAATGCAACGGCATGAAAATTGCTGTCTCTCTAGGCGACGCGGCCTAACCAAATGGCTACAGGTCTCGTCAAGTGAGCCATATAAGGAGTGTACCCATGAACTTCACCCGACCGATCGTCCCACTATTGGTGCTGATGATTCCCGCTTTCGGACAGATGCGAGAAAATACTGACCCGCAACTGAGCTGTAACTCCGGCTGGAAGGGCGATTCCGAAAGATTCTGCGAAGTTCGTGAATCGCGCGTGCCGGCCACGCAGCGTCTGGAAGTGGCCGCCTCGCCAAACGGCGGCGTCACCGTGCGCGGCTGGAACCGCCCGGAGATTCTGGTGCGCGCCCGCGTGGAGGCCAACGCGCCCACCGCAGCCGAGGCAAAGACGCTGGTGAGCCAGGTGAACATCCAGACCGGCGCCGGCCGCGTGGATGCGGCGGGGCCGGCGCGCAATCGCCAGTCCTGGTGGGGCGTAAGTTATGAGGTCTTCGTGCCGCACCGCATCGACCTGAAGGTGACCAGCGCCAACGGCGCCATCAATATCCAGGACCTCGAGGGTGACATCGCCTATGCGACGGCCAACGGCGGCGTGAACCTCACCCGGCTGGCGGGCAACGTCCACGGCGAAACTAAGAACGGCGGCGTCACGGTGGAGATGGCCGGCGACCGCTGGCAAGGCGCCGGCCTCGACGCCCAAACGGTGAACGGCGGCGTCAGTTTGCATTTGCCGATCAATTACTCGGCCCGCATCCTGGCCAGCACCCAGCACGGCGGCTTCAAGACGGAGTTTCCCGTGTCCGGTGACATGCAGAGCAAGAACCTCGAATTCAACGTGGGCTCGGGCGGCGCGCCCATCCGCATTGCCACGCGCAACGGTGGCGTGTCGATTCGCAGGAAGATGATTTAGATGCTGCGCGAACTTCGCCTCGCCCTCCGCTCCAATCTCCGGGACCGTGGCCACGCCGCCACGGTCATCCTCACGCTAATGGTCGCCACGGCCGCCAATTCGCTCACCTTCGCCGTGGTGAACTCGGTGCTGCTGCGTCCTTTGCCGGTGCCGAACGCCGATGAGATCGTGCTGATGGCCAATCGCTACCCCAAGGCCGGCGCGGGGGATGTCAACCAAAGCGGCCCCGGCGACTTTGTCGACCGCCTGCGCGACGTCCACAGCCTCACTGACCAGGCCCTCTTCCACCATCGCGACCAGACCCTCGACCGTAACGGCACTGCCGAGCGAGTGTCCGGCATGGCCGTCACACCGTCGTTCTTTGGCCTGGTGCGCACCTCGCCCGCCCTCGGCCGCGCGTTCACGCCCGAGGAGGGCGAACTCGGCGCCGAGCGAAAAGTGATCTTGAGCCATGGCCTTTGGCAGCAGCTTTACGCCGGCCGCCGCGAAGCCATCGGGCAGGATCTGGGGCTCGGCGGCCGGCCCTATACCGTCGTCGGCGTGATGCCACCCAACTTCAACTTCGTCTCCCCCGAAGCGCGGCTCTGGGTGCCCCTAGCCTTCACCGCGGAAGAGAAACAGCGCCACCACAGCAACAACTTCTTCCACGCCGGCCGGTTGAAGCTCGGCGTCACCCTCGCCCAGGTGCAAGCGCAAGTGGACGCCGTCAATCGCGCGAATCTGGAACGCGAGCCGCAGTTGCGCGAAGCGCTGACCAATGCCGGCTTCCACACCCAAGTGGAGCCGCTCACCCGCATGATGGTGCGCAGTGTGAAAGGCGTCCTTTATCTCCTGTGGGCCGCCGCGATCCTGGTGCTCTTGATCGGCGGCCTGAACGTCGCGAACTTGTCGCTGGCCCGCTTGGCTGCCCGGCGGAAGGAAGTCGCTACCCGTTTGGCCTTGGGCGCGAGCCGGATGCAACTCGCCCGCCAGTCGATCCTCGAGAGCTGCCTCCTCACGAGCCTTGGCGGAATCCTGGGCGTCGCCGCCGCTTACGGGCTGCTGCCGCTGCTGGCGCTGATCGGGCTCGACCGGTTTCCCCGCGCCGGCGAAGTGCGAATTGACCTCGCGGTCGCGCTGGTTTCGCTGGCCATGGGCCTTACCGTAGGCATCGCGGTGGGCCTCCTGCCCTTGCTCAGCTTCCCCGCGAGTCTCAATAACGCACTGCGCGACGACCAGCGCGCGGGAACCGGCAGCGTGCGCAGCCGCCGCCTGCGCCAATGGCTGGTGGCGGCCGAAGTCGGCTTTGCTTTCGTCCTGCTGGTGGGCGCCGGGCTGTTGCTGGCGAGCTTTCGCCATCTGCTCGCCGTCGACCCCGGCTTTTCCGGCGCCGGAGTCTACACCGCGGCCACGTCCGCGCCAAGCTCACGTTATACGAACGCGGTCCAGGTGCGCGGGCTGCTCAATCGCACGCTCGAAGCAGCGCGCCGCTTGCCAGGCGTGACGGCGGCCGGCGCGACCACCATCATCCCGCTCTCCGGCGATCAGAATGACGGCGTGATCATCGCCGAGGGCCACGAGATGAAGCCCGGCGAATCGGTGATCGCGCCGCAGCGTGCCGAAGTGTCGCCCGGCTACTTCGAGGCCATGGGTATCCGCGTGTTGCGCGGACGAAATTTTGACGGTCGCGATCACGAAACCTCCGAGCCGGTCATCATGATCGATCAGCTTCTGGCGCGTCACTTCTGGCCGAATCGCGATCCCGTCGGCCAACGCATGTACACGCCGAACGATCCGGCGAAGATGAGGCCAGACGCCAACACCCGCTGGCTCCGAGTGATCGGCGTAGTTCGTTCGATCCGCCTGGATGACTTGGCTGATCGCGGCAAAGCGATCGGCGCCTACTATTTTCCGCTGGCCCAAAGCCCCAGCGGCGGCTTCGTCCTGGCCCTCAAAACCCAGCCCGGCTTCGCAGATCCCATCCGAGCGTTGCGCGGCGAAATCGCCCGGATTGACCCGCAATTGGCTCTTTTCGACATCCACAGCATGACCGAGCGCGCCGAACTCTCGCTCTCCTCGCGCCGCACAGCCCTCCTGCTGGCCCTCACTTTCGGCTCGCTGGCGCTCTTCCTTTCCGCGCTCGGTATCTACGGCGTTCTGGCCTATCTGGTGACGCAGCGCCGCCGGGAGATCGGCATCCGGGTCGCGCTCGGCAGTAGCGCCGCTGGCGTGGTGCGACTGGTGCTGCGCGAGGGGCTCGTTTTGGTGGGCACCGGACTGGCCCTGGGCCTGCTGGGCACCGTGGCCATGCAACGCGCAGTGGCGAAGGAGATCTACGGCGTCCAGCCGCTGGATCCGACGGTGATCGCCGCGGTGGTCTGCGTGTTAGCGGCGATCGGGATGATGGCCTGCTTGGTGCCGGCCCGCCGCGCCTTGGCCGTGAACCCGGCGATCGTGCTCAGCGAGTAGCGACGCAAAAAGCCCGGCTCGCACGCGTGTGCTGAGCCAGGCCAAAGCTATCACCTTTAGAAGTCCTTAAAGTCCCCCTCCATGGGGAACGGATCATCGAGCAAAGCGGTCGCCGAGGAACTGGAAGCCGAGGGCCTCTTTTCGGCATGGAAGCGGCTGACCGGCTTGCTGGCGGTGAACTTCTCAACGCGCGCGGGGGCACTAGCTTTCGGGCGCGCGAAGGTTAGGGACGGCGGGGGCGGCGGCGCGACCGGCGCGACGCTCGACGTGCCAACCAGCGCTTGAAGCGAGAGGACAATGCGCTCCACACCGTTGGCGTGCTGCTTGAGTTGTTGACCGGCCGCGGCACCTTCCTCGGCGTTGGCCGCCACTTGCTGCGTCACTGCCTGCATCTGGGCGACGGAGCGGGCGATCTGTTCGGTGCCGCGTTCCTGCTCTTCGCTGCCCAGCCGGACCTCTTGCACCAGAGACGTCACCGTCTTGACGAGCGCGTTCACGGCTTCCGAAGCGCGGGCCACTTCGGCGAGCTTCGTCCGGCCTCCGTTCGAGGTCGTAATCGACTCTTCAATCAAC
>Ga0163154_10010890_pt1 | contig 10019 bp, 10 predicted proteins | sample OliLakLV19MP9P1_FD_148649 | JGI IMG/M metagenome (GOLD analysis project Ga0163154, IMG submission 148649) | Freshwater microbial mat bacterial communities from Lake Vanda, McMurdo Dry Valleys, Antarctica - Oligotrophic Lake LV.19.MP9.P1 | ecosystem: Environmental > Aquatic > Freshwater > Lake >...
TTCAAGTTCACAATGCCAATCCAAAGCCTTTGATTTGGACCGCCACCGCAGAGGATATTCTGGAAAAAGTGAAACGCGGCCGCGCAAAACTCGATAAGTTACGTCACTTATGACGGACTACACTAGCCAGAAGATCGAGCTCATGTTGTTTGTAGTAGGACAAGAGGGAGCGACTGGCCCGGCGACTGGCCCGGCGCCTTGCCGGACCCATTCCAACAAATCCGCCCAGGAAACGGGCTTGGGATGATGACCGATCTTCTTAATCTCCTCCGAAAGAAATTCAAGATGGTTGGGGTGGTAAATCCCACTCAACCCGCAGACCCGTAGGCCGGGGAGTGAGTGATGAAATTCTCCGGCATTGAGGTAATGGAGTTTCCCGTCGAAATATGATGGTTCAAAATGACGCAAGCGATTAAACGGTTCATGATTCCCGGCTATAGCGATTGTGGGCCATGGCCAGTCTTTCCAGGCATGACGAATTGACGGAGATGCTTCCGGATGTCGGTACTTGGCCGGGCCAGTTAGATATGACCAGTCTTCCTCATCAAAAAAGAGGCCCATGTCACCCACGCTGGCGACCATACCCAATGACCGTCCCAAGTCTCCTTCGAGTCGTCGAAGCCCCTCAAGGGCAAGTTCGATATGATGGTGAGTATCCCCAATCACGGCGATAATTGAATTCATAGGGAGTGGAGTTTGCAGTTGAATGTTGTCAATGTGTACTATTAAACGTCAGGCCTTACGATATGAGATTCTCGTTGAGCCCATATGTCATGGCGTGATTCGGCCTCGGATCAACCCCTATGCCCTCAGATGGCTTATCCCTTAAGTTTGCTCTTGTCCATGACGTGATGGCTTTAATCCTCCGCCACTTGTTCGGGGTTTATACATGTGCCCAACCTTTTTGCGGCCATGAGAAATTTGAGACTCATTATGGCGATCGGTGTATCAAACCTGCATTAAAAATATAAAGGGCCAAAGAAAACCCAGTTTTACTGTGGTTAAAAGGGGCAGGGGGAGAGAGAGATGATATTTTGTTAATGACTACGCCCATTGGGCGAATCAGTCGTACCGAGGATCGAATACTGAAGTGGTCGGGCTGGAGGGATTTGAACCCTCGACCTCTTGGTCCCGAACCAAGCGCGCTACCCCTGCGCTACAACCCGATTTTACAAGAACATTACAGTGACACCTTTAAGGGAGGTCGCAAGCTGATTGTATTAATAAATCCAAGGTTTGTGAGAGAAACCTGGGGGAGAGGAAATAGGAACCGCAGATTAAATCCTCTGAGGTTTAGCCGCTAGAAAGCGCAAGATACGCAAGAGGGAACCAGGGAAAGTTAATCTCACACGAAGCCACGAAAGTTGGGATGACGTAACCGCAGATTTACAAAGATTCACGCAGATTAAAAAAGAGTTGGAAAATGGAACCTGCGAAAACGCAGATAAGAATGTACGGGTTGCTCACCCGAAAAGAGGACAGACAGGAGTGTCTATCCTCCATTGGCGGCACAAATCCGTGAGGAATCCACCTTCGAAGACCATCCCATCAAATCATCCAGTTCAATTATAGTTTCCTCCTCCGCGCTCTCCGCGTGAAACCCTCTGAGTCCGTCTAGTTTTCCTAACCTGATTCCGTTTTTGCGTCTTTTGCGCTTTTGCGCGGCTATTGTCTGTGTTCTCTTTTCCAAAACCTTGGAGGCTTCGAGTGAGACAAAAACTCCGAGGACAACGTGGAGAAGCTGAATTAAGCGAGGGTGACGAAATTTTCGAGGAGTTTGAGGCCGGGGTGCTGGCTTTTCTCAGGGTGGAACTGGGTGGCGAAGACGTTATCTTTCCAGATGACGGAGGGGAAGTCGGATCCGTAATCGGTACGGGCTGCGACAACGGTGGCATCGGTAGGGTGGACTGAGTAGGAGTGCACGAAATAGAAAAAACTGTTGTCGGGGATGCCCTGCCAAAGTGGGCAGGCGGAATTGGTTTGGTGAACTTCGTTCCAACCAATCTGAGGTACCTTAAGAGTCGGAGCTACGATACGTTGGACGGATCCTTTGAAGACCCCTAAGCCGGCGTGCTCCCCATTCTCGAAGCTTTTTTCAAATAACATTTGTTGGCCCACACAAATCCCAAGAAATGGTTTACCGCTCTTGATGAAATCCATGACTGCACCCGTCATGTTGTGTGATTTCAAAGAGCTCATGCAGTCACCAAACGCACCCACGCCAGGCAGGACAGCCGCATCGGCACTCATGAGTTGCGAGGCGTCAGTGACGCGCAGCACATCAGCGCCGGTCTTAAGGAGGGCCTTCTCGGCGCTGCGCAGATTTCCGATACCGTAATCAATTAATGCAATCATACTGAAATTTAAATTATCGAGAACGGCCTTGGATTAAAATGGATTATTTACCCAATGTACCCTTAGTGCTTGGGACAGATGAGAACCGAGGATCCTTTTTCTTCGCCGCATCGAGAGCACGGGCAAAGGATTTGAACAAACATTCTACAATGTGATGAGGTTCAGAACCGTAAAGTAATTCCAAGTGTAAGTTACACTTAGCCGAGTATGAAAAGGCGTAGAAGAATTCTTGCATAAGACCAAAACGGAATGCAGAAGACACATCCTGATTTTTTTCATCAACCGTGATTTTCTTGTGCGCAAACTTGTCCACCCCGCGCATGACTAGGTAAGGCCTCCCCCCGAAATCGATGACGCAACGGCCTAAACATTCATCCATAGGAACATAAGCTTCGCCGGTGAATGGATTTGCTGGATGAAACCCCGAGCCATATCGAGTGAGCCCTTTTTTATCGCCTAAAGCTTGGTTACACGCTTGGCCAAGGACGATCCCCACGTCTTCGATCGTATGATGGGCATCAACCTCAAGATCGCCTTGGCATTTTAGGTCCAAGTCGGAAATCGAATGCTTCGCAACGGCTGTCAGCATATGATCAAAAAAAGGAATCCCCGTTTGGATTTTTGATTTACCAGAGCCATCGAGATTTAGTTTGAGGCGAATTTTCGTTTCCGAAGTATTCCGAACAATCGTAGCGATTCTATTGGGCATGATTTTGATTTACTCCGACGGAGTCCTCTTTGTGAAGTTCAAATTCAATTGAGCCAGGAGTTAAAAGCGAATGGACGCGGACAATCCGTGTGCCTCTAAGCCTTCAGCAGTCGCAAATTCTTCCACCGTTTCCACAGCTTTACGCAGGGACAGTTTGTCGTATTCAATGACACTCATGCGCCGGAAAAAGTCGGTAATCGAGAGGCCTGAGAAAGAACGAGCCGTACCGCCCGTTGGCAGGACATGACTTGGACCCGCAACAAAGTCGCCCACGGATGCTGGGGTAAATTCGCCGAGGAAAACCGCGCCGACGTTCCGGATATCTTTCATGATGGAACGAGCTGAGCGCGCATGAATCTCCAAATGTTCCGGAGCGATAAAGTTAGTCACATCCACCGCCTGTTTAAGGTTGCGAACGTGAATGACATAAACGCCCTTTTTAAGAACAGGGCGAGTGAGCTCCTTCCGACTATGATCCAAAGCGTATTGGGCAAGGTGCTGAGCCGTCGAATGACCGACCGCCTCATCGTCCGTGACGAGGATCGCGCGTTCGTTGCCAGACCCGTGCTCTGCTTGAGCCAGCATATCCATTGCGATATACGATGGGTTGGAATGTTTATCGGCAATAATCAACACTTCGCTCGGGCCGGCAATCAAATCAATATCAACCCTCCCGTAAACTTGACGTTTGGCCGCCGTGACATAGGCATTGCCCGGACCCACAATTTTATCAACACGCTTAATGGTATCCGTTCCGTAAGCCATAGCGCCGATCGCATGAGCACCACCGATACGATAGATCTCTGTGGCCCCTGATTGAACAGCCGCATAAAGCACGTGCGGGTTTACTTTGCCGTCCTGGTCACAAGGAGTGCATACGACGATTTCTTTTACGCCCGCCGTTTTGGCAATAGCGATGGTCATGATGCATGTGGAAACCAAAGGAGCAGTACCGCCAGGAATATAAACGCCCACCCGTTCGAAAGGAAAATAACGTTCTCCCACTCGCCCACCGTCCTGATTGGTTTTTTCCCAATCACGGGGTATCGACTGACGTGAGAAGTCTTGGACGTTGCGCAGGGTTTGAGAGACCGCCTGTTGAAACGATTTTGATAAGTTTTTTGGAAACTCAGATTTTTTGACGGCAAAATTGGCCGGAGAAAGACTGACATTATCAAATTTCTGAGCAAACGTAATTAAGGCTTTATCACCTTTGGCAGCGACCTCATGTAAAATAGCTGCGACCGATTTTTCAACCGGATCATCAACTGCTTGTAAGGCTACCAGCGTGGAAAGGCGCTCCTGAAAATCTTTTTGTTTGTAACTTAACCATTGCATATGGGGGAGAATAGGACTTTAGACCCGCTTATAAAAGGGAAATAATGGAAAAGGATGTGGCTAAGGACTTTTTTGAGTGATTAATGAAGACTAGGATAGGAGCAAAATTAGTTCTGACCCAGGTTATGGCCAGGCAAAAGGATACCGACTTTAAACTTTGGTTTCCGTGTAGGAGTGACATTCGTCATAGCCACCTGACCTGATTTCTGAGGTTGAACAGCAGCCGTGGTTGTTGTGTTTGCAGGGACTGGAGAATCGGCTTCTGGAAGGGCGTACACCGAATCGATGGATGGTTTCAGATCGGGACTTTGTTTAGTTTCAGGTGAGAGGCCATCTGCTTTCGCAAGGAAAGAGAGCGGGGAAGGGGATGAAGGAGGGTTTGCTGCTATAAAAGGGGAGGGCTCAAAATAATTGATCTTATCCTTGGAGAACCCGCGTTTTGTGCCCATGCCCACTGTTTTGCGCATTTCAAAATGAAGATGGGCGACATATTTGCCGTTCCCATTGCCAATCGACCCAATCCTTTGACCGCGATCAACCTTTTGCCCTGGTTTGACCCGCATATCTTTCAGATGTGAATAAACCGATTCCACAGCTTGGATTTTGCCCGTTTGTTGGTCCTTGTACCTGTGGATCACAAAAATCGTTTTTCCATAACCCATCTTGATATCTTCAGCCAGAGTCACAATGCCCGTTGCGGTTGCATATACCGGGTCACCGTAATCGCTATCGCCCATGCCGTCGCCGTTCCAGTCGTCACCCGTGTGTTTGTGCGGGATAAAACCGCGGCTCAAATGGTAACCTTTCCCGTTTTGACCCACGGGCGCGATGAAACCGTCGGTGATAGGAATCCTATCCAATAAAATCTCATTTGCGTTTAATGGAAAACAAGCGAATAGTGGGAAGGCCCAGGCCGCTAATACTAATTTTACATGAATGGATAAAAACTTTGCCATGTGTTTGTAGTAGAGGTTATTATGTTAAACAGAGTTGTGAAGAATATGAAGCACTTTTTTTTAAAAACAACATTTAAATCTTATCAAAAGAGCATTGCGTTCCTGCTTTTGACGTGTGGCGTGGGACTTTTCTTCACCGGATGTTCGACCGTGGAGTCACGGATTAAGGAGAACCAAATTGCCTATCAGCAGTTGAAACCCGATGACAAAGCGTTGGTGCACAAAGGAAAGGTGCGAGTTGGATTTAGCGAGGAAGCTGTTTATTTGGCCTTGGGGCGCGCGAGCAGGATCACTTCGAAAGTGGAGGGCAACGATCAATATAAAAACTGGGTTTATACGCGGTTGGTGGCTGACACCGTGCCGAATTGGAGTTACCGCCGCTCCGTGGATAGAAACGGGAACGTTTATTATGATCAAGTATTTGATCCCATCACGACACATTATCAGGTGCCTGCATTAAAAGTGACCTTCAAAGGTGGAAAAGTCTATGCCATTGAGGAATATTAAATTGCCTGCCTTGTAAAATCTTCTAGAAGTAGAGGGAACCTTAAACTTGGATTCCCCTTGATTCGTTTATATACATTTCTTTTTTGGCTAGGTTTGACCGTATCCTCTTTTGGCATACTCACCAGCGAGCAAGCTTTTTTGGACATCGTTGAGGGAGGCGATGAAAAAAAGCTTAAGGCGCATTTGGAGTCAAACCAGGTGAACATGAAAGTCACCGGAGCTAAGGGTTTAAATCCAATAGGGATAGCCTTAACAAAAGGTAACTTTAAGATCGTACAGTTGCTGCTGGATCATGGGGCCGTGCCCGATGCGAAGACACTCGAACTTGTCAAAAACAAGCCAGAATGGAAATTGTACCTTCAAACGATCATAAGTACCAACGCGTTGACCGATGTTGACCCGGTTGGCGCAGCAAACTTGGGAAGGAATTTTCTCATTGGTCAAAATGGATTCCCAAATGACCCGAAACAAGCGTTCAAATGGCTTTCCCTTGGAGCCCATGGAAGTAACGCAGCTGCCCAAGCCAATTTAGGTTTTTGTTATCAACAAGGACTAGGAACTAAAAAGAACGATGCCGAAGCCTTCAGGTGGTATATGAAATCTGCCAAATCTGGTTCTTCTGCCGGAGAGTTTTTCGTTGGCGAGTGTTACGCAAAAGGTATTGGCACACCTGTGGACATGACCAATGCAGTCAGTTTTTACAAGCTCGCTGCCCAAGGAAATTATCAGTTGGCCAACCAAAGGCTCGAGAGCCTAGCCATTAATGGGGATACCCTAGCTAAGACGGTAGTCTTGGAAATGAGCGCAAGCGAATTACCCCCGCCTGCGTCTACAAATACGACAGCGGTCGCTGGTGGAACGAATACAGTGAGCGCATCAACGAATGTTGTTACCCAGCGCAGTAAGGAAAGTGTAAAAAACATTCTCCAGAGTACTCCTGCTAGCAATACGACCGCTCCATCAAAGATGGAAACAGTAAAGTTGATTATTAAGTATACTCCTTATTCTATTTTGACTGTAACCGTTGTCCTATTTCTATTGATCATTGCCTCATTAATTACATTCTTATGGGGTTTTTTTGAGATAATAATAGCGGCTTTCAAGGAGAGCGTTGTTTGGGGGTTGGTTGCACTTCTGGTGCCCTTGGGTAAGTTGATTTTTTTATCTACCCATTGGGAACAAGCCAAGAAAGGTTTTTTCAAAATACTAATTTCGATAGGCCTATATGCGCTCTCGATCGCTACGGCTTTCCTGCTTTCCTCAATGATAGGTGTGCCTATGCCTCACATAAAACGGCCGTCCAGAAATGTATCTCCTTCCGCCGTTGATTCTCCTCAAGCTGCAACTCCTCAAGTAACCTCTCAATTTGAATCTCCCCAAGCGGCAACGCCTCAAGGGCCTGAAGTGACCCAAAGAGCCAGTCCTGAATAAAGGAAGGGGCCGGGACGGGTGGGGGACACCCCTACTCTGTTTTCTTCAATGACGAAAAGCCACCAAAGACGATTTGGGCGTGTTCAATTGAATCAACCATTATTGCGGAAGACATGTCCGTATGGCTTTGAGGCATAAAAAAACCGGCCTCCCGAAGGAAGCCGGTTTATTTACCTTAAACGATTAAACAGTAACCGTCTTAGAAATTATAACGAAGACCACTGCGAGCCATGACACCGTCGCTAAGGTTTTCAACGAACAAATAACGGCCATCAGCAAAGACAGACCATTTTGGGCTGAAACGGAATTCAACACCGCCACCTAAGTGACCAGCGAATTCAGTTCCGCTTGCGAAGACAACGCCAGGACCGCCCATAACATAAGGGGCAATACCGTAATTGTTCCAGTCGATAGGATAACGAGCGATCAAGTTGCCAAGTGCAGCACCATTGACGTCTTCGTTGCCCGACCAGAAGTCGCCTTCAACGCCTAAACCGAGGTAACGGTTGAAGAAGTGTGACCAACCGATACAACCGCCGAAGGTGTCGTCATCGCCTCTAAGCAATGAGCTACCTGTGTCATGAAGATAAAGGCCAAAAACGTCGACCTGAGTTTCGCGATCACGGAAAAGTGAGGTTTCAATGACTTCAGTGTCTACGATTGGGGTGCCAAGATCTTTAACGGATTCGCCAGCGAATACGTGAGCAGTCAAAACGACTGAACTGATAAGTGTTAATAATTTTTTCAATTTACTCCTTGTTGTTGAATTTGAGGTTTCCACATGTTTAATCATTTTTAAGGCCTTGTTTGCAAACTGTTTAGTATAACAAGTTAGCGTCAATTGTGACGGGAATGTTTCAGCGCTTTAATCCATCCCAGCTAACATCCCCTCCCTCCTAGGTGTATATACCTATGCACAATTTATATTTATTTCACTTGTTCAAGTGCTTGTTGGATCACCTCTTGAACCTTAGGTTCCAATAGGATTCCGTCATCCGTAGCTAGACATCCCTTATCCGTCAACCAACACAGCTCGTGTTGTTACTAAGCCAGAAATTGCCGGGCAACCAATTCAGATTGATATCTTTTGCGCGCCGGATATGGTGGCTCACCTATAAATGAAAGAGTATCTCGACCTCGTTTCGCACATTCTAAATAATGGTTCGCAAAAATCCGATCGCACGGGTGTGGGGACACTCTCGGTTTTTGGGTATCAGATGCGGTTTGACCTCAGTAAAGGGTTTCCACTGGTCACCACTAAAAAGTGTCACCTGAAATCAATCATTTATGAACTCCTCTGGTTTTTGCAGGGCGATACCAACGTGCGTTCTCTCCAGGCCAACAAGGTGACAATATGGGATGAGTGGGCTCGCGAAAATGGTGATTTAGGACCTGTCTACGGAAAGCAATGGCGCGCATGGACAGGGGCCGACGGACGAGTACATGACCAAATCAGCCAAGTGCTCGCAACTCTCAAAAAAGATCCCGACAGCAGGCGCATTATTGTAAACGCTTGGAACGTCGGCGAGCTCGATCTCATGGCTTTAGCGCCCTGCCATTGTTTATTTCAGTTCTACCACGCCAATGGACGTCTTTCTTGTCAACTCTACCAAAGGTCTTGTGATGTGGGTTTAGGTTTGCCGTTTAATATCGCTTCCTACGCGTTATTGACCTTGATGGTTGCACAGGTCGCAGGATTACAACCAGGCGAATTCATCTGGACGGGCGGCGATACGCATATTTATACAAACCACATAGACCAGCTAAAGGAGCAAATTTCCCGCGCGCCATATCCCCTGCCCACTATGAAACTTAACTCGGACGTAAAAGATATTTTTGCCTTTCAGTTCGCTGATTTTCAACTTGAGAATTATCAGTCTCACCCAAGTATAAAGATGCCCATTGCTATATGATTCGGGCCATCGTCGCTCACGGAGCCAACCTTGAAATCGGCAGGAATAACCAACTGCTCTGCCATTTGCCCGGAGATCTAAAAAGGTTTAAAGATCTCACCATGGGGCATGACGTCATCATGGGTCGTAAAACATGGGACAGCTTGAAGAAAAAACCCCTACCCGGTCGACGCAACATCGTGGTTACTGCTGAATTTAAACAAAGGGTCAGTTGGCAGATGGCTTATATGGTGCTGAATCTTGAGCAGACCAAACAGTATATTGAAGAACACATCAGCAAACCTCTGGACATTATTGGTGGCGCACAAATTTATGCGGCCCTGTTTGATTACGTTGAGGAAATTCACGCCTCTGTTATCCCTCGCACATTCAAGGATGCCGATGCATTTTTCCCAAAGTACGATCATTCGTTCAAGCTCATCAAAGATTCGCCCATGGATGGATATGCTTATCAGATTTTTCGTCGTAATGCCTAATTGTCTGCGGTTTCGACTTTTCATTGGTTCAGGTGTCGTTTTATTTTTCAAGAGACAACCCGACTACTTCTTGCGTTAACCGAAGAAACCCATCATTGACAAAGGTCAGTGTTCTATTTTGGCTTAAGCGCAGATGAATCCATACCTTGAAGCCATTATTTTAGGAATCATAGAGGGCGTCACCGAATTCCTTCCTGTGTCTTCCACCGGACACCTTCTCATAGCCCAACGTTGGCTCACACCACGCCCGGATGTATTTAATGTCGCGATCCAAGGGGGAGCCGTATTAGCCGTGTTGGTTGTGTTTCGGGAAAAAGTAATGGAAATGGTCAAG
>Ga0163154_10010900_pt1 | contig 10012 bp, 10 predicted proteins | sample OliLakLV19MP9P1_FD_148649 | JGI IMG/M metagenome (GOLD analysis project Ga0163154, IMG submission 148649) | Freshwater microbial mat bacterial communities from Lake Vanda, McMurdo Dry Valleys, Antarctica - Oligotrophic Lake LV.19.MP9.P1 | ecosystem: Environmental > Aquatic > Freshwater > Lake >...
GTCTGGGCTGCGCGCGGCGCGCGGGTGCTGGTGGCAGCGCGCAGCCCAGACAAGCTGGCGGAGTTGGTCCGCGCCTGTGGAGATGCGGGCCGAATGGTGCCGTTGAGGGTGGACTTTGCCAGCGTCGCCGACACCCAGCGCTTGGTTGAGGATTTGACGGCGCGCGGTGAGCGCATCGACGTGCTGGTCAACAACGTCGGTCTGTTGCTGGATCGTTTCGAGCTCAGCGCAGAAGGCCTGGAGACCTCGTTTGTCACCAACCTGCTGAGTCATTACGTGCTCACCGAAGGCCTGCGCGCCGCCGGGCGCTTCGTTGATGGTGCGGCGGTGATCAATATGAGTTCCGGCGGCATGTATGGCTCGCCGCTGCGTCTGACCGAGATGGCCGCGAAAACGGCCGCAGAGTATGACGGCATGGCCGCCTATGCCATGCACAAACGTGCCCAGGTTGAGCTGACAAGAGCCTGGAACCGGCGCTGGCAAGGGCAGCCGCGCGTCTACGTGATGCACCCGGGCTGGGTCGACACGGCCGGCGTGCAGACCGCGCTGCCGGTCTTTCGGGCCAGCCTGCGGCGCCACCTGCGTACGGCGGAGGAGGGCGCCGACACCGCGCTGTGGCTAGCCAGCACGCGTCCGCAAGCCATTGCTGGCGGCGGCATTTGGCTGGATCGCGTGCTCGATGCGGAGCATGAATTTGCAATGACGCGCAAAACGTCGGCAAACGCCGAACAATTGTGCGAATTCCTCGCCGCGCAAGTCGCGTCGCTTACTCATCAAAAAGGAACTCCAAGCTCATGATCCGCTTACTTGTTATGTTGACTGTTTTGCTGCTCGCCGGCTGCGCTGGCGTGCGCGAGCGCCCAATCGAAGCGGCGCCAAACTTTGATCTGCAGCGATTTATGGGCACCTGGTACGTGATTGCCCACGTGCCGTACTTCTTTGAGAAGGGCAAAGTGGCCACCCGCGACGAGTACCGGCTGCGCCCCGACGGCCGTATCGACAACGATTTTGTATTTAAGAAGCGTTTCGGCGAGGAAGACCGGCGTTGGAGCGGCGTATCAACTGTGGTACCGAATAGCGGTGGGGCGCGCTGGAAAGTGCAGTTCGTGTGGCCGTTCTCCACTGAACTGGTCGTGGTGCACGTCGACGACGACTACCAGGGTGCGGCACTGGCCACGCCGGACCGCAAACTCGCATGGGTATTTTCCCGCGAAGCGACCATGGACGCTGCGCGCTTTAATGCGCTGCTGGCCAAACTGACCGAGCGCGGTGTGGACGCGTCCGCGTTGCAAGCGGTGCCACAGGTGGCGCCGGGCGATTGACGAATCAGCCGAATCTGAAGGAAAGCTGGCAGTTACCAGAAAATTTAATTGACCAAGCGACCGCAAGGTGTAGCCTGCACCTGGGCTAGCGGATAGACCGCCGGCTTCTTAGGGCTCGTTCGTCAATGACTTGGACTTTTTGCTCGCCGGCTTGGGCGCGCTGCTTCGTTGCGACTCGCTTGTGTGGCACGCCACACCGCGCTCATCGCGCCTCGTATCGCATCCCAATCCGACGGCCAAAAGTCCAAGTTATTTCCTCAAGAGCCCTTAGGGCTCGTTCGTCAGTAACTTGGACTTTTTGCTCGCCGGCTTGGGCGCGCTGCGTCGTTGCGACTCGCTTGTGTGGCACGCCACACCGCGCTCATCGCGCCTCGTATCGCATCCCAATCAGACGGCCAAAAGTCCAAGTTATTTCCTCAAGAGCCCTTAGGGCTCGTTCGTCAATAACTTGGACTTTTTGCTCGCCGGCTTGGGCGCGCTGCGTCGTTGCGACTCGCTTGTGTGGCACGCCACACCGCGCTCATCGCGCCTCGCATCGCATCCCAATCAGACGGCCAGAAGTCCAAGTTATTTCCTCAAGAGCCCTTAGGGCTCGTTCGTCAATAACTTGGACTTTTTGCCCGCCGGCTTGGGCGCGCTGCGTCGTTGCGACTCGCTTGTGTGGCACGCCACACCGCGCTCATCGCGCCTCGCATCGCATCCCAATCCGACGGCCAAAAGTCCAAGTTATTTCCTCAAGAGCCCTTACCGTGAGGGAGCCTCGTGGACTTCGATTACCTCGTGTTTATTGGGCGCTTTGAGCCCTTTCATAACGGCCACGCCGCGGTCGCGCGCCATGCGCTCGCCAAAGCCACAAAGCTCATCGTATTGATTGGTTCAGCGGATATGCCGCGAACCATTAAGAACCCGTGGAGCGTGGCCGAACGCACGGTGATGATTCAGTCCGTTTTCGCAGACCACAACGCGCGTTTGATCATTAAACCGCTGCGTGACCATTTGTATAACGAAACACAATGGATCACCAACGTGCAACGCCTAGTCGCTGAGGCCGTTGCCGAGGATCCTGATCGTACTAGCGGCACGCCGCGTATTGGTTTAATCGGCAAAGACAAAGACGGGTCAAGCTATTATTTACGCGAATTTCCGCAGTGGGCCTTGGTTGATGTCAAACACACCGAATCCTTATCGGCCAGCGAACTGCGTCGCTATTTGTTCGAAGCCAATCAGGTCAATTCGCACGGCGGGTTGATGTTGATTCGCGCTAACCTGCCGTCGCCAGTATATGAAATGTTGGATGCCTTTCGGCGTAGCTCACCGGCTTTTCAACAGTTGGTTGCAGAACACCAGTTTATTGAAAACTATCGGGCCGCGTGGGACCAAGCGCCGTATCCGCCCACCTTTGTCACCACCGATGCGGTCGTTGTGCATTCGGGTCATGTGCTATTAGTTCGGCGGCGCGCAGAACCCGGAAAAGGATTATGGGCCTTACCCGGCGGCTTTGTGCATACGGATGAAACGCTGCTAGGTGGCTGTCTGCGCGAACTGCGTGAAGAAACACGGCTCCGCGTTCCCGTCCCGGTGTTAAAAGGCTCGTTAAAAAATAGTCAGGTCTTTGACCACCCAGATCGCAGTTTGCGCGGGCGTACCATCACCCACGCCTTTCATTTTGATTTCCCCGCTGGCGAACTGCCCACCGTCCGTGGTGGCGATGACGCTGAAAAAGCCCGTTGGATTAGCATCAGCGAGGCGCTGGATATGGGCAATCAGTTATTTGAAGATCATCTGCACATCCTGGAATTCTTTTTGGGCCACGGATGAGCGTATTTTCCGGTGGATAGACCGCCGGCCATCAAGACGAGAAGGAGCTTCCGTCATGCAATGCCTGAACAACCTACTGCTTAACACTGACAGTTACAAAGCTAGCCACTGGCTACAGTATCCACCTAACACCGACGCCACGTTCTTCTATATCGAATCGCGCGGGGGTTTGTACGACCGTACGGTTTTCTTTGGTTTGCAGGCCATCCTTAAGGAATACCTGGCTAAACCCATTAGTCACGAGAACGTCGACGAAGCGCGCGATTTTTTCGCCGCTCACGGCGAGCCGTTTAACGAATCCGGCTGGCGCTACATCGTCGACCAACACGGTGGGCGTTTGCCGGCCCGTATCCGCGCGGTGCCGGAAGGAACGGTTGTGCCCACCCACCAAGCCTTGGTTACCATCGAATCAACTGATCCGCACGCCTATTGGGTGCCATCCTATTTGGAAACGCTGTTACTGCGACTCTGGTATCCGGTCACCGTAGCCACCATTAGCTGGCATGCCAAACAAACCATACGCCAGTTTCTGGAGCGCACCAGCGACGATCCAATCGGACAATTACCCTTTAAGTTGCACGATTTTGGCGCACGTGGCGTATCAAGCGCCGAATCTGCCGCGCTCGGCGGCGCCGCGCATCTGGTCAATTTTATGGGTACTGACACCATTTCCGGCGTCTTGGCAGCACGTGCCTATTATCAAGAGCCGATGGCTGGGTATTCCATCTCGGCCGCTGAACACAGCACAATTACCAGTTGGGGCCGTGAGCGCGAAGTGCTGGCTTACCGAAATATGTTGCAGCGCTTCGCCAAACCGGGTGGCATCGTTGCGGTGGTGTCGGACAGTTATGATATTTTCTACGCAATTCGCGAACATTGGGGCAAAACACTGCGCGATGAGGTGATTTCTTCCGGTGCAACCTTGGTCGTTCGACCCGATTCCGGTGATCCGGTTGCAGTTGTGCATCAGTGCGTGGAATTACTTGACGAGGCCTTTGGCCACACCGTAAATTCCAAAGGTTATCGTGTGCTCAATCATGTGCGGGTTATTCAAGGCGATGGCATTAATCCTTCCAGCATCCGCGCGATACTCGAGCGTGTTACCAGTGCCGGTTATGCTACCGATAATCTGGCCTTCGGAATGGGCGGGGCGTTATTACAGCAGCTCAACCGCGATACGCAGAAGTTTGCGTTAAAATGTTCGGCGGCGCGAGTAGATGGCGTTTGGATCGACGTATACAAAGACCCGATTACCGACAAAGGGAAACAAAGCAAACGCGGTCGCATGACTCTGTTGCGCCATCGAGACCAACGCACCTTTAAAACCGCAGCCATCCCGCCGGAGGCTCAATCACTGGCAGACCTAGTGTTACCGTTGGGTTTTGAGGACGCGTTGCAGACCGTTTGGGAAGACGGCCAGTTAATTACCGATCATAGTTTCGCGTCGGTGCGCGCCAGGGCTAATGAGGCGCGCTTGTAGATTTGCCTATGCTGCAGCCTCTGACTTGTTTAGAGGCTGCCCTAACGCGGCATAAATCTGCAAATATTCAGCGGCTGATTTGCGCCAGGACCAATCGCGCGACATACCAGCGACTTGCATTTTTCGCCACAATTTGGGCTGTAGATATAATTCACAGCCCTTCCTAACTGCGTACAACACGCCTTGCGGATCGGTATTTTCGAAGTGAATGCCAGTGGGTTGGCAACTGTCCAATCCATCTACGCTATCTGCCAATCCACCTATACGGCGTACCAGCGGGATGGTTCCATAGCGTTGGCTGTACATCTGATTCAACCCACAAGGCTCATACCGCGAGGGCATAATTAGCATGTCGGCTCCCGCCTCAATCAAATGTGCGAGTTCTTCCGTATAATATTTGCTAACCGCAATTTGACTAGGTTTGTGCGCCGCCCACGCAGCAAATTCATCCTCCAAATAGCGGTCACCTGAGGCGAGAATCACGATTTGCAAACGCATTAGGCTTAGCTCCGCAACGGCCGCCAGCAGCGCATCAGCACCTTTTTGGTAAGCCAAACGAGAAATCATCGCCAATATAGGCGCGTCGCTCTTTTTGAGCCCCATCCGGCGCTGCAATGCACGCTTGTTCGCGAGTTTTCCCGCCTTTAATTTTCGCGCATCAAATGGATAATCAAGCAAGCTATCTTTTGCTGGATTCCAGATCAGATCATCAATTCCATTTAAAATGCCGCTGAGATTTTGGCTGCGGGCACGCAATAAGCCATCCAATCCTTCACCCAATTCAGCTGTTTGAATTTCACGCGCGTAACTAGGCGATACCGCCGTCAATACATCCGCATACAGTAAACCGGCTTTAAGAAAAGAGAAATTACCACAGACCTCAAGTGCGTCGGGATGCCAGAGCGATTCCGCTAACCCAAGCAAATCGAAGGTCCAACGGTCAAAAATGCCTTGGTAGGCTAGATTGTGGATCGTAAATACACAGCGGGGACGATTCGCCACTTTTGGCAAATACAGCGGCACCAGACCGGTGTGCCAATCATTCAGGTGCACAATATCCGCGGCTAGCGCATCGCCAGCCGCGCCGATCGCAATCTGCGCCACGGCTTCACAGAAGGTGGCAAAACGCCAAGCGTTGTCGCCGAAATTGAATCCCGCAGCATCAATATACGGACCACCATCGCGGTCAAACAGACCTGGAATATCCACCAGAATGATAGGCACACCCGTTTCGGGATGATTACCGGCCAGCAAACGTACCGGCTGTTCGCGAATACGTAATTCCCCGACCACTTCACTCTGTTGCAACTGCTCAATGACTCCCCGATAAGCCGGCATCACCAGGCGTATCTCAACGCCTTGTTTGTGCAGAGCACCCGGCAACGCCGCGGCGACGTCAGCGAGCCCACCCGTTTTGAGCAACGGGTAGATTTCAGCAGCTGCGAATAGCACTCTCACAAGAACCAAGCCAAGGCGTAATTCATTGATTCTTCACTATGATGCGTAGAGCAGCTGGTTTGCTTCGTGCTGCATTTCTCTCCATCAACCCATGGCGTCATTGATTCGTCATTGCGAGATCCCATTTCCCGTCGGAAACTGCGCGCCTGAACTCAAAAGACTCGTCTTTGCGAGGGAGTCTTAAGCAACCGCGGCAAACCAGGGACGTTCGCTCCAGCCGCCAACGTTCCTGGGTTGCCACAGTCGTCGCCGTTGCCGCGTCGAAGACCGCGCAACGACGAATCCACGACTTACGATATCGGTTCATTGCGAGGCATGCGCCACCGTTAAATGCAGGCAGGCGATAGGCTTCAGCGCATGCGTGGCAATCCAGTGAATTTCGGAGCACCAAAGGCGAAGGCGCTGGATTGCCGGGTTGCTTAAGGCTCCCTCGAAATGACAAATCGGTCACTCCCATCTGCACCCAAACTAGCTCTTCACGTAGCGCGACTGGCCGAGCATATCGCGTGTCACCAAAACCACGCCATTGGAAATTACGTGAAAGCGCTGCTCGTCTAGTTCGCGATCGAAGCCAATTTGCATGCCATCGGGAATGCGACAGCTCTTGTCCAGCACCGCGCGGCGAATCTTGCAGCCTCGTCCCACTGAAACATTCGGCAGCAGTACAGAATCAGTCACTTCCGAGTCCATCTCAATTCTCACATTGGAAAATAAGACCGAACGGCGAACAGTGGCGCCGATCACCAGACAACCACCTGACACCATGGAGTCAAATGCGGCCCCCGCGCGGCCTTCTTGTGCCGCAAACTTCGCTGGCGGTAATTGCTCTTGATAAGTCCAAATCGGCCAATCCGCGTCATACAGATTTAATTCTGGCAGAGGGTCCAGCAGTTCCTGGTTAGCTTTCCAGAATGCTTCAACGGTCCCCACGTCACGCCAATAGGATTGCCGGCTGGGATCCGCGCGATCCCTAAAAGCATATGCTAATGCTCGATACTGCTCAATCGCTCTCGGGATGATGTCCTTGCCGAAATCGTGACTCGAGGTTTTGTCTGCCGCGTCCGCCACTAACTGATCAATCAGAAACTGTGTGTTAAAAATATAAATACCCATCGACGCCAGTGCAACATCATCGCGACCAGGCATGGGTTCCGGCGTGGCAGGTTTTTCGACGAATTTGCGAATACGCATTTCTTCGTCTACCTGCATTACTCCAAAAGCACTGGCCTCGGAGATTGGCACCTCAATACAGCCAACGGTAAAGTCGGCATTACTGTGGACATGCTCGGCCAGCATGGTGCCGTAATCCATCTTATAAATGTGGTCACCGGCTAACACTAAGATGTAAGCCGGGGCGTGGGACAATAGAATATCGATATTCTGATAAACGGCATCAGCCGTACCAGAGTACCAAGACGAGTCATCCACGCGCTGCTGGGCAGGAAATAACTCAACAAACTCATTAAATTCACCACGCAGGAAGCCCCATCCCATCTGAATATGGCGAATGAGCGAATGGGATTTATACTGCGTTAAAACGGCAATACGGCGAATGCCAGAGTTAATGCAATTAGATAATGGGAAATCAATAATCCGAAACTTGCCGCCGAACGGCACGGCAGGTTTAGCGCGCCAATCGGTGAGTGCATTCAGACGCGTACCGCGCCCACCCGCCAAAACCAGAGCCAAGGTATCCTTGGTCAAACGACTAACAAATCGCAAATCTTGATCGCGCATCGCATTCACCACATCTTGCTTGTGTAGGAGTTTTTTAGACCTCGATCTGCATCTAGCAGATCGAGGTCTGGCGAGAAATAGTTAGTCCTCAAATCCGTTCGCAAAGTAGCGTTCGCAAACCAGCGGCAGGGCAAAACTGGGCGTCTCGTTGCCGCGCAAGAAAGAGCCGGACAGCGCGCCGAAGCCAATTCCTTTGGCGGCAAAACCGTTCCAAATTGCACACTGGTTGGCGCCGGCGTTGGTCGCAACATCAGCCTGCAAAATTGCATCGCGTGCAGCTACCATTGTGGGCGAACACGGTTGCAGTTTCATGCCATCCACCACCAAGCGGATCGTCAGGTTGTTGCCACCGGTGCCAGTGCAAGTTGATAATACTGCCATCGCGAGCGACGTTGATGGCTAAATCGCCATTCCATACCTCAATGCCATTATGCTGTTGGCGCCAATACATATGGCGGATGCCATTGTGCGCGGTAACGTAATCATCTTTAAGCAGCATGCTGGCTATGTCTGCTTGCTTTAGACCCAGCGCATCGCGCTGAGCTTGCAGGTAGCCGAGCGCCAATTCATCAGTAATACCTTTCTGTGGTCCGGTCAGGAATGGCACAACAATAGTATCGCGCTGCGCGGCGTGAGCGATGGGTAGGTTTGCGAGTAGCGCCAAGGAAGTGGCCGACGCCAGTGCGAGCGTCTTAGTGGAAGGCATTACGAACTCCTGACAGAAGGTGTGTGCGCACCAGAACGGCAGCGAGTTGCGCGCTGGATCACGTTTGAGTGGCTGAAATTTAGCACAGCCCGGCGCCAGATTTCTCGATTTTCAAGGCTGCGGCATGGCCTAATTAGATATCGCCATGCGGACAGGTTTCGCGATGAACAGGCCACTCTGCTTGCTTCTTGATGATGATGCGATTGCCGCTCGCTTCGTCTGTGATTTGCTTGCTGAGCGCGGTTACCAAGTCACACATGCTGCCAGCATCGCCGCGGCCAACAGGTTGATGGTTGGCCAGATTTACCGCTTTGTTCTTGTCGATCGACGTTTGCCTGACGGTGACGGGGTGGCTTGGTTGCGAGGTTTCCTGGCCGCGCGATCATCGCCCAGCACACACTGCATTGTGCTCACTGGCGATGCGCTATGCCGCGCGGATCTGCCAGTCGAGGTGGACTATTTGCGTAAGCCGATTTTGATGCCACGCAACTACTGACTTGGCTCGCGACAAAAGCCATCGGTGCAATCGCAGATGCGAGTGCGTCGGTACGACCCGAACTCTTGGAGAACGACAATGCCTTGCGGCGTATTGGCGGTCGCCTTGAGTCTTTGTTGTCCTTACGCGCCATGCTGCGCTCAGAGTTGGTGGCTGGGCAGGATTGGCACGCAGCTTTGGCTGATAGCGGGAGCAGGGCGCAATCTTTGGCGCATTTGCATCGCCTGAGAGCCGCTTGTGCGTTGACTGGCTGCATCCAGCTTGAGCAACAAGCGGCAAACTTAGAGTCTGTGTTGCGTAGTGGACAACAAATCGACGCTATTTTGTTAGCCGATTTCCCCCGCTGCGTGTCAGATACTCTGGCGGCGCTTGCCAAGTGACCCAAGGGTCGGGTCTTTGGTCAGGTAGCCCGCACCGCGATGTTGGCCTCGCCGAAGCTCACCATCTGACCGGCGCGGATTTTGGCGGTTTTACGCAGTTCTAATTGCCCATCGACAAACACCTGAGCACTGGCGACCAAATGTTTGCCGGCGGCGCCGCTGTTGCATAGCCCAGTGAGTTTGAGTAGCTGATTAAGTTCGACGAAATCTGTTTCGAGGACAAAGATCTGGTGAGTCATGGTGAATAGTGCGCAAACCTGGAACACCGATCATTACATGTTAATCGGCATGCAGAGGCACTGGGAGCGAGCTTGCTCGTGATCCGGGCTTCGGTGTTCTCATCGGCACCGACCGCGAGCAAGCGGGCTCCCAGTGCGCCCGTGAGGGCGTACACATAGCAGGGTGAAAGTCCGTGTCGGGGTAAGACTAAGGCCCCGTAGCTGGAGATAACTGCGTCGCAGCGATGCGGGGTGGGCAGCAATGGTCTCGCGAACTGGCGGTCTGTAGGCAACGAACTCGATTCGGCGGGGAACAGCGACGAGCGTGCTGGGAGTGCGCGAAGTCTGAAAATCACCGGTCACGCTGAGGTTGACGTGCAAAGCGATGATCGGGCTG
>Ga0163154_10010901_pt1 | contig 10012 bp, 13 predicted proteins | sample OliLakLV19MP9P1_FD_148649 | JGI IMG/M metagenome (GOLD analysis project Ga0163154, IMG submission 148649) | Freshwater microbial mat bacterial communities from Lake Vanda, McMurdo Dry Valleys, Antarctica - Oligotrophic Lake LV.19.MP9.P1 | ecosystem: Environmental > Aquatic > Freshwater > Lake >...
CATCATCATTGCCGAAAGCCGGCAGCGTCAACGCTTCGACGACGAAGCCCAAGGAGCACTCAATGAGTCCATCCAAACCTCCGGCCTTATCGCGCCCGTTGTCCTCCGGCGCGAAGGAAGCGATTACTACCTTGTTGCAGGAGAGCGGCGGTTTAGAGCCTTCACAACTCTCAACATACTTGGCGTCCCTCTCCGGCATGCAGGTGAGGCAATTACGCCAGGCACTATACCGTACATTGACTTCGGTGAACTTAGCCGCCTTGAGCAGCAAGAAATTGAATACGCAGAAAACGCTATCCGAGCCGATCTCACCTGGCAAGAAAACATCGACGCCACCAAGCGACTCCACGAGCTGCGAAGCAGCCAGGCTGCCTTCCGGGATTTCGGCCTCGAGCGCGTGCAGTCCCCCGCCGACACCGCCCGGGAGATCTTCGGACCCAATGCCGAATCTCGTCACACCGGCCAGGTCAAGACGGCACTGGTTGTATCCAAGCACATGGACAACCCCGCCGTCGCCAAAGCCGCCTCCCTCAAAGAAGCCGTAAAGATCATCAAGCGGATCGAGGAGACCGGACGCCGCGAGCATCTAGCCTCCCTGGTCGGCAACCGCTCAATCTCGGACCGCTTCCAGTGCTACCATGCCGACGCCCTCACCTGGATGAAAGCCCAACCTGATGCCCAATTCGATGTTATCCTCACCGACCCTCCTTACGGCATGGGAGCTGACCAATTTGGCGATGCCGCCGGGCGCATGTCTGGTATTGAGCACGAGTATGCTGACGGGACCGAAGAGACTTACAGTCTACTATCCAACTGTATTCCGGAGTGGTATCGCCTCGCAAAAGCGCAAGCTCACCTCTATATCTGGTGTGACATTGATATGTTCACTGAGCTACGAGCCTTGTGCCGTGCAGCCGGATGGTGGACATTCCGCACTCCGCTTATTAACCTCAAACCTGAAGGTGGACGAGTTCCTTGGCCCGAACATGGACCTCGCCGGTCTTACGAGATATGTCTCTATGCAGTCAAAGGTAAGCGTCCCGTTACCGCCATCCGTCCAGATTACTTTGAATCTCGGCTTTCAGAAGGCAACCTCGGACATGGGGCCCAGAAGCCCGTGGAAGCCTATGTCGAGCTGCTTAAACGAAGCTGCCGACCGGGCGATACTGTTCTTGATTCCTTCGCTGGCACCGGCACAATTTTCCCAGCCGCCCATGCCCTCGGACTTAACGCGGTTGCTACGGAAGCCGAAGCCGCCGCGTATGGGATATGCCTGGAAAGGATAGGAGGGCTGAAATGAACCCTTTTACTTTTGTCCCCTGCACAGACTGTAAGACCACACTTCCTTGTTATATACGAGGCCTTTGCTCCATCTATCCAGAGAAACATCATGATTCCACAGGGCCCACAAAACGCCAAAATCTTGATCCTAGCCGACTGGCCGGAGGGCCTCGACGTAATGAAGCAGCAGCCCCTGACCGGGACGCACGGCATGGATCTGGACCGGATGCTCCACGAAGCGGGCCTGACGAGAGGCGAATGCCTGGTTGCTACACTATCGAGCCGCTCAGCCCCGACGATGAAAGGCAAGGAAATACTTACCGACTGGTTGTGTCATACGAAGGCTCCGAGGCCGCCGTGCTCCGTCGCCTTACACAACTCCTGGATTTGCCCTGAGCTCGCCGAAGATGTCAAACGTTTCTATAGGCTCGTGGATCTCACTCGACCAAATCTTATTATCGCGCTCGGAAGCCTTAGCCTCCTTGCGTGCGCGGGTGTTGTATCTGTTAAAAAATGGCGTGGTTCGCAGCTGCGGCTGCTTGGACATGCCCATAGTTGCACAGTTCTCCCAACCTACCATCCCCGCTTCGTCCAGCGAGACGCCTCCGTCCGTGCGATTACTGTGCAGGACCTGCGCCGAGCACGCTCTATTGCGCACACACCCCTGGATCTTAAACCCGAGTACACATTCACCGTCAGACCCACTTTCCAGACCGCACTCACCAGCCTCCGAGCCCTCCTCGGGCAAGTCCGCGCCGCCCCGCTTAAGATTAGTGTAGACATTGAGACGCGGGCGGGACACCTCGCTTGCATCGGATTCGCCACGGATGCCAGGTCGGCCTTCTGCATCCCCCTGATGTGCACCGAGCGGCCCGACGGCTACTGGACCCATATCGAGGAAGTTGTCCTGGTCGGCCTGATGCGTGAGCTAATGACGCACCAGAATGCGCAGTGCTTCGGGCAGAACTTCATCTACGACATTCAGTACATCTATCGCTTCTGGTTCTTCATACCGCAAACCTGGTACGATACGATGAACACGCAGCATGTGCTCTTCCCCGGCCAGCCCAAGGGACTCGACTACATCGCCTCGATGTACTGCCAGTATTACGTCTACTGGAAAGATGACGGCAAAACCTGGGACGCCAGCACAGGGGAAGATCAGCTCTGGGTTTACAACTGCGAAGACTGCGTCCGCACGTTTGAGTGCATGGAAGTCCAGCTCCCGATGATCGACCAATTCGGTCTGCGCGCAGTCTGGGACTTCCAGCAGAACCGGCTTTATCCCTTGCTACTCAAGGCCATGTTTCGCGGGGTCCGTGCGGATGTGTCGAACAAAGCCGCCCTCTCCCTCATGCTCATGAATGAGATCACGGAGCGGGAGCAGTGGCTGACCCTTGTCACCGGCCACCCGCTCAACATCAAGTCTCCCAAACAGATGCAGGAGTTCTTTTACACAGATCTTAAAATCAAGCCCATCTTCAAACGCGACACAGGCGCGCTGACCGTTGATGACAAAGCCCTGGCCACCATCGCCCGGAAAGAGCCCTTGCTCCAGGGCCTTGTTAATAAAGTCCAGGAACTCCGGTCCCTCGGGGTGTTCCGCTCGACCTTTGTCGAAGCCCGTCTCGACCGGGATCAGCGCCTACGGTCCAGCTACAACATCGCAGGCGCAGAGACCTACCGCCTGTCATCCTCGGAAAACGCCTTCGGCTCCGGGCTCAACTTCCAGAACGTCCCGGCTGGTAATGAAGACGAAGGCGACCCAACCGCCCTTGTCCTGCCCAACGTCCGCAAGCTCTTCCTCCCGGACGAGGGTTACACAATCTTCGACATGGACCTTAAGTCCGCTGATTTCTACACTGTAGTATGGGAGGCTGATGATGAGGAATTCCGAGACGCCCTTGACTCCGGCATCGACATACACGGGCTCAATGCTAAAACTCTCTTTGGACTCTCCTGCGGAGCTAATGAGGTTAAAGACCTTCATGGAGCAAAAAGAGGGCTCGCGAAGATTTGGTGCCATGCTACTAACTATGGGGCTGGCGCGCGTAACATGGCCATTGCTTGTGGTATTACAATCCACGAAGCCGAACGATTTCGTAAACGCTGGTTTCAGGCTCATCCCGGCATCGAAGCCTGGCATCGCCGGACAGAGCATGAGCTTCATCAGCATCGACGAGTCAGCAACGCTTTCGGATACCGAATGGTCTTCTTTGGCCGCATCGAAGCCTCCCTCCCGGAGGCGCTAGCATGGAAGCCTCAGTCAACAACAGGTTGCGTTATTAACAGATCATGGGATAATATCGACAGACTCTTGCCCGAGGTTGAGGTCTTAATCCAAGTCCACGACTCGCTCGTGGGTCAGTATCGCACCGAAGGAAACGACGATATGCCAGCTCGCATCCTGGAAGCCTCCCGCGTCGTGGTTCCCTACGACCGCCCTCTCATCATCCCATCCGGCATCAAAACCTCAACCCGTTCCTGGGGTCACTGCGAATGAGCAAGCGTAACTTCCCCGACTGGCTCGGGGCGTTTCAGGACTACGCTTCTTTCGGCGAAGCCCCTCGCCGGATGTACTTCTGGGTAGGATGTTCAACCATAGCCGGAGCCTTGCGCCGCCATGTCTGGATAGACCAGTTCTACTTCAAGTGGTACGCGAATCTGTATGTCATCCTGGTCGCTCCGCCGGGCGTGGTGGCAAAGACTACTACAGCGGATATTGGAATGGATCTGCTGAGAAAAGTCCCAGGCATCCAGTTCGGGCCCTCCGTGGTCTCCTGGCAGGCCCTTGTCCAGGCTTTCGGAAACGCTGCCGAGGCGTTCGAGGTTCCCATACCGGGTAACACAGGGCCTGGCGTCTACGAGACCCATTCCCCCATGACCATCTCCTCGGGCGAGTTCGGCAACCTGCTAAACCCGCAAGACAAGGAAATGGTTGACATGCTGGTTAACCTATGGGATGGCAAGGGCTTCCGCAAGGTGACGAAACACTCGGGCTCCGACGACGTAGTAAACCCTTGGATAAACATCATCGCCTGCACGACGCCAGCCTGGATCGCAGGCAACTTCCCCGAGTACATGATCGGAGGCGGCTTTACTTCGCGCTGCGTGTTTGTATATGCTGACGCAAAGGAGCGTTACGTGGCCTACCCGGGTCTTCAAGTCCCCACCGACATTGAGATCCAGGGACAAAAACTCGTCGCCGATCTCGAGCACATTGCAACCAAACTCGTGGGCGAATACAAGCTGACTCCCGACGCCATCACCTGGGGGCAGGAGTGGTACGAAGCTCATAACAAAACGCGCCCGGCTCATCTCAACGACGACCGATTCGGGGGCTACCTCGCGCGGAAGCAAACTTTCGTCCACAAGGTTGCAATGATTCTTGCCGCGTCGCAGCGAGACCAGCTGACAATCACCAAAGCGGACCTCGAGATCGCAGCCGTCATGATCACTGACCTCGAGGCCGAAATGATTAACGTCTTCCGCAAGATCGGGCGTTCTGATGTAAGCCAGTCCGCGGACCGTCTGGTCGCGTATCTTAAGCTCCGTGGTGAGTGCCCCTACGCGGAGGCTTACCGTTACATTCATGCACAATTCCCCTCAATGAAAGACTTCGAAGATGTGCTGAAGGGACTCATCCAGGCCGGGTATGTGATTCTCACCCAAGTCGCCAACACCCCGACACTTCGTTATAATATCGCAGGAGAAGAAAAGCTATGAAGTACGCTTGGTTTTGCGCCCACTGCGGCGTAGATTGCTTTTTTACCGACAAGCTCCCCGTTCGGGGAATGCTTGTGAGCGCGGCCGACTGGACTGATGTATGGGGGAAAATCCCAGTGGGCGGGAGTATGGTGCAATGTTACTCGTGCAAAAATGCACTATTGTCAACCACAGCCTACATGCGCTCTTTCCTGCTCCCTACGGCAGGTCAGCAACAGCCACAAACATAGTAGCTTCGTCGTATAGCTCGTTCCAGGTGCGCCGATGCGGCTTCCCTGGACGCCAGGTGTCAAGATAATACTGCCAGGCTCCCTCGACGTCGCCGATCTGCGGCAGGGGGCGCGGGTCTGTGTACAGCAGTAGGCGAGCAAAGCAGCACGCTAGCAGATCATCGGTAGCAAGCAGCCAATGCACGGCTCGCGAACTTGCATCGCAGTTCCTAGCAGCACAGACATTGGCTGCATGCCGCTTTGATGCTGCGTGCTGTAACACCCCAAGCGTTCCACCTCCCCGCTCAAACTGCCAGAACCCGCGAGCTGGTCCCATGATCTGCACCCGGTGCTTGAACCTGGATTCCTGCAGAGCGATAGCAAGCAGCATAACTCGCGCCCGAGCCGAGTCCATGGATGCTGGTAGCAGCAGCGCTGCAGGATTGATGATATCTCGAATTACTTCAAATGGGGTCATGGTGTTTCTCCTATTGCAGTTATGCGCTCAGATTGCGTGCGTGCCCTCGACGCCGCGTCGCATACGTTCGATCGTGCGCTGCTGTAGCCAGTGCTGTGCTTCTTCGATGTGAGTCAGTGCACAGTCATTTGCTTTGCAGGAGTACGGACCTTTCTGGAAGCTACGCAGCCGGTCGGCAACGATAGCCAGCAAGACCTCGTGCGTGAGGCCGTTGACGCCGACCTCGGCAATGGGGCCGTTTTGGAACAGGATGGTGCTGTGTTCAGCTGGTCCGCCGTGGCGTTTGACAAAGGGGTCGCTTGAGTTGCTAGCAGTGTTGAACCCGGTGACCTTGTAGTGGTGATTCGCGCCTCCCGCTCCAGGCTCATCCAACACCGTAATGGTAAGCGTGTCGTTCGCGGGGTTAACCTTGTGGCCGTCTATGGTTCGCATATCTTTTCTCCAGTTGCTGCGCAAGAACGGCGCGCAGCTTGCCGTTATAAATACCTTTACAATACTACGTCGATTTTACTGGCCTTACGTGCTTTCATGGCCAACTGCTTTGCCGCGACGGCAAGCGGCCGCATAGCTTCGGTATGAAATCGCACTGCGTTGACGTGATTGCGCAGCGCACGCATTAGTACGTAGCACTGGTCTGCGAGTGCTTCCATAGCCTCGATGGTTTCGTCAGTGCGGTCAACGAGGATCGGCATGCGTGCCTGCCGCAACGCCTTGGTTTTCGCAAGCAGCGTTTTACCGCTTGTCGTTGTGATCGGCGTCATAGCGACAGTTCTCCGCTGCGTTTCTTGCCCGCCGCAAATCCGCGCATAAACCAATATGCTGCCAGCACATCGAGTTCCTGCGGCGTGAAAACATAGCAGCTTTCTGCTGCGCATGCTGCTCGCTCCTTTTCCGTCATCTTTACACCCTGCGGCAGTGATGCACAACCACTAAGCAGCACAAGAATAACGATGGCGGTTTTCATAGCTAATCCTTTGAATCAGTACGAGCCATAAACACATCAGTGCTCTCGGGCTGGAATCTGGTGCGCAGCGCTTGCAGATCCGATGCCCGCAGTCGTTCCGCTTCGATGCCAATCTCAACACCCCTCTGTTCCGCGCCTTTCGCCATCAGCGCAGCTTGTTCTGCGGTTGTGATTGCAGCCTCACCGACTTTGCCCAATTGATGCGAAATGCCATTGGCACGTTCTTCCGAGCGCTTGTCGTTGCGCCGGTTCTGCACCCACAGAATGACGGCACCGACGACGGCTGGAATAATGACAGCTACGTTTTCCCAGAACGAGTTGCCCCAGCTTTGGAACATCGCAATCAGCGCCAGTTGTACTGCCTCGCTCATGATGTTACTACCATAAAGACGCAGCTCATCACCAGCAAGGAGTCGAACAGCGCAAGATAGAGTTTCATTTTCCGAAGACCCTGTTCCAGATTTCCACTATCAGCCAGGCGCTGATAAGTATCCTGATGATCCACTCGCCGAGTTTCCCCAGCGCTTTTCCGAAGTATCTGATTTCGTGCCATGTTTCTATCCAGCGTGAGATGCGGTCAAGTCGGGCGGCGTTTTGAGTGCGCTTGTGATCGTCCTTATCATTCATCGGACTCCTTACGGGCTCACCAGCCATGCGGCAAAATCCAGATCTTCAAGCAGTTCGTGCCACTCTGCATCAGGCATGGTTTTGTCCCGATACCGCACCATCGCCATCGCATATTCCTGCTCACGGATGCCGCGCTCGATCATCTCGGGAGTTAGCTCAATAGTGTCAATGTGCGGAGGTTTTGTCATGATAATGTCACAGCTGTCTAAATTGCAGTGGGATATCCATTAGCAGTGTAGCACTTGCTAAAGCCAAACCTACAGGTTGTACAATCTGGCCTACAGCTGCGGGCGCGCTAGATTGCACAGCTCCTGGCGTAGTGCTCAGATAATACAGGGTTCCTAAAGTCATGCCTCCTACAGAATCTAAAACACCTCGAAGCCAATTGATTTCAACTCGCTGGCCAATGCCTGCAGCAGTATTAGCAATACCGTGAGCCATAGTAGCAGCTCCAGTCGCAACAGCAAGTCTCGCATTTAGCACTCCTGCGTTGCTGTAAAGATTGACTACTTGGCCGCGAGATATTACTGCTCCGGCGATCGGATACATTCTTGTTAGCTGCACATCCAACAGAGTATCAGGATACGTCAGCTGATCCCAATCTTCTACAGGCGGAGCATCAATGCCAGTATATCTAGAAATCCCCCGTTGGAGATTCTGAATTGCCTGGTGCAAATATAAGAATGCGCCGTAAAGGCGCGGAGGGACAGCGTCATCTGGCAACAGTGGCAAGCCAGTTTGAATCTTAAAGCTATCTGGCATTACCTGTCTCCTTCAGCAGTCATCTCAAGGAGGTAGCTAGAGAAAGCAAACGAGCCTTCAAAACCAATGGCAAAGTTCAAGCCAGTAATTCGCTTAGCGTATCGCTGGGAGTATTTGCTGTTCTTGGTCAATGTCATGTCGCTTGGAACAACTAGATTCTTTCCATCAGTGCTTGCCATCACAGACGCACGAATGTTTGGGACTCCACTAGTTGCATTCCTGTAGGCGCCCTCAACATCAAAATATTGCAGTGTCGCCATTCGGGCGCGAAGCAGCTGGAACTTGCCGAAAATTGCTACTCCGAGTTGAACAGCTTCATCCTTGTTATACGTCATTGCCAACAGACTAACAGTGCCGTCAGATTGCAAGAATGCTACCGTTTTCTTGCTTGGAGGATTTGAAGATAACCCTTCACTGAGACTGTCATAGGAGGCTTCTCCGAATGCTTCGTAGGCCACTGTTTCCAGATCTGCGTATTCCAAATCTCCGAAGGCGTTGGGATACGGATAAGCAAAGCAATCGACGTGGTCAAATTTAAGTTTGCCACGGCGTTTCAGCACAGTGTCAAACAGGATAGCATATTGGTAAGTGTCACTAGAGTCTACACTATAAGACACTATGAGATAGCGACTAGCAATGTAGGCTACTTTGACACGAAACTCTGTAGCTCCCGCAATCACTTCCACTAGCTCTCGGGTGCCGGTGACCCAATACTCCCATTTGCGGCCTGCTAAGAAATCATTGATCTCTGCTGACAGTGTCTCTGCGCCCTGAGTCACAATCTTTTGCAGACCGCCAGTTGTCCAAGCATACTGGGGACCTGCACTCTGGTCACTTGCAATCTGCTCAGGAGTAGAAACACCCCCAGCGCTTGCTACCTCTTTGAACGAGAAAGGTGCCCTGATGTTATTAGTGTACACGGCACCAACCGCATTCTTGCCGGTGTACACAATGAATCCACCAGACGTGCCATTGACTGCTACGATATTAGCTTTGACGTCTTGGGGTATTAAGAATCCTGCACCAGTGAGAATGCTAGGAACAAAGTCTAGAGGGTCAATCAGACTGCTCCAGAATACTGTGATACCGCTGGCAATTAGCAGGTAGTTGTTGCTTGCACCAATGCAATCAATGTCAGCATTTGCAATTCCAACAACGACTTGGAGGCTGAAAGTGCCTGACACAACATCATATTCGTAAATGCCTAAACCTTTATAGCAGATAAAAGTACGGCCATTGACGTAAGCATGAGAGACTGCGCGGCCTGTAGCATCAATAGGATCGGTACTAACCCAGACAGCTTCATTTGCTGTGTAAATGTAATTTTTACCTTCAGCAGGACAGAAGAGAAAGTTGTTTTCATCTGCATCTCGCAAGGTTATTACCTGGTCAAAATCTACAGCCCCTAGTAGGCTTTCCACTGCTTCTTCGTAGCCCACTGATTGAATACCTTCAGCAGTCGGTACTACGTTCTCACAGTAGAGAAGCTGTGGAATACTGTAGTCTGCCGATTCAGAAGTGCCGTAGAAGTCCTGAGTAGTTCTGACATTATTGTCCAACTGCGGCTGCACTACTGTCCGCCCCTGCATAGAAGAGACTAGCGGAAAATCCGCTGCGTTAAGTGCTCCCCGAAAACGTTGAACAGCCATGATTAGCCTTAGATTTTCTGCTTATCTTCTACAGACTTGATGCGGAGTTTCAATGCTGCAATCTCCTGCAAAGCAACCTCGCCTGCACTGGGAATGACTTCTGGAATTACTATAGGGTCGGCGGGCTTCACGGGAAAGCCAGCTTCTACGTACGTCAGAAACTGAACATAGTCTACATTTCCCAAGTCTTTTGGGATAATAGCTCCATCAGATTCTCGGATTATGAGGTTGCCGCGTGCAAGTTTGTACATAGTGATTACAGCTCTGCCGAAGCTGTCCAGTTATATTGATAGAACCCTATATTTGTAGCAGTAGC